>Ga0153915_10001585_pt1 | contig 20860 bp, 21 predicted proteins | sample Opewatmetagenome_2_FD_107003 | JGI IMG/M metagenome (GOLD analysis project Ga0153915, IMG submission 107003) | Freshwater wetland microbial communities from Ohio, USA - Open water 3 Core 3 Depth 3 metaG | ecosystem: Environmental > Aquatic > Freshwater > Wetlands | place: USA: Ohio, Lake Erie...
CAGCGATTCCCTCGAAAAGAAAAGAAAAAGGTGAGGGCGGGAATTATGATGGAAAAGAGGAAGTAAAAAATGGCAACAAAAGTAGGAATCAATGGCTTCGGGCGTATTGGCAGGTTAGCTCTGAAGGCAATTATCCAGCGCTGTGGCGGAAAGGTGGAGGTGGCAGCAGTGAACGATCTTACCGATGCTAGGACCAATGCCCATCTCTTTAGGCACGACAGCAATTATGGCGCCTATCCCGGTAACGTGGAGGCTAAAGACGACGCCATTGTAATTGACGGCAGGAAAATAAAGGTCTTAGCAGAGCGCGAGCCTGCGAAGATACCCTGGCGAGACTACGGGGTGGATATTGTGATCGAATCTACCGGGCTTTTCACCCAGGCGAGTAAGGCTGCGGCCCACCTTCAAGGCGGGGCTAAGAAAGTAATCATTTCAGCCCCGGCTCAGGAAGAGGATATATCTATAGTACTCGGCGTCAACGAAGGGCAATATGACCCCGGTAAGCACCGCATTATATCCAACGGCTCCTGTACTACTAACTGCATTGCCCCTGTGATCAAAGTACTTCACCAAAACTTTGGCGTTGTTCACGGGTTCATGACTACCGTCCATTCTTATACCAACGACCAAAAGATACTGGATGTATTTCATCGCGACTTGCGTCGAGCCAGGTCTGCCGGTACCAATATTATCCCGACTTCCACCGGCGCTACTAAGGTCGTGGGCGTGGTCATTCCTGAACTTCAGGGTAAATTACACGGCATTTCTCTCAGGGTGCCCACTCCTGTGGTGTCCATCGTTGACTTCGTCGCTGATTTGAAGAGGAAGGTGACTATCGAAGAGGTCAATGCTACCTTTCGCAAGACTGCTGACGGAGAACTCAAGGGAATTCTGGAATACTGTGACGAGCCACTGGTGAGTTCGGATTTCAAGGGCAATCCAGCCAGTGCTATCTTCGATGCGTTGAGCACCATGGTGATTGATGGCAACCTGATAAAGGTATTGGCCTGGTATGATAACGAATGGGGCTACAGCTGTCGTCTGGCTGACTTAACCGCTTACATTGCTAGAAAGGGATTATAATCTCCAGCATAGCTCTCTCCCACAGCGAGAGAAACGAGGAAGTGGAACAAACAATGCACGTCAGCGTGTGCCAAATCGAGCTTCGCCTCCCCGAGAACCAGTCTCTTAAGGGCAAGAGGCAGGTGATCAAGTCCATGATTACACGGCTGCAGAATAAGTTCAATATTTCCGTGGCCGAAGTGGATAATCAGGATTTGTGGCAACTGGCCACTTTAGGTGTAGCTTGCGTTAGCAACCATAGAAGACATGCCGATGAGATTCTGGCCAACGTGGTAAAGTTCGTTATCCAGAACTATCCTGATGTAGAGCTACTGAGTTCACAAATAGAAACTTTTCCCTAAATCACCCACGAAAATCCTGTGATTTTCGTGGGGACCCGGTTTGGATTCGGAATCAACTTCTATGGGGCTTCTAAAGATCTGCAAGGCTTTCTTAAGGTCAATGTAAATGGATGCCGCCGCTTTTCTTCACCACCTTATCAGCCTGCCTGATTACAGCCAACAGATAATCCATATCGAGCGGATTCCTCATCAAGGTGCTGTGTTTGGCGAACTGGATAACCCCTTGCATCTCGGCCTTCAAGCGTGCCTGAAGTCGGTGGGTATATCAGCTTTATATAGCCACCAGGCAAAAGCCCTGAATACAATCTTTGCCGGGAAGAACGTGATAGTGGCTACGCCCAGCGCCAGTGGCAAGACCCTATGCTATCACCTGGCCACACTCGATGCGCTCCTGCACGATAAGAATAGCCGGGCCCTTTATATCTTTCCCACAAAAGCTCTAGCCCAGGACCAGCTACGTAGCCTGAGACAAATCGCTCATCCGTTGTCCCTGCTCCCCAGGGGCAAAGCGATCTCCGCAGAGGTGGCGGCGACCTTCGATGGTGATACGCCACAGGATGAGAGAGCAAACATAAGGAAACAGGCGAAAGTAGTCCTTACCAACCCGGATATGTTGCATCTGGGCATCTTGCCTAACCATCAATCATGGGCCGGATTCTTTCGCAATCTCAAGTATGTCGTGGTAGATGAAACTCACATTTATCGAGGCGTTTTCGGCTCTCACGTAGCCAACGTCCTGCGGAGGTTGCGGCGCCTTTGCGCTTACTACGGCTCTGAGCCTCAATTCATTTGTTGCTCGGCCACAATCGCCAATCCCCAAGAGCATGCCCAGAATATCGTCGGCTTGCCTTTCGAAGCCGTTATTGAAGATGGTTCACCACATGGCGAGAAGTACTTCGTTTTCTGGAATCCGCCCGTCATTGACGAGACCAAGGCCAGCCGACGCAGTTCCAACAGCGAGGCAGCTTTTCTCCTCAAAGAGCTTGTTCAGAAAGAGATTCGTAGTCTGGTATTTGCCAGCACTCGTAAGGTCACCGAACTCATTTATATCTACACACAGGAACAGTTAACCTCCTCCCTGAGCGACAAAATAAGCCCCTACCGGGCGGGGTATCTTCCCGAAGACAGACGCCGAATTGAGCGCCAATTCTTCGAAGGTGAACTCCTCGGTCTCGTCGCTACGACGGCCCTGGAGCTGGGAATAAATATCGGCGATCTGGATGCCACCGTGCTCACCGGCTATCCCGGAAGCATTGCCAGTACCTGGCAACAGGCAGGACGCAGCGGACGCAGTACTCATAGCTCCTTGAGCTTTCTTATCGCCCAGCAGAATCCCCTTGACCAGTACCTGATGCATAACCCAGACTTCATCTTTAGCAGGAACTTTGACAACGCCATAATCAACCCTGACAACCCTTATATCCTGAAGCCTCACCTTCTCTGCGCTGCCTGGGAGAAACCAGTAGAAGATAAAGATGGGGAATTCTTCGGACGCAACACCAGCGCTATGCTAGCGGAGCTGGAACAGGAAGGGAAGTTGAGAAAACGCCAGGAAAGGTGGCATCCCGCTCCCTCAGTCTCTTATCCTGCCCAGGACATCAATATAAGGGCGACATCGGGGGAGAATTATGCTGTAATGGATGGTCGAGAGGGTTGCCTGTTGGAGACCGTGGAAGCCAGCGTTGCCTTCTTTCAAATACACCCCGGCGCCATCTACCTCCACCAGGGTGAAGCCTATCTCATCAAGGAACTCGACTTGGCCCGTCGCATCGCCTGGGCAGAACCGAAGCCTGTGGACTACTACACCCAGACTATGGAAATACACGAAATCCGGGTCAGGAAGTTGCTAGAGGAAAAAGATGTCCATGGTGTGAAGGTTTACTTCGGAGATGTTGATGTTACTATCAGCGTAGTGGGCTTTAAGAGGAGAAAACAGTTCACCGAAGAAGTCATGACCGAGGAGTCTCTCGATCTGCCTCCACAGGACTTTACCACTAAGGCCCTGTGGTTTGATCTGCCTCAGAAGGCGATTGACAGGATAGCTGACGCCGGGCTCGATTTCCACGGCGGTTTGCATGCCTGTGAGCATGCTGCAATAGGCATACTCCCCTTATTTGCCCTCTGCGACCGCAATGACATCGGCGGCGTTTCCACCCCTTTTCATCCTGACACCGCCAGAGCCCAGATTTTTATTTACGACGCCCACCCGGGGGGCATTGGCATCACTGAGAAGGGATTCGAGATGATAGGCGAGCTCTGGCAGGCCACTTTAAGAGCTGTCGAAGTCTGTCCTTGCGTTGACGGCTGTCCCTCCTGCGTGCAATCGCCCAAGTGCGGCAACAATAATGAGCCCCTCGACAAAGAAGCCGCTTTGATATTGCTTGAAGAACTCGTGGCTCGAGGGAAATAACCGCAATAGCTGGCTCGGCTACCCTCAAAATTAATTGCAATATTGTTGCATTTAGCCTTTTCCCAAGGTATAATGTTGGCCGTGGTCCAAGACTCAATTCGAATTTTGCAGGCTCAGGGTTATAAGGCAACCAAGCCGCGAACACTGGTTCTCGAGATACTGGAGGAAATCGAAACACCGCTGTCTCCATACGAGATTCAGGGGATTTTGCGGCAGCGGGGTAAATATCTGAACCATGTCACCATCTATCGCATACTCGATTTGTTTTGTAACCTCAATCTGGCTCACAAAATGCTATCAAGCGGCAGATTCGTGAAGTGTAGCTTGGATGAAGCAGAAGGTTGTCATCGCTTTATGGTATGTCAGGACTGCGGAACTATTCAAGAATTTGCTGATGACGGGTTATGTCAGAAAGAAAACGAATTTGCCCAGAATCTCGGCTTCCGTACCGCACATCATCTCTCTGAATTCTCCGGACTTTGTTCTCAGTGTTACGAAGGATAGCCTGCCGGTAGGATAGAAGATGATCAGGCGGATAGCGGGGGAACTAAGAGAGCACGTCCCCTTCACAGCGCTTGGCACTGTCACCGGGATCATCATCATGGTGATAGTGGTTTTGGGCAACATACCCTCGCATATTTCCGAGACTGCTTTTCTTGTCTCGCATCCGGGCCACATCTTTTTGAGTGCGCTTGTCACCACTGCCATGTACACAAGATATAAGAAAGGAAAAATCTGGGCGGTGATTCTGATTGGCTGGACGGGGGCAATCGGTATAGCCACAACAAGCGACGCCATTATTCCTTATCTGAGCGGAAGCTTACTTCACGCTCAGATGCAATTTCATGTGCCTTTCATCGAAGAATGGTGGATAAATCTCGTGCCACTTGGCGGCATTGCTGTCGGCCATTGGAGACAGACAACCAAGATTCCACACTTCGGACACATACTGCTGAGCACCTGGGCATCGCTATTCTACTTTACAGCCTTTGGCATAGCCGATTGGATCCGTCTACTGCCTTACGTCTTTGTATTCCTGTTCCTCGCCGTGTGGATTCCCTGCTGCACCAGTGACATAGTATTCCCGCTTCTATTCGTGAGAAGAAAGCGCGACGTACTTGTGCCGGAAACACGGGAAATCGCCACATAGCCGTTGGGCAGAGAGTCTCCGAATTTTCATGGTGACCTAAGTTACCACGGCGGTTTCATAGGTGGTCTCTGATTACCGTCAGAAAGGTCTTGATTCCGGCAGGTGGAGAATGGTGGCGAGGCTCCGTGGTTTGATTTGGACAACCAGTGTCACCTATACTTGCGCCACTACATAAGGCGCCTCGATGCGGAGGAAGCTTGTTAAATTCTCGGCAATGTATGGCGCGGCACGGCCACCGCCTTTGTTTTCGGCTTGGGCACTACGGTGGGCCTGATTCCTCTTGGCTTGATCATGGGAGGCATAAGTAACGCTATCAGCAAAACCAAATATGAGAGCCTGATCCCCAAGATTACCGCTATTCTGATGATGGCTCTTGGCCTCTTTCTGGTCCTCGCTCCGATACTCGGAATCGAACTATAAGATTGTGACCAAACAGCCGGAGCTGTTTTTGCCAGAAGGACGAAAAATCGCCTATACTAGTGGTAGCGTGTAGGGGTATCCTTGATTATGGAGGCAACTTGTTCGATTTGCTGAAGAAGACCCAACTGGGAGTGAAAAAAAGCAAGGAAACCTGGTTCGGCAAGATAGCTACTATTTTCAACCGGAGCTCTTTTGGGGATGAGGTCTGGGATGAATTGGAGGAGTTGCTCGTCTCGGCTGACGTTGGCGTAGAAACCACTGGCAAACTCTTGAGCAAGGTCAAACAGCGGGTGAAAACGGACAGGCTTTCCGAGCCCTCCCAGGTACGAGAAACCTTGAAAGAAGAAATGGTCAGTCTACTAAGTACACCTTCGCCAAAATCGTCTGCTTCTTGTTCTTCTGAACGACGTGACGAGTCTCCTCGGGTTATCCTTGTGGTTGGCGTGAACGGCTCGGGAAAGACGACGAGCATTGCCAAGCTGGCTTACGGCTTCACCGCTCAGGGGAAGCGGGTCATTCTGGCCGCAGCGGATACTTTCCGGGCAGCGGCTATTGAGCAACTTCAACATTGGGGCGGCAGAGTAGGTGCCGAAGTCATTGCCCATCAGCCCGGCGGCGACCCTGGAGCCGTCGCCTTCGATGCCGTTCAGGCCGGCCATAGCCGCCACGCTCAAGCAGTGATTATCGATACTGCTGGTCGCCTTCATACCAAATTCAATCTCATGGAAGAACTCAAGAAGATAGAGAGAGTGGTAGCTAAGCAGGATGCTTCAGCTCCTCACCAGGTCTTGCTGGTAATGGATGCGACCACGGGGCAAAATGGACTGGCCCAGGCCAAATATTTTACGGAAGCGGTGGATGTCACCGACGTTTTTCTGGCCAAGCTGGACGGCACAGCCAGAGGCGGCATAGTATTTGCCATCTGTGACCAGTTAAATATACCGATTTCTTATATTGGCACGGGTGAAAAACTGGAGGACATAGCACCGTTTGATGCTGAGGTCTTTGTCAATGCGATCTTCTCTTAGACTGAAAGGAGATAATAAATGCTTACTATCAACGTAAACCCGGTCGCTTTCACCATTGGCTCCCTGCCGATACGCTGGTATGGAATTATGGCAGCCATAGGGGTGGCGTCGCTGCTGGTCATCATGCTTAGAGAAGCAAAAAGGCGAGGCATCAAGGATATTTACGGCATTTTTTTCTGGGGTATTGTTGGTGGCCTTATCGGCGGCAGGCTGGCATATGTTATCTATTATTGGGACCGTTTCATGGCCAACCCCCGGGAGATTTTCGGCTTTCAGGGCCTTGCTCAAATGGGGATGATTGTCGGCATCATTGTGGCAGCATTGATTTATATGGCGGTAACGAGAATGCGCTTTTCAAAGCTGCTCACCATAGGCGATGCCTTTATCGTGGGCGGGCTTGTGGCCCTTGCCATTGGCAGGATTGGCTGCACCCTAAACAGCTGCTGCTACGGCCAGCCCAGTCCGTTTCACTTTTTCCCGCTGGCGGTAATCTATACCAACCCGAATAGCCTTCCCCCTCTAAACACACCGCTATACCCCACTCAGATTTATCACGTATTATGGAATCTGATAGCCTTTGCCACAGTGTGGCGATTTCGCGGAAGATTTAAGCCTGAAGGCAGCCTCTTGTTCTTTGGTTTCTGTATTTATGCCATCGGCGACCTTAGCTTGAGGTTTCTCCGTGGTGGGCGCGAACCATTGTTCTTGGGTGTTGATGACGCCCAATTTGTTGACCTAGCCATATTCGTGATATTTCTGTCCTGGCTCATTGTCAAGCAGCGGCGATTTCAGAAACAGGCCTCAGTGGCTGAGGTTCCTATTGAAGCCGCGCCGGAACAAAATCCAGAACGTTGAGCCTTAGCACGTCTTCTCCACTCCACCGGCTTTTTTCCAGGTTGTATACGATGTCTATGTGAGGCGGAATCTCGCCTTGTTTTTTCTGCGATTCAAAGTTTACAGCCTGCCAGGTTACATTCCCTTGTTTGAGTTTTAGCCTCAGCCACTCATCGTGATTGCCGAAGTTACGACACTCGACTACCTCGACCTGTCTGGTGAGAAGAACCGGTTGGCGGTTGCCCGCACCAAAAGGGCTCAATTTCTGGATAAGGCCAAACGTATCCCCAGCAAGAAGAGCCAAAGGAAGCTCGGCATCAATCACCAGTTCCGGGCGAAGTCCAAGATGATCCAACTGCTTCGTAGCTAGGTCCATAAGTCTTTGCTCCAGCTGCGCCAAACTGCGACGCGCCACGGTGAAGCCAGCGGCCAGAGGATGGCCGCCAAAGGCGACGAGCAAATCTTGGCATTCTGCTAGAGCAGCTGCCATATCGAACTCAGCTATGCTGCGACAGCTGCCCTGACATAATTCCGGACCCAGGTTGATGATGACAGCAGGCCTGTAAAATTCGTCTACGAGTTTGCCGGCAACGAGCCCGATAACGCCAATGGAGTAGCTTTCGTCAGCGTCTATGAGCAAAGGCAAGTCCAGCTTGGCGGCCAGTTTTTCCTTCGCTCGACTCAATACATCACTGGTCAACTTCTGCCGCTCGGCATTCTTTCCCTCCAGCTCCGCAGCCAGCAGGCGAGCTTCCTCGGAGGACTGAGTCATAAGCAGCTGGTAACTGGCGGAGGCATTGTTCATCCTGCCAGCAGCGTTGAGGCGGGGCCCCAGTACCCAGGAGATATCTTCAACATCGAGTTCACCCGGCTTCAAGCCAGCCAATTTGACCATTTCCTGGATTCCCTTGCGGGAGCTATCATTAAGCTCTCTCAGTCCCTCCTTAACCAGGAAACGATTCTCACCAACAAGGGTAACTAAATCGCTAACGGTGGCCAAAACTACCAGGTCGAGCAATCTGGCCAGCCATTTCTCCCGGCTATCTTTATGAAATAGCGCCTGCAGAAACTTGAAGGCAACGCCAGCGCCGGCCAGATCCAGAAAGGGATACGCTGAATCCTTTCGCTTGGGGTCGACTACAGCGACGGCTCTAGGCAGACTCTTGAGCGGCATGTGATGGTCGGTGATAATCATATCCATTCCCATACCCTGAGCTTGTTTCACCTCTTTAAGGTCAGTTACGCCGCAATCAGCAGTGATCACCAGATTAGCCCCTTGCGCCCGAAGTTTGTCCAGGGCTGCAATCTTCAGTCCGTGGCCTTCATTGACGCGATCCGGAATATAGGGAATGACTTCCGCACCAAGTCGCGATAGCCCCTCAACAAGAATAACTATGGCTGTGACGCCATCAACATCAAAGTCGCCATAGACAGCAATCTTTTGCCGGGAAAGGACAGCCTGATATACCCTGCTGACAGCCTCCGATATATCAGGAAGGAGGAAAGGATTGCCTTCCAGCCTATGGTCAGCAGCTAAGAACGAGTCAATGTCTTCCAGCTTGACGCCACGATTGTAGAGAAGTTGAGTAATCAGAGGAGGAAGGCCAGAGGCATTTAGGTATTCGCCGGGCGGTGGAGGCAGGATTTTCCATCGAGCTCGTTGATTCAATTTCACACCTAGGTCTAACGCCCTTGGTTAGAATCGCTAACTATACCCTATCACAGGGCGGGCAAGCAAACCCCTAGACTTAAGGCTCATACTGTTCAACTTGAAGGTGCCGGGAGATGTGGTGCAGAAACATAGCCTAACAAGTCAAGTGGCACAGGCGAAAATGTTAGTGTTTGTAAGAATCTCAAGAGAGAATCTTATGAGTCAGGCAAGGCAATCCCCGACGGGCATACTAGAACAACTTGGTGCTGATCTCCACTCCGTCAAATACCACATCGACGTACTCGCTCTTGTATTTGCCTGAGTTCCTGACATAGTCCAGGTAATCCCGCATTTCATGGGCAAATATTTTGACGTTGTCCGCAAAAACCACACCGCCTCTTTCTAACTTGCTTTCAGAAAGCTTGAGATATTCCAAATATTCATCCTTGGTGGCGTCAAGGAAAACCATATCGAAGCTACCGTTCATACATGGTATGACAGTAATTGCGTTACCGATGTGTACTGCAATTTTGTCAGCTAAGCCAGCCTTTAATATGTTTTCCTCCGCGAGCCTTGCTGACTTTGGTTTCATCTCTATAGTGACAACCCTACCTTCTTCGGGAATGTTCGAGGCGATGAGAATCGCCGAATATCCAATCAGCGTCCCAACCTCCAGAATATTCTTCACATTGAATCTCCTGACAGTATCGACAAGGTACTTTCCCTTCACTGGCCCGATAATGGGCAGGAACGCCCTTTTTGAGAGCCCCTCAATTTCCCTTAAAACAGCATCACTTTCCATCTGAAATCTCACCCTGTCCACCTAGTAACCTGCGTAAATGCTAGGAATGAACTCCAGCCGCACTATCTTACAAGAACATGTATCAAGTAGTCATAAAATCAACATCAGAAAAGTTACAGAATTATGACATTTATGGAGAAGAGAATGCTGTAGTCGGTATGCCGCGGCAAGGCCAGAAAGCAGACTGAGTTTCATTGAAGGCACAGAACTGTCACATTTGTCAGAATTGTTGCGTCACTGTTTGACGTATTGTCACGTTAGGGGCAACAAAACAGACTGATGTGCAATCGACTGAGTCCGTTTTGGCACAAATTTACACCCAATTGCGCTGCATGCTAAAATCCGCCACGAACCGAGAAGAGGTGCGGATATGGAGAGGTCACTCTCAAAGTCTTTGGAGTTCCATCCTTTGATTGCCGAACGATGGAGTCAATTGGAAAGGTTGTTTGGTGAGCACGGTGCAACAAGTGGCTGCTGGTGCATGTGGTGGAGACAGACCCGAGCCGAGTTCAGCAGGCAACATGGCGAACCTAACAAGATGGCGTTTAGAAAACTAGTCAAGTCTGGTATTGTTCCTGGCCTCTTGGCCTATTCGGATGGTGAACCAGTAGGGTGGTGTGCCGTTGAGCCAAGGGAATCATATCCGGCGCTTGACCGCTCGAGAACATTGGCCAGGGTTGATTGTGAACCGGTTTGGTCGATTCCATGTTTCTATGTCGCCAAACAGTTCAGAGGCAAGGGTTTCATGTCAAAACTGTTAGCAGCAGCTGTCAACTGGGCAGCCGAACACGGAGCACGAATCACTGAAGCCTACCCTGTAGAGCCAAGAGACGGCCTTGCCAATTCGACGTTGTACACCGGCGTCGTGCCGGTCTTCCGGAGGGTAGGATTTGTGGAAGTCTGCCGGAGATCGAAAAGGCAGCCGATTATGAGGAAAATCATTGATCAGGAGTCGAGCATGCGGACTCCGTCATTCAAGACATCCCTTAGATGAAATATAATGTGACATTCTATGGATGAAGTTCATGCCAATGAGGGTGGCTTTCTATACACTGGGTTGTAAACTCAACCAGGCGGAAGCCGAGTCTTTAGTCGGCCAACTTAGCCAGTCGGGATTTCAAATAGTATCCCCGAATGACGTGGCCGATATCTACATTGCCAATACTTGTACAGTCACCCACGTAGCCGACCGCAAATCGCGCCACTGGCTCAGGCTGGCCAGGCGAAGAAATCCCCGGGCCCTAATCATCGCCACCGGCTGTTATGCCCAGAGAAGTCACCAAGAGCTGGTTCAGCTTGCTGACCTCACAGTTGATAACGCAGAGAAAGAACACCTGTCTGAGATCATTGCCAGCCTACCTTCAACGCCCTCTTGCGCGCTTGAGACGACGCCCTTACGTCATTGCGAGCGCAGCGAAGCAGTCTCGTCGCTCACCGCCACCGTGAGGACGCGTAGCCTGATAAAGATTCAAGATGGTTGCCATGGGCCCTGCACATATTGCGTCGTGCCCAAAGTCAGGTCTCGTGAATATTCGCTGCCCGCCTCTCAGATCATGGACGAAGTAAACCAAAAAGTGGCCAAGGGCTACAAAGAAGTCGTCCTCACCGGGACAAAAATTGGCTCCTATAGAGATGGCAGTGTTGACCTAAAGGACCTGGTTCGGCGTGTCCTGGGTAACACTGGCATCAAGAGACTCCGTCTCTCATCTTTGCAGCCTTCGGAGATATCTTCGGAATTTCTTACCCTGTGGCAGGATGAAAGGCTTTGTCAGCATTTTCACCTGGCGCTACAAAGTGGCAGCGAGACTGTACTGCAAAGAATGAAGAGGAGCTACTCTCTCGACCTATATCAGAGAGCCGTAAACTTGATCAAAGAGAAGATACCCCAAGTAGCCGTCACTACAGATATCATGATTGGCTTTCCGGGGGAGAGCGATGAAGAGTTCGAACAGAGCTACTCTTTTTGCCAGCAAGCCGGTTTCGCCAACGTCCATGTCTTCCCCTTCTCTCCCCGCCCTGAGACAGCAGCAGCCAGGATGCCCAGGCAGATAAACGACAAGGTTAAACAAGAACGCAACCAACGGATGTTAGAGCTATCTCGAAGTTCCCGCCGCCACTTTTGTGAGCAGTTCTTAGGACAAACTATGCCGGTCCTGTGGGAGCAAGAAACAAGTCCCGGCAGTGGCATATATTCAGGGCTGACCAGTAACTATATCAGGGTATCTGCTCATAGCGAAAAACCTTTGAGCAATGAGATAAGGCCTATTAAGCTTATAGAACTTCATAACCACGGAATATGGGGAGAGGTGAGGGATGAAAATCCAGGTTAAGGTAAAGCCCAGTTCCAGGACCGAAGAAGTCAGTCAAGAAGGCGATAGCTTCATTGTCAAGGTCAAAGAGCCGCCCAAGGAAGGCAAAGCTAACCAGGCGGTCATCAAATTGCTGGCAGGGCATTTCGGCGTCCCCAAGAGCCAGGTCCGGGTTGTCAGCGGCTTCACAAGCAAGAATAAGGTCATTGAGGTCACGGAGAAGTAGCGCAAGCGTTTCAAAGCAGCTTGCTCTTCCGAAGTCCGTAGCCCAGCTTGCGGCAGCGATTTGCTGCTTCCTCTAAAGTGGAACGGTCAGGGCTGCCTCTCGTCTCGGGTCGGGTAGCGTTGAGGCCTGCAGCGGCACTGGCCATGACAAGCGATTGCTCGAGGCCACCGCCCATAACGTGATAGGCAGCAAAGACTCCGGCGAAGACGTCCCCACAACCGACTGTGTTAATCACATTTAAACCGAGCTCCTTGAGAGGCAAGGCAGGAATTTCGAACACCATACCGCCACCTAGCTCGAGCATGACTGCTCCCTGAGCACCTAGTTTGAGTACTATGTGATTGCTGAATCCTAGTTTTTGTAGTCGCTGCAAGCTCGTCTCCAATCCCGAAGTTTCCAGTAAAGCATTAGCCTCTGTCTCGTTTAAGAAGAGGACTTCAGCTTCTCTGGCAAGAGAGAGCAATGCTTCCCTACTTGGGTTTATCAGAATTCCCGGGTCCCACAACACGGGGATGTCATACCGCCTAGCCAAGGTTATCAGCCCTTCTGCCACCCCTAAAGGCGGGTCGGTGAGGACTATGCCCCGACATTCTAGTAGCTGTCGTTTGACCTCTACTTTTTTCAGGTGTTTTGGACCAAGCCTAGCATTCGCCCCCACGTGGCTGGCAATGATATTCTCTCCAGCTCGATCAACCAGGATATAGGCCTGCCCTGATTCCTCTCCCACAATTTGGTGGACTCCTGTGGTGACGACCCCTTCATCCTCCAAAATAGCAATTTGTTGTCCAGCAATGTCATCTCTTCCCAGAGCACCTATCAGAGCAACTTGTTTAGTCCCCAGAATTCGCGCTGCCGCAACAGCTACATTGCCCCCTGTCCCCCCGGACACCCGGGTGATGTGTTCCGCAATAACCTCTTCCCCCGGCACTGGCAGCCGCTCTACGAAGCAGCTAATATCCCAGTTTATGGCGCCACACACTACCAGGCTGACCATCTTAATTCTCCAGTATGCGAGACAGAAATAGCTTCAGAAAGCGAGACCCGTCCACAGCCGAAGCTACGTGTATCAACTGAGAGCCATCTCGTGACAAAATACGTGTAGCTCCTCTGTCCCAGTCATTTCCTTTAGCCACTTCCACTCTTGCCAATGTAAAATCAACTAAGGAAGTGTCCAGCAGTGTTGCCAAAGCTAGCGGATCATGCATCCTGCAGCATCCATGGTATTTTACCTCGTATTCTACGAGTTGGGCTACCAGATGTGCAGCCGGTGTGTGTCCGGCCTTAATTTGCTCCAGATGCTGTCTGTTCAGGCACGCGGTGGGGTCCATAGTGACATCCAGACCCACGGCAAAGATATCTGCTCCGGAACTGAAGACTGTATGAGCAGCCTCCGGGTCCTCCCAGACATTGAATTCGGCATAGGGAGTACGATTTCCCTTGCCATAGGGCGTAAGACCATAAGCGCCCCCCATGAGAACCAGCCTGGCCAAAAGTCCAGGCAGTTCGGGATGAAGCTCAAATGCGTAAGCCACATTGGTCAGGGGTCCCGTGGCTACCAGAGTGACTTCGCCAGGAGCATCCCAGATTAATCGGGCAAGGAAATCCCAGGCTTTCGCCGGGTGGAGTGGCGTCAGGGGTGCTGGCAACCCGCAGTTACCCAATCCATCCGCACCATGGTGGTCCACGGCGTCTTCTAAGGGGCGGTCCAAAGGGTGAGATGCGCCCGCCGCTACAAGGATGCTCTCAGCATTCAGGTATTCCAATACCCGGCGAGCGTTGGCGCTGGTCATCTCTATAGGAGCATTGCCCGCCACTGTGGTGATGCCCAGGATCTGGACTTCAGGCGATCTTAACGCCAGAATTAAAGCCAGGGCATCGTCAACGCCGGGGTCCATATCCCAGACTACGTTGTGCATCGAATCTTGGAGATACGCCGCCATGAATCTTAGGCCGGGGAATCAGCTCCAGGATTTAAGATTTCAGGGATTTATGGTAGGGAATTAGGCCCCCGGCTTCCACCATATCTATGAACCATGACGGAATTATCAGGCGAAACTCAAACTCCTTGCCCGTATTCAGGTTCTCGATAATCCCCCGCCGCAGGTTAATCTGTATCTCTTGCCCGGTCTCAAATTCAGCGGAAATTCGCGGTAAATCTATGGCCGGGCAGCCTAGGTTCCAGAAATTCCTGAAGAATATCCTGTGAATGGAGTCGGCAACCACAGCCTGGACACCCTTAAACTTCAGAGTCTCGGCCGCTTGCTGCCGGCTTGAGCCAATCCCAAAGTTTTCTTCGGCAACTATGATGTCTCCGTTCCTGAGCTTGGCGAGGAAATCCCTGGGCACATTCTCACGGTGCGCGACATCGCTTAGCCCGCTTCTGGCGATGAACTCTTGATATTGGCTCTGACTCGTTTCATCGCCACCCATAATGAACCTTCCGGCAAAGAGTTCATCAGTGTCCACGTCCTTACCAAACCTCCAGACTCGGCCTTTGAGTTCCATCTATGCCTCCCGAAAGAACTCCCGCGGGTCACTTATCTTGCCTTTCAACGCCGATGCTGCCACAGTCGCCGGCGATGCCAGGTATATTTTGGCCGTCACATCTCCTGCCCGGCCCTGAAAGTTACGATTCGCCGTACTCAGGCAGACCTCACCCGGTCCCAGTATACCCATATGGGCTTCCATACATGGACCACACGTGGGTGGGCCGACCACAGCCCCAGCCTCCACAAATGTCTCTATCAACCCCTCTGCCAAAGCGGCTTTCAAGACCTCCTGCGAGGCGGGTATGACGATGACCTTGGTCAACTTGTCTACTTTCCGACCTTTGAGTATCTTGGCAGCAATCCTGAGGTCTTCCAGGCGTCCGTTGGTGCACGTGCCTATGAACGCCTGGTCAATTCGGGTCCCCTCGACCTCAGTAACTCCCACAGCGTTGGAAGGCTTTGGGGGCACGGCAACCATGGGTTCTTTAACGTCGTCAGCGCGAAGCTCCAGTGTCTCCGTATATTCCGCATCGCGGTCTCCCTGGATAACCTCGAAAGGCCGGTTAGTCCTGGCCTTGAGAAAATCCATCACCCTCTGGTCAGGCTCGATAATGCCATTGGTGGCGCCTGATTCTATCGCCATATTGGTTAATACCATGCGGCCCTCGATGCTCATTTGACTGATGGTCGAGCCCGTATATTGGAGGGACTTAAACAGAGCGCCGCTCACACCTAGCCTCTTCAGTATGACAAGCATCAAGTCCTTCGACACGATTGGAGGCTTGAGCTTGCCCTCAACATTTATCCTGATAGTCCCCGGGACCCGCTCCCATAACTTACCCGTTTTGAAAACCACAGCCATTTCGTCAACACCAATCCCGGTCGCAAAAGCCCCCATTACACCCGATGTCGTGGTGTGACTGTCCACGGCTACAAGAGTAGTTCCCGGCAGTACATGCCCCCTCTCCACAAGCACCTGATGGGCTATGCCACCCTTCCCAACCTCATAGTAGTTCTCTATACCCTGCTCGAGGACAAATTTCTTTATATTGAGACACTTCTTGGCGGTATCTATATCTTTATTGGGCACATAATGGTCCAGCACCACCACTATCCTCCCGGCATCCCAGACCTTCTTGACGCCCAGTTCTCTGAACCTGGCAATCGTGTGCGCACCCAACGCATCGTGTATCATAGCCAGGTCCACGGAGACCTCGACTATTTGGTCCGGCCTGACAACTTTCTTCCCGGCTTTTCTAGCTAATATCTTCTCTACAAGAGTCATATTCGTCTCCGGTTTTGGAAATGCTTATCTTATCCGATTCGGTTGAGTCACTGCAAATGCGCAACATCTTTGCATCGAGACGCGTCGACATGATATTTTTGAGCCAGTGTCTATCAAAGAAGTTATTGAACTCCTGAAACAAGAATACGGCGCCAGAGAGTGGCACGCGGACAGAGACCCTATCGACGTGCTCATAGAAACCATATTGTCCCAGAATACCTCGGACTCAAATTCGGGAAGAGCTTTTGCCGCTCTTAGGGCTAGCTTCGGTAGCTGGGAAGCCGTAGCCTCGGCCCCAGCAGAAGACATTGCCCGGGTCATCAAGTCGGGGGGATTATTCCAAATCAAGGCTGCCAGAATCAAGCAGGTGCTCAAGCAAATTGAAAAGGAACAGGGCCGAATCACTCTGGACTCCATCAGATCGAAGCCTGGGACTGAAGCTGAAGAATACCTAATGCGTCTGCCCGGGGTAGGACGCAAGACAGCTAGCTGCGTGCTGCTCTTTGCTCTGGGGAAGCCATCCCTCCCTGTGGATACCCATGTCTTCCGGGTAGCGAAACGATTGGGGCTAATCGATTCCAACACGTCGATAGAGAAAGCACCTGGATTGCTTCAGCAGCAAATTCCGCCTTCAAAGGTATATCAGTTCCATGTCCACATGATAGAACACGGCCGGCGGATATGCCGTGCCCGCGAGCCTCGCTGCAATAGGTGCATATTAAGAGGCATCTGTCCTAGCTCGCTTTGCTGATTTAGTCTCGTTCGCAGGTGATATAATGGTGAACATGGCACAGATACTGAGGAGCAAGAATCTGGCCACCAGGTTTCAGATTATGGTGGAGATAGCCGCACACCAGCCTAACATACAGCAAAAAGACATCGCCCCGAGATTGGGCGTTACTTCGCAGGCAGTGTCAGAATACATAGGGGAATTGATAAAGGACGGCTGGCTGAGTTCCGAGGGACGCTCCCGGTACAAGGTAACCAAGGAGGGCGTAGATTGGATTTTGCAGATGTCCCGGCAGCTGCACAGTTACGCCTGGTTCGTGAGCAAAGCCGTGACTGATATATCAACTACCACGGCCATAGCCGATAGCGATTTGTCTGCTGGCCAACCGGCATCACTATATATGAAGGACGGCCTGCTCTTCGCCTCCAACATCATTAAGGGCAAAGCCGCCAAAGGAATCGCCGTAACTGAGGCCAAAAAAGGACAGGACGTCGGCATACGAAACGTTGAAGGAGTCATACAACTCGAGCCAGCTAAAGTGATGATAGGCAGAGTACCCAATGTGCAGGACGGAGGTTCCAGTAACACAAATCTCGCCCGATTGAAGAGGGAGGTAAAGGAAGCGAGGCTGGTGGGGGCATTGGGTATGGAAGCTGTGGTAGCATTGAGCCAGATAGGCGCAGAGCCCGATTATGTGCATGGTGTGCGAGAAGCAGCCATAGAGGCAGCTTACTGCGGCCTGCCCTTCCTGGTTGTCTGCAGCCAGGACAAGATCTCAGTTCTGGTGCCGAGATTGGAAGAGGAAAACCTGGATTACGAGATTGTTGACCTGAGGAAAAGGTAGGAAATACTTTATCTCTCCCAACCACACATCCTTCCCGACTGCACGTTTCTTTCAAATATCATCCTGAGACCCCTTGACATTTCGTCCTGCGATATTTAGAATATTGAAACAAGCATACTTGTATAAAATCAAGTAATGTTGTGCAGAACAAGGCTAACGCGGCTCTCATGACAAGATCTTGCAAGCAATTCTTTGCCCGTGGCACAAGCTGGTTCCTGGTGGGGCTTCTGAGCCTGGTTCTTGTCTTGACAGCCTGCAACTCTACCGAGCAAATACCTCCACAATACGTATTTGACGACCTGGGAAGGCTAGTTACCATCAACGGCACACCGCAACGAATCGTCTCCCTGGCCCCCTCTAACACCGAGATTCTGTTTGTGCTGGGCTTGGGGGACAAGGTGGTGGGAGTGACAGACTATTGCGATTATCCTCCGGAAGCCCTGAACAAGACAAAAGTGGGGGGATATGCCACACCGGATGTGGAGAAGATAGTCGCTCTTAACCCTGACCTTGTACTGGTTGCATACGGTACTCCTATGGACGTCATCATTGGCATGGCAGGACTGGGCCTTACAGTATTTGGCATAAAGACCACTGATTTAGAGGACTTGCTTAATGACATAAGGAGAATAGGGGAAATAACCGACAAGGAGGTAGAGGCCCAGGCACTAACATCTGACATGGAAAGCAGGATTCAAGCGGTGACTAGCCAGACCGAAGAGTTGGAACAAAGGCCGAGGGTCTTTTATATCGTCTGGAATGACCCATTATGGACGGCTGGCTCAGGGACTTTCATCGATGAGCTAATTGAAAAGGCAGGCGGGGTGAACGTCGCTGAAAATATGACTGGCTATGGCACAATCTCCATTGAAGAGGTCATTGCCCGCAATCCTGAAATAATCATCGCCAGCGAATTATCGTACGACTGGGCGCTCAATGCGACTGAACTTGCGAGCACCAACGCCAGTCAATCGGGCAGAATCTATACATGCGATGATGACTTAGTTCAACGCCCGGGTCCCCGGCTGGTCGAGGGCCTGGACTGGTTCGCTCATTTCATTCACCCCGAGATATTTGGAGAGCCTGGGGGTAGCTAAGTGAAGGTCTTCTCCTCCTGGAGCGGAGGCAAGGAATGTGCCCTGGCAACGTATAGGGCAATTTCTCATGGACACGAAGTCCTTTATCTCGTCAACTTTGTCTCCGAAGACGGCCAGAGAACTAGGTCCCACGGGGTTAAAGCCAGTGTTCTAGCTTTGCAGGCAGAAGCCATTGGCATCTCTCTCATCCAGGTGAAGACATCCTGGGAAAACTACGAAGAGAACTTTAAGAAGGTTGTCAGGCAACTTAAGAACAAAGGTATCGAAGGTGGCGTGTTCGGCGATATGGACCTGGAAGAGCATCGGGAATGGGTGGAGAGGGTATGTAGCGAGGTTTGGATAAAGGCGTTTTTGCCCCTGTGGGGGATAAAGCCAGAAGAGCTAATCGAAGAACTCCTTACACTGAAATTCAAAGCTACGGTAGTCGCCACCAGACTAGATGAGAGTTTCCTGGGAAGAGTCCTCAACAAAGCTCTGGTCAGGCAAATTAGCAGACTTGGTGCCCATCCCTGCGGTGAAAATGGCGAATATCACACCTTCGTTACCGAGGGGCCGATTTTCAGGAAAGCGCTGAAGATCACCAATGGTGAAAGGAAAAGAAGAGACAACATGTGGTTCTGGGACATCTCGGCTGAGCTACAGTAGAGGCAAGTGACATGAAGAAGAAAGGCTTAGTTCAAGTTTATACGGGGGCCGGCAAAGGAAAGTCCACTGCCGCTATCGGTCAGGCGGCCCGCGCCGCTGGGCATGGTTTCAAGGTCGGTTTCATCTCCTTTTTCAAAGACCCCGAGGCATTCGGGTACGGCGAATACAAATCCCTGGAAAAGCTAGGGGTAAAGACTTTCCTTTTCGCCAAGAAACATCCTCACTTCTACAAGGAATTAAATCCTGACGATGTCTGCCGGGAATGTTCCAGAGGGCTGGAATTCATCAAGGAGCTCTTTCAGGACCCGTCCTGGGATATGCTGGTCCTGGACGAGATAAACATTGCCGTGCGCGATGGCTTTCTCAAAGAGGAAGATGTTCTATCTCTTCTGGAGACAAAGCCGGAGAAATTGGAGCTTGTCATGACCGGTCGGGGCGTCACACAAAGGATTATAGAAAAAGCCGATTTGGTCAGCGAGGTGAAGGAAGTCAAACATCCCTATAGTGAAGGAGTCAAAAGCCGGGAAGGCATTGAATACTAACAGCGATGGCACGTACTGTATCTGAAGTATTTAGCGAGCCAGCTATCCCTTTTGCCATTCGCTGGCAAAGTAGAGTTTACTCATTACTGGCGCTTGTGGCATTGCTGGTAGTGGTAGTCGTGTTTGCCACTACTATGGGAAGTGTCCATATAGCCTTTACCACTACCTTTCAAGTCATTTTGTCCCAATTACCCTTCGTTCATATCACCCCTACTCCTCCCGAACTTTTCGGGATTCCAATGAGCCTGGAAAATCTGGAGAAGATAATTCTGTATATCCGGCTGCCCCGCATCCTGCTGGCAGGTTTAGTGGGAGCAGCCCTAGCAGTGGCCGGAGCTACTTATCAAGGACTGTTTCGTAATCCTCTGGCTGACCCTTATCTTTTGGGTGTGGCCTCCGGAGCAGGACTGGGAGCAACCATTGCTATGCTTGCTCCTTTCACCTTAGCCTGGATGGCTTTTGGAGCTGTGCCCTTGTTTGCCTTCGTCGGTGCCATAGGTGCCGTGGCCGTGGTCTACTCGCTGGCCCGTGTCCGCAAAACGCTGCCCACCACCACGCTTATCCTGGCTGGAGTAGCCCTAAATGCTCTTCTGACCTCCATCACCTCCTATCTCATGGCCAATTCCGGGGAAGAACTACACGGGATCGTATTCTGGTTGCTAGGTGGACTTGACCTGACCGACTGGCCCGAAGTTTGGACAGTCCTTCCTTGCGTACTAGTGGGCCTCGTAGTCATCTGGGTCCATGCGCGACCGCTCAATGTAATGCAGCTTGACGAAGAGCAGGCCCAGCAGCTGGGCATCAACGTGGAGAGAGTCAAACTCGTATTACTCGCAGCTGCCACCCTCATTACTTCCTCGGCGATTTGCTTCACTGGCCTTATCGGTTTCGTCGGTATATTCATTCCTCATGCCGTGAGGCTTGTTTGGGGGCCGGACTACCGGTTTTTGCTCCCTCTATCCACGCTGTTAGGC
>Ga0153915_10001586_pt1 | contig 20859 bp, 17 predicted proteins | sample Opewatmetagenome_2_FD_107003 | JGI IMG/M metagenome (GOLD analysis project Ga0153915, IMG submission 107003) | Freshwater wetland microbial communities from Ohio, USA - Open water 3 Core 3 Depth 3 metaG | ecosystem: Environmental > Aquatic > Freshwater > Wetlands | place: USA: Ohio, Lake Erie...
CACAGGGGGATACTCAGATTGATGATTAATTTTCAAGTCGATAACTCGTGTATTTGGCATATTTACTAAACTATAATAATATATTACGATACATTAAATAATCCTATTCCGGACAGTAGTGATGTGAAATATTAAATTAATGTGCATATTATCTAAAATAACCAAATTGTTCTAATAAGTTTGTAAAGTTTTTGACTAAATTATTTTTGAATGGCTGTATCATTTCCTTGCCTCAAATATAATGATGGGATATAAAAGCGCAACTTAAATGAACCGGATAGATGATGATTTCCAAAGTTAAAACAGGCAGTCAGGGATTTTTAAAGAAATATGTGCTGGAAGAAGGATTGTGCACCGGTTGCGGCGCTTGTGTCAGTCTTTGTCCTTATCAGGTTATCTATCATGACCGTACGGTTCAGTTACACCCATGTGATCTGAAAGACGGCAAGTGTTACGCTTTTTGTCCCAGAACGGCAACAGATCTTACGGCGTTAAGAAAGCTTCTTTTCGAACCCGATGATGTAACTCCGGAAATCGGCGCGGTTAAGGGTTATTATTTTTCCCGGGCAGTTGATCCAAAATTACGCGACGTTGCCCAGCACGGGGCCACGGTAACGGCTTTGCTGGAGTTGGCGTTAAGTGAGGGTTTGATTGATTCCGCCATTGTTTCCGCCCGCAATCAGGAATTTATGCAAAACGGCGCTATAGTCAATAACGAAATAGAAATAAGAAAAAATGCCGGAAGCAAATTTACCGTATCGCCTACCGTTGCTGCTTTTAATCAATTGGTTACTGAGGACAAAGGCAATGTCGGAGTGGTGGCAACTCCCTGTCAGGCGCTGGCTCTGGCCAAAATGAAGTTGAACCGGACGGAAGCGAACGAGACCAAAACAAAACAACTGAAACTGGTTATTGGTTTGTATTGCGGCTGGACGCTTTCCGCGGAAAAATATACAAAATTATTGCTGGAGAAAAATATTAATCCGGAATCAATTACGGGAATGGATATTCCGGCAGGAAAAAATATTCTGGAACTTTATACGAATGACGGCGTGAAATCAGTTCCGTTTGATGAAGTGCAGAAATGTATTCGCGAAGCCTGTCAGTATTGCATGGACAGCACGGCGGAATATGCCGATATTTCGGTTGGCTCGGCGCGTTTTTCCGGTAACTGGGAAGATGTGCGTCAGTGGAATCAGCTGATTGTACGGACGACAGGCGGCCGGGAACTGGTCGAACTGGCTGTAAAAAGAGGAGTTCTGGAAGTGCGGGAAGCTCCCGCTGCAAGTTTGCAGGAATTAAAAGACGCGGCCTTAAATAAGAAAAATAATGCCTTGAAGAACATTATCCGGAAAAGCGGTTCGGTAAAAAATCTGTTGTATCTGGATCACCTTGATCCGGCGGTTATGAAATACTTAACAAAAGAAGTTACCAGCAAAAAGAAGGTAAGATAGTGTCCAAATTACTTAGTCCTGCCAAAACCGAAGTTTTATTCATGGGCAATGAGGCCATTGCGCGGGGCGCGCTGGAAGCAGGCGTCAGTGTCGTTTCCGGTTATCCCGGCACTCCCTCTTCGGAAGTGATAGAACGCTTATCCGATGTAGCCAAGGAGAGAAACCTTTACGTCGAATGGTCAACCAATGAAAAGGTGGCCCTGGAGGTTGCCGCAGCCGCGTCATTTGCCGGTTTGCGTTCAATGTGCGTGATGAAACAAAACGGCGTTAATGTTGCTTCCGATTTTCTTTTGCATCTGGCCTCTTCGGGAACGCGCGGCGGAATAGTGCTGGTTGAGTGTGAAGATCCCGGCGCGCTGTCGAGTGTTAATGAAGGGGAGTCGAGATATTTTGCGCGCATGCTTGAAATTCCATTACTGGAACCGGCAAGTATTCAGGAGGCCAGGGATTTAACAAAGTGGGCTTTTGAGTTATCGGAAAAAATCAGAAATATTGTAATCCTGCGCTCGGTGACGCGTATGTCGCACGCCAGCAGCAATGTTATCTGCGGCAGGCTGCCGGAAAAATACAGAACAGCCCGTTTTATTTCCGACGGATCATTTATGGACCCGCTCAGAGGACCGGTCGTCAGCACTCCGGTTGTGATTAAACACGATCTCCAGCAGAAAAAATTGCAGACGGCAGTTGAACTTTTTGAAAAGAGTCCTTTTAACAGTTACTGCGGACCCAAACGTCCGGAACTTCTGATAATCACCAGCAGCGCGTGCTTTCTTTACAGCAAAGAAGCTATAGAAATGCTGGGCCTGCAAAAGCGTGTAGGGATTTTAAAGCTAAGCTGCACCTGGCCTCTGCCTGTCAAACTCCTGAAAAAACATCTGCGCCTGACCGATAAGATTATGGTTGTGGAAGAGGTTTTGCCATTTCTCGAAGAAAATATCAAAGTTGCCGCGATGGGAATGCTCAAAGATACCGGCATCAAAACTTTTTACGGGAAAATGGATGAGACCCTGCCTTCTGTCGGCGAGTTGAATCCGGATATTGTCGCCGTGGCTCTCGGCAAAATAATGAAAGTTAAACCAAAATCATTGCCTGCGGATTATCTCAGAGAAATTCAAAAAGTAGCGCCGAAAATTCCGCCGCGTGAGCAGACTTTCTGTCCCGGTTGTCCGCACCGTGCATCGTTCTGGAATATTAATACGGCGTTGAAGCTCGATGGCCGCGAAGGCATTGTTTGCGGCGATATCGGCTGTTACGCGATGGCGGCTCTTTTTCCGGCGATTGGTTTTAATACCGTGCGCACGCTTCATTCCATGGGGTCGGGTACGGGACTGGCCAGCGGATTTGCCAAACTTGTCGCTTTCGGCCTGGATAAACCTGTTCTGGCGGTTTGCGGCGATTCCACTTTTTATCATGCGGTAATTCCGGCGCTCATCAACGCCCAACATAACAAGGCGGATATTACCTTTATAGTTATGGATAATGCCGGAACCGCAATGACCGGATTCCAGCCTCATCCCGGTCTGGATTTGAGCGCCATTGGCGAATCTGTTCCGTCCGTTGAGATTGCCGCAATCTGCAGGGCTATAGGAGCGAAAGTCGCAGTATGCGATCCTTTCGATCTGGAAGCGGCAAGCAAAATACTGACTTCATTCATGGCCGAACGCGGATCGCTGAAAGTGCTCATCATGAAGCAGGCTTGCGCGTTAAGCCCCGAAAAGAAAGGCAAAAAGCAGTACCAGATGAAAGTCAGCGAAGAACTTTGCCTTGGCGATAATTGCGGCTGCAACCATTTATGCACCAGAATTTTCCGCTGTCCGGCGCTGACATGGGACAGAGCAAAAAAGAAAGCCTTAATTGACGAAGTCATCTGCGCGGGCTGCGGCGTCTGCTATTCGATCTGTCCGCAAAAAGCGATTACCAGAACGGAGGCCGCGAGTTGATGAGAAAGAAATCATCCAATATAAATTTGCAGTCAAAAGTATACCGCGGCGGCAAGGAAGAGGCGACGCAGTCGTATAGTACAATACGTCGAGGAGCCGATGACGCAGCCAACAAAGGTAGACGAATGAATGCGAATTTGTATAAGGAGCCGACAAATATTATCATCACCGGCGTCGGCGGTCAGGGCAATGTCATGGCTTCGCGAGTGCTCGCCGGAATGCTTGTTAATGCGGGTTATGTTGTTACAATCGGTGAAACCTTCGGCATGTCCCAGCGAGGCGGTTCGGTGATGAGTCATTTGCGCGTATCTTCAACTTCCGTTTTAAGTCCGCAGATTCCCCAGGGAAGGGCGGATATTGTTATCGCGCTGGAGCCGGTCGAAGCGCTGAGGGTTCTGGTTAAATACGGCAATCCCGATGTCGCGGTGCTCACCAATTCGCGCATGGTTTATCCCATGGGAGTTATAACCGGCGATTTCACTTATCCGTCTCTTGATGAAGTCAAATCAATGTTCGAGAAAATTTCCGCGAAAAACTGGATAATCGACGCCACGTCCGTGGCCGTAGATTTAGGCAATCCTGTTTTGAGCAATATCGTCATGATCGGGGCGCTTGCCGGTACGTCTCTGCTGCCGATTGACCGCCGCGCTTTTGAAAAAGAAATTGCCAAAAGCATTCCTGCCAATAAACGCGAAATAAATTTGAAGGCGTTTGACACAGGCTTTAAAATACTTTAATGCCTGCAACCTTATCAAAACAAACAGGGTGAAAATCAGGGATGAAGATCGCCGTTAATTTACTATATCTTGAAGATAATACCGGAAGCGGTATCGGCAAACACATTGAAGATATTCTCGCCGGTCTGGAGAAAATTAATGCTCTGGATGAATTTTATCTGATAGTCAGAAAAACATTTTATGATAATTATTTCTCTGCGGTCAATGCAGAGAGGACGTTTGCGAATGCCCATGTAATAATTTGTCCTGAGAGCCGGCTGTTTAAATACGTTACAAAAATATTAGAAAAAATTATGTATCCTGTCCGGGGGATATTTCTCAATCGTATTATTATGCCCGGGCTTCTGAAAGATATAAATCCTGAACTCGTATTTTATCCGTTCAACGATTCGGCAAACAATGTTTCGCTTGAATATCCTTTTGTTACGGTGATTCACGATCTTTTTTATAAAAACTTTTCAAAACGAAAAAGAAAAATACGGGACAAATTATATGATGTTTATGTAAACGCCAAACACAAGGGAATGCTGAAAAAATCAAAGCAAATAATCGTAATTTCAGAATTTGTCAAAGCGGATATCCTGAAATATTTTCCAGGGGTGGAAAGCAGTAAAATAGTTGTAATTCCGAATGCGGTTGTAATGTCCGGACAAATCGTCGAGCCTGAGGGAATAACGAAACCTTTTCTCTTGTGTGTAAACGATCACGGCCCTCACAAAAATCATCTTACACTTTTGAAAGCGTTTAATATTGTTAAAAATAAAATTCCTCACAACATGGTGATACTGGGCAGAGGAAGAGAAGAAACGCCGGCCATCATAAAATATGTAAATGAGAATGGTCTTAATGACAAAGTGTGCCTGATTAGTTATGTTTCTGATTCTGAACGCAACTGGCTCTATCAGAATGCTGATTTATTCATATCGCCTTCCTTGTATGAAGGTTTCGGACGCACGCCGATTGAAGCGGCAATGTTCGGCACTATGGTTTTGACCAGCAGGGAAGCCAGTCTTCCTGAAGTAACCTGTGATCTGCTGAATTATTACGAACCGGCAACAGATGAGAAGGCTCTTGCTGATAATATTTTAAGGCTGCTGCATAATCCTGTACCGGTTAAAGAGCGTGAGAATATCGCGAAAACTTATAAAGAACTTTATGATCCGGCCAGAATCGCCAAAATGTATTATGATTTGTTTCGCAATATTGTTCACAGCAACAAAAATGCGCTTTGATTTAGATTTGGTATCAACCTTTAATAAATAACCGCCATCCCGCATACAGCGATCCCGGAATGAAGTCCAGAGCGCCGGAAGCTTCGGCGACAGGCGTAAATCCGCAGGCGTCGCAATTTATTTCTCCTCTGTTTTTTACATAACATCCTTTTGTGATTGTGCCGTCAGGGTCGACGTTAATCAGGATGTCGTCGTGACAGTTCCATCTGTTATCGATCATCGCCCTGAGCCTGCCCGCCGAATTCAAAACAGGCAAACCAGATTTTTTCAGTTCCAGTAATTTCCCGATAGCGGCGCGGCGTTCCTCCGGCGACAGGGAAAGATCGTCTTCACCCTGATTATAGGGATAAAAAAACTGAACGGTCATTCCTTTTAGTGTCGGCATATCCTTCACCCACTTTGCCAGAGAATCAACATCCCGCCAGTTGCGGCGATTCAACGTACAATGAATAAAAACGCGGGGATGCCTTGTCTTTTCTATGTTTGAACAGATTTTGTCAAAGGAATCACTTCTTAAATAATCATGAGTTTCCTTCAAGCCGTCGATACTTACCCAGAGCGTGTGAGATGGAACATCTAAGGGTAGAGTGCCGTTGGTCGTCACCGCCACACGAAGAAAGCGTTTCCTGGCATAAAGAACAAGATCATGAAGGCGGTAAGAACCGTCGCGCCACAGCAGAGGTTCACCGCCTTCAAAAACAATCATTCGTGTGCCAAGACGGCGCAGGGATTCCAAAGATTTGATTGCCGTATTCCATGACATACCGGCTTCTTCGTCATTGGAGCGAAGATGAAACGGACAGGCGCGGCAGGCCAGGTTGCAGCGGTAAGTAATCTTGAAACTTGCCAATAGAGGCAGTCTGCGCCCTGATATTTTTCGTTGTAGAAAAAACCACAACAGATCGGCAGGCCAGGGTTTTAAATATTTCTTTTTATTTTCGTGCAAGGCGGTATGAAAATTCTCCTGTTTTATATATTTCCTTTGCAAAAACTATAGGAATAAAAGAAATGCATGTCAACAGTATAAAAACAAAGTGGGGATATGCAATTTCTCATAGACAATCTTTGCTCTGGGATAGTAAAAAAGGTAAAACATTTACAATATCGTCAACTTTGCTGCTTCCTTTAAAGTTAATCCGGCGGGGTGAAAATTAAACACAAATTGATATAAGTATTAATTGACATGACCCGATTAGAGCTTATATTATCCCCGGTATAAATTAATAAAGAGGTGAAACAATGAAAGATGTTTATTCGGCAATAAAAGTAACTGATAATGTTTACTGGGTTGGCGCCATTGACTGGACAATCCGGGATTTTCATGGATATACCACGCCTCACGGCAGCACATATAACGCCTATCTTGTAATGGCGGATAATATTACCCTGATAGATACGGTCAAAGCGCCGTTCAAAGATGAAATGCTTTCCCGCATCAAATCCGTCGTTGATCCTTCTAAAATAAAATATATTATTTCCAACCATTCCGAGATGGATCATTCCGGCTCTTTGCCCGAAGTAATTGATATCATCAAACCTGAAAAGGTTTTTGCTTCGGCAGTTGGAGTAAAGACACTCAAGGAGTTGTTCCATGACCAGCATGAAATCATACCCGTGAAAGACGGCGAGACGCTGAGCCTGGGGAATATGGATTTGACTTTTATGGAAACCAGAATGATTCACTGGCCGGACAGCATGTTCACCTATCTGGCCAAGGATGAACTCCTGTTTTCGCAGGATGCTTTCGGGATGCATCTGGCGACGCTGGAGCGTTTTGCCGATGAGATTCCGGCGTCTACTCTGGAATATGAGGGTGCAACTTATTATGCCAATATTGTTTTACCTTATTCACCCATTGTTTTGAAAGCTCTGGAAAAAGTTTTGGCATCAGGATTAAAAATCAAGATTATCGCCCCCGATCACGGGCCGATCTGGCGCAAGGATATCGGCTGGATTATTGATCTTTATAAAAAATGGGCTTCTCAAAAACCCACAGCCAAAGCTGTTGTTGTTTACGCGACAATGTGGCACTCTACCGAGAAAATGGCCAGAGCCATCAGCGAAGCACTGGCGCAGGCGGGCATTAAGGTAAAACTCTTATCCATGAATGAAACTCACCGCAGTGAGGTTGTATTTGAAGCGCTTGATGCCGGCGCGTTGATTATCGGTTCGCCGACACTCAACAACAATATCCTGCCGCAGATGGCCGATGTAATGACATATCTAAAAGGATTGAAACCGGCGAATAAAATTGGCGCGGCTTTCGGCTCCTATGGCTGGAGCGGAGAATCGGTAAAACATCTGGAGGCAATGCTTAAGGAAATGAAAGTGGAAATTGTCGCCGAATCGATTGCCGTGAAGAATGTTCCGGACAATGATGTTCTGGAAAAATGTCACGAAATGGGCAAAACTATTGCGGCCCAACTGCTCAAAAAAAAATCATCTGACTGAAGATGATTAAATAACCATAATCCCGGGGAAACGGGAATATGGTTATAAATAATTGCGATAGAAAAAAACAAGGAGTAGATCATGAAAAAATATGTTTGCGGTGTGTGCGGTTATGTTTACGATCCGGCCAAGGGAGATAAGGACGGCGGTATTGCCGCGGGAACAGCGTTTGAAGATTTGCCTGATGATTGGTCGTGTCCTGTTTGCGGGGCGGCGAAAGACGAATTTGCCCCGGAGTAAGTAACTGGATACTAATAAATAATGTCATTGCGATCCTTCTCTCGGAAGGCGTGGCAATCTAAAAAAGATTTCTCGCTTCGAAATGACATAAAATAATTCCAAATAGAAGATTAGGATAAATATATGGATAAAATTCAGGATGCGTTGAATCAGGCATATGCGGGTGAGGCGAAAGCCTCCTTAAGGCTCAAGGTTTACGCGCAGAAGGCGGAAGATGAAGGCTACAAGCAAATGGCGAAGCTTTTCCGCGTAATTGCTTTTTCGGAAGAAATTCACGGCGCCCGGGCTTTAAGAGTGCTCAAGGAAATAAAAAGCACGGAAGAAAATCTGGCCGACAGTTTTGAGTCAGAGAAAAAAGTTGCCGAAGTAGCCTATGATCAGTTTATCAAGCTTGCGGAAGAAGAGGGCAACAAAGAAGCTGTTTTGCATTTCAGCCAGAGCAAGGATGTGGAAGAAACTCACGCCAAACTTTATAAAGAAGCCATGTCGCACTTTATGGAAGAAAGGGAAACAACCTACTATGTCTGTAAAGTATGCGGCTATGTTGCCGACGGCGCTTTGCCTGATGAATGTCCTGTTTGCGGCGCCAAGGCAAAAATGTTTGTGCCTTTCAACGAATAAAAATGGCAAGTTAAAAACCATGTAACTTTATAAGGTGAGAATATGCGCATTCGTTACCGAGTAATTGTTGCGTTGTTGCTTTTGAGCTTTTTATTGCCCGGAAGTGTCTTTTGTGAAGAAAAGCCTCTCGAGAAGCCTCTATGGGAACTCGGTATTGGTTTGGGACTTCTCCAGATTCCTGATTATCGGGGATCGGACGAAAACAGGCTTTATCTGCTGCCGTATCCTTATCTCGTTTATCGGGGCGATATTTTAAAAGTCGAAGAACAGCGCATTACCGGGCAGATTTTTAAAACCGACCGTATTTTGCTGAGTTTCAGCGGTTATGGCTCTGTGCCGGTAAAGAGTTCCAATAATTCTGCGCGTTCCGGTATGCCGGATCTTGATCCGAGTTTTGAATTAGGGCCGTCTTTGAAAATTAATCTTTGGGAAAGCAAGGAAGATAAGTATAAACTGGATTTGACGTTTCCTGTGCGGGCTTTTTTTTCCACTGATTTTTCTTCCGTGCGGCGTGAAGGTTGGGTGTTTGGTCCGCGGATTAATTTTGTGAAAGGTGATTTAATCCCTGAAACCGGATTGAATATGGGGATATCAATCGGGCCGATGTTTGCCGACAGCGGTTATCATACCTATTATTACACGGTGGAACCGGCATACGCGACGGCAGCGCGTCCCGAGTATTCCGCGGGAGGCGGGTACAGCGGTTCGACGCTCACCGCCGGTTTGAGCAAGGAATATAAACAATTTATTTTTAGCGCCTTTGTCAGTGCTGATTTTCTTCAGGGGGCGACTTTTGAAGACAGTCCTCTGGTGAAAACGAAGACTTCCATTATGAGCGGTGTCAGTGTTTCCTGGATTTTCTATAAATCAGAAAAAACCGTTAATGTGGAAAAGTGAATAGCGAATAGATATTTGTTTTACGATTACGATATTTAAAAGGAGTTATATGTTGTATATAATAACAAGATGGTTGATAATAACCGTGGCAATACTGATAGCATCAAAGTTGGTGCCTGGAATTCATGCTGATCTTAACACAGCAGTCATTGCCGCCGGTCTTTTAGGTCTTGTAAATGTTTTTATAAGACCTGTTTTGGTTTTTCTGACGTTGCCTTTGAGTATCCTGACACTTGGATTGTTTTATTTCCTTATCAACGCCTTTTTGCTGGAACTTGTCGCCCGTCTTGTCGGGTCGGGATTTAAAATCGATAATTTCTTCTCCGCGTTGTTAGGATCGCTGATCATCAGCTTTGTCAGCTGGCTGGCCAATTCTTTCATTTACAATCATAAAATGAATAAACCGGATGATCCTGAATATATTGATCTGAAAAAAGGGGACGACGGTAAATGGCGGTAGAGGCAACGCTCGATTTGACTCCGGCGATGAAGCAGTACGTGAAAATCAAGGAAAAATACCCCGATTGCATTATGTTATATCGCATGGGTGATTTTTATGAGATGTTTTTCGAAGATGCCGTGACTGCCGCGCCTGTTCTGGAAATCACTCTTACCTCGCGCAACAAAGGTAAAGAAGACAGCGTACCGCTTTGCGGTTTCCCTTATCACGCGGCTTCCGCGTACATTACCAAACTTGTGGAAAAGGGTTTTAAGGTGGCTGTATGCGAGCAGGTCGAGGACCCCAAAAAAGCAAAGGGAATTGTCAAAAGGGAAGTTATCCGGGTTATTACTCCCGGGCTTGTTGTGGATGAGGAAAATCTCTCCGCGGGCGAAAATAACTATCTGGCCTGTCTCAGCGTTTGCAAGGATACGCTTGGTCTGGCTTTTCTGGATATTTCCACGGGCGAATTTCAAGTCAGCGAATTTACCGACCGCGAATTTTTCTTCATTGCTGTTGCCGGACTGGATTTTAAAGAATTAATTCTGTCCAACACTTTTCCGGACAAAATATTATTAAAAACGCTGGAAACCCAAATGCCGGACCTCCGGATAAATTATCTGGAAAATGATTGCTTTGAATCACAACAGGCGGAAACTTTACTGAATCAGAATTTCACCGACGAAATTCTGGACAGATCAAAAATAAAAGAACATCCGGCGGCGCTGACCGCGTCAGGGGCGATTTTAAATTACGTTAACCAGACACAAAAAATCAATCCCCGGCACATAAGTGAAATTAAATGGTACTCAACGAAAAATTTTCTCCTTCTTGATGAAGCTGCCCGCCGCAATCTGGAGATATTTGCGACCATTCAGAATAATTCCAAAGCAGGCTCTCTTTTTTCTCTTTTTCAGGAAACGCAAACGCCCATGGGAACCCGCCGCCTGCGCTGGTGGATGAATTATCCGCTTGTTGATGCGGAAAAAATCAAAGCAAGGCTGGCCGCTGTCGCCGAGATAAAGGATGAACATATTCTCAGATCGAATTTGCGTAAAATCTTATCGCACGTTTATGATATGGAAAGACTGGCAGGCCGCGTATCGCTTCGGGTGGCGACCCCCCGTGATCTGGTTGCCCTTAAAGTTTCTCTTTCGGCCATACCTGCGCTTAAATCAATGCTTAAGGATTGCACTTCGCCCGCTATTGCAGCGATCCGTTCGCGTTTTACGGAAATGTCCGCCGTGATTGAGTTGATTTCCCGGGCCATTATTGACGATCCGCCGCAAAAAACGCAGGATGGAGGTTTTATTGCCGCGGGTTATGATGAGGAACTGGATAAACTGAGATCCATCAGCCGCGACGGGAAAAAATGGATTGCCGCGATGGAAGCCGGGGAACGGAAAAAAACAGGAATCAATACCCTGAAAATCGGCTTCAATAATATTTTCGGTTATTATATCGAAGTGACCAAAGCCAATGCCCCGCTCGTTCCGGATTCCTATATAAGAAAACAGACACTGGTAAACGCTGAGCGTTATATTAATCAGGAACTGAAGGAATTTGAGCAAACCGTTTTAAACGCGGAAGAAAAAATAAGCCAGAGGGAGCAGGAACTGTTTCTTGCTCTGCGCGACAGCCTTGATAAATATATTACGGACATTCAAAAAAATTCTTTTCTCATTGCCGAACTCGACGCCCTGGCTTCTCTTTCGGAGGTTGCCGAAAAATATCATTACATCTGTCCGGAGATAGATGATGACGACACAATCGAAATAAAAGACGGACGCCATCCTGTTGTGGAAACGGCGCTGAAAAAAGAAGGCTTTGTGCCGAACGATTGCCTGATGGATTTGCAGAACAACAAACTGCTCATTATTACCGGTCCGAACATGGCGGGCAAATCCACTTATATCAGGCAGGTTGCTTTGATAGTTCTTCTGGCGCAAATCGGAAGTTTCGTTCCTGCGGCTAAAGCGAAGATAGGAGTGGTCGATAAAATATTTACCCGCATAGGCGCATCCGACAGCCTGATTAAAGGCCAGAGCACATTTATGGTGGAAATGACGGAAACCGCGGAAATCTTAAAAAACGCGACTTCCCGCAGCCTGGTCATTATTGACGAGGTGGGACGCGGGACTTCCACGTTTGACGGACTAAGCATTGCCTGGGCGGTTGCCGAATATATTCATGACTTTCAGGGCCGGGGTGTCCGCGCTTTATTTGCCACTCATTACCATCAACTGACGGATCTGGTTGTAACAAAAACCGGAGCAAAAAATTATAATATCGCGGTGAAAGAATGGGGAGAGAAAATAATTTTTTTGCGCAAAATTCTGGAAGGCGGCGCCAGCCGCAGTTACGGAATCGAAGTGGCGCGTATTGCCGGTGTGCCGAAGGAAGTTATTACCCGCGCCAAGGAAATATTGCGTAATCTGGAAAAGGGAGAATTTGATGAAATCGGCATGCCGCGTATAGTCCGGGGAACCCGTAACGGGAAAAATACAAGCCCTCAGATGAATCTTTTCGCAAGAATGGACAATGCCGTTGCCCCGGAAGATAAAGATAATGAAATTATCACCGAACTTAAAAATATTGATATTCATTCCATGTCGCCGCTTGAGGCTCTCAACAAATTAAGCGAACTGAAAAACAAAATACCGGAATGATTAAAAAACAAATCTTAAAAAAATATTTTGGTTACGATTCGTTTTTCCCATTACAGGCGGAAATTATAGACCATGTGCTTTCGCGCAATGATGCACTGGTTTTAATGCCGACAGGCGGAGGGAAATCAGTCTGTTTTCAGATTCCGGCGTTAATTTTTGATGGTGTTACGATAGTAATTTCTCCCCTGATTTCGTTGATGAAAGATCAGGTGGAAGCGCTTAAAGCAAACGGGATCGCGGCGGAATTTCTCAATAGCTCATTATCAGCCAAAGAAGAAAAGCTTATTATTGAACGAAGCTTAAAAGGAACTTTAAAATTATTATATATTTCACCGGAACGTTTAAACTCGGCAGGTTTTACCGAATTGCTGGGCGGATTAAAAGTATCGATGTTTGCCGTGGACGAAGCGCATTGTATTTCATTCTGGGGACATGATTTCCGGCCGGAATATAAGCGATTAAACATCCTGAAGCAACGCTATCCTGAAGTTCCGCTCATCGCGCTTACAGCTACCGCCGACCGTGTAATCCGCCGCGATATTTTGTCTCAATTATGCATACCGGAAACCAAAACCTTTGTGGCGTCATTCGACAGACCAAACCTAAGCCTTGCTGTGCGGCCCGGATTAAAGCGCATGCGCCAGATAGCCGATTTTCTCAAACTTCATCGTCATCAGCCCGGAATTATTTATTGCCTTAGCCGAAAAAGCACGGAAAGCGTTGCCGGTAATCTAAGTAAATTAGGATACAAAGCAAAGCATTATCATGCCGGCATGGATAATGACCAGCGCGGCCGGACACAAAATGAATTTATCCGCGATGAAATTCAAATTATTTGCGCGACGGTGGCTTTCGGCATGGGAATCGACAAATCGAATGTCCGCTGGGTAATTCATTATAATATGCCTAAAAATATTGAAAGCTTCTATCAGGAAATCGGCCGCTGCGGCCGCGACGGTTTGCCTGCCGATACCATACTCTTTTACAGCTATTCCGATGTAATAATGCAAACCGAAATGTTAAACGAGTCGGCGCCGGAACGGCGGGAATTATTGGATGCAAAACTCAAAAGAATGAAGCAATATGCGGAAGCGGAAAGCTGCCGCCGCCGAATTCTGTTAAGCTACTTCAATGAAACAATTACCAAAGATTGCGGCAATTGTGATGTTTGTAAAAATCCGCCGCAAAAATTCGATGCGACTATCATTGCGCAAAAAGCACTCTCCGCAATTGCGCGCACCGGAGAACAAATAAATTCCACTCTGCTGATTGATATTTTACGAGGTTCGCACAACCGGCAGGTTATAGAAAAAGGATACGACAAAATTAAAACCTGGGGCGTGGGCAGAGATATCCGGAGCGAAGAATGGGCGGATTATATTTTTCAGATGCTCAATTTGGGATATGTTGATATTGCTTATGACGAGGGATACACATTCAAGTTAAACGACTTAAGTCATTTGGTTCTGAAAAACAAAATCAACGTCATGCTCGTAAAATTCAGGCCATACAAAAGCCGCGAAGAACTTATCCTGCCTAAAGAGCCTGCTAAAACAGTATTGGCTGATCAAGCCTTGTTCGATCGTCTCAGGCAACTGCGCAAAACGATTGCCGACAAAAACAACCTTCCCGCCTACATTGTCTTCAGCGATAAAACACTGCAGGACATGACTGAAAAAATGCCGACGGATAAACCATCAATGATGGACGTGAACGGGGTAGGCCAGCAAAAATTTGCCACTTACGGTCAAATATTTATCGATGAAATATCAGGATTTTTGAGCCAAAAGCTGCCCAGGGAAACAAAATAAAAGAAAATATAGTCGGCAAGAAATTAACACAGGGTGTTACAGGATAATATAACATCAAATATTATTTAGAAGAGGAGGCGTTGAAATGTTTAGAAAATCATTTTTTACATGCGCGGTAGCGTTAATCATAGTTTCTTTTATGACGTCATCATGGGCAGCGGAACTATTGCCGGTCAAACTGCCGCCGCCGAATCTGAATAGCGGGAAATCTTTGATGCAATCTCTGCAGGTCAGAAAATCGTCCAGGGATTTCAGCGCAAAAAAACTGCCGGTGGAAGTTCTTTCCAACCTGCTCTGGGCCGCCTTTGGAGTTAACAGGCCGGATTCAGGAAGGCGCACCGCTCCTTCCGCCGTAAATTGGCAGGAAATTGATATCTATGTTGCCATGGCCGACGGCCTCTATCTTTACAATGCCAAGGATCACGTTTTGAAACCGGTTATCAAAGAAGATATCCGGGGGCTGACGGGCAAACAGGCGTTTGTAAAAGAAGCGCCTGTAAATTTAATATATGTTGCCAATTATTCCAGAATGGGCGGTGGTTACGCGGAGGAAAAAAGTTTCTATTCGGCGGCGGATACCGGATTCATAGCACAGAATGTTTATTTATACTGCGCTTCGGAAGGTCTGGCAACGGTTGTCAGAGGTTTGATCGATAGAGACGTTCTGGCAAAGGCCATGCAGCTTCGCGACAATCAGAAGATTGTTCTGTCGCAGACGGTCGGTTATCCGAAATGAAAAAAGTTTCTCCGGTTAAGAGCCGTTTTTCAATGTTGCGGCCAGAAAAATGGAAAATGTGGTTCCCGCATTAACAGTGGATTCGACTGTGATCAATCCGTTGTGGTATTTGATAATGGAATCGCTGATGGCCAGCCCCAGGCCGATGCCGCCGTGCGCCCTGGTCTTCTTTGTTGTGAAATAGGGATCGAATATGCGGGGAAGATTTTCCCGCGGAATTCCGATCCCATTGTCCTTAATAATTATACGTACGTAATTGCCCTGTCCCAGGGACCTGATATTTGTTCCCGTGGTCGTATTATCAGCGATAAGTTCAACAACTCCATTGCCGGGAATTGCCTCTTTGGCATTAATCAGAAAATTTTCCAATACTTGCCTTATCTGAGCGGAATCAATTTCGCACGGCCACAGATTTTCGGCAATGGAGATATTATAGGCAATGCTGGATTCATGGAAAACTTTTTCGACGGCCTCCCGCAAAATAGGTTCGAGATATTCCAGTTTGCGTACAGGATAGCCGCCCTGAGCAAAAGTAATCAGACGATGAGCCAGTTCCTTGGCTTGCAGTCCGGCGCGTTCTGCTACCGCCAGACCGTTCTCCAGAACCTTGTCTTCCTCGCTCGCGGATATCTTGGCCAGAAAAACATTGCGCAGAATAGCAGTGAGCAGGCTGTCAAAGTCCTTGGCTACTCCACCGGCCAATGTTCCCAGTGATTCCAGTTTGGTGCGTTGAAGAAGTTCGTCCTGGGCATTTTTTTGTTCGGTGATATCTTCCAGCGTTTCCATTACTCCGAATAAATTTCCGTTGGAATCTCTCAGCCCTGCCGAAGTGATACGGAACCATTTCCCTTTTTCACCCATATCGGGAAAAAACTGTGTGACCTCATAAGCATCATCCAGCAGTTTTGATTTACGCACCTTTCCGGAGTATAAGTCACCGGATTGATTGGTGATTCCGTCCAGTATCAGATCGGCCAGACAAGGACGTGGACTTTTATAAAATGCGCGCCACTGCTGATTTGTGCCAAGGACTTCACTGGGTTTGATATCGTTGAGAGACTGCAGGGCTCTGTTCCAGTAAATTACTTTATGATCTTTGGATATAACCAAAGTGGGAATAGGGGAACCGTGGATAATGCTGATTAATCTTTGTTCGTCTCTGCGGCTGCGCCAAATCGCATAGATAACGCTGATAATCACCGTTATCTCCAGAACAAAAATGAGGATTAGAATAAAATAATGGTTCATAATTTATCGTATATTTATAAATCCGTATTTTGATAGCAAGGTTGGGATAAAAATGCAAGACCGGAAAAAAATTATTATTTGAATTCAGTAGAGAGCGCAAACACTTTCGCTTGCTAAAGGGGTAAGCAAGCGTTTACACAATTATAATTTACCTTAAGAATTGAAGCTCTCCGCGGCTTGCCGCAGAGAGCTTCAATATTAAATTGCTGATTAACACAGAATAAATAATAGTTATTTGATTTTAGTAATGCATTATTGTAGAGAATAAAGAAATAAATAACTGTTTTTGCCTCTATTTAAAGAAGGCATATCCGTTGTTATTTTTTGCCTGAGTGTAAAAATACAAAGAGATATTCTTTGGGATTTCCGGCAATTCCGGCGTAAAGTAATGCATATTAACCGTTTGAGGTATCTGACATGGAAAAAAGTAGAATTTATTGCTCCGGTCCGCTGTTTTGCGCGGAAGAAGTCGGCGGCATGAGCGCGATTGCCAAAGTTATTGAAGACGCGGGTTTTCAAACGTTTGTGCCTCATCGTGACGGGCTTGAAGCTTATTTAATGCGTTTCGGGAACTCATCGTTTTTATCAACGATTTCCCCTATACGTTCACGAATCGATTACGCCATATTTTCACTGGACGTATATGAGTTGATTGAACGCTGCGATGCGGTGGTATGCAATCTCAATGGCCGCGTTCCCGATGAAGGGATGATAGTTGAAGCCGCCCTTGCCCATGCCGCGGGAAAGCCGCTGGTGCTTTTCAAAGATGATTCCCGGGCGCCTTTCGGCGGCTATGATAATTCAATGCTGACGAGTCTTACCCGAGGGAAAATTATTAAAAAATTAAAAGAATTACCTTCCGCGCTCAGGCATGAAATGTCTGAAAAAAGAGATGCAACCACATTGTCGGCCGATTTGAGAAAAGCCGTTTCATACGGAAAGCGCATCGTGTCGGTAATAGAGCTTTTACCGAAAAACATGGGGAAAAAGCAGTGGCCGGCGGAGGTGATTAATCAGGTAATGGATGAAGCCTTAAAAAAGGAATAATCATCCGGGATATTTTTCCGGCTTGCCAGACACATGGAGTTTGTCCGGGCAGGGGAGCGCATGAAATAAGGATATTTGCTTTGCCGGTGATAGCTGTTCTCAGAATGATGTTGATGATATTATCTTCAATGATCTGATATAAAAACAGAATTTTCATGTCTATTTTGGTGAGGTGTTTGAACGGCTTGGCTAATAATAAGAACTACACCTGCATTATTATCATATTTTTAATTATTGCCTCCTGCGCGGCATTTGGCCGTGTTGCGGGCAATGGGTTTATTAATTTTGATGACAACATATATATTACCGAAAATAATTATATTAAATCGGGAATTAATGTAGAAAATATCAAATGGGCGGCGACTGCGGTTGTCATGAGCAACTGGCATCCACTGACATTGATTTCTCATATGCTGGACTGGCATATTTTCGGAGCAAATCCGTCCGGCCATCATCTGATAAGCCTTCTTTTGCATATGGGAAGCGTTCTTTTGCTATTCCTCTTTCTCAATAAAACAACAAAAAATCCCTGGCCCTCGGCTTTTGCCGCCGCTGTTTTCGCTCTTCATCCCCTTCGCGTGGAATCGGTTGCCTGGGCTTCTGAACGAAAAGACGTCTTAAGCATGTTTTTTGGCATGGCAAGTGTATATGCTTATTCCTTCTATGCGGAAAAATCCAAAGCCTCCCGTTATCTTCTGTGTCTGGCGTTATTCATTTTGGCTCTCATGTCCAAACCTGCCATGGTCACCCTGCCTTTTGTCCTGATGCTTCTGGATTACTGGCCTCTTAAACGCTGGCAGGAGGCGATTGATAAAAAAGGTAAAAGCCTTAATTCTGCGGGTCCCATTATATGGGAAAAGGTTCCCTTCATTTTATTAGCCATCTCATTGAGTATCGTAACTTTTTTGATACAAAAAATAAGCGGCTCTGTTCATATGGAGGGTCTTTCTCTTTTTATGCGCGTTGCCAATGCCGTTGTTTCGTATGCCGCTTATCTGGAAAAAATATTCTGGCCGGTTAATCTGGCGGTATTTTATCCGTATGAATATTCCATGTCTTTACATCAAATTTTAATTCCGGCCTTAATCCTGACAGGAGTTACCGGGATCGTCATTTATAAAATGAAGAAACTGCCTTTTCTGTTCGTGGGCTGGTTCTGGTATTTGGGAACTCTTATTCCCGTTATCGGCCTTGTGCAGGCGGGCGGGCAGTCGATGGCCGACCGTTACACCTATCTATCTTCCATAGGCGTTGCTGTCATGGCGGCATGGGGAATACCTTATCTGTTTCCCTCCAGGGTCATGAGAAAAAGGATTTTATTTCCGGCGGCAATGGTCGTTTTTGCCGTATTAGCAGCTATGACGTGGCGGCAGTGCGGTTACTGGAAAAACAGCATAACACTTTATCAGCATACCTTGAGCATAACAAAGAATAACAGCATGATTCATAACAATTTAGGCCTTGCCCTGTATGATGAAGGCAAATTCCGGGAAGCCGTTGATCATTTCAGTGAAACAATACATAGAGTGCCGGATAATGCAGATGCTTATTTCAACAGGGGCAATGCTTACGCTATGCTGGGTCGGCATCAGCTTGCTGTTAATGATTATAAAGAAGTAATACGGATGATGCCGGATAATGCAGCCGCCTGTACCGGCATTGGAAATATTTATGCCGGGTTAAAAAAATATCAAACCGCCATCGGGTACTATAGTGAAGCCATCCGGCAGCAGCCGGGTTATGCCGGTGCATACTACAATCGGGGGGCTGTTTACGCCATGTCGGGCCGGCATGAACTGGCCGTAGAGAATTATAATGAAACGATCCGGCTTATGCCTGATAATGCCCGTGCATTCATCAACAGGGGGGCGGCTTACTTTAAACTTGGTCAGTATCAACGCGCCATAGAAGATTTCAACAGGGCAATTGAACTGAAACAGTATAACGCCGAGGCGTACAACAATCTGGGAAATGTTTATTTATTGCAGGGCAATACAGAGTCTGGGTGCTATTATGCTCAAAAAGCATGTGAATCGGGAAATTGCGCGGCGCTGGGCGATTTTAAAAGACAAGGGTATTGCCGTTAATAACCATTGCATAAAAATATCAAATATTTATAATTTGTAAAAAAAAAGTGTTGTCAATTATATACTCTAAATATTTGCATGAAAGCTTAAAGAATGTTAATTAATAACAAACAGGGTCTCATATTGAGAAAATTGTAAATTATTACCGGTTAGAAATTTTGTCAGCCATTTGCGGAGGGAAGTATGGGAGAAGGAATCAGCGATTACACAAAAAGCATTTTTGATTTAAGAAGACACATGTGGACGGCAGGCGTGGAAGTGGAATTAAGGCGTCTTATCTGGCAGATTGCCGTTGTCGGAAAATATATTTCCGCGAAAATTCACGAATCCAACAGAAAACTTGCCGGGCTGAAAAATATATACGGCGACGATCAAATGGCGCTGGATCGCTCTTCCGATGAAATATTGAAAAATCAATTGGAATTTTCAGGCTTCGTGCGCCAGTACGCGTCCGAGGAACTGGAAGATATCATTAAAATAGGCGCCGGCAGCGAAAAATATATTGTCACAGCCGATCCGCTCGACGGTTCATCGCTGGTGGATTCTAATCTGGCTATAGGAACCATTATCGGCATTCATAAAAATTCAATTTTCGATACGGGTAGAAATTCCATGGTAGCGGCCCTCTACATTACTTACGGTCCGTTAATTACCATGATTTATTCGGCGGGGAAGGGCTCGCATGAGTTTGTTCTCAATCGCGAAGGCGAATATGTTTTATCCGAGGAAAATATCAGGTTGAAGGATAAGGGCTCGATCTTTTCACCGGGCGGCCTGCGCCGTGACTGGAATCCGGAACATCTTAAGTTCGTGGAACGACTGGAAAGTGAAGGCTACAAACTGCGCTACAGCGGAGGTTTTGTTCCCGATATAAATCAAATCCTGATAAAAAAAGGCGGCGTGTTCACCTATCCCGCTTTAAAGAAAGCGCCTAAGGGAAAATTGCGTCTGCTGTTTGAACTACAGCCCATGGCGTTTATTGCGGAGCAGGCCGGAGGTCTTGCGACTGACGGCAGGCAGGATATTTTGTCTATAAAGGTGGAAAATGTAAATCAGATTTCGCCGGTTTATATTGGCAGCGCTTATGAAGTGCAATTGGCAAAGCAAATGTTATCATAATACAAAATTGTAAGGAGTAATTATGATTTACAAAGACAAAAATGAATTACAAAAAGGATTTGAGAAGATTATAGAAATAGATGGCAATGATGTCCGCGTTCTTGACGAATCCGGATTACAGGACGGGCTTA
>Ga0153915_10001587_pt1 | contig 20856 bp, 6 predicted proteins | sample Opewatmetagenome_2_FD_107003 | JGI IMG/M metagenome (GOLD analysis project Ga0153915, IMG submission 107003) | Freshwater wetland microbial communities from Ohio, USA - Open water 3 Core 3 Depth 3 metaG | ecosystem: Environmental > Aquatic > Freshwater > Wetlands | place: USA: Ohio, Lake Erie...
AGCTTCCTCGACGCCAAGGGATACACCTGGGACGTCTCCGGGCACATCATCTTCTCGGGTCTTCCGTACTTCAACCAGCTCCTCGAGAAGCTGCTCGGAGCGGACGGGATCCGCCGCATCGACCGGGAAAGCTGGATCAAGTTCGAAGACCGCTACGTCCGCTACCCCTTCCAGAACCACCTCTCCTCGCTCCCGGAAGAGGCGATGCTCGAATGCCTCGTGGGCTTGATCGAGTCGCAGACGATCGACCGGGACCGAGCCTACAGCAACTTCGAGGAGTGGGTCCTCGCGCGCTTCGGCGCCGGGGTCGCGAAACACTTCATGGTCCCCTACAACCTGAAGGTCTGGTCCACGCCTCTCGACCAGATGGGCTTTTACTGGATTGCGGAACGGGTGGCGGTCGTCGACTGGAAGAAAGCGCTGGAGACGGCCCTGCGCCCGAAGGTCACCGACTGGGGCCCCAACGCGACCTTCGGATACCCCGCCACGCGCGGCACGGTCGGCCTGTGGCTGGCGACCATCCCCTTCATCGGGGCGGAGCGGATTCGCTACCACAAGCGCGCCGTGTCCATGGACGAGGAAAAGCGCGAGATCCGCTTCGCCGACGGCGAGGTGCGCCGCTACGACCGGCTCCTGACGACGCTTCCGCTCGAAGCCTTCGTCGCGCGCCTGACGCACGCGCCCGAGAGAGTGCGCGCCGCCTCGCGCAAGCTCCTCTTCAATCGCCTCTTCACCGTCGGGGTGGGGTTGAGGCGCCCCTCTCCCTCGACGAAGAACTGGATCTACTTCCCCAACCCGAAGACCCCCTTCTACCGGATGACGTACCTCTCCAACTACTCGCCCGACATCGTCCCGGGAGGCGACACCTCGCGGTACTGCTCCCTCCTGATGGAGACGACCTACTCGCGTTTCCGTCCGCTCCCACCCGGGAACTTCGTCAGGTCGGTCATCGAGGGGCTCCTCGCCGAAGGGATCCTCGAGAGCTCCGACCTGCCCCTGATCGAATCCACCTACATGATCCACGCCGGGCACGCTTATCCGATCCCGAGCGTGGATCGCAACGACGCCCTTGCCGTGATCCACGAGTACCTGGAGCCCCGCGGGATCTACTCGCGCGGCCGCTTCGGCTCGTGGAAGTACGAGATCGGCAACCAGGACCATTCCCTGATGCAGGGGGTCGAGCTCGTGGACCGCTGGCTGGACGGCACCCCGGAGAAAGTCTTCAACAGCTAATGTGAGCCGTCAGCTGTCAGCTGTCAGCCCCCAAGCCCTCTCGGTTAAGAAGATCCGTAGTGTCCGACGGCCGTCTCACTTATGGTTGCATGTCCGCGCACCGATGCGTCTCCCCGGGAGGCTGGACCGCGCGAAAGAAAGCTGTCAGCCCTTAGGCTCTCTCGGTTAGGACCGTCCCTTACTGTCTGGCGACAATTCTTCCCCAGTTCGCGGCGCGCGAAGTCTCCCAGAGGGGAGGAGGCGCGCGCCGCGGGAGCGGAGCGCCGGAGCTGATGAGCCCGCAGGGCGAAATCCAAGCGCAGGCGCGGAGCGACGTCAGGGCAGCGCCCCAAGCGTCCAGGAGAAGAGGCGGTTGGTGCCGCGGTCCGAGATGGTCAACCGTCCGAAGGTATCCACCGCGATCCCGGTCGGCTGCTTGAAGTCCCGTTCCGGCTTCCAGGAGCGGCGCAGGGTCCCCGACATGTCGTATTGGACAACCCGGCCGGCCACCGAGTCTGTCACGAAGACGGTGTCGGAGGGGCCGACCGCGATGTAGGGCTCCGTGTAGAAGTCCTTCCAGCCGAAGACGGGGAACTGCCGGACGAACTTCCCTTCCGTATCGAAAACCTGGACCCGGTGGTTGCCCGTATCCGCGACGTAGATGTTCCCGGCGGTGTCGGCGGCGAGGCCCACCGGCTCGATGAACTGGCCCGAGCGGATCCCGTTGCCGCCCCACTCCGATACCTTGTTGCCCTGCCGGTCGAAGCGGACGATCCGCTTGTTGCCCGTGTCGGCAACGTAGATCGTTTCGCGAGAGACGACCACGGCGCGCGGTCCGAAGAATCCCTTCTCCGAGTCCACGACGGAGCCGGCGAATTTCCCGTCGGGGGTGAAGTGGGAGATGCGCTGGTTCCAGGTGTCGGCCACCCAGATTCCGCCCTGCGGGTCCACCGCGAGGCCGCACGGCTCGTTGAACTGTCCGTCCCCCGGACCCTTGGAGCCGAACTCCCGCACGAACTGGCCGTTGCCGTCGAAGACCTGGATTCGGTTGTTCTTGGTGTCGGCGACGTAGAGGTTGCCGCGCGAGTCGGCGGCGAGCCCCCGCGGCTCGGCGAGCTGTCCCTGCCCCGATCCCGCGGCGCCCCACTCGCGAACGGCCGGGAGGACGGCGGCCTCGGAAGGGTAGTCGCGGGCGGAGGTGTCCTGGACCGCCAGAGTCATCGGAGCGAGCGGCCCCGTCCCCTCGTCCAGGTCCTTGCGGACGTAGAACATCGCGTCCTGCGAGCCGATCTGGCTCCAGATCTCGTGGAAGAGCCACCAGCGCACGGTGTCGGAGAGCGTGGGGCGCACGAGCGGGTTTTCCGCAGACGGTTGGGTCCTCTCCGGGAACCACCAGGCGCGGATCGGCACGCGCTTGGCGTTGTATCGGTCGGCGAGCTGCCTCTGCAGTCCTCCTTCCGCGTTCCAGTCGGCCACGATGATGGGCGTCGAGGCGTCTTCGATGCGGCCGACCCAGCGTGTGGAGACGTCGCGCAGATACCAGGTCAGGGGCCAGGTCGCCTCGCCGGCGACAGTGATGACCGCCTGCCCCGCAGGCACGCGCGCCTTCGCCTTCTCGACGGCCTCGAGCGCCCGCACGAGGTCCCAGGTTGTCTGGACGTAGGCGAGCGTCTCGGCGTGCTTGGGATCCCGCTCGACGTCGTAGGCGCCGTAGCGAAAGCAGGCGAGAAGCATGCCGCTCGTGTTGACGGCCAGGAGCAGCCCGATGATCGCGAGAGCGATGCGGGCCCGCGTTTCTTTCCGGTCCTGCCAGAGGTCCGCGATGCCGATCGCCGCTAGGATCGTGATCGGCAGAAGCGGGTGCACGGTCAGCCAGGGGACCTTCTCCCGGGCCCAGGCGTAGATCGCGAGCGACGCGACCGTCCAGAAGACGAGAAATCCGAAGAAAGCGTCTTGCCTCCTGCGGCGGAACGCGAAGATCGCCGCGAACAGGAAGCCGGTCTCGTAGTAGAAGAGCTGCGGGAAGTAGTAATACCAGGGACCCCGGATGCGCGCGATCGTGTGCTGCCCCATCCAGTACTTCACGGCCTTCGGGATCGCGAGCCAGTCGCCGGGGTACTTGCCGAAGGCCGAGTACATGAGAGCCCAGAGGAAAAGGAAGACCAGGCCCGCCGTCAGGAGCGGCACGAAGTGGCGGCGTATCCAGGCGGCCGTGGACGCAACCGTGGCCTGAAACGCGGCCGACCGCGGCCGACCCCGCCAGACCCGCTCGGAGAAGGCCCAGAATCCGAAGGCGACGAAGAGGACGCCCGTCATGTAGGCGTTTTCCTTGGTCACCCCCGCCAGAGCGAAGGAGACCGCGGACACCGTCAGCCATCTGGCGAGCCCGGTATCGAGAAAGTAACGGAAAGCGAGGATCGTCCCGAGCGTAAAGACGAGCGCATACAGGTCCTCCCGGATGAAGCGCGAGAAATAGGCGATGTGCGGCGAGATCAGAACGAGGACGGCGAACACGGCGGCCGCCCGCTTTCCGATCCAGCGGGAGAGGGGAAAGGCAAGGGCCATGAGGATCAGGCCGAACACTGCCGGCAGGAAGCGCGCGGTCGTGTTGGAGACTCCCGCGATCTTGTAGACGAGCGCGTTGGCGTAATAGAGGAACGGGCCGTGGTAGGCCGGGTCGTAGCGCCACGTCCCGTCCTTGGCCAGCGTATAGGACTGAAAAGCGTGGATCGACTCGTCGTGGTGGAGCGGTCGCTCTCCCAGCCTGTAGAAGCGGGTTGCCAGCGCGAGCACGAGCAGGGTCAGGAGGAGAGGAAGAGGGCCGGGCGTCCCGGCCCTGGAAGGCGCGGGTACGCCGCCGGCCCCGGTCTCCGACTCGGTCACGGGCGTCTTCCTCCTGTCAGGGCGAACCTGGAAACCTTATTGTTCCCGGAATTGATCACGTATAGCAAATGGTTCTTTCGGTCGATCGCGACGCCCGTGGGCTTCGAGAGTTCCTGCCCGGCGTCATCGCGCGTGTAGAGCTGTTTCACGGCGCCCGAGGCGTCTATCCGGAGGAGAACATTCCGGGTCGGATCGGACACGTAGAGCGTCCCGTCTTCATCCACGTCGAGGTGCGGCTCGATGCCGATCTTCCAGTCCGGGATCGGGACCTGCCGCGCGAAGCGGCCGTTCGGGTCGAGGATCTGTATCCGTTGATTCCCCGCGTCGGCGACATAGAGGGAGCCGTCTTTGCCCGCGGCGATCCCCACCGGATCCGAGAACTCCTCCGGCCCCTTGCCCAGGCGGCCGAGGGTCCGGAGCAGTTTGAGCTCGCCGTCATAAGCCACCAGGCGCTTGTTTCCCGTGTCGGTCACCCAGACGGTGCCGTCAGGGGCCACGGTGATGCCGCGCGGGCCGAAGAGGTCGCGGGCAGCCGCCTTCCACTTTCCCTCGATCGTGAAGGACTGGATGCGCCCGTTCCACGTGTCGGCCACATAGACGACGTCGCCCCGGATCGCGACTCCGCAGGGCTCCCGGAGATTGTAGGTCCCGCTGCCGCGGCCCCCCCAGCCGCCCAGGAATCCCCCGAGGGGGTCGAAGATGCGCATTCGCGAATTGCCGAAATCCGCCACCCAGAGCCGGCCCTGACCGTCCACGGCGGCGCCCCGAGGCTCCTTCATCCCCGAAAAGGGAGCAACACCTCCGGCGGCCTTGTCGCGGATGACGGGGGGCTCTTCCGGCTCGTCGCCGGAGTGAGGCGCCGCTTGCGGGGCGGAGATCGTTTCGCGCACGGGAGCCGCGATGACATCCTGTGAGTCCCCGCCGACGACGCGATAGATCTGAGCCTCCGGGTTGGAGTAGGCGACCTTGAAAAGGGAGTGGGCGTTCTCGAACTTGCGCAGCCTCGATCCGCCGAAGGTCTGCCGCTCGAGCCAGCCGACATAGACGTAACCCACGTGGTATCGGCGCAGCAGCTGCTCGACCCTCGCGAGATCCTCGCTCGAATAGATCTCCTGCACCGCCTGGCGGCGGGTCACGACCTCGTCTTCGGGGTTTCCGCGCTGCTTGACGTGATGTTCCCAGCCGAGAACCGTCGGGAGTCCCGTCAGCATCGAAATCCGCGAGAACTCCTGGTAGGAAGCTCCCTGAGCCTCCAGCACGACCGGCGTGCCCGGGAGGCTGCGGCGCAGCCAGAGGACGGCGCGGTATTCGCCCGGCCGCAACTTCTCCAGGTAACGCAACCCATCGAGCGAGGGCGCCCCGGGCCCCCCTTCGGGGCGGGACGGATTGTTGGGGCCGAAGATGCCTCCCCGGACGGCGGTGATCGCGGTGAAGACGCAACAGGCGAGAAGGAGGAAGAACACTCCGCGAAGAGCTCGCGGCCAGTTCTCGAACGCGCCGGCGCGGCTGGAAGAGCCGAAGACCAGGACGGCGGTCGCCACGGCGAAGAGAGGCCACGCTTCGGCGTAGAGCTTGAAAAACGTGTTCATGCGGTCGTAGATGTACAGCCGCTGCGGAAGGAGCGTCAGGAAGAACGCGGTGGCGAGAAATCCGAAGGCCAGGCGGTCCTCGGGCAGCTCCGCCATGCGGAAGACCGCGAGGAGGAAGAGCAGGATGCCGGCGGCGCAAAGGGCGTCCGCGGAAAGGAATCCGGCCGCCAGGACGAGTGCCGCGACCGCGTAAGCGATCCGCGGAGAGCCAGGGCCGAGATTTCTTCGAGCCAGGCGCGCGGAGGCGGAGGCTGCCCACCACGCGAGGCAGAGGAAGACGAAGAAACCGAAGTGCGTGAGGACGTCCACGCCCCGCGCGCCGCGCTCGGCGTTCCACCCGAAACCCGGGGCCCCTCCGCCCCGAACCCACAGCGGGCGCAGGAACACGAGGAAAGCCGCGAAAGCGATCAGAAGGGAGACGGCGGAGCGCGCGAGTGCACCGAGACCCAGCCTGGGCTCCGAGAGCGCGGTCAGCGCGAAGAGGAGGACGAGGAGACCCAGCAGCAGGGGGACGTCCCAGGCGTTGGTGAGGGCCTGCACGGCGGCCGCAAAACCGAGCACGAGAGCGCAGAGGAGCCTCCGGGCGGCGCGCTGAGCCGGATCCGCGTGGGCCCGAACGAGCTGGAGCGCCGCGGCCGCGACCAGGAGGAACAGGGGAATGGCAAGAACGTGCGCGTGGAGATCCGCGAAGAGGAGGCTCCAGAGAGGGTACTCGTTGATCGTACTGGGCACGACTCGGGATGTGGCCCAGAAGTAGTGCCAGTCGAGGTGCCGCGGCTCGCCGCGAAGACGCTGATTGACCAGCCATTCCCGCAACCCGGCCAGGTTGCCGAGCATCAGCGTGAATCCCGCTCCTGCCAACCCGGCGCGCAGCCTGCCTCCCCAGTCCCGGGCGAGGCAGAAGGCGCCCTGCGCGATCGTTCCCCCGAGGAGACCGAACGCCAGGTTGAACGTGAACCGCGTCGAAAGGGTCGTCAGGAGCGTCAGGAAGGCCACCATTTCCTGGCCGAAGACGTAGTAGCCGAGGGGCGCCCCCGAGAACCAGGGGTCCGAGGGCGGGAGAGCACGGGTCCGCACCAGAATGTTCAGGATCGAGAAGTCCATCGGTTTTTCGCCCCAATAGATCTCCGGGTTGAAGGAGCGAAGCCCGAGGAAGAGGACGAACCCGAGGGCGAAGACCGCTTCTCCCGCCAGGATTGCCCGCCGGCGCTCCCGCCAGAACTCGACCATCCGCCCGCCGCGCAGAAGCAGGCAGATGACGCTCGCGAGCGCCACCAACGAAAGGCTCGCCCAGGAGGCGAAGCTTCCCTGGTGGAACACGCGGTACCGGACGAGCAGGCTCGAGAGGAAGGTCGAGAGCGCGAGGCCGAGCACTTTCGCGAAGCCCGCGCCGCGGTCGTCCAGACGGGGGAAGAGGGCGTAGGCAAGGGGGAGCGTCGCGATCCCGACGACGCAGATCGCCAGAAACCAGATCGCGGCCGCCAGGAAAGAGTTGACGGCCAGCTCGCGAAGCGGGATCGGCGCGGAGGCCTGCCCCCTGGCGGCATCCGCGCCCTGCGTCGGGTGGAGGGCCGCTCGCGTCGTTCGCACCTCCGGCGAGATGACTCCGGTTCCGCCTGATGGCGGCGCCGCCGCGGCGGCGGCGGCGAAGAGAACCAGAAGCCCGAGAGCGCCTGCCAGCGTCAGGCGCATGCGTCTCGCAGGTTCTTCAAAGCTTTCTCTGTGCGCTTCAACGCAACGGCGGCCTGTGATGCATCAGCCTGGCCGGAGCGGGGCTCGAGCGAGGCGCGGAACGTGTCAGCGAGGCACTTCCTCAGTATACGATGAGCTTCTCGCTCCCCGGAAGTCCTGAGACAGCCAGAGCGTCTCGACAGGCCCGCCCTTAGAACATGGTGACGTTTCTGGTACCCTCCGAAGAAGGTAGAGCGACAAGTGATGGAAGCAAGCCGAACCCGCCGGTGGCTGGGGATTCTGTTCCTGTTGGCGGTGTCCGTCCGGCTGTATCGCGTGAACTGGGACCAGCGCCACTTCTATCATCCCGACGAGCGGGCGATCGGTTATGCCGTCGACCGGCTTTCCTTTTCCCCCTTGCAGCTGAACCCGCACTTCTTCGCCTACGGCTCCCTGACGCTCTACGTGATCAAGGGCGCGACCGCCCTGCTGGGGAACTTTCACGAGTCGCTTCGCGGCTACGACGCCAGCATCTTCGCGGGGCGGGAGATCTCGGCGCTGCTGGGGGCCGCGACCGCGGTCCTCCTCGCGATGCTCGGCGTCCGCATGTACGGGCCGCAGGTCGGCCTGTTGGCCGGCTTTCTGATGGCCGCAACCGTGCTGCACGTGCAGAACTCGCACTTCGCGACGAGCGATGTTCCCCTGACATTCCTGGTTCTGCTTGCCCTCTACTTTCTGGTCCGCGTGGTCGAGTCGGGCCGGCTTCGCCATTATCTGGGCGCCGGGCTCGCGGCGGGGCTCGCGATCGCGACGAAATTCAGCGCCCTCCCCATCTTCCTCGCCATCGGCGTGGCGGTCCTCTCGCGGTGGCTCGTCGAGGGGCGGACCTCCCGAGCTCCGCTGCGCGGGGCGGTTCTGCTGCTCTTCGTCGCGTTCGGGTTCGTTCTCGGCCAGCCGTACGCGATTCTGGACTTCCAGGCTTTCCGCAACGACATCGTCGAGCAGAGCCGGATGGTGCGCCACGCGGGCATCTTTCCTTACACGAACCAGTACATCGGGGTGCCGAAATATCTCTACGACCTCCGGCAGATGATTCTCTGGGGCATGGGACCGCTGCTGGGCCTGGCGGCGGTGGCGGGGACGATCTTCTGTTGTGGGAGCGCGATTCGAAAGCGGCGGACGGCCGACATCGTTCTCCTGGCCTGGGTCCTGCCGTTCTTCGCGATCACCGGTTCGTTCGATGTGAAGTTTCCGCGTTATCTCCTCCCGATCTACCCGTTGCTGATTCTCTGGGGCGCGGCGGGTCTCTGGTCCTGGGCGGCGACACGCCGGGCCGGAAAGGCCGCTTTGGTGGTCGTTCTCGTGGCGACACTGGCCTGGCTCGCCGCCTTCATGCGGATCTACACGCGGCCCCACACCGTCGTCACGGCTTCGGAATGGTTCTATCGGAACGTGCCGGCCGGAACGAAAGTCGCGAGCCAGCACTGGGACGAGGGGTTCCCGTTCCCGCTGCCCGGGGAGAGGAGTCCCGATCAGTACAAGATCGTGAACCTCCCCTATTACGAGCCGGACACGCGGGAGAAGATGTCCGGGATCTGCAGAGACCTGGCCGGGTCCGAATACGCCGTCTTCCAGACCAAGCGGATCTACGGCTCTGTCACGCGGGCTCCGGAGAAGTTTCCATTGACGACCCGGTACTTCTACCGGCTCTTCGCCGGCGACCTCGGGTTTACGCTGACCGAGGAGTTCGCTTCCCGCCCGGCGCTCTTCGGAGTCGAGATCCCCGACGAGCTCGCGGACGAGTCCTTTTCCGTCTACGACCACCCGAAGGTTCTGATCTTTCGCAACACGGGGCACCTGCCCGCCTCCGTCATCGAGGGGCGTGTCTTCTCGGGAGCGCCTTCCCGGCGGCTCGTGCGCCGGGATCTTCTGCTCGCGAGCCCGGTGCGCCTTCCCGGGGAGAAACCCCCGGCCGCTGGGGCTGACCTGAAGCCGGCTCCGACGAAGGCCGCCGCGGAGGAGACCCTTCCTCCGGGAAGGCTCGACCAGCCGCGCGGGATCGCCGTGGAGCCTGGCGGCCACGTGCTCGTGTGTGACTTCGGTCACGGCCGGATCCAGGAGTTCGACGGGTCTCTGAAACCGTTGTCGGCCTGGGGCCGGCCGGGAGGGGGTCCCGGCGAATTCAAGCAGCCGGGCGCGATCGCCGTCGGTCCGAAGGGCGACGTGTACGTGGCCGACACCTGGAACAACCGGGTTCAGGCGTTCGACGGGGCCGGCGCGTACCGGCGCGAGTGGAAGAGCGAGTTCTTCGGCCCGAGGGGGATCGCCGTGGGGCCGGGCGGCCAGGTCTTCGTCGCGGACACGGGCAATCACCGAATCGTCCGCTTCTCGGCGGATGGCGGAAAAGAGCTCGAATGGGGCGGTCGCGGAGCCGAGCCGGGCAAGCTCTTCGATCCCATCGGTCTGGCCGTGGCGGGAGGCGAAAAGGTCTTCGTGTGCGACAACGGCAACGGGCGCATGCAGATATTCGACCGCGACGGGCGGTTTCTGCAGGCCTTCCCGGTCCCCGGCTGGAGGCGGGAGGTCTTCTCTGAGCCGCAGGTCGCTCTCGAGAAAGAGGGAACTGCCTGGGTCACCGTGCCGCTCGAGAAGGAAGTGCGCCATTACAGCGCGGACGGGAAGCTTCTGAAGACGATTCGAAGCGAGGCCGCCCCGGCGAACTTCGAGCGGCCCATGGGAATCGCCGTGCTTCCCTCCGGAGGCGCCGTGATCTCCGACCTGGCGGGCCGGCTCGTCCGATTGCCCGCTGTCCCCTGACGGCCTCTCAGTTTGCGTTGCCGGGACGCGGAAGGGAGTCTCGGAGCCGCTCGTACCGCTCCGGGTCGAGAGGGGAGAGGACGGAGAGCGGGATCACTTCGGTCCGGCCATTGGGCGGCCGCCACGCGAGCGTGACGATTCCCCGGAAGCTGTTCTCCCAGTAGCTGACGGAGAGCAGGTGTTTGCCCCGCGACAACTCCACGACGAAGGGGCGGGGAGTGGGATCCTCGATCGCCGAAGTTTCGAAGACGCTCTTCCGATCGAATGACACGACGGCCGGGCCGCTGGCGCCGAGCTCGAAACCGTAACGGCCGGGCTCGTCGATCCGGAGGAGGGTTGTCCATTGGGCCGTGAAAGGGTGGGGCAGCGGGTCCCGGTCCCAGTGACTGTGAAACCAGATCGCGGGTTCCCTCTGCACGATCGTCGGCTCGCCTGCCCAGTGCTCGTTGGCCCAATAGGCTCCGAGGAATCCCTTCCGAGCGATTCCGGCGCCGCGTGGATGCCCGAGGTCCTCCCGGGGAACCTGGATATCCACGAACATCGTTCTTCCATACGGATCCTTGTGAATTCCCATCCTGCAGTGCTCATAGAGAGCATGGAACAGGGGAAACAGGCCCTCCTGGAACGGTTCGAGGACGTAGAGGAGTCCGGCCCGGTCGGGATGAATGCGTTCGGGCGAAATCGGGAAATGTTCGAAGAGGCGAAAGCGCTCGAACGGGAAATTGGGGCCCAGGTAGAACCTTTCGATGTTGTAGTCGAAGTAGAGAGGGCTGACGAAGATGTCGTACCGGTCCGCGCAGGGCTTCAGGAACTTGCCGATCTCGTGATGGTCCGCCTGGAACTCCTGCCACGCCAGGGAGGTTCGGACCTGTGGCCCGAAGTAGAGCGTCAGGTCTCTGGAGGCGGCGGCCAGGCTCGCCACGAGCAAGACCGCGGCGACAATGGCCCATCGAAGCCTCCGGGCGGAGCCCACGGCGTAGGCGAACAGGGCCTGCAGACCTTCACCGATCAGGAGATAAACGGCCGGGATCGCGCCGACGGCGCGGTGCGCCTGCGGAGACTCGATCGTCAGGATCGCGGGTAGAAGCATCACGAAGAACCATACGAGCCAGGTCGCCTGCGGCCACCGGGATCCCCGAGCGAGCGCCGCGGCGAGGCCGACCACGAGCAGGAATCCCTCCGCCGGGTTGAGTATCGGCGCGTAGGGGATGTTGTGGCGCGGGTTGTAGTCGCCGCGGTAGTTGAACATCAGCAGATTCGTGGCCGCGTTCCGCCAGAGAGCCGCAGGCCAGGGCAGGCCGTGGGCGGGATTCCAGATCGCGACTTCGCTCGAGCGCTCGAAGAACACCTTCGGTTGGCGCGCGACAAAACGCGCCAGCGGAAGCAGGAGAACGACGGCCGTCAGGATCGACCAGGCCAGGCCACCGAGGACGGGGCGGAGCTCCGTGCCGAACAATCTCCAGCCCTTTCGCGCGGCGAAGGTCGCGGTGGCGACCGCGAGGACGGCGGGGAAGAGGTTGAAGGAATAGTAGGTCTGCAGGCCAACCCCCACGACAGCGCCGAAGAGCAGGAAAAAGAGACGCCTCCGGGTCTCCATGGCCTTCCAGAGGCAGAGCAATGCGAGGACTTCGAGGAGAGGACCAACGATTGTCGCGAAGCCGACCCGGGAAAACGTGACGTGCCATCGAGAACCGGCCAGGAGGATCGTCGTCGCCGCGGCGACGGGCCAGGCAAACGCCCTCCGGGCCAGAAAGTAGAACGCCGGCACCGTGAGAGTCCCGATGAGGGCCGAGAGTCCGCGAACCGTCGCGAGGCCCTTCCCCGCGACCGCGATGGCGCCGGCGAGCACGTAGAAGAAGAGCGCGGGCATCTTCGTCATCCCCGCGATGAAGACCGGCCGATCTCCTTTGAGGATGTCCTCGGCCACCAGGTGGTTCTGAATCTCGTCGAAAAAGCCGCCGGGAGGGATGTGATCGAGTCCGATGAAGCGAACGCATGCCGCGGCCACGACGACGGCGAGGAGAAAACCTGCCTCCGCGACCGGGTGGGGCCGCCGGGAAACACGTTGAAGAAAGGCCGGGTCCTGGAGCCGGGGCGTGCCGGAGACGGCGACATAGAAAATGCCCACGAACAGGGGAAGCAGTCCGGGCGTCAGGCGCAACCCGGTCCAGCACCATTGGGCATAAGCGATCGCGCCGATGCCGAACAGGAAAACGATGAGACGGGGCAGGTTCCTGGAGGGGGGTGGAATCGCCGACTTCATGTCAGGAGAGAAAGCGGGCAGGCGCGCGTCACGCGCTTTTTGGGAATGAAGATCGAACCGGTCGAGGTGTTACCACGGCGGACATTCTACGGCGAAGCGGGAACCGAGAACGAGGCGGGGCTTCGCGCGCGGAGGCCTCCGACGTCGCCGCATTGGGGTTCATGGTCGTATACTCGCCTCCCGATTCGCCCTTACATGAGCTGTTCAACGCCTCCACGGCACGCTGACACCTCGATGCTCCGCTCGCGGCGGGAGAGATGCATCCCATCACCGCCTTCGATGCCTGTGTCGAACGGGGCAAGTCGGACTCGGTGATCCAGGATCCCCTCAGGCGCCTCTCCGGGATGAAAAACCGGATCGCCGCCGGCTCGCTTGCCGCGGGAGTTCTGGCGGTCGGGTTGGCCGGATGGGGCGAGGCCGTGATCCGGTCGAGGAACTTTTCAGGATTGGGAGGAGCGCTTTACTTCCTGGGGATTGCGCTCTTCAGCATCGGGGCGTGGCCTCTTTCCCGGGCTCCCGGTGAGCCTTTGCGAGCTGCCGATTCGCCCGGCGTTCCCCCAACCGGCCGATCCTCCGGGGATTCGCGAGGCGCCGGAGAGGGAAGGCGCGCCGGCGTCTGGTGGCGCGGCGGGGCAATGCTCGTCCTCACTGCTGTTCTTGCAATCGGTGCGAACGCGGTGATGCTTTCCCGTTTGAAGAGGGCGAACGAATCGGCGGCGACGGTTACTCTGTGGCTGTTGAGCGTGGGTGTGCTCCTCCTCGGCGCGATTCTGGCCGGAGGGTCGACCGTCCACGCACCGCGCTGGAGCACTGCGTCGTGGCCTGCAACGCGAACGGGTCGCGTCGGTCTCATTCTCGTTCTCGTCCTGCTCGTGACGGTCGCCGCGCTGTCCCGGTTCCCGGGACTCGACAAGGTTCCCTATGGCATCAATGCCGACGAAGGCGACAGAGCTGCCGTGGCGATACAAATCGTTCGAGGGCAGAACGCTTCGAGTGTCTTCGGCGTTGGCTGGTATCACTTGAGCATGGTCTATTTCAAGCTCCTCGCTCTCGTAATGAGGTTCGCAGGCCTGAGCTTCTGGGGCGCGCGAGTCCTGGGCGCCATTTGCGGCCTCCTGACCTTCGCGATCCTCACCTGGACGGGAATCCGGCACTTCGGCTGGCGCGCCGGGCTTCTGGCCGGAGCGGTCTTTTCGACGCTCGGGGTGGCACTCCAATTTTCGCGGGAGACGAGCGAAGCCGCCCCGACCGCAACACTCTGGGCGTTGAGCGCCGCCCTCTTTCTCGAAGCGGCGAGAAAAGGCAAGGCCTGGGCCTGGATCGGCGCGGGAATCGCGGGCGGCGCCTCGATCTATTTCTACCCGACGGGCCGTCTCTGGTCCGTCCTGGCCGTGCTCTACTGCCTTTACCTTCTGCTCAAGGGCCCCGAAAGAGGAAGAGTCGCGGCCGGCATTCTGCTGGCGGCGTTAGGGGCCCTGGTGATCGCTTCTCCCTTCCTTCTGCACGTCTGGCAGGTCCCCAATGAGCTCACGGTGCGCGCGCACGAAACGTCGATCTTCGTCAAAGACAACCCGACGCGGCTCCCTTACTACCGCCCGACCTGGACCTCGAGACAGTTGCTGATGGCGCAAATCGAACACGCCCTGGGGATCTTCAACAAGTACCTGGACGGAAATTTCTTTTGGCCCACCGGCAAGCCAATCCTGCCTCCGGCCCTCGCCGTGCTGACCCTGATCGGTCTGGGGAGTGTGACCCTCCGGGTGAAGGACCCTCGATTGTTTCTCCTTTCCGTCTGGTTCTGGACCGGTTTTGTGGGCGTCATCGTGACCGTGGAAACGCCGAACCTCCAGCGGATGGCGACAGCCGTGCCCTTGCTGGGACTCTTTCCCGCTCTCGTCCTCGACGACCTGGCCCGGCGGGCCGAATCGATTGCGAAAGCGGAGAGCCTTCGCCGGTTCGCGCGCCGTGGAGCCACGGCCGCCGTTGCGCTCGTGGCCTGTGTTCTGGCCTGGCGGGAGGAGCGCTTCTACTTCCGCGATTACGCCGCCATGGATGCCTGGCCTTACACGCGCGTCGAGGGACGGACCGTTGCGGAGCAGGGGAAGGACGCCTGGGTCATCTCTCTCAGCAACCAGTTCCACATGGTCAACTCCGGCTGGGTCAGGCTCCTCGCTCCTTTCGCTTACCGCGCCGGCGTCCAATCTCCTGGGAGTCACCTTCCGCTCCCGGTCCCTGCCGATCGCGACCTGGCTGTCCTCGTCTATCCCGGGCAGGCTTACTATCTCCCGTACCTCGCCGAGGTCCTGCCCGGGGGCAACGTGACCCGGGTCACTCACCCCCCCGGCATTTTCATGTTCTCTGTTTACCGGGTCCCCAGAGAAGCGTGGGCGCGACAGCAAGGCGCGCTGGTGTTCGCGCCCGGATCACCTCCCGTCCGCGTCGCGGCTCTGGGTGAACCGCCGCCCGGCTGGACAAGGTTTCCGAGCCCCATGAGATGGTCCGCCTTCCTCCGGGTGCACCAGTACTGGAACTACGGCATTCGGATCGGTCCGGGACCTGCCCGTCTCATCATCGACGGCAAGGAGGTGCTGAAGGTCCCCGCAGGAGAAGCGTCGGCGACGGCCGACGTCTGTCTCGCCCGGGGAGATCACGGGATCCAGTTAGCAGGAGTCGTCGGCAGAATCGGACGAGGCGCGCTCCTCGAGTGGGCGGCTCTCCCGGCAGAAGAGTCAGGCAATCCGGGCGGCCTGGCCTGGCAAAAGGTCTCGACTGAAACGCTCCGACCCACGGACCGAGCTTCGGAAGGGTTGTTCGGGGTCGTCGAAGTCCCGGGCCTCTCGCAGCACCGTCTCGATGCGGCGATTGCCACCGGCAGCCTCTGCGAGGAAGTTCATTCCGGGGGACCGTTCGAGGCAACCTGGAGGGGAACCCTGAACGTTTCGAAGACCGGTAGCTACGAAATGGCCCTTCGAGACGTAGGAGGACCGGCAGAACTCCGGTTGGATGGAAGGTCCGTCGTCCAGGCCGCCGGCGAAACAGACGAGATCACGCGGAACCAGATCACTCTCGACACGGGCCCTCACGCAGTCGAGCTCATTTACCACGTTCTCCATGCTCCCGGCGTCCTGGAGTGGATCTGGAAGCCTCCGAGCGGCACCGAGTCCATCGTGCCGCCTTCCGTGCTGTCCCCTCCGCCGGGCGCCGGCGTTGGTCCCGCGCTCCCTTTTCGCGCTCTCGGAGACCGCGAGTTCCAGCCCGTCGATCGACCCATGTTCACGACACCGTGACCAAGCGATCTCCCGGAACGACGACGAGCGCCCTGCTGATCTCGAGCCGAGGGTCTGGCGTCGGAGAGCAAACCATGACGCCATCCTGTCAGGAATGCGGCGCCCGAATGACGAGCCTCTTGAAGACCTGACGTCCGAGATTATTGTAAAAGGCTTCTTCCTCCGCCTGCGGATAGAAGCGGCGCACGGTCGCAATGGAATCCGTCGTATTCGGCGGGAAGTAGCACACGATCGCCCGTGTGTCCCTGAAGGGCAAATACTGGCTGATGTCCCGGGCATCCTGGACGTCGACGGCGTCCGCGTAGTACTGCATCGTCGGGTGCGCGCAGGAGTCATTGATGGGATTTGCGGTCACGATATAGATCATTGCGCTGCTTCCCCAGCGCTGAACATCTCGCCCCATGATGCTCTGCACCCATTCCGTCGAGCGAGACGGCCTGGTTTGACCCGGCCGGATCCCTTCGCAATACGCGCGGTACCTGGCGAGTTGCTGCGAGGACGTCAGGCCCACCCACAGGCATAATGCCGCGGTTGCGGCGCCTCGTCCGACGCGGCCGGCGGCGACTTCGGCTCCCCGGCAGAGCCAGCCTGCCACCGCCGCCACCGCAATGACTCCAGGGACGATCGCGGCGATCAATCTGGGCCAGAAAGGCGGATCGGTCGTGAGCGCGCCGCCGACGAGGAGCACCACGAATGTCCATAGCACGACCCAGAGTCCGCGAATGTCCTGCGGGCGCAGCAGCGCGCCGACAACCCCCATACCCAGCAAAGCCGCGCAAGCCGGGGCGAGAATGGGCCATTCTCCGCCGTATTGCGTACTCGTATCCCCGAAGAACCAGAATGCCCCGATCGCCCGCGGCAGACCGCGCGCCAGCGTTTGCAGCAGCAACGGTGGATCGACATGGCCATTCCGCAGGAATGGGAAGACCTCGCTACGGGCAAAGGGATTGAGGCGTCCCGTAAGATACAGAATGGCGTATGGTCCGGTGATCCCCAGGAGCAGAACGCCGGACACCAGGAGGCCGGGCCAGCGCCTCAGAGCCACGCGAGGATAGCGCACGAGAAACAGGCCGCCCAGGAGAACGATGATCGCCGGCGTTATGCGACCGGCGTGATACGTGAGCGCGCTGTATCCGCCCGCCAGGCCGCTCAGAGCAAACCACCCGTAGCGACCGGTCTCCAAACCGGCCAGCAGCCCCAGAACGCTCAAGGCCTGAAACGGAACGGGATCCATGTAAGCCTGGATCCGGCTAAAGTGCAGGAATCCCTGATTCGTGCCCAGAAGCAACACCGCCACCAGGGCGGACCGCCACCCGTAAAAGCGCCGGGTTATGAAAAAAGCGGCCGCAATCGCCACGAGGCTTCCGAGGACCGACGAAAGGCGAGTTCCCGAAAGGGATCGCCCGCCAAGCGCCGTGCACAATGCCGACCATCCATGTCCGAGCAGCGGGATCTCGGCGTACCCATGACCCAGCATCGTCGACGATTCGCCGTCGAGCAGCCGGAACGTGGCGACAGACCACAACGCCATATCGTGGTGCAGATTGCGCGGATAGTCCTGGAGACGGTACAGCCGCAGGAATGACAGACCGCCAACCACCAGGAGCGCCGCCACGGCGGCAGGCCAGCGGACTCGGCGGGGGAGCGAGTAATCCTGAATCGTGCCGGCGGCAATCAGGACGAGCCCGGCACTCCAGGGAGCCAGTACCCATTCCCCGCGCTGGTGCAGCACGCCCTCCAGGCCCGTAGCGAGCAACACCAGTCCCGGAACCCACAGCGCCCACATCCTTAGCGTCGGAGTGCTCATCGGGCCGACGCGCTTCATGCGCGACATCCACCCGTTGGGCGCGGCAGGCAGGCGGTATTGCAGTATCGCCAGGATGAAGCCCGCGACGGCCACCATGGCCGTATACGGCCAGAGTCGCAGGAAGCCCAACCGGAAGCCGCGATGATGATACGCCGCGGCCGCCGCAGCCATACCAGCCGCGGCCAGAACGTAGAACCCAATCTCGAGCCGGCGTCGGCGTGAGAGTGGCGGCAGCGCACGAACGGCATCGGTCTTGGTCTGCCTGGCGGCCGGCGCGGGCACGCTCCAACTGCCCCGGAGCACCGGCCACTGGACCGCCAGGGCCAGTAAGAGGGCCACACCGACGCCGATTCCCAGCCAGCGCCAGTAAGGTGCGAGCGGGCGCTTCCCCCGCTGCGCCGCGACCGCGGCGGAGAGACACTGTCGGTCGGGAGTGCGGAAGACACTGACCAGGACCGTGCCGTCGGAGAGCGCCTGCGCACGGTCAGGCGGGTAGAGCGTATGAAACCACCAGATGGGCTTTCCGAGCGCACTCCATGCCGTCACGAGTTGCTGCTCTCCCGCGACGGTGAGGACTCCTCCATCCGGAGTGACAGTCGGCGTGCTTCCCCCGGCAACCCCGAACGAAAGCGCCCGGTCCGTATACGGCCGGAAGAGAACCACGTGGCCGCTCTCGAAGCCCGACGTCACGAGCTGTCCTGTGGGCAAGAATCCCAGGCCGCGCGGAGGCGCGCGGAGGCCGGGGCCGGACCAGAGTATTTCCCCCTGCCGGTTCAGCACATGAACGGCGCCGTGCTTTTCCCGCTCCTCGACCACTGCGGTGTTGCCGTCCGGCAGACGAACGGCTGCCGAGGCATCGACCAGGGGACTCGTGATCCTCCAGGAAACGCTGCCGGTCCTGTCCACCTCCGCCACCCCGGCGGGGTCTTCCTGACACACCAGGAACCTGTCTGGCCTGAGAACCCGGACGCAGCGGGGCCGGTGCACAGGTATTGCCCAGATCTTCTCCCCACCCAGGGTGATCGCCGATATCGTATTGCGGTCCTTTTCCGCCACCAGGAAAGTCTTGCTGTCGTAGAGAGTGATGTCGGTGATCAGGTCGAAACCCATGTAGCGCTGCAATACCGAGCCATCGGCACGGTAGCGCACGAGCATGAAGCTGCCGTCGTCGCGCAGATTGAGATGTGCGGCGCCTTCCGGCGCCAACTCGGTCACGGCCCCGACAGGCCTGGCGTCCAGAGCCAGCAGCCCCAGGACCGTCATCAGCGACAGCGCTCGAATCAAGACGCGCGGAGGGGACGGGCGAGGCATGACGAGCGCCGCGGGGGGCAGCCTGTACAACTTGCTCACGATGACGAACCGCAGCAAGTTCGTGGCGCGCTCCATCGAATCTCCGAATCCGGCGTTGACCCATGGCACTTCATGCGCGTCACTTGGCCGAGATCATCTACCCCGCGCCATGCACACGGTGCCCTCGAGCGGATCTGGAAGCCTCCGAGCGGCGCCGAATCCATCGTACCGCTGGCCGTGTTGTCCCCTCCGCCGGGCACGGGCGTGGATTCCGCGCTCTCGGCGACCGCGAGTTCCACCCGTCGACCAATCCTTGTTCACGACACCGCGATCGCACCGAATGCATGAACGAGACCTAACCGTGCGGCTCCATTGCTCGGAGATGGTGAAGCGCTCGCCCCGTGAAGCCGCTCGGGAGACAAGCGCTCCGCTCGCGATCCACGAGCTTCTCGGGACACGCCGGAGGTCTATCCCGATGAGACATACGCCCGAACTCCATATGGACACGCGGGATTGGGCCGACAAAGGAAGCGGCGTCCTCTTGACCGTATGCGACAGCTAACCCTATGTGTACCAGTAGCTTGATAGGTCAGAGAGGCCCCCAAATCGCTACCTGGAAAGCTACTATAATTGGCGCGGAGTCCGTAAACAAACGAACCGGGCAGGCTGCTCCGGCGCTGGGAATTCCGACGCAGCAAGATCGGGAAATCGGCTTGCACACCGTCGGTGTGATTCGCTATCGCAGGCTTTTCCCGAGGGGACCAGCTTCTCCTGTGAGGGCTCCAACCCGCCGCTTGCGTGCTCTCTTCTAACGGGAAAGGCATGCCGGCACGCGCTGCTCGAGAGTCCTGAACATCTCTCTTGAGGCGATGAGGTGCGCTGATTGACCTGGAGGAACAACTCGGTCCTTTCACTCGGAGGCGGTGCGCTGGGGCTGGCGTTGGCCTGCCTTGGAGAGGCTGCCGCTGCTCGGCAGCAGGGAAGTCGCGGTAGCCTGATTCTGTATCTTTCGGGGATCCTCATCTTTGCAGTGAGCGCTTGGCGATCTCCCTCCCCGGCCGAGGACCTGCTCGTGGACGAGGCATCGCCCCGGCACAATCGATGGTTGCGCTGGGCGGCCCTTGGGTTCGGCGCAGCGGTGGCCTCCTGGCTCGGGGTAGCCGCGGGCAGGCTCATCTACAAGGAGGACCTTCACTCCTCCGCCGGCTTGCGTCTCTGGCTGGCTAGCCTGGCGATCCTCGCGGCAACAGGGCTCGTCGCAGCGCGTGGGTCCGGCTGGCCCGCTCGCTGGAGTTCCCGACCGGCAAGCTCGCAGGGACGCTGGCTACCTGGCGCCGCTGTCCTATTGCTCCTTGTGGTGGCGGTGGCGGCGAGACTCGTGGCATTGAAGACGATCCCCTATGGAGTCAACCCCGACGAGGGCGATCGCGCCGTCTTCTCAATCGAGATTGCCCGGGGCCAGAGCCACCGCAGCATCTTCGAGGACGGCTGGTACCAGCTATCGATGGTGTACTTCTGGCTGATGGCTCAGTTGATGAAGGTCATCGGTATCGGGTACGTCCAGGCTCGGATCTTCAGCGCGCTCGCCAGCATCGTGTCTGTGGCTGCTGTGACGTGGATCGGCATCCGCCAATTTAATCGGCGCGTCGGCTTGCTGGCGGGGAGCCTTCTCTCGCTGATGTGCGTCTCGCTGTTTTTTGCACGCTTCACGAGCGAGGCGAGCTCGACAGCGGCATTGTGGGCCGTGAGCGTGGCTCTGCTGCTGGAAGCGGCGCGCCGGGGTAAGGACTGGGCCTGGATCGGGGCCGGGTTGGCCGGCGGATTCTCCGTCTACTTCTACCCGACCGGTCGGTTGTGGGCAGTGCTGGCGGCGAGCTTCTGCGTCTACCTGTTGGCGCACGGGCTCGGTAGGCATCGTCGAGACATCGTGCGGGGTGCGGCCTTGGCAGCCCTCGCGGCGATGCTGACTGCGACTCCCTTCTTCGTGCTCGGACTCAGGCGTCCCGCGGTTCTGTGGGTACGCGCAAGTGAGACTTC
>Ga0153915_10001588_pt1 | contig 20854 bp, 18 predicted proteins | sample Opewatmetagenome_2_FD_107003 | JGI IMG/M metagenome (GOLD analysis project Ga0153915, IMG submission 107003) | Freshwater wetland microbial communities from Ohio, USA - Open water 3 Core 3 Depth 3 metaG | ecosystem: Environmental > Aquatic > Freshwater > Wetlands | place: USA: Ohio, Lake Erie...
CGCTTTCATGACTGCATTATTTGAGGAGGAAGGAGCTGACTTATTCGATGTTCGGCAAGCAATTCTAGGACACTTACAGCAAGGCGGTGATCCATCTCCTTTTGACCGAATCATGGCAACCCGTCTCGCCAGCCGCTGTGTGGACTTTTTGATCGAAAAAATCGGTAAAAACGATCCTGCATGCGCTTTCATTGGATTAGTGGGTGGTAGCATCCAATTCAACATGATGGAAGATTTGTACCGCATGTCCGACATGGAACACCAAAGACCGAAAGACCAATGGTGGCTGGAAATGTACCCGATTGCCAAGCTGCTTGCTCAACCCAGACCAAGCTGGCAAGAAAACCGTTGAATATGAACTTTAAACAAACATTCTTTTTCACAGCACTCAGTGCGTTTGTGATCACAGCGGCCTTTCTGGCAGGCTATTTTACGCATGCCCGTCAAACTCCGCCGGTTGGATTACCCGTGTTAAATCAAGCCTACGATATATTGCTCAAATATGGGCTGAACGTACCCGCACAAGGATCATCCTTGGAACACGGCATGATCCGCGGCATGCTCGAGGCATATGGCGATCCATATTCCTCCTTTTCTGAGCCGGCTCAAGCCGAACTTACCAGTAATATGCTGCAAGGCAGCTTTGGAGGGATTGGCGTTACTCTCGGGCAAGATAAAGAAGGTTATCCCGTCCTTTTCCCCATCCCCGATGGACCTGCCGCAATCGCTGGAGTTCAGGAAGGTGATCGCCTGATCAAGGTGGATAACCTGGAAATCACGCCTGAGACGACCACGGATATGCTCATGGCAGCCGTGCGAGGTCCGGTTGGCGAAAGTGTTGAAATCACGATTGCACGACCGCCGGATTACAAAACCCAAACTTTCACCATCAAACGTAAGGAGATTGCACTTCCTTCCGTTACCTGGCATCTAGAGCCATCGGAGCAGCGGCTTGGCATTATCAAGGTTAACTTAATTGCTGAATCGACCCCGGATGAGATACAAAAAGCGATCAAGGATCTGCAGGAACGAGGAGCGATCGCTTATGCCTTGGATCTGCGCGACAACTTTGGCGGGCTGCTTGACAGCGGTATCAATGTGGCACGCCTGTTTTTGAAAGATGGGATCGTTATTGAGCAACAGTTCCGTGGCAAGCCCATCGAACAATACAAAGTGACACAAGCGGGTGCACTTGTCGATCTTCCCCTCGTGGTTCTGGTCAATCAAAATACTGCCAGCGCTGCCGAAATCATATCCGGGGCATTGCAAGCCAGTCATCGGGCCAAATTGATCGGGGTTCCAACTTATGGAAAAAATACAATCCAGCTCGTTTTTCAATTGCTGGACGGCTCAAGCATGAATGTAACATCAGCACACTGGTGGGTCCCTGGAATGGACACACCTCGCCCCGGACAAGGTATAAAGCCAGATATTTCTATCCCAGACGTAAATTTAACACCGGATCCATTTATCCAGGCAGCAATTCAAGAGGAATTCCCAAAATAGCACAGCCAGTATGTTAAAATGAATCTTATGGATAATATCAAGGTCGTTGCTACTAACCGCAAAGCCAGGCATGAATACTTTATCCTGGATACCTTTGAGGCCGGTATCGAGTTAAGAGGTAGTGAAATAAAATCAATTCGTGCTGGACAGATTAGCCTGGGAGAGGCTTACATTAAGTTAGATGGTCAAGAAGCCTGGTTGGTAGATGCCCATATTGCGCCTTACGAGCAAGCCAGCATTTTTAACCATGATCCTCTCCGGCCTCGGCGATTGTTATTACATCGTGATGAAATCCGGAAATTGTGGGATACCGTCCGGCAAAAAGGAGTTACGGTGATACCCCTGCGGGTATATCTAAAAAAAGGTCGGGGAAAGGTTGAAATAGCGACAGCAAAAGGTAAGAAGCTGTATGATAAAAGAGCTGATATCGCACGACGCGATGTAGAAAGAGAGATGCAGCGCGAGCTCAACCGCCGCGACTGACAGCATGTTGAAAAATAATTTTTTCGCCTTGATCATTACATTTGCAGTTTCTTTGGTCTGGCTGAGGATCAACGACTTTGCCGCTCACCGCGGCTGGATCAGCGGTCAGCTTAGCAGGAAAATCATCCACATTGGCACAGGTCCCCTATATGTGGCCTGCTGGTTGCTCTTCGATGATGCTCTCATCTCAAGATACCTGGCAGCCCTTGTACCCTTGAGCATCACGATCCAATTCGTCCTGGTAGGAACAGGAGTCATCCGAGATGAAGCAGCGGTTCGAGCGATGTCACGTAGCGGTGACCGTCGAGAAATTCTGCGCGGGCCCTTATTCTACGGCATTCTTTTTGTGATCTTAACCATCGCGTATTGGAAATATTCACCCATCGGAATGGTAGCGCTAATGCTGATGTGCGGAGGCGATGGTCTGGCAGATATCTTAGGACGAAGGCTCGGTAAACGAAAACTTCCCTGGAATCCTAATAAATCACTGGCTGGCTCGGTCGGAATGTTTCTTGGGGGTTGGATCCTGGCAGCCCTGATCCTATTCTTATATATCAGTACAGGCACTTTAAAAGGACCTTTTGCAGCTTACCTGCTTCCCCTTTCCATCATCGCCATAGCAGGCACTTTAATTGAATCTCTTCCTCTGCGTGATATCGATAACATTACCGTCACGCTTTCAGCAGTTATCCTCGGGCATTTATTATTTTTCTAATCTGGCAATCTGTTGAACAGGGATGATCGCTCGAGTGCGTAGGATATCCTTGCCAATTTGAGCAATCAGAGCCTGTACATTCGGGAATCGCTGCTCTCCCCGCAAGCGCTCGTAGAAATCCAGTGAAATGGATTGCCCATAAAGATCACCAGAATAATCTAAGAGATGCGCTTCAACATGGATGGTTGTACCTTGTCCATCAAAAGTGGGGCGAACGCCAATATTAGTGGCTGCTGCCCAAACACGCCCGTTCACCCATGCCTGGCAAGCATATACTCCTACAGCAGGCTTAATCTTTCCGGCAGGCACAGAAAGATTAGCTGTTGGAAAACCAATGCTGCTGCCGCGATGATCGCCAGGAACCACTATACCACTAACCCGATATGGGCGTCCTAACCATCGCGCAGCTCGGTTCACCTCTCCTGCATCTAACATCAAGCGAATCCCGCTGGAGGAAATTACATCCCCATCTATCTGAATCGCGTCGAATTGCTCGACCTCAAAGCTGAGTTCCTGCCCTAACTTTTCCAATACCCCGAAGTTGCCTTCCCTGGCGTGTCCCAAGGCAAAATCATGGCCAATTAAAAGATGCTGCAAACCCAGATGACTCACTATTCGGGCAACAAATTCCCTTGCAGATGTTAAGGATAATTCTCGGGTAAAAGGTTCTACAATCACCACATCCACACCTAAATCTGCAAAAAGTTGTACACGCTCCTCCGGGAGAGTCAGGTAAATATCCCCTGTTATGCCGCGTAAAACAACCACAGGATGAGGATGGAAAGTCAATACCACTGCTGGAACTCCAACTGTATGGGCTCCATTTACCAATTGCCGAATGAGGGATTGATGCCCTAAATGGACACCATCAAATGAGCCAATCGTTAACCAGGCGGAATTAATTAAAGCATCGTTTAGGGAGCCTAGGATGTGTGCCATAATCCTGTTGAACAAATATTTCGAAATGGGTTCTGATCGTAAAGGTCAGGCTCAATGTTAACATCCGTCAGGAGGAAAAGAAAACTTTTTTGGGCTGCCATTCCATAGTGGCATTATCCAACTCCAGAAGGGCTACCAGGTCGCCTTGTTCACTGATGCCACGCGCCCAACCTTCAGCACCTGGATCCGCCGGGACTCTGTGACCATGCCGGATTAATTCCACCTGATCAGCATCTAATTCAACACTTTGCCAATCTCCCAGGGCCTCGGCAGCAGGAATGAGATATTTGTACCAATTCCCAGCTGTAAAGGACTCTTGAAGCCGGCGAAGAGGCACGGCATCTCGTAAGGTAAAACGCCCGCTCTTCGTTCTGCGTAATCCCACAAGATGGGCACCACATCCTAGAGCTGTCCCCAAATCATTAGCCAGAGAACGAACATAAGTGCCAGAAGAACAGAATACATCAACTACTGCTTCTGGGGAATCCCACTCCAACAAATCTAAACTATAAACCTGGATTTTCCGAGGCTCGAGCTCGACTTCTTCACCTTCGCGCGCCATTTCATACGCTTTGCGACCCTGGACTTTCACAGCAGAATAAGGTGGAGGAACCTGTTCGATTTCACCCACAAAGTTTTGCAACTTGTCAACAAATTGCTCTTCGGTGATATCCTCAACAGATCCCGAGGATGTGACAACACCCTCTGCATCATATGTATCTGTCGAACTTCCCAGACGAATGGTCGCCTGATAACGTTTATCTGAGGCGGAAACATATTCACTCAAACGAACTGCTGGACCGATTAAAACCACCAATACACCAGAAGCCCGCGGATCTAAAGTGCCAGTATGGCCGGCCCGACGTATGCCCGTTCCACGACGAATGATCTGAACGACATCATGCGAAGTCATGCCAATAGGCTTATCCACAACCAACACACCCGAAACAACGTTTAGCATACTATCATCGTTTTGCATTTAAAACCCTCTCCTAAACAATTAATTCGCGGGTTGCATTTAGAACTCGCACCTGCACATCAGAAAGACTCCCAACAATTTCTGCCCCTGCAGCAGCGCGGTGACCTCCTCCGCCAAACTGCTCTGCCACTCTTGAAACATCCTTTCCATTTTGGGCTCTCCAACTCACTTTCACAGCATTTTCTGACTGCTCGATGAGAATGATTGCGACTTCGACATCATTTAGATAGGACAACAAATTAATTAAATCCGCATCGTCGCGTCCTGGGTATTCCGCTGCTTTCCGATCCTCAAGAGTCAACGTGGTCCACACAATACCCTTCTCAAACTTCAAATTCACTAACCCAGCTCCCCAATAACGCACAGCGTTAATGGATTTTTGAAGCAAGGTATGCCTATATAAATTGGAAAGGTTGCTCCCTGTATCGACCAGTTCGGCTGCTATCCGCAGAACTCGTCCGTTTACGCCGCTGGTCCGAAACCCAATTGTATCTGCAAGCAGACCGGTCAGCAGGGCATCTGAAATTTCAACGCTTAACGGCAATCCCCATATCGAAAGGCCTTGAGCGATAATTTCCGCCGTGGCGGCTGCTTCGGTTTCGACCAGGTTCAAGCCGGCAAAACGAAGGTTGGTAATATGATGATCGATATTGATTTGGGGGGGACCGAAACCATTCAGTGCATCCCCAACTCGATCCAGATCTGAACAATCTACCACAACCACCAGATCAAAATTGCCAATACCTTGCTTAGATATTTTATCACTCCCTGAAAGGTGGCGGAATGATGCCGGAACACCATCTATGGAAACCATTTGAACAGATTTCCCAACTTTCTGAAGAGATAAACCTAAGCCTAACAAAGAACCAATTGCATCCCCATCGGGTCGCAAATGGGTTACGATCAGGATTTCCTGAGCGATCTTAAACTTCTCCCCAATAGCTGCGTAAATTGATTTATTCACGCTTATCCTTATATTTCTCGTTGTGATCTATCGAATCGAGCAATTGCTCAATATGCTCAGCTTTTTCGAAGGTTGGATCATATCGAAAACGGAGCCGTGGAAAAACCCGCAGATTTATCCGATGGGCTAATTCACTGCGCAAGAATCCTTGAGCATGTTCGAATCCAGCTTGAATCTCATCCGCACGCGCAGCTCCCTCGATGGAGGAAAAAAATATCGTTGCGTAAGCCAGCTCGCGGTCTACCTCCACATCTGTGATTGATACACCCAGAAGGCGAGGATCACTAATTTCCTTGACAAACAATTCGGCTAATTCCTCACGCATCCGGTCTGCTATCCTGACGGCACGGGATTTTGAAACCACCTTATGTCTCCTTTCAGATAGCCAAAACTTTCTCTATAACATAACATTCAATAAGATCGCCCTCAGCAATATCTGTAAAATTCTTGAAGCCAATCCCGCACTCCAGTCCCGCACGAACTTCGCTTACACTCTCTTGCAGGTGTTTCAGGGAAGAAATTTCACCTTCATAGAGTAAAGTGCCTTTACGCGTCAAGCGGGCACGCGCATTGCGTCGAATCTCTCCATCCAGGACTCGACAACCAGCGATATTGCCGACTTTGGAAATTCGGAATACCGTACGAACATCAGCATGTCCAATGACAGTTTCTTTCAGCTCGGGTTCAAGCATCCCTTGAAGGGCTTTCTCTACATCTTCAAGGAGGCGGTAAATGATCTCGTAAAGTCTGATAGAAACACCCTCAGAATCCGCTAAACGGCGAGCTGCCGCATCCGCCTGGACATTAAAACCAATCACAATGGCTTTAGAGGCAGAAGCCAGCATTATATCGTTTTCACCGATGTTGCCAATTTCCTTATGAAGGATATTGATCTTGATATCGCCGGAGCTAAGATCCTTCAAGGAAGAAATAATTGGCTCCAGGGAACCTTGAACATCAGCCTTGATGACCAGGCGAAGCTCCCTTACTTCACCAGCCTGAAATTGCTCAAATAATTGTTCAAGCGTAACGCCTGCTTTCTGTTCTACGACAGCTTTTCCAAGCGATTGATGCCTCTCTGTGGCAATAGCTCTAGCTTCTTTTTCAGTAGATACCACCTGGAATAAATCACCTGCGGTAGGTACCTCATTTAGACCCATAACAGAGACAGGAGTAGAAGGACCAGCTTTGCGCAATCGACGACCGCGATAATCAAACATCGCTTTTACACGTCCAAATGAGGTACCCACTACAACCGGATCCCCCAGATTTATACTTCCGTTTTGCACCAATAAGGTAGCCATCACACCCGATGACTTATCCAGGCGCGATTCAATCACCGTTCCTATGGTTTGTCCATCCGGATTGGCTTTGATATCCATCGTTTCTGAAACGAGGAGAATTGCTTCGAGCAAGTCCTCTATACCAATGCGCTGCTTTGCAGATAAGGGAACAACGATGGTATCCCCATCCCATTCATCCGGAACCAGGTCAATTTCCGCCAGCTGCTGTTTGATCCGATCTGGATCTGCATTCGGTTTGTCGATCTTGTTCATTGCAACGATAATCGGAACCTGGGCAGCTTTGGCATGCGCAGTGGCTTCTCGCGTCTGTGGCATGACACCATCGTCTGCAGCGACAACTAAAACGACGATATCTGCCCCTTGAGCGCCTCTGGCTCGCATGGCAGTGAAGGCTGCATGACCTGGGGTATCCAAGAAAGTAATCAGCTTACCCTTGAGCTCTGCCTGATAGGCTCCAATATGCTGTGTGATCCCGCCTGCTTCACCTCCGGCTACATTTGTATCGCGGATCGCATCCAAAAGTGATGTTTTTCCATGATCAACATGACCGAGGATAGCCACAACAGGAGGTCTGGGTTTCAGTTTCTCTTGCTTTTCTTGAGCAATGACCCTTCTCCATAAGGGTATTTCACCAGCATCTTTCATCTCAATCTGGGCTTGTTCCGGCACAGCATCATAGCCCATCTCAGAAAGAACAACAGCAGCCGTATCGAAATCGACTTGTTGATTAATATTCGCCATCACACCGATTGACATCAATGCTCGGATCAGGTCAATTGGGCTGGTCTGGATTTTCTGAGCCAGATCACGAACTGTGATCGTGGCTGGTAATTCAATTGTCTTGGTTTTATTTTCAATCTCGCTCATATAGGACACCTCCGAAAAATCGACAATCTGTGACCCGATGAGCAAGTTGAAGTGGCGTTTTTAATCGCCCTGTTCCTCATCCGGAAGATTAGACATAAAAGCCATCAGGCTTGCTTTATCTTCTACCGTTAATTCAACCTTTAAGGCTGAAGATAAAGCCCCCCTCAAGGCAAGTTCCCAGCAAGTTTTTCGATCGTGCAAATATGCACCCCGCCCGATCAACTTTCCTGAAGGGTCCACCTTGACGCCTTCTGGAGTGCGTACAATTCGTATCAATGATCGTTTTGAGAGCACTTCCCGGCAACCAACGCAGGTGCGTTGAGGGATATGCTTCCGTCTAACCTTCTTTCGGGGCACGTAATTTTATCCGTACAAACTACAAATTCCAATCATCTTCCCATTCGCCAGTACCGCGTTTCCGCTTTTTCTTGACGACCAGGATATCACGATCGGGATCATACTCGACTTCTGTAAACTTTCGTTTCTTTTTCTTTGCCTTTTTACCTTTCTGTGGACCAAGCTCTTCTTCCTCTTCTTCTTCTTCAGAGATCGCCTCGGTGAAGGCTTCTGGGCGTAACTTGAACAGCGAATCCAGAGATTTTTCTTCCTCTTCAGCCGCCTGGGAGGCAGCAGGAACTTCAGTAACTGGCTCGCCAGGTTCCGATACCGCTGGAACTTCCACTTCAGGTTCGATTTCGACTTCCGCCATTTCCTCACCAGGAGCAACCTCTACAGGTGCTTCCAGCATCATCTGCGGCTCTTCAACCAATGGTATGGCTTCTTCCAGAATTTCAGGTTGTTCTATTACTTGAACTGGTTCTTCGACTTTCTCCTCTTCCACAGCAAATTTAACGGAGGCAATCACAGATTTGATCTCATCTAGAGCTTTCGGGCCAATTCCACCCAACGCCAAGATCGTATCCGAATCCAACTCTAATTGGAGCATCAGGCTGCCCAAAGAATCGTAACCCGCTTCACTAAGCAAATTATAGATGCGAGGCGAGAAAGGTAAATCCTCTAAGAAAATTGTGAAGGCTTTTTCAGGGATAGAGGCACGCACAAGCTTGTAATGCTCATCCGTCTCACTCTTTTCAATATGCCGGCGGCGGATAATACCTCGCTCTACGCGGTCGACAAATTGCACCAGGAGCTGGTATTCTTCTGGAGTGACGGGACGTCCTTCCGCCTTCTTGGCTAATACGGCTTCAACAAGAGGCATTGTCTCTGCTTCGGATTCCAGAAGGAAAGCATACTCTGGATCACTCTGCAGTTTATTCAAAGAATCTGAAGAGGCTTCAGGCAAGCTCTTGATATCGATGCGCCAGGAGGTCAACTTGGCAGCCAGGCGAGCATTTTGCCCATCCCGACCAATTGCCAGGCTAAGCTGGTCCTCTGGAACAACGACCGTGGCTGTTTTAGCCCCCCGACCGGGATCATTCAGGTACACGCCATTTACACGAGCGGGGCTGAGCGCCTTGGCGATATAAATAGCTGGATCAGAGTTCCATTCTATGACGTCTATTTTCTCATCATTCAATTCACGCACAATAGCCTGGATGCGAACCCCTCGAATGCCAACACACGCACCTACAGGATCAACAGCCGGCTGTAAAGCAGCAACCGCGACTTTCGAGCGCTGCCCAGGTTCACGAGCAATTGAACGGATCTCGACGAGGCCGTGGTAAATTTCAGGGACTTCGTTTTCTAACAAGCGGCGTAAGAAGTTTCGATGAGCGCGGGAAAGGATAATTTGCGGGCCGCGGGGTGTCTCTTTGACTTCTAGCAGTAATGCCTGAATACGATCATGAACGTGAAAGCGCTCTCCAGGGACTTGCTGATTGCGTGGCAAGACGCCCTCTGCTTTCATATCCAGGCCAAGCGTGACACCCTGGGGGGCGATCGCTTGAATAATGCCGCTGACGATCTCACCCATTTGCTTACTGTAATGATTAAGTTGGGTGTCCCTTTCAGCTTCCCGAATACGCTGCTGGATTACCTGCCGAGCTGTTTGGGCGGCAACGCGTCCAAAATCCTTTGGGGTAGCTTCAGCGATGACCATGGCCCCTAGTTGGGCTTCAGGATCGATCTTCAAGGCCACGTCCAAAGAAACTTCCGTACGATCATCTTGAACTACATCGACCACTTCTTTTTCAGCACGGATTGCTACCTTGCCAGTCTCAGGATCGATAGAAGCTTCCACATGTTGTGCATTGGACGCATTCACCGCTCGACGGTAAGCAGAGACCATGGCTGCTTCCAAGGCCTGTAGAATGACTTCCTTTGGAAGCTGCTTGTCTTCCAACACTTCGTTGAAAGCCAAAGTAAATTCGTTTTTCATACTTAAAATTTCTCCAACAAAGCCGCTCTTCCGATTACTTCTCTAATATGCACGAAAAGTGGGAGTTGCCCACTTTTCGATGAACCACTATACCGATGAACCTAACAACCAGAGCGATTTTAGCACGGAAGCTTACAGGATGCAAGGTGTAATTTTCGATTCTTAAATTCTTTTAAGCACCTTCTCCATTCTCCAGGCTGGTTCAACGACTTCTTGATGCCTGCCCAGATGGTCAAAATAAGACCATCTTCCTGGTTCCTCTGCAACGACTCGATAACCAAAGCGTTGATAAAGTCTTTGAGCCGAGAAATTGTCCTGTGCAACATTGAGAGTCACATTCTTAAAGCCGCGAAGAATTAAATCCTCTTCAATTACCCTCAGCATTGCTGCACCTATGCCGTGGTTCCGAAACAATGGTTTTACTCGAAACCCATAGATATAAGCTCGATCAATGCCATTCGACAATTCTGGTCTACCACTCTCTATAGAAACAAAAGCCTGCCCAATAACCCCCTTGCCTGGAAGATCCACAATCCACATCAATGCCTTTCCGGCTAAATAATTCTGGTAGATGTCGGCATATAACCGGCGAAAATGGATATATTCTCCATCCCACTCTAAAGCGGGTAGATCAGCCCCTCTTGCCAGGCGAACTTTAATCTGCGACAGCAAAACTGGATCATCCATTTCATTTACTCGGCTTGTTCCGTTTTCCTTTGCTTCTCCTCTTCAAGTAACAGCTCAAGAAGGGAATGTTCTTGTTCAATTGTGGAGATTTTTCCATCTAACCAGGCATCTCTCAAGGTATTTAAGATTTTCTTGTAGGCTGGACCCGGGGGCAACCCAATGCGTTTTAAATCCGCTCCTGTGACCGAAGGCGTAACCTTTCGCCATTCAGTAAGATAGGTGCTCAATAAATCGCAAGGTTCTACTTCTGAGGCAGCCAGACAAGCTGCATAAACTGAGATCAAAGGGACATCCTCTAAACGGCTGACAATCGCACTCGTGGATAGAGGAGCCAAACCGGGTAGATCATGATAAAGCCTGCTGGCAGCCAAGATATCTTCTATCTGAGAACGTGGAATCTTAATCCGAATTGCCACTGCTTGAATTCGATTAGGCGGTAAACGGATCAACCAAAGGATATAAGCCAATAAGAGACGTTGTTTTTTCCAGGGGCTATGAGTATGTTTATCAAAATCTCTCAATCCCCATTCTGGTCCTGGCACTTCAGATGGTAAAGCAGAAAAACGCTGGCGTAGCCAATCATCCCAAACCAGATCTGGGTGAATTGCATAAAGCAGGCTTAAAGCCTCCAACCTGCCAAGCATCTCTACACAGGATTCTTCATCCAGGATGTGATCTAGCTCATGATGGATTCGATCACCTGAGATACGGCTTAAGAGGCCAGCCGCTTCTTGTAATAACTGTAAGGTGCGTTCTTCAATTTTAAAACCAAAGCGTTGTTCGAACCGAACTGCGCGCAACATGCGGGTTGGATCATCTACAAAAGATAAGGAATGCAACACTCTCACCCATCCTTGATGCAGATCGTTTAACCCTCCCCAATAATCATGCAAATCACCATAATGGTGTCCATCTAACCGTACAGCCAGAGTATTGATTGTAAAATCCCTACGGTGCAAATCTAACTTAATACTTCCTGTCTCTACAGTCGGAAGGGCAGTAGGATAGGTATAAAATTCTGTTCTTGCTGTAATGAGATCAAGGAAAGGAGGAAAATCCACCCGCAAGCCTTTGATTGGCTCGCTCATCTTGATTAATAGATTCTCCTTGATCGAGAGATCGGCTCCGAGATACCATTTAGCGGTGCCAAACCGGTGATGGGTTGTTACCCTTCCACCGTATCTCTCAAACAAGGATTGAGCCAGGGTAATGGCATCTCCCTCCACAACAATATCAAAATCGAGGCTAGGGCGATCCAAAAGAAGGTCTCGGACAAATCCTCCGACAATATAAACCGCAAGATGCTTTTCATAAGCCAATTGGGCTACAGTTTTCAACAACGCCAGATGGGCAGGTGGCAACACAGCACTCAGGCGATCTGCCAGGTTTCTGCGATACATGGGGGACAATGGGCTGGTCAGGGTTTTTAAAAGATCTGTGCGCGTAACAATCCCAACGACCTCACCGCTTTCTGGATTTACAACTGGAATCTGACCCCAACCTGTATCAGCCATCAAGCGCTGTAAGGTTTCGATTGAATCGTCCGGAGCAACCGAGACATCCCCCGCGTTCATCAAGCTTGAGGCTACCAAATTGAGCCTATGGGAAATAGCGCGATCAACTGTCCGTCGTGTCAGTAAGCCAAGTATTTTTCCATCTTTTACTACTGGATATCCCTCATAGCCATATCGCTGCATTCTTTGCGCAGCTTCTGCAACTGAAGTGTCTGGCGAAAGCAACTGGGGACCGCTGGACATGATCTGGGCAACCGTAATAGCTGGGTGAACAATCCTCGGTAAAATTTGTTCTAGTTCGGCGGCGACTTCTTCCAACTGCCTGTCCTTAATTAATGCAGCAGCAGCCCGATTATGTCCTCCGCCTCCAAAATGGGAGGTAATTTCTGCCACATCGACCTGCTCACTGGTCGAACGAGCGATTAATTGCACACCGCCTTTGGTCGTCACAAGCACAAACAGGGCATCAGGATCCACTAGATCGCGCAGCTTATGGGCAATTGATGAAAGCTCCTCTTCCATATCCTGAGCGGAGCCAGTAGCAATCATCATATTATGCCCATGAATTTTTACGATTTTGGCATCAGAACGAAGCTGGTCGTATAAATGCTGTTGAGCCGTGGAGAGAGGGTGGTTGAGGAAATTTGTAGCAATGCGAAGGTTGGCGCCCTGTTCTAATAAAAAAGCCGCGGCTTTGAGATCACGAGCAGTCGTTTGGCTGTAAGTAAGTGAACCCGTATCTTCATATATTCCCAAGAGCAACAAAGTAGCATAGACCACACTCAACCGCCCATTACTCTCCTGGATACCTTCCACCAGTATTGTCGTCGTAGCTCCAGTCAAATCGCTTGAAAATTGCCATTGAGGGGGAAGATCAACTCGACAGGGATGATGATCCACAATTTGCACGCGAGTTTCAGAGCCAATGCCTTTCACGGTGATCATGGATTGTGTATCAACCAGGCAAACGGATTCTACTGGCTCCGCGGGGAGATCACGCTGCTCAACAAAAGGTAATTCTGCACCGTAAATTGTGACAAATGCACGTACATTCCGATTCATACGGTGTGGTAATACGGGTAGAGCACGTTCATCTAGCAGGTAACCTGCCAATAAAGACGCGAGAGCATCAAAATCGGCTTGCTCGTGGGTCAGGATAATGTGCATAAATCTATTGTAATCCGTTTTCGCTAATACTCAATCTGAGCAGGTCAATTGGCCTTAACCCTCCAGTATTATCTTCAAAGAACCACACCTCCCATCCGTTCGTGGGGCTTCCTCCAGCTAGGAATCGTGCAATTTGATGGATTGAACCGACAGTCGAGCCGATGATCAACTTTCCATCTGCACGGATCAGGGCAAAGCGTGACCGATCCTCACGGAAAAAAAGTTTTTGACCGGGTTTCAACAGCTCATGCTGCAGCAAGATGCCAAACGGGATGCGTTTCTTTCTACGCTTTTCAGCATCCAAGAGATAGACTTCGGGGCTATCATCGCTTTGTAATACACTAGATATTCGTTCATTGGCTATGCGCACATAATTTTCATCCTTCTCGATACCGATCCAATGCCGATGCAATTTCTTCGCCACGGACCCTGTCGTCCCTGAGCCAAAGAAAGGATCCAGTATCAGGTCTCCTGGTTGAGTAGAGGACATGATAATCCGATACAGCAGACCCTCCGGTTTTTGCGTCGAGTGAACCTTCTTGCCGTTTTCCTTGATCCTTTCAGGACCGGTGCATATGGGGAAATACCAATCGCTGCGCATCTGCAATTCTTCATTCAAGCTCTTCATTGCCTGGTAATTAAAGGTATACTTCGCTCCTTTATTTTTACATGCCCAAATTAATGTCTCATGTGCGTTGGTAAAACGGACTCCCCGGAAGTTGGGCATAGGATTTGTTTTGACCCAGATAATATCATTTAAGAACCAATATCCCAGATCTTGCATGATGGCACCAATTCGGAAGATATTATGATAAGTACCAATTACCCAAATCGTTCCTGTATCTTTGAGCACACGCCTGCAAGCAGATAACCAGCGACGGCTGAAGACATCATAAGCAGAAAAATCCGTAAATTGATCCCATGGATCATGGACAGCTTCAACGAAAGAATTATCTGGACGCCATAACTCTCGTTGAAGCTGTAGAAAATAAGGAGGGTCAGCGAAAATTAAATCCACAGAATTTTCGGGAAAAGTATCCAGAATTTCGAGGCAATCACCATGGATAATTTGATCAAAGGTCATTTTTCCATTTCTCCAGACCTATGCAGTAGGTCAAAAAAATCTTCTATGCTAGCAAACCGCTAAAAGTATTCTATCTTAAAGAGGCGCGTCGAAGGTAATTTACTTTGGTGATTGGCTGTTTAGAAATCGCCCGAAGTTTCTTACCTTTCAGCCAATTACAACTTTACATTCTTAAAGAAAAGTCGTCAACCTAATAGTACTAATCAACCATTCTTTAGGCATGTATTCTGGATATAATTCTATTTATGGATATTCGTGAGCTCACCGAAGAAATGCATGCATTCGTCCGCGCTAAGGGTTGGTACAAGTCTGACAGCTTGCGACCTCAAACCATGCGTAACCTGGCAATTTCCTTGTGTTTAGAAGCTGGAGAAGTCCTGGAACATTTTCAATGGAACGAAGAGCCAGTCGACCAGGTAGAGCTAGCTAATGAATTGGCTGATGTAACCCTATATCTTTTACAGCTAGCCAGCTTATCGGGCATTGACCTGGAAAAGGCTATATTATCAAAACTCAAATCGAATTACGATCGAACATGGGATCAAATCCCTAACCAATCTACTCAAGAAGAAACAAAATTGCCTTAAGGGGATTTTTTTATGACTCTTGCTCCTCCAGTCTTTGACACCCGCACTTGGGCTTTCAGCCGATCTGAATTAATGGCTGGGTTAAGACAATATACCAACGACCAAACACTCAAAATAATCGATTTAATTACCCTGAATATCCCCTATCAACGACCTGGAAGAGGCCGCATCCGAGGTTTTCGAGCGGATTGTGAATCGACTCAAGGGCATGTGTCATTTGATATGGTTGTAAAAGAGTCTTTGGGAGTAACGCGTGCGGGCACGATCAGCGCCGGATGGAGAGAGGTGTCTCTTTATCGCAATCTGGTTGACCAATTCCCTATTGACGTGCCTGATCTGGTCTCGGCTGACCCAAGCGGAGACTGGCTCGTTCTCAACCTCGTTCCGGGCTTTCGCTCTCCTGAAAATTGGGGAGAGGCTGAGTACCTCATGGCAATTGACCGGCTCGTGAGTTTACACGACCGTTTTTGGGGACTTTCAGAAGATTTATATACGTACAACTTCCTTGACCGACCTTTAAATGCTGACCTGGGAATTTATACTCAAGCTGCCACGACTGGTTTGAAACGATTGCAGGATCGTTCTTCGGAAAGCCTATTAGCGAAAGATAAAGATCTCCTCCAAACTTTGGAAGTCTTGGTAAATAATATAGGGCAAATTGCGACTACCTTAAGTAGTGAACCTGCAACCCTTCTCCACGGCGATTATTGGCCTGGCAATCTGATCGTTTATCCACCTGAAAACCTGTATGTGATTGATTGGCAACGAGCCGCCATCGGTCCTGCAGTTTTGGATCTGCAATGCTTTATCCAAAATAGCGCATGGTTCTTTGAGAAAATGCCCATCGATCCATCCAGGCTGACCGAGAGATACCGAGAAAAACTTTACCAGGCTAATGGTTGGAGCTGGAATGATGAGACCTGGTCGACGATGATGGATTATGCTCTCTTATGGATTTTTATCTCCGATTGGTCCGATCTGTTAGCACTCATCCCGAACTCCCTAATTCTCACACGCCGCGAGCTACTCCAGAAGATATGGCTGGAACCCATCTGCGCCATTGTTGAACGCCGTCTTCTCAAGGGTAAAGAACAACTTGGCTAAGGTAACTGTATTTGGAGGCACTGCCCCGAAGCCTGGAGATGAAGCCTATGCGCAGGCGTATTTACTGGGAAGATTGCTGGCTTCTGCTGGACATACGGTAGTAAATGGCGGGTACATTGGAACGATGGAAGCTGTCTCACGCGGCGCTGCAGAAGCAGGGGGTCTGGTGATTGGGATAACCTGTGATGAGATCGAGAAATATAGACCTGGTAAGCCTAACCTCTGGATCCACCAGGAGATTCGCTATCCAATGCTTCGAGAGCGCCTGATGGGGATGATCGATAGTGCAGATGCGGCTATTGCTTTACCCGGCGGGGTTGGAACCCTGACTGAAATCCTTACAACTTGGAACCATCTCCTCATTGGAGCGATCACTCCACGACCGCTTATCTTAGTGGGCTCCGAGTGGAAAAGTGTGATTGGAAAATTCCTGATCGAGCTGGGGGAATATATCACGCCAAGTCAGAGGGAATGGATCAAATATGCAGAAGATGTGGCTTTGGCTGTACAGATGGTTGAAGATAGAAGTGCTGTCGACCATAGCTAGTCCGTAAAAAAGCGATTGCCATATTTCCAAGATAATGGTAAAGTAAAGCGCAAAATACGGACCACCGCGCCTGAAACTATATGGATTCATCTCTCCATATCAGAAAAGGGGCAAGAAAAGGCTACCCATGAGCAACGATAAATTACCTTCTCGCCAAGAGAATTTTTCCGAATGGTACAACCAGCTGGTTCTCAAAGCAGAGCTTGCCGATTATGCTCCCGTACGCGGGTGCATGGTGGTACGCCCGTATGGTTGGACGCTTTGGGAAAACATTCAGCAATCTTTAGATCGAAGGTTCAAAGCCACTGGACACACGAATGCCGCTTTTCCGCTGTTTATACCCATGTCATTCTTTGAAAAAGAAAAGGAACATGTGGAAGGCTTTTCACCTGAGCTGGCTGTAGTTACCATCGGTGGAGGTGAGAAACTTGAAGAGCCTTTAGTGGTTCGCCCGACTTCAGAAACCGTGATCGGGGCAATGTATTCCAAATGGATCAAATCCTATCGTGATTTACCCGTCTTGATCAACCAATGGGGTAATGTTGTCCGATGGGAGATGCGAACCAAGCTCTTCTTACGAACGCTCGAATTTTACTGGCAAGAAGGTCATACCGCGCATGCCACCTCAAAAGAAGCCGAGGATGAAACCAGACGCATGCTGGATATTTATACCGATTTTGCGGTAAATGACGCAGCAGTCCCGGTAGTTCCAGGGATCAAAAGCGAACGCGAGAAATTTGCAGGGGCCGTGCGATCCGAGTCAATCGAAGCCATGATGGGAGATACACGCGCTCTGCAGTCAGGAACTTCGCACTTTCTGGGGCAAAACTTCGCTAAAGCCTTCGACATCCAATTTCTGGATTGGAATAATGAACAGCAATACTGTTGGACCACTTCGTGGGGGCTATCAACACGTTTTATAGGGGCAATTATCATGACCCATGGAGATGACCAGGGTCTGGTTCTTCCACCTAAGCTAGCTCCCATACAAATTGTAATTGTGCCAATCTACAAGAACGATATTGAAAAATCTAAGGTTATGCCGGTTGTGGAGCAAGTCAAACGGGAGTTACAGGGATTCCGCGTGCATGTCGATTTGCGCGAGGAGCTGACTCCAGGGTTCAAATTTAATGATTGGGAGCTGCGCGGCGTTCCACTGAGGATCGAGATAGGGCCAAAAGATGTCGAGAAGGACACCGTTGCCTTTGCCCGCCGAGATTTACCTGGCAAGCCGGGAAAATCGTTCGCCAGCAGGTTGCAGCTCGAAGGGCAGGTCGCAGAGGTTCTGCAAACCATCCAGGCATCTCTATTTGATCGGGCTCGGGCTTTCCGTCAGGCAAATACCCATCAACCGAAGGATTATGCTGAACTAGCCAAGGTTGTCCAAAACGGTTGGGCGCTCGCATGGTGGTGTGGCAGTGCCGAGTGTGAAGCCAAGGTGAAAGAAGATACCAAAGCTTCTACACGCTGCATCCCTCTGGAACAACCAGGAGGTGAAGGGCACTGCATTGTGTGTGGGTCCCAATCAACTACTAAGGTCATCTTTGCTCGCTCCTATTAGGATGAGCTAACATGGGAGCCTGATAGCTGTCAACTCCCCATCCTAGCCAGTACTAAAACTACATGCCAGCAATCCAACCGGCTCGTTTGAAACATCAAACAGCCCAACTAACCCAAGTTTTCGCGCAACCTGATCAGTTCTTAAAGATCTTACATCATCTGTTAAATTTTTATGCTGATCACACCCACCGTCCCGGTCAGGGCGGTGAGCCAACTCCATTAATCGAGGCCTACCATGTATCTCAGCCTGTGCTGAGAGAAATCCTTTTCGAGTTAAAACCTTTCTCGCGCTCTGATCCTCAGTCTGCGTTGATCCTCTGCCAACGCCTCTGGGCAGAACCCATCCTTGAATGCCGTTTGATTGCCTGTGCAATCCTCGGTCAGATCACATCGATTTCCGCTCAGCAGGTGCTTTTGGTAATTGAAGAATGGGTAGAAATTCAGCCTGAAGATCAAATCATGCAAGTTTTATTGGACCAGGGGTTAACTTATCTCCGGCAAGCGCATTCAACCCTACTGATGTCTGCGATAAAAGAATGGCTCTCAGATACAAAGCAATTCTTGAACCGGTGCGGCCTTTGGGAGCTCTATTTTTTAGCTATCGATCCTAATTTTCATAACTTGCCTGAAATATTTCGCTTGCTGACTCCCTTCATCCGTTCCATACCCGTGGACCTGCGTCCTGATATCCTCGTTATCCTACAGAAATTAGTGCATCATGCGCCGCAAGAGACAGCCTTTCTCTTACGTCAAAATATGACCAGCTCTGATACATCGGACATTGCCTGGATCACTCGTCAGTTGATCAACGAATTTCCCAAACATATCCAAGATGGCCTGCGAGAGTCCCTCAGATCCGTTTAGAATGATGTTCCCTCATAACACTCAAACTATAATGAGAAAATTTTCACACATAGAACCCAAGAAAACCATCTTTGCTTTTATGGTATAATCCCTCCGCTGACTAGACCAACCAGCGGTAACGATCGTCGCAGGCAGCTGCTGGTATGGAGACCTGCAAGGAAAAAAATAAATAAAGGAGAGCAGACGTCATGTCTACGGATAAGGAAGAAAAAACAAAAATAATTGAAGGTTTTGCCCGTCATCAGAGTGATACTGGTTCACCAGAAGTCCAGATCGCGCTGTTGACTCAACGGATCACGATGCTCACAGAACATTTACGCGCCAATAAGCATGATGAGTCTTCACGGCGTGGATTACTGAAAATGGTCGGACAGCGCCGCCGGCTGCTAGCCTATGTCCGGCGCAATGATTACCAGCGCTACATGGCCCTGACTGAGAAGCTGAACATCCGTCGAAAATAAACCAGTCCAAACGAGTAGATGGCAGCAAGACCAACACCCATCTACTCTTTTTTTAACAAACCCACAGGTCGGGAATTGATGGAAGGAGATAAACTTCATCGATTGTCTCTCTCTCTCAGTTTCTGACCAGGTGGGATATATTTTAGGAGAAAAAATGAACCTCGAAACAAAAAAATATACCGCGATGGTGGGAGGCAAGCCTGTCACCTTCGAAACCGGTAAACTGGCGCGCCAGGCAGGCGGCGCTGTTACCGTTCAATCAGGCGAAACGATGATGTTCGCCGCAGCCACGATGGGTGAAATTCGCCCTGGTATTGATTTCTTTCCTCTAACTGTCGATTACGAGGAACGCATGTATGCCGGAGGACGCATTCCGGGATCTTTCTTTCGACGAGAAGGCAGACCTACAGAGGAATCGATTCTAACTGCGCGTTTAACCGATCGACCCCTGCGACCGCTTTTTCCAAAAGATTTACGCAATGATGTCCAGGTAATCCTTTATTCGTTTTCTATCGATGGGGAAAACCCGATTGATATCATGGGTGTCAACGCGGCATCTGCTGCGTTGATGATTTCAGATGTTCCCTGGTCAGGACCTGTAGGAGCTGTAAGGGTGGGACGGATCGAAGGAAGATTTGTCACCAATCCGACCTATTCTGAACAAGAGCAGTCCGATCTGGACTTACGCATCGCAGGAACACGTGATGCAATCTTGATGGTCGAATGCGGTGCGAACGAAGTAAAAGAGGCGGATATGCTTGCTGCTTTGGAGCACGGGCACAAAGCATTGCAGCCCCTGATCGATGTCCAAATCCAAATGGCAAATGAAGTAGGTAAACCCAAGCGAGCCTATGTCCCCTTCGTTATCGATGAGACTATTCAAGCAGCAGTAGCTTCGAATGTCAGTGGGAAAATCGAGGATATCTTCGAAAAACAATATTTAAAAGCTGAACATAATACCGCCCTGGAAGAATTGAAGAACAGTGTCATCTCAGAGCTTGCTCATGAAGATGAGACTGCCATGGAAGCCGTCAGCCTGGCTTTCGATGATGCACTCCGCTCCCAGGTACGTAATCGCATCCTGGAACGAGGCATCCGCCCCGATGGGCGCGGCTTGACGGATATCCGACCTATCTGGTGCGAGGTTGATATCAGCCCTCGCGCACATGGTTCTGGACTCTTTA
>Ga0153915_10001589_pt1 | contig 20852 bp, 17 predicted proteins | sample Opewatmetagenome_2_FD_107003 | JGI IMG/M metagenome (GOLD analysis project Ga0153915, IMG submission 107003) | Freshwater wetland microbial communities from Ohio, USA - Open water 3 Core 3 Depth 3 metaG | ecosystem: Environmental > Aquatic > Freshwater > Wetlands | place: USA: Ohio, Lake Erie...
AGGGAAGAACCTGTTCATAACGGGGAACCATGAGTCTCATTTCAGATTTACTTTCAAAAGTTAAAAAGCAGGAACCAAGGAGGGATATCCCCCCGATCTTAAAGGATGAAGTACTTCAGTCAATTGCGGGAAGAAGGGCCAGAAAAAGACTGACTATCGCGCTTGTGTGTGCAATAGTTTTTGTTGCTGCAGGATTTTGGCTTCGCACCATGGTAGAATCCCTGAAAGAGCCTTCTTTACTTGTACGTGCACCTGTTACTAAGCCGACTGCTGTTCAATCAGTTCCACCGACAACTATGTTAGCCGCGCCGCCTCAGGCGGAAATCAGGACATCCGCGGCGGTTCCTGCGGGTATCAATGCATCGGAAAATGCGATAAAGTCTGAGCAGGGAGAGGATTCTGCACAACACATACGGCGGAAAAAAATCACAACAAAAAAATACGTGGAACCGATTAAACCGGAAGCGAAGTCCAAATTAAGAGAAATGAAACAGGAGAAAACTGCTGCCGGCGAAAACACGGAAATGGATAAAGCCTCCGGAAGCACAACCAGGCAGGATAAAGATATTAACCTCTATATAGCGAGGACATATGAAGCGCAAAGGAATTATGGACAAGCCATTGCGCACTATAAAAGAGTCTTGTCCATAGAACCTAATAATTATGTCATTATGAACAATATCGCCAGTATGCTTATTTATGTGGGTTCATATAAGGAAGCCATACAGTATGCCGAGAAGGCGCTCAATATCAGGAAAAACCATGTTTCTTCTTTGATCAATATTGGTGTCGGTTACGGGTACCTTGGCAACAATTCGGAGAGCGAAGGTTATTTCCGGAAGGCTTTGACGATAGAACCGTCAAACCATCATGCAGTTCTAAATCTTGGGCTCTTATACGAGAAACAGGAAATGTTCGAAATGGCCGGTCACTACTTCCAGAAACTTTCTGATGCAGGAGATGCGCAGGGTTATTTGGGGCTGGCCCGAATTGCCGAAAAGCAGGAGAAAGTCGCGGAGGCGATTCGTTTCTACAGAATGGCGTTATCAATGGAGAATATTGATACTCACACCTCAAGCATAGTGAACGAGAGATTATTGCGATTATCTAAGTGAGCCGACGCTGACGATGTACGATGCAATCCAGTACTCCCCTTCAGCGGGTATCCGCACCCTATACCACCTGTTTCCACTCGATTCTGTCCACTCATCAGTGATTTCAAAACTATCACCCCTGGAAACAATACTCGCAATACCTGACTGGAGAGACGGCGATTCCCGCAATCTGGCAGTCCGGACAGATACTATGGCCATCCTTTTATGATCGGTGGCGTTATCCTGTTTCACAGATATGGGGAGATTGGATTCTGCCGGAGTGATTTTTGTGGTAACGTCCTGATCGGGTGAATTTGCTGGTATTTGCGGTGGGTTGTTGCGATTGAGTATAGTATACCCGCTGAAAAAAGCCACTACACTGACGATAACTAAAGCAGCAATAGTCGCATACTTTAAAGAAGCACTAAACCGGATTCCCATTTTCAGACCTGCTTCCGGAATGTGCTTCACCGTATCCAGAACGTGTCTCTTCTGGATATGATGGCTTGATCCGAGGTAGGCTATCATCATGGCTCTTGAAGCGGTTAAATTGATTAATCTGGGAACACCGCCGGAGAGTTTATGAGTCAGCTTTTTAGTTTTTTCATCAAATATCGCAGAACCTTTCCCTGCCTTGATCAATCTGAAACTGATGTAATCGGAAGTCTCTACTTCTGTAAGCGGCCTTAACGTCGCCCTGATTGATATCCTCTGGTCAAGTTGACGCAGTCCTTCTGAATGCAGTCTCCTTTGCAGCTCCGGTTGACCAACGAGGATAATTTGCAGGAGTTTTTCCTTCTCTGTTTCTAAATTCGACAGCAGCCTCAGCTCTTCAAGGGAACCGTCGGATAAGTTCTGCGCCTCATCCACGACGATGATCACTCTTTTATCGGCAAGAGAGCGATTAATAAGGAAGTCTCTGAAGCATTTGATCATTTCATTCTTATTTGTTGTCTCAAGGCGGATGTTTAAATCATCCAGGATAGCCTGCAGCAGTTCCTCGGGAGAAAGTCTCGGCGTCATAATCAGGGCGATCTCTGATTTTTCCTTCCACCGATCGATAAATATCTTAAGTATGGTTGTCTTTCCCGTTCCGGGTTCACCGATGATGAGAGAGAATCCCTCTTTCTGTTCCACGGCATAATCCAGGGATGCAAGGACATCATTGTGCATCTTCGAGGGATAGAAATAATGCGAGTCCGGTGTAAGACCGAAAGGGTCTTCCTGCAGATTAAAAAAATCCAAGTAATCCATAATAGCTACTATCCGGCAAGCTTCGTAAAAACATCATACATGGGCAAGAGCACTCCTGCAACCATGAGCCCCATTATAGCCCCCAGAGCTATTATGAGGACAGGTTCAATCATTTTACCCACTTTATCGGAAAAGTCATCCACTAATTTATAGTAGTGCTCAGCGAGAAAGGAAAATTGCTGGTCAAGGTTACCGCTTGACTCTCCAATCGCTACCATTCTGATCAAGAGCGGCGGAAATATGTTCTGGGCACTCAATGCCTCTGAAATTTTATTTCCTCCCACAATATCCATCTTCGCATCCAGAATGGCTTTTTTGAACACTTCGTTACCCATGACATCAGCGGTAACGTCGAAAGATCGATCGATCGTAATACCAGCGATAATCAACAACCTCAATTGTTCGGAGAATAGGGCGAGCAGTTTATTGTAGATGAGGAGCTTGACGACGGGGAACTTAATTTTTATGTAATCCCAGTAATATCGACTTTTCGGCCACAATTTCATGGTTTGTATGACCAGTAACAAGAATACAGGAATGATCAGTAAAACGTACCAATATTTTTCGGTAAATTTGCTCAGTTCGTAAAGTAGCCTCGTAAGCAGCGGCATTTTGACACCCAGATCACGAATCACCTGCATGATTTTGGGGAGCACGTATGCAAGCCAAAATATAACGGCGGCGCCCGTCGTAATAAGTGAAAAAAGAGGATAGATGAGGGCACGCTTTACCGTGGCGGCGAGGTCTTCTAATTTTTGCAGATGATCTGCTACTTCGGAGAGGCTTTCTTCTAATCGCCCCGTTTCTTCACCGACTCTTACGAGTCTCACTAAAATTTCCGGAAATACCTTTTTATGAAACTCCAGCGCATCGGAAAGCCTGGTTCCCATTTCTATATTTTTTTTAATGTCGACTATGGTAGACTTGAGGTGTGCATTATCTATTGTGTCGATAATATCACTGAGCGCGGTCAGGATCGGCACGCCGGCCCGGATCATGATGGACAAGTTTGAGGAAAATTCGATGATGTCCTTTCTCTGTATTTTCAGTGTAATGAATCTATCGGAGATTTTTTTTAGAATTTTGCTCGATTCTTTCACATGAAGAACAAATAACCCGCGGGCTGTGAGATTCTCGTGCACAGAAGATATATTGTCTGCCTCTAGTATACCCCTTACTACACTGCCTCTTATATCCAATGCCTTATAGGAATAGTTGCTCATCCTGCGACCCTGAGTAATTCATCCAGAGAGATAATGCCGGAAGCGACCTTACGCAGACCGTCTTCTTTGAGGGATTGCATACCTTTTCGTATCGCCGCTGATTGTATGGCAGTAATAGGAACATCGGAATAGATCAAATCTCTTAATTCATCGTCGATGATCAGAATTTCTCCTATTACCGTCCTGCCTGAGTAACCGGAACCGTTGCATCTACCGCATCCGGTACCCATGTACGCCTTTTCTACCTGAATGCCACGTTCTTTGAAAAGTTCCTGCTCCTCACCGCTGAGGATATGTTCTGTTTTGCAGAATGTACATATCTTCCTGGCCAGTCTCTGCGCGATGATGGCCAGCAATGATGAGGACACAAGAAATTTATCAACCTTCAAATCCAATAGCCGTGGTATGGAGGTTACCGCGTCATTTGAATGAATGGTGGAAAGGACAAGGTGGCCTGTGATGGATGTACGCACAGCGATCTTTGCCGTTTCTTCGTCCCTGATTTCTCCGATAAGCATGACATCGGGATCCTGTCTCATAAAATTTCTTGCGGCGAAGGCAAAGTCGTATCCGGTCTTCTCGTTTACCTGGCTTTGTTTCGTGAGGCTTAACTTGTATTCTACCGGATCCTCAACAGTAATGACGTTTCTCTCTAAGAGATTGATCTCTCTGAGCGCTGCGTAGAGTGTGGTTGTCTTTCCGGAACCCGTTGGACCTGCGACAAGGATAACGCCGTAGGGTTTCTGGAATAGCAACTTGATTATTTTCACACTTTGCTCATCGAAGCCGAGCTTATCGATCCTGAGAAGGGGTCCCGTACCGGCGAGAATTCGCATCACCACATTTTCACCGTATATTGTAGGCACTGTGGATACACGGATATCGTATCCTTTATGGAGAAAATCGAAGGTGAAGGAGCCGTCTTGTGGAAGGCGCGTTTCTGCAATATCAAGCTTGGAGAGAATTTTTATTCTCGATACTATTGCTGCATGAACGACACGCGGGAGACCTTGCCCGTAGTTCAATACTCCGTCAATTCTGTAGAATATGTGAATAATATCCGAGGCCGGTGAAATGTGTATATCTGTTGCATTTCTGCGAATTCCATCCATGAAGATGAGATCCGATAAAGTCGTTACAACAGGCCCGCCGGCCATTCTTGTCTCTTTAATTTCTGTAATGATTTTTTCTATGTTTGTCTGAATCGGGTTCTCGAGAAAAAAGTAACCTTTCTCCAGAGATTCCCTGAAATTGTCAGGATCAACCATATAGACTTTCGGTTGATTTTTTGTAATGGATATGGCCTTGTCAATAGCAATGATATTGCTGGGATTTGTTACACCTATTGCCAGCCGTTCATGTGTGATATCGATCGGGATGAAACCGGTCGTTTCCGCATCCTCTTTCGGGATCAGCTTCAATGCTTCTTCGGAAACAGGATACTGGCCCAGGTCGATATACTCCATGCCCGCTTGTTCTGCTAACGCCTGACCGAGTTCTTTCGATGAAACGAAGCCCAGTTTTACGACCGTGTCACCTAAAAGTTCGCCGGTGATTTTCTGCTGGATAAGGGCAATCTGAAGTTGGTTTTCATTAATAAGGTTTTTTGACTGAAGGATTTCTCCAATCTTTGCTATTGCCATATGTTTTTCATCCTCTCACTCAAATCCTTGAAACCTCGACCCCTTGAACCCTGAAATAAATAGCTGCTTTTTCGGAAATAAACCTTATTCCTTTACTTAGCAATAATCACGGGCTGCAGCAATACGACGAGTTCGGTTTTCATGACCGTCTTTGACCTGCTTTTAAATAAGTAACCGAAAATGGGAATATCTCCCAGCCAGGGGATTTGGTTATCTGTGAGTTCTTCCCTGTTGGAGATAAGCCCCCCGATAATGACCATGTGTCCATTTCTCACTTTTACCGTCGTATTCATTTGGCGAAGGTTAATTATGGGCAGTTGAATAAGGTAGGGGAAATTTCCCGAGGTATCAGGAGTCCCGAGTTTCTTTTCATCCAGTTTAATGAGGTCTGAAGTGATGGGGGTGATATTGAGAGATATCTCTCCGCTTTCACTGATGAATGGGACAATACCGATCATGATGCCGGCAAGCAGACTGCTTGTATTCACGGTAAAGGTGGTTACAGGATTGTTCCCTGTGGTGGTGATGGTCTCGATCTTGGAAATATAATTTTGATCCTGCCCCACGCTTAAAATGGCTGTCTGTCCATTCATGATGCTTACGCGGGGATTGGACAGGATTCTCGTTTCCCCTTGAGTTTGAATAGCGCGCAGCATCGATGTGAAATCTGATGCTACTGTTGTAACACTAAAGTTCGGATTTGCGGCAGAAGCCACATCGGCAAACTTTTGTGTGGCGAAGGTGGCGCTCTGGCCCTCACGGGTATTTAACACAAAATTCCAGTTAATACCAAATTGGAGGCCGTCAGACAGGCTGACCTCAATAATTTTTGCCTCCACAAGAACCTGCCTGTTGATGACCTTTTTAATTGCATTAAGGTAATTTTCAACTTTTTCAAGTTCATTTTTTGCCGCGGTGACAATGATGGTTCCTGTCATGCGGTTGACCGTGAGGGTGTGTGGGGCGGCAGCCGGAGATTTTGACGAGACAGCCAGGATTTTTTCCAGAGATTTTTCAATTACATCCCAGAAGTTGTATGCAGATTTGTCGGTTTCTGTTTTTTGTGCAATGATTCCTTTGACTGTCGTTCCGCCGGCAGTTCCCACCGTTGCACCGCCAAGCATGTCACCACCCAATTCTGTATGATAGGTTTGCATTATTGCAGGATGCCCCAATTCATAGGTTCTGGTGCTTGTCGCTTTTATAAATAAAATGTTGTCTTTTATCGTATAAAAATAATTTACAGAAGCGCAGACCCTGTTAAGGGCATCTTCCGCGGTAACATTTTTTAAACTGAGTGTTATAGGAAGATCGGGAGTGATCTCTTTTTCCATAATCAGATTAAGATCTGTCGCCTCCGCAATGATGAAGAGAACATCCCTTAACGGCGTGTTTCTCGCAGAAATATCAACTATTCTGGTTTTAAGGAGCGATATGTCCTCATGGACGGGAATAAAATCCGGTGTTTTCACAGGTGCAAGAGGGGTAGTTTCTGCGCTTACCGTTTCTTTCGCTTCCTTTGGTATCTGGATTTCCCTTTTAATATCCAATGTTTTACTGGTACAAGATACCAGGCATAGAAAAAGACCCAAGAGCAATAACAATTTTACTGCCGAATGATTTTTTAATCTAACTTCAACCATTTTTCACCTTCTCTGCTTCTTAATAAGATCTTATTCTTTTCAATCCTCGCAATTTTTTGGTCGTTCAGTACATCACCTTCGTGGACAAGTTTGCCGTCAAAAATAGCCAATTTTCTTTTCTGGTTGATTAAAATGAACGAAAGCCTTTTCTCTGTGGCAGCAGGCGGAGGTACAATTTCAGTAAGCGGAGTCTTGGGGAATCCTTTATCTGAGCTCTTTGAAACGTCGATCGGGCATTTTATGGGACTCACATATATTAGTTTACTATGTGTAAGCTTAGGGATTTGTTGAGAAGTGAAGTTGAAGACTTTTTGCTCCTCAGGAGAAAAAGAAGGAGCGAATTGCATCCTGGAAATCATAGAAATGATAATTACGGCAGCGAGAGGGATAGATATAAGAATAATCATAATTTTTTTGTTTTTGTTCATGAACCGCTACCCGGAATATGTGATTGCATTTTCAATGCTCCTCTGATTTCAAAATTTATTATCGCACCTTTCTCGTCAGATCGGTCGGAGATTGTCACACCATTGATATAAAAAAGGGGTGAAGTCAGTGATTGAAAATAGCCGATGTGGTTAATAAATTCCGTATAGTTCCTAATTGTACCAGTCAAGGTTATGGGCAGTTCAACTTCGCCGCCCTTTCTTTCAAAATTGGTAATAGTAACATCTGCGTCTTTCAGGCGTGACTTAATAGAATCGACAGTTGTCAAGATGGTACCTTCCATAGCCTCAGTTTTATCATATGATGGAAACATTGACTTGAAATTTATTATGGTTTCCTTCGCATTTTTCGACGCATCTTTCATCTTTATACTGTTAATTTTAAGTGTCTGAAATTTATCTAATGTACCTGAAAGGCTTATGACGTACTTTTCCGAAAGAAGTGCGCCGGATATGAGCACCGTTGCGAAGAGCGCGGAAACAGAATAATACATCAAAAGCTTTTTTAGCTTTGCATCCATAGGAGTGTACTCTGCAGAGTTAGGTCCTGTTTTCCGCATCTATTTGGAAATTTCCACTTCTTAATTCAATGTTCTTTGAAACGACAGCCATACCGGAAACGCTATTGAAATTGTTGAGGAGCTGTATAAATACTCTATGCATGTCTCCGTAGTTTTTCGCGGTAATAGTGCCCGTCACCTGGATTAGCAAAGAATCTTTCTTGCTGTTCAATTGTATGGTTTTAATATGCACGTTTTCCATGGGAAGGAATTTAAGTGACACTAACGCCTTCTTTAGGTCAGGACCTGCATGGGCTTCATTGACGAAATTAATCAGGGGGAGAAGTTGCTGCATTGCATCCGCATCTTTTTCATAGGCTGATGCGACTGCATCAATACCTGTGAGATCTTTTCTCAATAAAGTGATTTTTTCGTTCATCTTGGGGATTTGTGATAGGTTGATAAAGATTTGACCCATTCCGATAAGAGAAAGAGTAAGGAATAGAATAATAGCATAGGAAGCAATACTTCTTTGCACGTATAAAATTCTGTAGTTAAGGGGCAGGAGGCTTTCGCTTTTGAGTTTTTGTCCGAATATGATGGCTGCTATTGGCGCGGTGAAATTTTTTAAAGTATCCTCGGAGGCGAGTATTCCTGCCGGGTAGGTTATTGGTACTATGGGGATTACCGTTTTCACAGCTCCTTCTTTTTTCACGGCATTCATCAAAATAATCGATTCCGGATTCACTCGCAATTTCTGCCGGCAGTAGTTGATCGTCATATTGATATTGTCGATATCGAGGTCGGTTACCTCTTGCGCCGAAGATGGCGTACATCTGATAAAGCAAATCTGTCCGTTCCGGACAAGAAAAAGAGCCCTTTCTGTTCCCGAAATAAACAGAGGAAGTACAGTTTTATCTTTCCACTCGTCCGATGATTTTATTAAATAGGAAAGTGCGAGAATATCAGGGTATATATATTTTACCGATTTACCGTGTTTATTGAATCTCTCGACAATGTTATTAAGCTCGGAATTGTGAACAGCAAAGAAGAATATTTCTCTGGTACCCTTCTCACCGTCAGTTTTGTCCGTGAGAATACTATAAAAATAGGAAAAATCGAGCAATTCTGGGAAACGTTTTCTTATTTCTGATTCGATAATTTTTTTGAGATATGAAGTTTTTGCAGGGGGAGCAGCGATGATATCACAATAAAATATTTTGAAGTGGTATACCACTGTAAGATCAGGCAACTTGGTAGTTTTTAAAAAAGAATCAAACTCGTCTTCTTTGAAAACAGTGGTTTTTTGAATAACCGTTCGTCCTTTTACGAAGGTGGCATATACCACTTTCACAATGTTATCTTCAATGCTGACGGCTACTTGATTGCTCAAATTTACCCTTCCAGACTTTTTACAATACCGCGAGAGTATTAATTTACGTCTTATATACTCTGTATTTGCTGCGCTTTCAAGTGTTTTAGGAAATTATCACAATTACTTAACGGAACAATTTCCATGTCTGTAAAGATGAGAGAAATATGCGCCGATACGTCATTTTGCATCGGAATATAAGTTGATAAAAAAGCTTGCTCATATCGGGTTTACTAAATGAAAAATTCTCTCCATGCATTACCGTGTAAAGCCGATGTCGGCCAGCGGGATTAACATTTTTGTAGGGGATCAAAGTGCGAATGCGAAGATGAAATTCCTGCTCGTGAGGAGGGACCTGACTTTAGTCACCACACATCTCCACCATCGTCTCACTCTTTAATAACTCTTTTATACAAAAGACCTGAGATGAAAAAAATGAAATTTATGATGACAATCGTTGCTCCTGTGGGGAGATCGAGGAATAACGACAAAATAATTCCTGTAACAACCGACGTTACAGCCGATAACGAAGCGACTATCATCATCGCTTTGAAGCTTTTTGCGATCTGGAGTGCAGTCACCGCAGGGAATATGAGTAATGCGGAGATGAGCATGATACCTACTACTTTCATGGACAGGACAACCGTTACTGCGGTGAGTAGAATAAAAAGCGTATTAATTAATTTTGTGTTTATGCCTGAGGCTTTTGCGGAATCTTCATCAAAAGTGATGGAGAGCAGTTCATGGTAATAAAAAGTGATAATCAGGATGACCAATACAGAAAGTACGATAGAGATAATAACCTCGGCCTTACTGATTGACAGTATGCTCCCGAATAAGTAGCTGAAAAGATCTACATTAAAGCCGCCGGCAATACTCGCCAGCATAACACCCCCCGCAATGCCCAGGGATGAAACCACGCCAATGGCGGCGTCACCGTAAAGCCTCGCTTTTTCCGTCAGCTTGAGAATGCCGAGGGAGCATATCATGACCAGGGGTATGGATATATATAAGGGCGACATCTTCATGAGCATGGCCAGCGCGACACTTCCGAACGTCGCATGGGCAAGGCCATCTCCGATGAGAGAAAATCGCCTCAATACAAGGAAAACTCCTAAAATAGAGCAGAGGATCCCGATGAACGATCCAGCGATGAGAGCCCGTTGTATAAATCCGTATTGAAGAAATTCAGTCAGCTCCATGTTCACCAGAGGAAAAATTCAGATTCGGATCATGTCTGTGGCAGATGATGTGCTGCGCGAATGCCCCGAAAATATGGGTTATCTCATCAGATTTGCAGAAGTCATCGAAACTTCCGTAAAAGACCACCTTTTTATCGATATAGAGCATCTTCGATGTATATCTTCCGATATTACCTACATCATGGGTAATGATTACGATGGTGACATTTTTTTTTCTGTTAAGTTCCTCAAGGAGCAAGAAGAATCGGTCCCTCATCTCCGGATCTAGTGCGTCCGTCGGCTCATCAAGAATCAGAAATTCCGGGTTATTCACAATAGCCCTGGCTACAAGGACTCTCTGTTGCTGGCCTCCGGAGAGTTCTCCTATGGGCTTGTGTTTGAGATCTCTGATATCGAGCAAAGATAGTATGGTATCAACGGTAGCAGTGTCAGCTTTAGTAATATGTTTGGGGAAGCCTTTTTTAGAGAGGAGACCCATCGCGACGATTTCCCTTACCGTCGCCGGGAAACGAGGATTTAAGGCGGGAATCTTTTGCGGCAAATACCCAATACGATCCCATCCTGAGAAGGCGTTGATGTGATCACCGAAAAGTTTCACGTGCCCGCTGAATGGTTTTAGCAGGCCAAGGATGATCTTAATTAAGGTCGTTTTGCCCGAGCCGTTGGGCCCCACAAGACCTATATAATCGCCAGCTTTAACGGAGAAAGAAATATCACTCAGAACATCAGAGGAATTATAGCGAAAAAAAAGATTTTCCACATTAAGAACATCTACCGGCATTGCAATCCAACTTTCAGATTTTCTAAATTTTTTTCCATCAAGGGAATAAACCTCACTCCCCTATCCATATCTTCCTTCGTTATATTATGCGCGCCATGAAGCATCAACAGGCCACATCCGGTTTCTTTCGAAATTGTTTCGGCAACCTTCGGTGTAATGAGCTCCTCATAATATATGTAACGAACACCGTATTTTTGCACATTATGGGTGAGCTCAACCAGCCTTTTGGGTGTTGGCTCAGCATCCGGGGCGAATCCTCTAAATGCAGATACATACGCTACATTATATCTTTTTGTGAGGTAGCCGAAGGCGAAATGCCCCGCATGGATAATGACTTTGTTCCTGCATTGCGACAGTGTATCTTTATACTTTCTGTCAAGCTCCTCAAGCTTTTTCTTGTATTCTTCAGCGTTCTTTCTATAAAAATCCTTATATTCAGGGTCCCGGCCCATATACGCGGCGGCAATAGTGTCCACCATTTTCATAGCATTGGAGAAATCAAGCCAGATGTGGGGATCGGGACTCACCGATTCGTCTTTATGAGTATGTTGAGCCCCGTCATGGATATGGTGTACTTGTATAAGGGCGATATTTTTGCTCGTATCCACAACAGTCATGCTTTTTGTGTCCATGCCTTTTAACAAAGTATCAACCCATGGTTCCATGTACTTGCCTGTAAAGATAAGGAGGTCGGAGCTATGAATGCGCTTCATATCGGCCGGTCTTGGTTCGAACGCATGAGGCTCTACGCCGGGCGGCAGCAGCAAACTCACCTCTGCCCTTTGCTGGCCGACATTTCTTGCAAAGTCATAGAGGGGAAAAAGGGTAGTCACAACCTTCAGCTTGTTCTGCTCTCCCGTTGCTTTCTCGTTTTTTTGGCATGATTGCAGCAGCAGCGTTGCTAACAATACAAGCGGTAAGAACAGCAGGAAAGATCTCTTCATTTCTTTTCGCCTTGTAAGGTTGACATTTATTTAACGGTACCTCATAGCAAAAAACTAAAACCTTTGCAAATTTCAACTGCTGTAAGCATAAATTATTTCTTGACAAGAATCCGTTTGTACATACTATTATGAACGGCAATTCACCATTTGAATATTAATTCTATTAATTGAACAGAGGTTCAAAAATGGAAAAGACAAAAAGAAAAGAGATGGAATTTCAACTGCGCAGGACTGAAATCCTTAATACGGCAGAAAAGATATTTGCCTCAAAAGGATTTTATAATGCCACCATGGCAGAGATTGCAAATGCTTCTGGTTTTGCCATTGGTACTCTCTATCAGTTTTTCGAGGGAAAGGAAAATCTTTATGCGACGATGGTGAGTGAAAAGCTGGACAGGATGTATTCTGAAATACGGGAATCCGTGAACAGGGAGGATCATATAGTTGATAAGCTTGAAAAGCTGCTAAGCTCACACTTTCACTTTGTAGAGAATAATGTCGATTTTTGTAACTTGCTTATTCGGGGTGAGGGAGCAACCCTCTCACAGGGGGAGACGGTCTTGCGGGAAAAGATGATCGCAGACTATCTCAACCATATTGGCTATGTAGAATACATCATGCATCAGGGTATAAAGACAAAGGCGTTGAAAGCGATGGAGCCACGCATAATGGCCTGCACAATTTTAGGTATCATCCGTTCATTTTTTTACGATTGGATGCTTACGCCAAAAGATACACTTCTTAGTGATAAGGTCCGTTCCGTCCTGGATATCTTTTTACATGGAGTCGGTGTGGAGGTGAGGGAATGATTCGCCGGAATTTATTTTCAGTTGTCTGTATTTTCTTACTTGCGAATGTGGTGATGGTGCCGGTATGCCTTTCTGCTGATGAATATTCTCTCAGTGATCTTTATCGTATTGGTTTAGAGCGTGCAGAAAGGATCAAGATATCTGAAGAAGATCTTTATATTGCCGAAAGAGGAAAGGATAAAGCTATGGCCCTTTTGCTCCCCCAAGTATCCGCCTTCGGCAATTACACAAAATACACAGAAGAAAAACTCAATACCGCAGGCGCACTCATTCAACCGGATAAGGCTACTTCCTGGGGATTGAGAGCGGACGAGTCACTTTCTTTAAGCGGGCGCGAACTGACCGCGCTGGGTATATCAAGAGAAAATATCATCAAGAGCCGTTATGACCTTTATGCCATTCGCGAGGTGTACCTTTTGAACATCGCACTGGCATATTATGATGTGTTAAGGATAAAAAAAGCCCTTGATATCTCCGAGTCAAATTTGGAGAGACTTACCAAATATAGGGATGCTGCGCAGAAGCGGCTGAAAGTCGGCGAGGTGACCAAAACGGTAGTCCTTCGAGCTGAAGGTGAACTGTCTGGTGCTCGCTCTGACTACGTGAAAGTAAAAAATGCTCTGGAGCTTGCCAAGTCTGTTCTTGCAAGGGTTGTCGGCATCAAGGGCGATTTCCAGCTTAAAGAAGAACCTTCAGAGGACATCGTAATACCTTCTGAGTCTTCTTACCTTGAAATAGCATTATCCACGAGAGCGGATCTCAAAAGTCTTGAAGTACAGAAGAGCATCGCTGAAAAACAAGTTCGGTTCACAAAAGGAGCATTCTGGCCGACGCTTTCCTTGTCAGGGGTGTATGTAAATGCCGATCAGTCGCCGGAGACACCGAGCCTGGTGAGAGAAAGCAGCTATGGGCTGGCAACGATAAATTTCCCATTTTTTGAGGGAGGTTTGAGGTACGCGGAAGTAAAAGAAGCCCGGGCAAAGGAGAGACAATCTGCACTTCTTTACGAAGACTATAAAAAATCAGTAGGGGTAGAGGTTCAGACTGCATATCTGGATCTTGTGACACAAAAGGAGATACTTAAATTTTTAGAAGATCAGCTCGTCTATGCCAGGGATAATTACAATGCAGTTGCCAAGCAGTTTGAATTTGGATTATCTCAAAGCCTCGATGTGATGGATGCAAATACATTGCTGGTCACGGCAGAACGGGACCTGGCAGCGGCTGTGTACAATTATCAGGTTGCCATTTTAAGGATGAAAAAAGTGACAGGAACGTTGCTGAAAGCGGTTGCAGGTAATCAATCATAAAAGGAGGAATCATTCATGTCAAGGCAACATTCGCGTTCGGGACAATGTAATTACATATTTATGAGTAAGTTCAGAACCGCATATGTAAGTATTTCATTTTTTTTGCTGGCATGTATTGTAATGAGCTCAGGGTGCGGGAAGAATGAAGCGAAAGTCCCGGAGGAAAGAGTCATGAATGTGAAAGTCTGGGCCGTGGAACAGAAATCACTCAGGCCTTTTGTAGAGACGATAGGCACGCTGAAGCCATATGAAGAGGTTATCGTAAGCTCTGAAGTGGACGGCATCGTGAAAAATCTCAGAGTCAATGAAGGTTCGCCTGTTTCGAGAGGGACGGTCCTTGTCGAACTCAATGAAACTAATTATCGCCATGAAATGAACAGGGATGACGCTGTATTGAGGCAGGCAGAGGCATCACTTGCCAATGCAAAACTGGAATATGAGCGGAAGGCGGCCCTGTATAAAGAGGAATTGGTAACAAAGCAACAGTTTGACGATATATCGGCACGACTGGCCCTTACGGCAGGGGAGTTGGACCGGGCTAGGGCAAACCTTTCCCTTGCGAAAGAAAAACTCACAAAGACAAAAATTTATTCTCCCTTGCAGGGTATTGTCAGGGAAAAAAAGGTGACAACGGGAGATTACGTCAGAAACGGGTCGCAACTCCTGTGGATTGTTAAATCAGATCCGATTAAACTGAGTTTCACTGTTCCTGAAAAGGAGGTGGGGAAGCTTAAGGCTGGCCAGGATGTTATGTTTAAGGTCGATTCTTTTCCCGATACTGAATTCAAAGGGCTCCTCAGCACGATCTACCCAAGCCTGGAAGAGAAAACAAGAACCCTTCAGGTTGAGGCGCTTGTTCCCAATCACGATGCTAAATTAAAACCGGGTCTCTTTGCCAAAGTCACTCTCTATACCGGCCAGTCCAAGGATATTGTTATTGTACCCATCACGGCAGTCCTTTATGAAGATTCGCGGGTTAAGGTCTTCGTTGCGGAGGGAGATCGGGCGAAGGAGAGACCGGTGAAAATCGGTTCTAAATATGGAGAATATCTGGAAATATTAGAGGGGTTACAAAAAAGCGAAATAGTTGTCGTCGTCGGTCAGAACAACCTCGCAGAAGGGGTGAAGATTAATGTGGCTCGCTAATACCTCGATTAAGCGCCCCGTCTTCGCGACAATGTTTATTTTGGCCCTGATTGTTTTAGGGGTTGTTAGCTACCCGGAGATCGGTGTGGATCTCTTTCCCAAGGTCGATTTTCCTATCGTCAATATCACCACGACCCTAAAAGGTGCAAGCCCGGAGATCATGGATATAGATGTGACCGACAAGATCGAAGAATCGGTCAATACCATCAACGGTGTCAAGACGATCACCTCGATGAGTGTGGAGGGGGCATCCGTGGTTACGGTGGAGTTTGTCCTGGAGAGGGACATCGATCTTGCCGTCCAGGACGTGAGGGAAAAGATTTCTACGATCCGCTCTAAACTTCCGACAGATATTGACGAACCTATTATCGAGAAGGTCGATCCTGACGCCAACCCTGTGCTCTGGCTCAACCTTGTGGGGAACAAACCCATTCGGGATCTTTCCACCTATGCCAACGAGGTGCTGAAAGAGAAACTGCAGCGGATTAACGAGGTAGGCGCCATACGAATGTATGGGTTGCGCCTCAGGGAGGTACGGATCTGGATCGATGCGGACCGCATGAGGGCTTACGGGGTTGCTCCCGGCGATATCATGCAGGCCCTGCAGCGCGAAAACCTTGAGCTCCCGGGAGGACGGATTGAGAGTGTCTCTAAAGAGTATGAAGTTAAAATTAAGGGGGAATTTCCCAAAGCACATGATTTCAACGATCTCATCGTAGCCTATTACAATGGCGCGCCGGTAAGGATCAGGGATATCGGAAAGGCCGAGGACGGGATGCAGGAAAAGCGCACCGTAGCAAGGTTCAATGGTGTCCAGAGTGTTGGCCTGGGGGTGCAGAAACAATCGGGAACTAATACAGTAGAGGTGGTAAACCGCGTCAAGAAGGAACTGGAAAATATCAAGAAAACCCTTCCGCCCGGTATGGATATCGGCATTGCCTTTGACCAGTCGACCTTCATCAACAGATCCATAAATGAGGTTCAGCACCATCTGATCTTCGGCGGGTTACTGGCTGTTCTGGCCGTCTTTATTTTTCTTCAGAACGTGAGGATAACCATCATCAGCGCTATGGCGCTGCCTGTTTCGGTAATTGCCACTTTTGCATTGCTGCGGGTATTCAACTTTACCTTCAACAACATGACCATGCTGGCTCTCTCACTTTCCATCGGTATTCTCATCGACGACGCCATCATCGTCATCGAAAATATCCACCGCCATATCGAGGAAGGCATGGCGCCCGGGGAGGCGGCCGCCTTTGCCACCTCCGAGATAGGGCTGGCAGTCATGGCCACCACGTTCGCTATTGTTGCCATCTTTCTCCCCGTAGCCTTCATGAAGGGCATTATCGGGCGATTCTTTCTTCAGTTCGCCCTTACCGTGGTCTTTGCCGTCCTCGTTTCCCTTGTCGTATCTTTTACTTTGACACCCATGATGGCCTCGATTTTCCTCAAGGCGCATGAGAAGCGTCAGGAGAGTCATGCGGAAAGTCGCTCACGGCTTGCCCCTGTCTTTAAGATTCGGGACTGGTGGGAGAGAGGGTATAAAAGAACGGAGACGATATACCGGAGCCTCCTCGATGTATCGCTCCGCCACCGAGGAATGGTTCTAATTCTTGCCGTTGTGATCTTTTTCTTCAGCATTTTCATTACAAAGTTCATGGGAAAAGAGTTCGTACCTCCGGAGGATCAAAGCCGGTTTATCGTCCGTCTCGAGGCCCCTGTGGACTACTCGGTGGACAAGGCAGATGAGCTGTTCAAGAAGGCAGAGGAGCTTGTGAAACAAACCCCGGAAGTGTTGTCGTCTTTCTATATCCAGGGATATGGCCGCACTGTGCAGATCAACAAGGCCATCCTGATTGTCAATATGCTGAAGAAGTCGCAGAGAAAGAAGAGCCAGGAACAGGTCAAGAGAGAGTTGAGGCGGAAGTTCCTGGAGATCCCAGGTCTTAAGGGTTATGCGGAGGACATTTCACTTATCGGTGGCGGCCAGAGAAACGTGCCCATTCAATACAGCATCCGTGGTCTCGACCTTACAGCCCTTCAGTCTTATACAAGGCAGATCGTGGGCGAATTATCCAAGCTATCCGGCATCGTGGATGTTGATACCTCGCTTGAGGCGGGGAAACCGGAACTGAAGGTTTTTATCGACCGCGATAAGGCGGCCGATCTAGGCGTAAGTGTGGCCTCCATTGCGGAGGCGGTGAATCTCCTGATCAGCGGCGAAGTGGATGTGACCAAGTATAAGGATGAAGATCGGGGAAGGCGCTACGATGTGCGGGTAAGACTCAATGCCGCAGACCGTACCAACCCTGATGATCTGGGAAAAATTTACGTCCGTGCAAAAGATGGAAGACTTGTTGAACTTGCCAATGTAATCCGGATCCAGGAAGGGGGCGGCCCCAGCGTCATCAACCGTGTGGACCGGCAGCGTGCCATCACCGTCTTTGCAAGCCTCGAGGGAAAGCCCCTGGGGCAGGCCATAAGTGAGCTTAATACCATCTCGGCCAAGATACTGCCATTGGATTACATACCAAAGTATAAAGGAATGGCGGAAACAATGGGAGAATCCTTCCAGTACCTTATGTTTGCCCTGATCCTCGGCATCATCATGGCCTATATGGTTCTCGCCGCACAGTTTGAGAGCTTCCTCCATCCCTTTATAGTGCTTCTCTCCATGCCCCTCTCATTTGTAGGGGCATTTGGTCTCCTCATTCTAACAGGAAAAACTCTCAGCATCTTCAGCTTTATCGGACTTATCCTGCTGATGGGTTTGGTGAAGAAGAATGCGATCCTTCTTGTGGACTATACCAATACGTTGAGGGAGAGGGGAATGCCAAGAAGAGAGGCCATTCTCCAGGCCGGACCGGTGAGGCTGAGGCCGATCCTGATGACTACCTTTGCCATGGTCTTCGGTATGCTCCCCGTAGCCCTGGGTTTGGGTGAAGGTGCTGAAACACGTTCGCCTATGGGTATTGCTGTTATCGGCGGCCTTCTTACCTCGCTCTTTCTGACGCTTGTGGTTGTCCCGGCGGCCTATGATCTCTTTGATGATTTGCTGGAAATATTTAAGGGGAAGAAGACGATAAAAATCTTCTGGCGAAAGGATAATAATTCTCCTGTAAATCCCATTGAATGATGCCAAAAAAAATATGGAGGACCTGGGATAGTGAAGATGTTTCTTATTGTGTATTGTAACGCGGCGGATGAATATGTCATTACTGCATTCAAAAGATCCGGTATCACACGCTATACAAAAATGGAAGAGGCGCATGGTGAGGGAAACGATACAGACCCAAAACTGGGAACTCACACCTGGCCGGGAGAAAACAACGTCCTTCTTGTTGCTGTTCCGAACGAACAGGTTCCTCTCATGACTGATTTAATACATAAATTAAAAAAGGAACATCCAAGGGCAGGCGTGAAGGGATTTGTCCTCCCCATGGAGGAATGCATCTAAAATAATCTAAAAATACTCCTGACTTCATCATTGCAGTATTATCTGCAAATCATAAAAATTCTTATTCTCTTCGTAATATTTTGTAGAATTTGACCAGAATAGTTGATATTATCAATTGATACGTTATAGTTACGTCACACAGCTACTTATTTTTCATAACCGCAGCGCTAAGCACTGATGCACGTGGTACGTTATTTATCGGTGAAAAAATAAGAGAAATGTATGAAAAAACTTATTAAATCAAGGTAAACGGCCAGGAAATTGAAAATAAGCATGATCTGAAGGATGGTGATATTATAGAAACCAGCGGCCTTAAGATGCAGTTTTATATAAAAGAGTGAATTACGAATGTCGAAAGAGAAAGTTACGAGAAGGCAGAAAGATATATCACGGTTATTGAGGGAAAAAAGTCGGCTTCGCAAGAGTGTAAAGAAAAAGATAAAGAAGAAATAAGACTTGCAGGGATTCAGGTAAGCATGATTATTTTATCAATTAAACAAAGGTGCTCTGACCATAGCATTACAGAAAGGAAAGAGCACCTTTCTTAGTGTGCAGCATATTAAGTTGATTATGAGTGATTCACATTTGTTTAAAATGATATTTACCTATGCGGATATAAAACAAATTGAAAAGGGGGGGCAGAGCGTTGATCAGGCGCTGGCGCAGCTCGACCTATTTAAAATCGGTACTTCCCCGGTTACATTGAACAGACCTTGTACTATCAATGATGGAATCGTAACCATTCCCGAAGGAGATCAGAAGATAATAACGGCTTTGTACGAAGCAGAGGTACGGAAGGGCAGAATGCTGAAATTCGTACCTGCTTCGGGGGCGGCAAGCCGCATGTTTAAAGACTGGTATAAATGTGTTGAGGAAGGCAATTTTGATTCGGAAGAGGCCGGTGAGATATTCATTACTAGCTTGAAAAAATACGCTTTTTTCAAAGACCTGGGAGATGAGATTTCCCGTAAGGGTGAAGAGATCGAACGTCTCATAGAGGTAAAGAGGGTAGTCGAGATATTAGAATATATTTTAACTTCGAGAGGTTTGAACTATGGAAATCTCCCTAAGGCGCTCCTAAAATTTCATTCTTATCCGGAAGGTAATCGAACTGCCCTTGAGGAACATCTTGTTGAAGCAGCCCTCTATGTGAAAGATGCAAACGATATGTGTCGTGTCCATTATACCGTTTCGGAAGAGCATCAGAAGCAAGTAAAGGACTACCTGTCCCAGGTTATAGAAATCTATGAAAAGTATTATGATGTAAAGTATCATCTTACTCTCTCCACCCAGAAATCTTCAACCAATACCATTGCGGTGGATCTGGATAACCGTCCGTTTCGTGATCAGCAAGGGGGGCTTGTTTTCAGGCCTGGTGGACACGGGGCGCTTCTTGAGAATTTAAACAGTATTGACGGAGACATAATTTTTCTGAAAAATATTGATAATGTAGTTTCTGACAGATTAAAACCGGTTACAATATTGTATAAAAAGATCCTCGGAGGTTATCTCATATCCCTTCAGAATAAGATATTCAATTATATGCGACTGTTAAATAAAAGAGAACAGGATGAAAGTACAATAGCAGAGATAGTATTGTTTTGTGAGGAGAATCTTCATATTGTATTCCCTCCAGGGTTTGAAAAATTGCCTCTTCCGGGAAAATGCGCATTTATTTTTAAAAAACTCAACAGACCTATTCGGGTATGCGGCATGGTAAAAAATCAAGGAGAACCAGGAGGAGGGCCTTTCTGGATAAATGAGGAAGATGGCACACAATCTCTCCAGATCGTAGAGGAATCCCAGATAGATTCAAGTTTAAAAGAACAGAAGGATATCTGGAAAGCTGCAACCCATTTCAATCCTGTCGATCTTGTGTGCGGGGTAAAGGACTACCGTGCACAGAAATTTAATCTCCACGAATTTGTAGATAAAAAAGCATATTTTATATCACAGAAATCTGAGAAGGGCAGGGGGCTTAGAGCACTTGAACTTCCGGGTCTGTGGAATGGATCCATGGCTTTCTGG
>Ga0153915_10001590_pt1 | contig 20850 bp, 17 predicted proteins | sample Opewatmetagenome_2_FD_107003 | JGI IMG/M metagenome (GOLD analysis project Ga0153915, IMG submission 107003) | Freshwater wetland microbial communities from Ohio, USA - Open water 3 Core 3 Depth 3 metaG | ecosystem: Environmental > Aquatic > Freshwater > Wetlands | place: USA: Ohio, Lake Erie...
AGCGGCCAGGAGCGGCGCCGCCGTGATCCTCACGGGCCAGCACATACGCGCATATCTTGCCGTCGCGACGAAGGCCATGTTTCTCGAAGGCGGATCCCTGACGGCGGTCTCCGTCGGCCCCGAGGGCTTGCTTGATCCCCGCGTCCGCCACCTTTTGTAGGAAGCTCCTTGGCTGCTGAAAGGACCAAACCACCGCTCCGGCAATGCCCGAAGTGCGGTCACAGATTCGTCACCGCGAACCTCTGGCACTCCTGCGGGCGCTACAGGCTCGGTGATCACTTCCAGGGCAAGCCGAAGGAGCTTCGCGAGGTCTTCGACCGATTCGTTCAGTTGGCCAGGGCGTGTGGGCCCGTGACGGTCTACGCCCAGAAGACGCGGTCGTGTTTCAAACCCGGGTTCGCTTCGCCGGCGCCGCCGTGCGCCGAAGCTACCTGGATGCCAGCCTGTGGCTCAAGAGGCGCGCCGATCATCGAACCCTGGGCCGCATTGAGTCGCTCGGGCGTCTGGGCTACGGTCACCACTTCCATTTGCGGCGGCCGAGTGACATCGACGAGCCGCTGGGGGACCTCATGCGCGAGGCGTATTCCATGGGTCAGCAGAGCTCGATCCGATGATTGACCTTGCGTCGCTCTTTGGACAGATCGACATCTATCTTTTCGATCAGCTTCTCCGTGGCCGAATCCGCCCTGGAATGATCGTTCTCGACGCGGGCTGCGGCCACGGGCGCAACCTCGTCTTCTTCTTGAGTCAGGATTACGAGGTCTATGCGGCCGATCCCGACCCGGACGCAATCCGCGCGGTGCGGTCTCTTGCCGGGCGGCTCGCGCCGCGACTCCCTCCCTCGAACTTTCGAGAGGAACCGGTCGAGTCGAGCAGCTTTCCCGACCACGCCGCCGACGTCGTCGTCAGCAGCGCCGTTCTCCATTTCGCCCGAGACGAGTCCCACTTTCAGGCGATGCTTCGAGGCACCTGGCGCCTCCTTCGGCCCGACGGCCTCTTCTTTTGCCGCCTGGCGTCGTCGATCGGCATGGAGGGCCGCTTCACATCCCTGGGCGGGCGGCGATTCGCCCTGCCGGACGGCAGTGAGAGGTTCCTCGTCGACGAGCCGTACCTCCTCGAGCTCACGTCCGGCCTGGGGGGTTCTCTGGCCGATCCTCTAAAGACCACCGTGGTCCAGGATCGCCGGTGCATGACGACATGGGTGCTGAGAAAGACCGCTTGAACCTTCGCACCCGGACTCTTTGACGCCACGCGTATAGTCCGTACCCGTTATGAGCGAACCGAACATCGATGCCACCGCTTCGGCGCGCCTGACCGTGGCGCCCTCCGACCTCGCCAACATCCTGAACCTCGAGCCCGGGGACGACTTCCCGCCCGTGTTCGCGACTTCTCGCATGGTGGGTCTCATGGAGGTGGCGGCGGCGCGCATCCTCCGCCCCCACCTGCGAGAAGGCGAGGCCTCCGTCGGTGTTTCGGTGGAGGTCGTCCACACGGCCGCGACGCCGCCCGGCGGCACTGTGACGGCCACGGCGAGGTTCCTCGGGAGGGAGGGGAAGCTCTTCCTCTTCGAGGTCTCGGCCGTGGATGGCGCGGGCGAGATCGGCCGGGGCAGGCACAAGCGAGCGGTCGTCTCGTCCGAGAGGCTCGTCGCCGGCGCGGCCCGCCGCGCAGCGGGGGCCTAGCGCTCCTTTTGCCGAAGTTCAGAGTCCTCGGATCCCATTTGGAATACCGCTGGATCGGGCCGCGGCCCGGCGACGCGCCGACGATCGTGTTCCTGCACGAGGGCCTGGGCTGCGTGGGGATGTGGCGCGATTTTCCCGACCGCGTGGCCTCGGCGACCGGCTGCGGCGCGCTCGTTTACAGCCGGAAGGGGTATGGCGCGTCCGATCCGGTGAGCGGCCCACGGACTGTCGCTTTCATGCACGAGGAGGCACTCGACGTGCTGCCGGCCGCCCTCGAGCATTTCCAGCTCCAGGACGCGGTGCTCTTCGGCCACAGCGACGGCGCCTCGATCGCGACCATCTTCGCCGGCGCGCGTTCCAGGGCGTCGGGGGGACCGCAAGGTCCCCCGCCTGAATCCGGGCCTGTTCACGCTCTCGTCCTGGAGGCGCCGCACGTCTTCGTCGAATCCATCTGTGTCGAGAGGATTGCGCGGATCGCCGGAGAGTACGAGACCACGCGCCTCAAGGAGCGGCTCGCGCGCTATCACGGTGCCAACACCGACACGATGTTCCGGTCCTGGACCGATGTGTGGCTTCGCCCGGAGTTCGCCCGGTGGAACATCGAGGAGTATCTGCCGGCCATCGGGTGCCCGTTGCTGGTGGTGCAGGGCGAAGGCGACGAGTACGGCACTCTTCGGCAGGTCGAGGCCCTCCTGACGCAGGTCGGGGGCCCGGCCGAATCGCTGGTGCTCCCGCGCTGCGGCCACTCTCCCCATACCGATCGTCCCTCCGAGGTGCTCGAAGCCGCCAGCCGGTTCATCCGCCGGGTCTTGCGTCTCGAAGGCTGAGAAACACGTTCGTCCGGGTCGAGCGACGACCGAGCCCGCAACGCGGGCCGATACGGTTCCCCTGTGCAAACCTGTGATAAGGGATGGCCCGGGAGGCGGCCATGATCGTCGTCATGAAGATGCGTGCCTCGGATGCGGAGGTCGAAGGCGTCCTCGCGCGCATCCGGGAGCTCGGCTTCACGCCGCATCTCTCCCGGGGAGAGGAGCGCACGATCATCGGCATCGTCGGCGACGACCGCCGTGTCGCGGACGCCGGCATGTTCGAAGCCCTGCCGGGTGTCGCCGAGTGCATCCGTATCCTGAAACCCTACAAGCTCGCCTCCCGGGACTTCCTGCCCGGCCCCACCGTCGTCGAGGTCGGGGAGGCGGGCAACGCCGTCGCGGTGGGAGGCCGGCAGATCGTGATCGCCGCCGGCCCGTGCGCCGTGGAGAGCTGGGAGCAGCTCGAGGAAGTCGCGGCCGCGGCGAAGAGCTGCGGCGTCCGGATCCTGCGGGGCGGCGCCTTCAAACCGCGCACGAGCCCGTACTCCTTTCAGGGGCTGGGCGAGGAGGGTCTGAGGCTTCTCGCCCGGGTCCGCGAGGCCACGGGACTCCCGGTCGTCACCGAGGTCATGACGCCCGAAGCGGTGCCGCTCGTCGAGCGTTATGCCGACTGCCTCCAGATCGGCGCCCGCAACATGCAGAATTTCAACCTGCTGCAGGCCTGCGGCAAATCGAAGAAGCCGGTGCTCTTGAAGCGCGGCCTCGCCGCGACGCTCGAGGAATTCCTGATGGCGGCCGAGTACATCCTCGCGAGCGGCAACCGCAACGTGATCCTCTGCGAGCGGGGCGTGCGGACGTTCGAGAAAGCCACGCGCAACACCCTGGATCTCTCGGCGGTGCCGCTTCTGAAGCAGTGGTCCCACCTGCCCGTGATCGTGGACCCGAGCCACGGCACCGGGATCTCCTCCCTCGTTCCGCCCATGGCGCGCGCCGCGATCGCGTGCGGCGCCGACGGTCTTCTGATCGAGGTCCATCCGCACCCCGAGCGCGCTCTCTCCGACGGGCCGCAGTCGCTGACCCCCAAGGTCCTCGCCGAGACCCTTGCCGGAGTGGCCGCCGTCGCCGCCGCGGTCGGGCGATCCGCCTGAGTCGTTTTCGCGGCCCCCTCTGCGCGGCTCTGCGGAGTGTCAGGGCGTCTGAACGGTCAGGGCGACGCGGGCGTCCACGACGGCCAGTCCTTTCTCGTGGACGATGACCGGATTCAGGTCCATCTCGTCGATCTCCGGATGCTTCGCCACGAGGTCGGACACGGCGACCAGGAGCCGGGTGAGCGCCGGCAGGTCGGCGGGCCTGGCGCCGCGCACTCCCTGGAGCAGCTTTGCTCCGCGGGTCTCGGCGATCATCTCGGCGGCATCCTCCTCGGAGAACGGAACGATCCGGAACGAGACATCGTGAAGGACTTCGACCAGAGTGCCGCCCATGCCGAACATCACGGCATGGCCGAACTGGAGGTCTCGGGTCACTCCGACGATGACCTCCTGTCCCGACGCGGCCATGGCGCTGACGAGCACCCCACCCTGGCGCGCGCCGATTCGGTGCGCGATGCCGGCGAGGTCCCGGAAGGCCTTCCGGACGGCTGTTTCGTCCCGGACGTTCAAGAGGACTCCTCCGACGTCGCTCTTGTGCGTCACGTCCAGAGAGTTCATCTTCATGGCGACGGGATACCCGATTCCCGAGGCCGCGGCCACGGCCTCCTCTCCGGTCGACGCCTGCCGCGACGGGACGACGGGAATTCCCTCGCGGGCCAGGAAGTCCATCGAGTCGGCCGGCGAAAGCCATTTTCCGGCCGGCGCCGCAGCAGCCGTCGGCGCAGGCGCCTCCTCCGCGGGCGGGAAGCGGTCGCGGGCGAATCGCACGTGGCAGGACAGGGCCCTGACGGCGCGGTCCGGCGTCGGAAAAACGGCGATTCCCTTTTCGTGAAAGCGGATTCGTTCGATCCGCTCCACGTCGGCTCCGCCGAGATACGCCACGAGGTCGCGATTTCCAGGCTCCAGGCTCGCCGACGCCCCCGGGATCGGATCCCCGAAGATCGTCATGACGACGTCGTAGTGATCGCGCGCCGTCGCGATCACCTGACGGAAGAGCTCGGCGGTGCCGTCCCCCGTAAGGTCGAGCGGGTTACCCACGATGAAATGAGAGGGCAGGAACTCTCTCAGCCGCGACGCGAGAGCGGTGGGCAGCGGGCTGATGCGAAAATCGTTGTCCGCCGCGACGTCGGTGGCGATGATCGCCGATCCTCCGGAGCTCGTGACGATCAACATTCGCGGCCCGGCCGGAGCGGGGACATAGGCGAGGGCCTTGGAGAAGTCGTACAGCTCCTCGAGCGACGCCGCGCGGTGGATCCGGAACTGCCGGAAGACGGCGTCGTAGATCTCGTCCTTCCCGGCGAGCGAGCGCGTGTGCGATTCGGCAGCCTTGCGCCCCTGCGCGGTCCTCCCGGCTTTGAAGATCACGATGGGCTTGCCGCACGCCCTGGCGGCGGCCAGGAATTTCCGGGCGTCCTTCACCCCCTCGATGTACAGCGTGATCACCTTCGTGCTCGGATCGGCGGCGAAGAACTCGATCAGATCCGCCTCGTCGACATCGATCCTGTTCCCCATGCTCACGAATGCCGAGAAGCCGAGCTTCTCCTCGGCGGCCCAGTCGATCAGGGCCGCCCCCACGGTTCCGCTCTGCGACGCGATGGCCATCGCTCCCTTCTGGGTGATCAGAGGCCAGGAAGCGCAGAGGCCGTGGTGCGGGTAGTTGACTCCCTGGCAGTTCGGCCCCACGACACGAATGCCGCAGCGCGCGGCGTTCTGCTTGACCTCCTCCTGCAGGCGCGCCCCCTCGTCCCCGGATTCGGCGAATCCTCCGGTGATGACGATGGCGGCCTTAACCTTCCGCTCGCCCAACTGCAGGATGGCGCCCGGCACGGAGGAGGCCGGAATGATGACCACGGCGAGATCGGTCCCTGACGGGATCGCGTCCACCGATTTGACGGAAGGCAGTCCGAGGATCGTTTCTCCCTTGGGATTGACGGGGATGACCTGCCCGCCGAAACCCGCGTCCAGGATGTTCTTGAAGATCGTGAATCCCAGCTTCCCCGGCTTGGCGGAGGCGCCGATGACGGCGAGGCGGCTGGGACGGAATAGTGCCTGCAGGGAACCACTCATGTCGCACCTCGAACGTGGCTGCGAAGTCTATCCCGGCATTGTGCGAGCGGTTAGACTCGCCGTACGTGATCAGAGACGAGAGCCGCGCCGACGTGCAGCCCTCCCGTGTCTCTCCGTCGAGGCAGGAGATCCTCCAGGACTTCGAGAAGCTGATCGGAGAGGGGAAGCTCTCCGGCGCAGCCCACGACCCGGCGATCATGGACGGCGCCGAGTTCGATCCGAAGGTCGTCAGGAAGAAGGGGAAGGGGACACGGTTCCTCTTGAGGAAGGTCCCCTCCCCGGCGAAGCTCTTGAGACTCTGGACGCGCCTTTTCGGAAACACCATCAGGCCGTGCGCCCTCTTTGAAGCGCTCTCCGCCAGGACCCGGGAGTTCGAACACCGGGAAAACCTCCTCCTCTTTGGCAACGGCTGGATCATGTATGACGCGGAGATTTTCGAAAAGGATCTGGGCGTCGGGGAGCTCACCCTGAGCTTCGCGTCCGTGAGAGACCCGGCGCTGGGAGCGCTCGCGTACTTGAGAGGCGCGAGGCTCAAAGTCGTCCGCATCGAGCACATCCGCCTGGCGGCGCAGAGGTCGGGCTACGCCTCGACTCTCTTCCGGCGCTACGAGCGGCTCTTCCGCGAACTGGGCTTCGGCCAGTTTCGGTTGAGCGCTTCTCTCTCGGTCGGCAAGTACTACTGGGCCAAGGAGGGTTTCGATTTCTCGGACGCCTCCGAAATCGGCAAGAGAAGGGAGGAGCTCCGCGCTCTCGTCAAGGAAAAAGACCTGCCCGTCTCCGAGGCCGAAATCGAACGTCTGAACCATGCCTACGACTTTGCCATCTTCAAACGAGAACTGAGAATCCCGGTTTACCGCGACGCCGAAGGCTACTACTCGCTGAAGCCGGACGACCGCTTCCGCGAGGAGATCTCCCTACCGCTGGGAAAGGCGTTCCTTCTCTCCTCGCCGCCCTGGGAGGGGCACAAGACCATCCGGGCGAATACCCCAATGAGGGAAGGCACCTGAGCGTTTATTTCGTCTCGTTTGGCGCTGAACAGGAACGAGAGCCTTCACGTCTCTTTCTGAGCGGCCCGCAGGCAGGACCTCGATCGCGATCTCCCGGCCCAGTTCGCGTCCCGCGCCTGATAAGCCTGCCGTCTCTCCCGCGCCCGGCGGCTCGAGGATTCGGTGGGGACCTGGACGGGCTCCCGCTGGGAGCCCGTGGCTCACCTCAGCCCATCGACCAGGTAGAGGTCCGACAGGACGCGGTAGTAGTTGTAGGCATACGACCTGCCGTCGGGAGTCAGGCGAACGGAGTCTGTCCCGACGACGCCGGCAGGGTCCTCGGGAAAGAGCTCTTTCCAGAGCATCCGTTTGCCCGTCTTCAGGTCAAGCCGAAAGACGCGAGCGGCGGAATAGAGCTCGACGCGCTGCCGGACATAGAGCAAACGGCCATCCGCGCTCCACTGCAGCGGCAGATCCCCTTCGGCAGCTCCCGGAACCGGCCGGGGCTCGCCGCCATCCACTGGGTAGAGCGCGATCTTCTGATCGAGTCCGGTCGCGGCGACGAGCCGGCCGTCCGGAGAGATCGCGATAGCGCCGCCAACTCCTTCGGGCGATATCAGGCGGGGCTTCCCGCCTTCCAGGCCCTGGATGAAGAGGCGGCCCAGCTCGCGCCCGCTCTCCCGTCCGATGAGGAGAATCTGCTTGCCGTCGGGCAACCAGCCCGACAACCACGGGCCGCCGAAGCTGACGCTCAGCCCTCCGCTGCCGATCTCCCTGGGCTCTCCCGTTCCCGTGGGCAGGAGGACGATCGGGGCTCCCGGCCTTGGAAGGCGGGCGATAACCCATTTTCCGTCGGGCGAAAGGGCGCCAGGATTTCCCTCCCCGAGCCGAACCGGAGAGCCATCCGCCTTGCACAGGCAGACGGCGTAGTTCGGCCCGGTCGGCTCTCCACATTCGAGGAACACCAGCGTCTTCCCGTCCGGCGAGAGATCGGCCGGAGAGGACCATCCGAACCAGGACAGGTCGCGCTCCCGAGTCATGCCCGGGGCGAGCCAGCGGATCCAGTATCGCGGGTCCCCTCGGGTCAGCAGCACGCGGCCGGAGCGTGCGACATCCTGGAGCCGGAGATCACCGGGTACACGCGCGATCGCGCGCTGCTTGCCCGAGAGCGCCACGCCCCAGAGCGAACGGCTGATTCCGGCGGCGGCCGCCGTGAACCAGACTTCGCTACCGGTCGGAGACCAGGCCAGCCCTTGCACGCTCGCGAACTCCTTCGACAAAGTCCTCTTCTTGCCGTGGAGATCGACGACCGCGATCGATCCACGGTCGTCCACCGGCAACGGGTGATCGACAAAAGCGATGAGCTCTCCCCCGGGTGAGATGCGGGGGAAGCTCACGTGTCCTGCGGTCTCGTAGAGAGTCTTTCCGGGGGGATACTCCAGCCGTCCCTTCCCGTTCACGTCGCGAGCCACGACGAGGGTTCCCCCCGCCCCCCAGTCCGCCTGATTGACGTCCTCGGCGATTTCGCGCGGTGTCCCGCCCGTCAGAGCCACCCGGGCGAGCGTGCCGCGGGTGGTCTCGAAGTGCGCATAGCGCTGGTTGAGCTGAATCGCCATCTCGCCGGAGGGCGAAATCGCGAGAAGCTTGGCATTCGGGAGATCGACGGGAACAGCATCGGGGCTTTCCGGACGCTTCAGGTAGATCGCTGGCGGCTTCCCGTTCCAGGTGGCGCTGTAGAGGACCGTCTGCCCATCGGGAGCAAACCGGGCCGACACGACGGTGCCATATTGCCACGTGAGACGGTGAAAGACAGGTATCTCCAACTGTGCCGCCCGGCCGCCGAGAAGACGAGCTCCGACGAGTGCGCCTCCGGCTACGCCGGCGGCAATCAGAGCCACGGCGACCCCGAGCCTCAGGACCCGGCCGGGGCGGCGAGAACGTGTAGTTCCAAATGCTCCCTGTGACAGCTCGCTCGCGTGCTCGCGGAGTGTGGCGAGCGCTCCTGCCAGGTCTCGCGTCAACGGGTAACGCTCGCGCGGGAGCTTGGCGAGGCACCGCTCGACGACCCAGCGGACTGGCGCTGGAACCGCCGGGTTTCTTTCCTCGATGGGAGGAGGATCATCCCGGAGTATGGCCGAGAGCGTCTCGGCTCTCGAAGTGCGTTGAAACGCCCGCCGGCCCGTCAACATCTCGTAAAGGACGCAGCCCAGGGAGAACTGGTCCGAAGCTGTCGTCGCGGGCTCTCCCCGCACCTGCTCGGGAGACATGTAGCCGACCGTCCCCATCACGACGCCGGGTTCGGTGTCGGGGACGGCCGTAAGGGCTGACGAATTTTCGGCGTGGGGCGCGAGGAGCTTCGCAAGACCAAAGTCGAGGATCTTGACGTGCCCCTCGGTGCTCACCATGATGTTCGACGGCTTGAGGTCGCGGTGGACAAGCCCGGCCTCGTGCGCCACGGCAAGGCCCTCCGCCAGCTGAACGGCGAGATCGAGAAAGTGGTGTAGCTTGAGGGGAACGTCGACGATCAGTGACGAGAGGGGCTCGCCCTTGAGCAGCTCCATCGCCACGTAGCGGACCGGCGTTCCTCGGCCCGACAGATCCGTCTCGCCGATGTCATAGACGACGACGACATTCGGGTGATTCAGAGAGGACGCGGCGCGCGCCTCATGCTCCAGCCGCTGAAGCCGCTCGGGGTCGCCGGAGGTCTCCTCGGGGAGAACCTTGAGAGCAACCTCCCGGCCGAGACGCCGGTCGCGCGCGCGGTAGACCTCACCCATCCCTCCGGCGCCGAGAGGGGAAACAATCTCGTATGGGCCGAGGCGTGTTCCCGCAGACAGGCCCATGTGCATCCCCTCCCCAGGGTCCAAGAAGAAGCGGGCCGGAGTCCCCGCGCGCGGATCGCTTCGCTCCACAGGCCCGTTGTTACTTGGAGGATTCTACGCCTGAGACAGGGCGGGAGAGACAGTGGCCGGCCTCCCCGGGATTTCTTCAGGTCCGCCTGGACTCAGACGTCCTGGGCGCAGGGATAGATCCGGCTGTCTTTCGATAATAAGGCTGTGCCAATCGACAGAGGAAGCGGCAGGATGTGAGATAAAGGCGCCTGACAGAAGAGCCAGGGCCGGCCAGCCGGATCGATCTCCGGTCCCGCAATCTCTTGATACATCTGAATCATTGACTGCCTCTTTCCATTAAGCAAAAGCTGTCTGCAAGGAAGGAAGTGAGACAGTGGCGCTCGCCCCGTGCCCGGTGCTTTTTGTGATGGCTCCCGGGGGCGCCATGCGCTACTTCCCCGAACATCTCGGGACGGCCTTTCTCCGGACCGTTCTGCGCCGCGCCGGAATCGACTCCCGCCAGTACCTCCCGAAGAGGAATCCCAGCCTTGCCGGCTTTGCCGACTTCCTCCGCGAATCCACGCCACGAATCGTGGGCCTCACGGTCTACGAGTCGAACATGAATGCCAGCCGCGCCCTGGTCCAGGTCGTCCGCGAGACGCTTCCCGGCACGGTCATCGCGGTCGGGGGCCCGAACGCCACATTCACTCCCGAGGAAACACTGAGCCTTCTGGGAGCCGATGTGTGCTTGAGAGGAGCGGGCGAGGGCACGATCGTACCGATCGTAGAGCGTGTTCTGGGTTCGGGTTCGGCCTCGATGAGATTCCCGGATCTGTTGCGAGATGTCCCCAATCTCGTGATGCGCGCAGCCAACACGACTTACCACACGCCACTGGAGAACCTGTCCTCTTTTCCCGCGAAGTCCTTCGCGACACTTGACGACATCCCATCCCCGTTCCAGGACGGTGTTGTCTCGACTCCCGATATTGGCTACCTGACCGCGCGCGGCTGCAATCAGCATTGCACGTACTGCAGCTTCGCTGCCCTGTCCGGGCATCGAGTGGCATTCCACAGTGTCGAGCGAGTTCTCGACGACCTGGCGGCCCTCGAGGCTCTTCTCCATCGAACGCCGGGTCGCCATCCGGATATCCAGATCTTCGACGATACGTTCACCCTCGCCACGGAGCGTGCTCGCCGGATTTGTGAAGGCATTATCGAGAGAGGCATCCGGTTGCGGCTCGCGTGCGTGACGCGAGGAGACCGGGTCACGCGGGATCTTCTGCGACTCATGCGCCGTGCGGGATTCATTGGCATCGCATTCGGCCTGGAGTCGGCGGTGCCAGGCGTTCTTCGCACGATTGGAAAGGTATGCGCTCCATCGTCGGCCGGCGATCCTGATTTCGAACGGGAGCGGCAGTATCTGGATCGCTTTCGCACTGCGGTCAGGAGCGCTCAACGGTGCGGGTTGGATGTCACCGTGAGTGTGATCGGCGGCTTGCCGGGGGAAACGCTCGAGGACTTTCGCGCCACACTGGAATTCGTTCAATCATTGAAGGTGAGAGCGTATTCGCACAACCTCCTGAACCTTTATCCCGGCACACCTCTCTATGAGCAGCGGCGCGAATTCGGGTTGGAGGCCCGTCGAGAGCCGCACACCGCGGCTTGGCGGACGATCCATTCCAACGGCGTAGCCGACGTCCGTCCGCTGAGCCACTCCAATCTCCATTGGGCGAAATGGAACGCCGCCCAGGAACTCTCCGACGCGTTGTGCGGGAGAGCGGGGGAAATTGAAGCGGAGGACGGCTCCGTGTGGGCTGTCGTGATACACGGCTATCCCAGGTCGCGGAGACTGGCAGCGTGGCTCCGCCGGGTTCTCGCGATAAGCGGATCCGTTGTGGCGGTCGGCCAGTCGCGAGCCGACGCCGCGAGGTGGCAAGCGTTCCTGACGGGATCGGGTGTGCCCGCCGGCAGCCTGAGCAGTCTTCTGGCCGACGTCCCGCCACAGAAGAAGTCGTTCGAGGCGATGGGCTCTATCGGCGAACACTCCCTGCAGTTTCTCTCCACGTGCGCGCCCGATGTGGCAAGTGCCCCTGTCGCGGCGGACGCTGTCGGGAATTGCAGGATTTCCATCTGGGTAGCGTCGGCGCCGGACGCCCGGATCGCTCTCCACCCGAACTGGAAGTGTCCCCCGATAGGGCCGGGATTACAGGTGGCGGATTCCTGCCGGTTCGGGAGTGCTTCTCCTCGATGCCGCCGGCCTCGAGTCTTGCATGTTGATTCGGAAGGCGGAGTTCGAGCTTGCTGGCGCGGCCCGGTCATCGGTGCCGTGGACGATGGCCTGGCGGCAATCGGTTCAATGGTGGGAGCGGAAATGGATCCGGGTGAGGTGTCCAGCACGTGGCCGGGAGGACCGCCACAGTGTCCACTGGCTTCCCCTCGCGGGATGAATGAGGACACGCGTTCCGGCTTGTGGGACCTGGACCTCGCCTCACAGTTGAGCTGGCTATTCCATGTTGGCCGCAGGACCGACGGGGGAGTTGAAACGGAAAGAGCAGAAAGGAGCACCCGTGCCTAAGGACATCGATGAACTGAGGAGCAAGATCGGGAGCAAGAAGCTCAAAGAAATCAAGGCGTTCGCTGACGAGGCCAAGGCGGAAGGCAAGAGCCCCGACGAGGTCAAGGCCGCGATCAAGAAGAAGTTCAGCAAAGATCTCAAGTTCGGCAAGGAGACACCCGCGGTCATCGGACCGGTCATCGGCGGTGTCATCGGCGGCCGCTAGCGCATGCGGCCTGGCGCCGCGCAGGACTCGCCAGGGGAAAAGGCCTATGTCGCCAGGTGGATGCGCTTGGTATAGGCCATCTCCTCGATCTTGTCGGTCGAGCCGTTCAACCCGCTGTCGCGGATCCCGCCGATCGGCAGGGAGAAGTCGCTGTAGAGCGGCCCCTCGTTGATCATGACGCGCCCGGCCGCGAGTTGCCGCCCGATCGCCGCCGCGTGCTCCGGCTCCCCGAAGACACTCGCTCCCAGCCCGTAAGGGCTGTCGTTGGCGAGGGCCACCGCTTCTTCGGCGGTGTCGAACACGATGAAGGATCGGACCGGGGCAAACGCCTCCTCGGTCCAGAGGAAGGGCTTCTCCTCCTCGCGCGCCCCGAGGATCTGCGCCTTCTCGAACTCGATCAACGTCGGGTGAAAGAAAGGACCATCGGCCTTGCCTCCGATGAGAAGGCGGCCGCCCCGCTCCAGGGCTTCCTGGACCTGGTACGTCGCGATGTCCAGGCTCTCGTGCTTTCCGATCGGGCCGATGTCGGTGTCCTCCAGGCGCGGGTCGCCCATCTTGAGCTTCCCGATCCCCTCGACCATTCGCTCGCGGAAACCCGCGGCGACCGAGCGCTGGACGAGAAACCGCTTGGCGGCGATGCACAGCTGCCCGCTGTGCGCGAACCCCCCCAGGAGGCCGGCGGCGGCGGCCTGTGTCGTGTCCGCGCTCTCGAGCACGATGAACGGATCGTTGCCCGCGAGCTCCGGCACGTACTTCTTCATCCGGCCGCCCACGTGGAGCATGCATTCGCCGAGCGTCTTCTTCGTCCGCTCGAGGTACGAGCCCATCTTGATGAGGTTGTCCTTCCCGACGGGGCTGGAGGCGTAGTGGATCAGGACGTCCACTTCCGGGTTTTCGATGAACTCCCAGGCGGCGTCCTCCCCGGTGCAGGTCGAGACCTGGGCGGCGTCGGCGGGGCACCCCGCCTCGAGAACGATCTGGACGATCCGCTGGCAGATCAAGGGGACCAGCCGGGACGGCTTCTCGACCACGGCGTTTCCCGCCCCGAGCGCGGCGAGCATCGTGTAGAGAGGCACGACCAGAGGCGTGTTGCGGGGCGGAAGCACGCCGACGACGCCGTAGGGCTCGCGGTAGAGGATGTTCCTGCCCGACGCGGCGGGGATCTCCCGGGGCTCGAGGAGCTTCAACCTCCGTTCGAGGCTCGCGGCGTTCGCGATGGACCGCTCGAGCTCCCACCGCGCGAACTTGCGGGGCTGACCCGCCTCCCGGACCATCAGCTCCTCGAATTCGGCGCGACGCTCCTCGAGCCGGCGCGCCACGCTGCGCCCGAGCTCGGCGCGCTCCTCGAAGCTCGTCCGGCGGACGGCTTCCTTCGCGAGGAACGCCCTGTGGATCTTCGCGCGCAGATCCCGGCGGGTCTCCTGCGCGACCTCGCCGATCACTTCGCCCGAGAACTTGTCGCGGATCTCAACCCTTCGTAGAGTCAGCATCCCTGACGTGCGATCCTACCGGATGAGCGTGCCGTCCTGCCGCAGGCCGCGATCCTTCCCGCGAGGCGGACGCGCATTACGGCGTCGGCACCTTGAAGCGCGCAACCGTCCACCGCGTTACGTCTTCCTCCGGCTCGTCGCCCACAGCGGGCGTCAGCGGCAGGGCGAGGTTGGTCACGTACATGTGATTCCCCAGGATCACCATGCTCGCCGGGAACAGCAGCCCCCGCGGCGTGCCGTCGTGCCCGATGCCGTCGAACCCGCCCACACGCGCGACGGCCCGGCCTTTGTCGTTGAGGGCTACGAGCTGGTCCGCCTGGTTGGCCGCCACCCACAGGCGGCCGACGGAATCGAAGAGCAGGCCGTCGGCTCCATGGACGCTCTCCGCGAAGACGGAGACCGCCTTCGTCGCCACGTCCATCTGGAGCACGCGGTTGTCCCCCGTATTGGCGATGAACAGGGTGGTCTCCGCAGCGTTGAGCGCCAGTCCGTTGGCGCCAAATGGCGGGAAGCCTGCGGTCGCGAGCAGCGGATCATGAGAAACCAGCGTGACGGCGCAGGGCGTGGCGCAGGTCCCGGCATAGTCAATGCGAAAGATCGCGCCCTGGAAGGAATCGGAAACGTAGAGGTTGCCGGCGTGATCGAAGACCATTGCGTTGGGCGCCGGGAACCCGCTCGATCCGAAAGTGATCGTGTCCGAGCTGCCTTCCGGATTGCCGACGATGCGTGCGGCGGGCGGACCGATCGCCGGAAGTGAGGCGACATCTTCCACCGCCGTCGTGCTGTCGAATGCCGCCGCGATTCGCTGGACCTTCGACGCCCCGACATTGAGGATGAAGACCTTGTTGCGCGCAGCGTCGAACCCGAGGCCGAGGAGTGGAGCGCCGCCAAAATCGCGCTGCGCGACCACGTGGCCGTTTTTTCCGAACCGCACGAGCTTGTTCGCATTAGGTCCGAAGTCGAACGTGCTCACGTAGATCTCGCCCGTGGCCGGATTGGCGGTGATGCCCTCGGGGTAGCGCACCCCCTCCGGCAGGGCGCCAAATTGTTCGACGCCCGCAAATTCAAGCGCTCCGCGCTCGCCGGCCCGGCAGACGCTCGGGCACGCCATCACTGCCCCCGCTACGAGACTCGCGACCAAAAATTGCCTCATGACGATCCTCCCTTCGCATGATGACCCGAATCCTTCCCGACATTCGGCACGGCTTTCAACTGCGCCTCGCCTCGATTTGTTCCGCTCCGGCGAGTCATCCCGGCTGGAGGGGAAAGAGAGCCGCGGCGTTCTCGAGAGGATCTTGCGCTCGGCCGGGTTCGAAAGCGGAAGAGGGAGGAATCCTGGCCGTGCCGGCGCATCGACACGGCGCTGCCCGCCGGCGTGCCGGGAATCGCTGGTGCGCAGATTTCTCGAACTCAGACGATATCCTGGTCGTCGGGATAGCGCGGATCCTGCGGCCGTTCGAACCACTCCGAGATGAGGAGTTGGATCCCGATCACGAAGACCAACCCGTAGAGCAGCATCGGCAGCACGGCCTCGACGACCAAATTCCATTCGAGTGGCCAGTTCGGTCCCATGACACCTGTCTCCCTAGCTAAAGTCATGCCCAGGCCGGGCGCCCCCTGTCGCGGCCCCTGGGTCAGGGGCCTGGAAAGAGGGCCGCGGCGTTGTCGAAGAGGATCTTGCGCCGGACGGCGTCCGAGAGCGGAAGAGAGAGGAAGTCCTCGACGTTGCGGCGCATCGACACGACCCCCTTCGACGGCCAGTCGGTCCCCCACAGGACGCGGTCGGCCGCTTCGGATATACGAGGGAGAACCTCGAGGAGTTTCTTCGGCGGGATGCTGGAGATGTCGAGCAGGACATTGGAATGGCGGCGCAGGAGGAAGAACGCCGTGTCGTACCAGAGAGGACGGCCCGCGTGGCAAAGGACGAGGGTCGTCTGCGGGAAATCCACGGCCACGTCATCGCAGTCCATCGGGTTCGCGTAGATGTTGCGGGCTCCGGGGAAGACGGATGTGCCCGTGTGGATGAAGACTGGCCGCTTCGCCTCGCCCGCCAGGCGGTAGACCTCGGCGAGAGGCGGGCAATCGGTCCGGTACGCGTTGGCGTGCAGCTCCATGTGGGGCGGGTGCAACTTGATCGCGCCCAGCCGGTAGTCGTCGAGGAGCCTCCGGACGTCCCCGGCGGCGTCGCGGGAGTGGCGCGGGTGGATTCCCCCGACGGGAATCAGCCGGTCGCGGTGCCCCTCGACATAGCGGGCGATCCAGGGATTGACCGCGTCGGTGATCCCGATGACGTCGGGGGAGACGGAATTGATCAGGGCCGCACGCTCGATCCCCTGATCGTCCATCGCCTTCAAGAGCTCGTCGGCCGAGCGGCCGACCCTGGCGAGCAGGTCGAGGTCATCCCGCCCGCCCATCATGACGCGGCGGGCTTTCTCTTTCATCTGGTCGTAGGGGCCCACGTGGATGTGGGCGTCGAAAACGGGAAGTGCGGCGGACACGCGCGGCATGATAGCGGTGTTTCCCCCACGTCGCGGACCGGCCGACGGCGAGCCTTCGGCTAAGATGGATTCGACAACCGTGCAACGCCAGGCCTCACATTGATGCGAGCCCTCTTCCTGCCGCCGACCTATCAGGACTCCGTAGAATCCGGCCGTCTCATCCTGCGCGACGGCTCGACGGCGTTCCTGCGCCTGTCGGAGCCGGCGGATCTCGACGCGCTGAGGGAATTCTTCTATCAGCTCTCTCCGGCGTCGAGGAAGCGCCGCTTCTTCTCGAGCGCCAAGCCTTCCGAGGAGTTACTCGCCCGACAATGCGATTCCTCCAATCCCCGGTCGCGGTTGACGCTCATCGTCAGTCGCCTCGTCGAAGGGACCTCCCGGATCATCGCGACCGGCTCCTACGCCGCGCGCGACGAGATGACGGCCGAAGTCGCCTTCGCCGTCGATGACGAATTCCAGGGGAAGGGGCTGGGAGGCCTGCTCCTCGAGCGTCTGGCCCTGCTCGCGGTGCGCAACGGCTTCGTCCGATTCTGGGCGCTGACTCGCATCGAGAATGCGCTGATGCTCGAGACTTTCCGCCGATCGGGCTTTCCGCTCCACTCGAAGGTCGAGGATGAGTGCGTCGAGATCGACTTCTCCGTCGCCCCGAGCGAAGACAGCGTCAGCCGCTCGGAGGTGCGGGACCGCGTCTTCACCACCGCCTCGCTGCGCCCCTTCTTCCAACCGCGGTCCGTCGCTTTCATCGGAGCCTCCCGTGACGCCTCCAGTCTCGGCTACCGCATCCTCGACGCGCTCATCGCCGGAGGCTTCCTCGGTCCGATCTACGCCGTGAACCCGAACGCCGCGCACGTCCGGTCGTTGCCGGCCTATCCCTCGGCACGCCAAATCCCGTCGGCGGCCGATCTGGCGGTCGTCGCGGTCCCGCGGGACGCCGTGTTGCCGGTCGTGGACGACTGTGCCGCGGCGGGGATCAAAGCGCTCCTGGTCATCACGGCAGGCTTCGCCGAGGCCGATGAGGAGGGGCTGGCGCTGCAGGAGAAACTCCTGGAGAGAGTGCGAGGCCACGGGATGCGCATGATCGGGCCCAACTCGATGGGCCTCGTCAACGCCGATCCGGACGTCCGGTTGAATGCCTCGCTCTCTTCCGGACTGCCGCCTCACGGGAGCGTGGCAATGTCCTCCCAGAGCGGCGCGCTGGGCCTGGCCATGCTCGCTCTGGCGCGGCAACGGCACGTGGGCGTCTCGACGTTTGTCAGTGTCGGCAACAAGGCCGACATCTCGGGCAACGATCTGCTGCAGTACTGGCAGGGCGACGACGCAACGCGCGTAATCCTCCTCTACCTGGAATCGTTCGGCAACCCGCGTCGGTTCGCGCGGATCGCCAAGAGTGTCAGCCGCTTCAAGCCGATCGTGGCCGTGAAGGCAGGGCGGGCGACGGCCGCGGAGACCGAGAGCGCCCGAGGGCTCCTTCCGATTTCGGCCGAGGCCCCGGTGGACGCGCTCTTCCGCCAGACGGGGGTCATCCGGGCCGAGACGCTGGACGAGATGTTCGACCTCGCCGCCGCGCTCGAACGCCAACCCCTTCCGCCGGGGCGCCGCGTCGCGATCCTCTCGGACGGCGGCGGTCCCGGTGTCCTCTGCGCTTCGGCGTGCCGGGCGGCGCGGCTCTCGGTGCCTGCGCTCTCGGATTCGGCGAAGGCGCGCCTGGCGGCCTTTCTGCCGTCCTCGACGACGATCGGCAACCCCCTGGAGCTGTTCTTCGATTCGTCGGCCGGCCCGTATGCGCAGGCCGTCGAGGAGCTGCTCCTCGCTTCCGAAGTGGACGCCGTGATCGCGATCCACACGCCGCTCGATGCGAGCGAATCCGCCGTGATGCTGGAGGCGATCGGGAGGGGCGTCGCGGCGGGGCGCGCGGCGGGGATCGCCGCCAAACCGGTCCTCGCCTGCCTGGTGGCGAAGGACGACTCCGCCGCGCCGATCGCGCTCGACGGCGAAAGCATTCCCACCTACGCGTTCCCGGAATCCGCCGCGCGGGTTCTCGGAAAGCTGGCGTCCTACGCCGAATGGCGCGCCGGGCCACACGGCATCATTCCCGACTTCGACGACATCGACCCTGATTCCGCCCGGGCCGTCTGCCGCAAGGCCATCGAGGAGCGCGGCGCCGGGTGGCTCACGGTTGGGGACGCCAGGGCAATCCTCGCGGCCATGAGCCTTCCCGTCGCCTCGGGAGGAGTCGCCCGAACGGCCGACGAAGCCGTCTCCCTGGCGAAGACCGTCGGGTTTCCGGTGGCGGTGAAGCTGGCCTCGAGGCGCATCCTCCAATTGACGGAAAAGGGAGGTGTTCACCTGAACCTGGAGGACGAGGCGGCGGTCCGCGCCGCTTTCGAGGCGATCAGGCGCTCCTTCGAAGCCGGCGGCGGTCCCGAGGCGGCGGAGGGCATGCTCGTAACTCCGATGGACAGAAGCGGCGTCGAGGTCAGAGTCAGCATGGTCGAAGACCCATCCTTCGGGCCGCTCCTCGCATTCGGGCTGGGCGGCATCCACGTGGAGGTGGCCGCGGACGTGGCCGTGCGGGTGACGCCCCTGACCGACCGCGCCGCCGCCGCCATGGTTCGCGAGATCCGCGGTTATCCCCTGCTCGAGGGGTATCGGGGGCACCGCCCCGCCGACGTCGAGGCCATCCATGAGGTCCTCCTGCGCTTCTCGCGGCTCGTCGAGGAGGTCCCGGACATCGCCGAGCTCCACGCGGGCCCTATCTTCGTGGGGTCCCCCGGCCAGGGCTGTCGCATCGCCGACGCGCGCATCCGCGTGGCGCCCCCCCGGAAAGGACAGGCAGTTCGCTACACGACGGCGGCGCACGCGGGAACGGCGGAAGGCGGTAGAGTACGATCATCCGGAGGGAGCGCCGCATGACCGAGACCGCTGGGGACAACGGCTGGCTGTATCAGAGAATCGTAGAGGACAGTCCGATCGCAATCCTCTACGCCGATCGCGAAGGAAAGATCCGCTTCTGGAACAGGGGAGCCGAGGCCATGTTCGGCTACGGGGCCGCGGAGGCGCTCGGGCAGTCGCTGGATCTCATCGTTCCCCAGAAGCAGAGGCCGCGGCACTGGGAAGGCTGGAACCGGGTCATGGAGACGGGCGTCACCAAATACGGCAGCGACCCCCTGGCGGTGCCGGCCTTGAAGAAGGACGGCTCGCGGATCTCGATCGAGTTCAACATCCTCCTGCTCCGCGCCGAGGGCGGGGGGCTTGCGGGCGCGGCCGCAATGATCCAGGACGTGACCGCCCGGTGGCAGCAGCAAAAGGAGTTGAGGGCTCGTCTCGCGGCCCTGGAAGCGAAAGCCGCCGAGGCTGCCAAAGCCGGCTGATGGACTTTCAGCGGGTCAGCAACCTGGTCGCTCCCGATGGGCATGCGATTCCCGCTTTTCTCTTCTCTCCGGCAGGGGCGCGCGGCGGGGCTGTCGTGTGCCACGGCTACGGCGCGTCGAAAGAAGAGATGCTGGGGGTGGCGGCGGCCGTAGCCCAGAAGGGGACGGCTGCTCTCGTCATCGACCTGTGCGGCCACGGCGAGAACATGGCGCCGATCGGCCCCGCGATGCGCGAGGAGCTGGAAGCCGCAATCGCCTTCGTCCGGCGGTTCGGCAGGACGGCCGTCGTCGGCCACAGCCTGGGAGGAAGACTGGCGCTCATGTCGTCGGCGGATGTCATGGTGGCGATGTCGCCGTCCGTCATGATGCAGATGTCCCCGCAGGGCAAGTGGATGTTCGAGAATCTCCCGAGCCCGAGCATCCGCGAGCCCTATATGGGTTATGTCATCGAGCTGCTCGAAAAGCTGGGGCCCGTGCCTTCGCACGACCGCCCGTGTCTCCTCATCTATTCCGAGCGCGACATCATGGCGATCCTCGAGGGCGCCGCCGACCTGCAGTCCCGCCTCCCTTCGGCGGAAAAGCGTCTCATCACCGCAAACATCCGCAAGGACGTCCAGCACGAAAATGGCTTCGTCCGCTATCTTCCGCGGTGGTTCAACCACCTCGAGCTTCGCTTCAATCTTTCAGCTCTCGAGACCGCCAGCACCTGGCTGGCCGCCCACCTCGCGTAATCGCTGTCAGCTGTCAACTTTCAGCCCCGGAGCCCTCCGGGTCAAGATGGTTCCCATCACTTAGTGGCAATCCCTCCCGATTTCGCGGCGCGCGAAGTCTCCCAGAGGGGAGGAGGCGCGCGCCGCGGGAGCGGGAGCGCAGCGAGGAATCAGGCGAGCGATCGAGGCCGCATCCGGCCGAGTCGCTCGCCGGTGCGCCCGCCGGGCGCAGACTCCTCGCGAAGCGGGAGCGACGTGGAGCGACGGTGTGCTAACCTGATCGGGCAAACGGAGCAAAAAGATGCGGTGGGAATACTTTGATCGAATGGTCGTCTTCAACGACGGGGAAGACGGAATGGTGAGCGGGCTGGATGGCTGGATCAACGGCGTCGGCGCCGAAGGGTGGGAGCTCGTTTCCTCGATCCCCCTCATCGCTCCGAACAAGGACGGCGTCGCTTACGGGACGATCGGCATACAC
>Ga0153915_10001591_pt1 | contig 20833 bp, 17 predicted proteins | sample Opewatmetagenome_2_FD_107003 | JGI IMG/M metagenome (GOLD analysis project Ga0153915, IMG submission 107003) | Freshwater wetland microbial communities from Ohio, USA - Open water 3 Core 3 Depth 3 metaG | ecosystem: Environmental > Aquatic > Freshwater > Wetlands | place: USA: Ohio, Lake Erie...
CCGGGAGCTTATCCAGATAATCCTTGATTTCCTCGATCATTTCCTGTTTGAGCATCCTTATTTCTCCAATTGAATGTTTTTGAGGGACAAGGGGATGTATATAAGAATCTAAATAACTTGACGAAAGAGATATCTTACGGAGTAAGGAGCAGCGGTCTGTTTCGACCCCTGGTTATGCCTCGACGATCAGCAATGGTGCGGGCAAGCATCAGCAGGGTATGGACGTCTCCGAAATATTTATTGATGCGTCACCCTGAAGACCTCTTCAATGGTGGTTATCCCGTTAAGGACCTTCTGCGCCCCGTTCCTGCGGAGGGTTATCATGCCCTGGTCCTCGGCCTTCTGTTTGATGGTATTTGCGTCGGATGTCTTGAGTATCAGGTTCTGTATTGCCTCGTCCATCAGCATAAGCTCAAATATCCCTGTCCTTCCCCTGTACCCGGTATTGAGACAATCCGGGCAGCCTCTCCCCTTGCACAGTTTTTTCCCTTCAAGCATTTCGTGGGTAAGACCGATATTCCGCAGCGACTCTTCATCAGGGGTATACTCGTCCTTGCAGCTCTCGCAGATCACCCTTACAAGACGCTGGGCAAGTATGGCAATCACGGAAGATGTAACCAGAAACGGCTCTATCCCCATGTCGATGAGTCGAGTTATCGCGCCGGCCGAGTCATTGGTATGCAGCGTTGAAAAGACCAGGTGGCCTGTAAGCGCCGATTGAATGGCTATCTCCGCGGTTTCAAGGTCCCTTATCTCGCCGATGAGTATGACATCGGGGTCCTGCCTTACTATCGAACGGAGTCCGTTGGCAAAGGTGAGATCTATCTTGGGATTGACCTGGATCTGCCCAATGCCGTCGATCTGGTACTCGATGGGGTCCTCTACAGTGATGATGTTGATATCGGATTTGTGGATAGTCGAGAGGGCCGCATAAAGGGTTGTGGTTTTTCCGCTGCCGGTCGGCCCTGTCACCAGGATAATCCCGTGTGAATAATGTATAAGCCTGTTAAAGTCTTTCAGGTGTTCATTAGGCATCCCGAGGTCAGTGACATTGAGGAGGACCCTGGTCTTGTCCAGCAACCTGAGGACAACCCTTTCTCCGAAGGCGATCGGAATGGTCGAGACGCGGATATCAATATTTTTATTTCCGATCCTGATCTCTATGCGGCCATCCTGCGGGAGCCTCTTTTCAGCTATGTTCATATCGGCCATAACCTTGATGCGTGATATCAGCGCCGATTGGATGTGTTTCGGGGGGGAGAGCTTTTCATATAATATTCCGTCCACCCTGTACCGGATCTTGAGAGTTGACTGTGTAGGTTCGATGTGGATGTCGCTGGCACGGTCCTTCACAGCCTGTGAAAGCATGAGGTTGACAAGCTTAATGATAGGCGCATCGCTTGTGTCGTCGAGCAGGTCGCTTGTCCCTGCAATGGCCGAGAAAATCAGCTCGCTGTCTTCATCCTGCATATTCTGTATGACCTGTTCAGCAGAGTCGCGACTCATGTCATAGGCGAAATTTATGACCGACAGGATGGCGGAATGGGGCGCCAGAAGGACCTCTGCGCTGTCCATGCCCAACAGCAATTTCAAATCATCCAGGGGTTGAAAAAGAAGGGGGTCATTGACGGCGATAAAGGTCCGGTTCGAAGCAATCACCGGCAGCATCCCATATTTTTTAAGGAATTGAATAGGGACCTTTTCGGTAAAGTCGAGTTTTAAATCCTCAACAGGTATCGATGTTATCAGACTCATCCCGAATTGCGTCCCGAGCGCCTTCAGGAGATCGGTTTCCGATATCGCCTTTTGCCGGACTAATATCTCACCGATACGTCCACCTTTTTCTTCCTGAATCTTCAATCCCTGCGCGAGTATGTCCGGCGAAAGGCCATGATTGTCGATTAATATCTGTCCGATCAGTTTCATCTTTTTCTCATTCTACTTATTTGATTCTTTCAGGTTGTTCAGGTTTTCCCTGGCAATGTCCGAGAGCTTTCGTCCGGTCTGCACCGGGTTTGTTGAGGTATAGGCCCTGTCATCCGGATCAAGGGCGATAAGCCTTTCATACATCTCGATGGCCTTCTGGGCATCTTTTTTATTTTCATAAATAACCCCCATGTTAAGGAGCGCAAAGGGGTTGTCAGGATTGAGCTTAAGTGCCTTTTCATAGTATTCAGCTGCCTTGTCGTAATTTTTTGCCTGAAGATAACCGTAACCGAGATCGGAAAGACGTTCATCCTTTGTATTTGAGGTTGTCCCGTTATTCATGGCGATAACCCCTTCCTGAACCGTCTCCATCTGGCCCATCTTGTCTTCGTAAACCGTTTTAGCATCAGCCGGGTTTTCTACGATATGCGGGGTCAGAAATATAAAAAGGTTTTTTTTATCCATTGACTCTGTCTTTGACCTGAAGAGATAACCAAGGATGGGAATCTTTCCCAGAATAGGCACCTTGTAATTGGTATTGTTCTTTGTCTCCTCGATGAGCCCTCCGATGACTATTGTCTGCCCGTCCTTTATCACTACAGTTGTCTTGGCCTTTCGGTTAAGGGTAGTGGGTTGTCCGGTCTTCTCGTTCGTGCTGACAATCTGGCTTACCTCCTGGGATATCTTGAGCCGGACGAACTTTTCCTGATTTATCTGAGGTGTTATGTCCAGCGTCACGCCTACATCCTTGAACTCATAGTTGCTGTAAGCGGTGGTCGATGTTGATGTAGTATCCAGTCTTGTAATAACAGGGACATTATTCACCACCTTCATCTCGGCCTCTTCATTGTCCAAGGTCATGATCTGGGGAGTCGAAAGGATATGGACATCAGAGTTGGTGCCGTAGGCCCTGACAACTGCTGCTATGCTGGGGAATGTAAGATCGCCGATTGTGATGGTATCGCCAAGCACGCCCAGAGAAAGACCGTTCGGAAAGGTGACGGCGCCGGTTGTTGAGTCTATGGAAGGCAAGTTGCTTGAGCCGGGATTAGAGCTTCCGAATGATATGACACTATTTCCATCAATTTCACCGGTTGTTTTTCCGCCGTACCATTGGACGCCCAGTTCGAATTGCTTGGTCATGCTCACTTCCATTATCAGGGCCTCTATATATACCATCCTTCTTGTTATATCGAGTTTCTTGATAATATCCTCCAGCACCAGATAGTCGTCTTTGCCCGCATTTATTATTATTGAATTGGTTGCCTTGTCTGCGATGATCTGCACATCCTTGGATAATGTCACGGCGGTATCCTTTGGAGCGGTTGATGCGGTTGATGCGGTTGACGAGGCTGTACCTGTCTTAGCTCCTGTCGGGAGGGTAGTAAGGACCTTGGCCAGGTCTTCGGCAATGGCATTCTGGAGGTAATAGACATGTATGTCCCCTTCGCCCTTGGGGGACTCCTTGTCCAGGAGCTTGATCAATTCCTTTATCCTCAGGGTGTCGACCTCGGAGGCGAGGGTTAAGATGGAATTGGTCCTGTTGTCCGCCACAATAACGAGGGAGCCGGATTCATTTTTAGCGGTTTTTGTTGTTGTGGTCTTAAAGACCGAGGTCAATGATTTGGCCATGCTCTCGGCGCCGGCATATTCGAGAGGGATAACGGAGATTATCTCGCCTGTCCCCTCCACATCAATTTTCTCTATAATCTCCTGCAGGCGTTTGATATTGGATAATGCATCCGTAATAATAAGCATGCCGGTAGGGGTGTATGAGACCATTACACTGTTCTTGGATATAAACGGCGCCAGGACGGTCTTGAGATCATCAGGACTTGCATATTTCAGGGGTATCAATTGCGTTACAATCCTGTCATCGGGATCGGCAGATTCCTGGCCGATTTTTGTGTCTATGTCTTTGGACCTTGCCTCCAGCATGGGGACAATCTTTATTACGCTACCTGAAGGCACTGTTGTAAAACCGTTTACTTCCAGCACCGATTCGAATACCTTGTAGGCATCTTCAACGGATATCTTTGTGGGAGATGTAATAGTCACCTTGCCTTTAACGCTTGAATCAATAATAAAATTTTTGCCGGTCAGTTCACTTATGAACTTAATAAAAACGGTAATATCAACATTATCAAAATCAAAGGCAAAAGGACCATCCTCTTGTTTATCAGTTTTTACCGCATCGGTTGCTTTTGCAGTATCTTTTATGGATGATTTTTTGACAATTTCAGCAGTGGGATTTTTTGAGGCATTATTCTTGCTTTCGGCGACGCCGGTAATTTTTTTTGAAGCGGGATCTGTGGCCGCGGCGGCATTTATGTCATTATTCTCCGTAGCGGTCTTTTGCTCCTGAGCTGGGACTTTAACGGCAGAATCAGTTACAGACACTGACGGAGTAACTTTGTTGTCGCCTGCAATTCTCGCCCCATGGGCATAACCGACGGGGAGACAATATAATGCCGATGAGAAAAGGATACATAGTAGAAGTATTTTTTTTTGATATTGCATGGATTTTCCCTTAATAGAGTTTTTATTTTAAAATTGCCGTGACACTATCCTGTTAAATTCATCCGACCCCTTGAGGCTCTGAAGATCAGAGTCATTTCCAGCCCATTCCCTGACGTTCGCGTCCAGTGATATGGCCTTCTTAAGATATTCAAGGCCTTGATCGGTCTCTCCTTTGACGGCATAAAGACACGCCAGATTATAATAGGACTCAACATAGCCCGGATTCAGCCTGACGGCCTTTTCAAGGGTCTCTTTTGCCGCGTTAAAATCCTTATCATGGATATATATGATGCCGAGGTTGTTTAAGGCCTCGATATAACCGGGATCCAACCCCACCACTGCCTCATATAATTTTTTTGCCTCCATGACCCTGCCTGCCTTGTAAAGACTCATTGCCTTATCATAGAGTTCTTTCTTATCCGACGGGCTGTCTCCGGTTTTAATTTCCAGGCGGCCTTCAGTTGCCTTTGCCTGATCCTTTTTGTCATGTGACGTATACAGCCACAGGCGGACCGAAAATATAAGAACAATTAATAACAAAACCGACAGAGAATACAATAATACCTTGATGCCGAAACGTCCGCTCCCTGAATCGGATGCCTCAGGAATAATAGAATATGTTGCATAACCGGAGTCCTTCATCTCCTGGGCTTTTTTTAACGCTTCGTTTATATAGCTCATCCTATCTGACCATCTGATACAGCAAGGCCCTTGTCCTGGGACCTGCGATACCATCGCTCTTCAGACCGAACTCCTTCTGAAATTTCATTATCTCCTGATATGTAAGCTGATCGTATACGCCTGTTGTTTTTACAATGTATCCCATATCATTAAGTATCTTTTGCAGTTCAATGACTTCGGGCGCGCTGACTCCTCTAAGAAGGGCGGAGGCCTTCTTCGGGCTTGAGTATACCCATGAAACCTGACCGCCCCAGTTACCTATGATAAAATTTCTGTCAACAGGACGTTCCTTTCCATCGGCATCTATGGCTAGGGCGCCTTTTTCGTCGACGGTCTTTATAACCAGATATTTTGCAGCATTATCAGTGTTTGCCATTAAAACCCTGAAGGGTTTTTTAAAAATAATAAAATATTCGGGAGCGATATTGTATGAAACCAGATGCGGATAAGATTCATCAAAATCTTGATTCTCCGTTTTTCCTGCGCCATAAAACATAGAGAAGAGGATGGAAAGACTTTTCTGTTCATCAAGGGACAGCGGGGCCTTGATATCATCGGTCTTTGAAACCGGCTTAATATCTTCCCTAGTATCGACAGCCATGTGACTTTCTTTATATCTCCATCCTCCGTATCCGGCTGCAATAATCAGGACTATAAGGAGAAAGGCGTATGAAGCGCGTTGCTTCCATCTCTCACCCCATCCGGTTATAAGGTTATTACTGCCGTATAATTCCCTGTTCGACTTTTTGATAATGCTCTTTGATACATCGTGTTTCCCCAGGACATATGAGATTAAAAGCGCCCTGTCGCATAGATTGTTGATGCGTCTCGGATTGCCCCCGGAACAGAAATAGATTTCCCTGACAGCGCCCTGTGTAAAGACCGCATTGCCGTGTCCTCCGGCGACTGTCATGCGATGTTCCAGATATCCTCTGATATCCTTAAAGGCAAGGGGCCTCAGGTCATAACGCACCATAACGCGTTCATTAAGCTGGCGCAGGGAAGGCGCCGCAAGCACTCCCTGGAGCTCAGGCTGACCCACCAGCACGATCTGGATAAGTTTTTCTTTTGCCGTCTCAAGATTGGACAGCATCCTGATCTGTTCAAGGACATCATGTGAGAGGTTCTGGGCCTCGTCTATCATGAGCACCGCGTTTCCGCCTTTGACGAAGATATCAAGAAGAAAATGATTCAAGGCGTCTATATAATCCTTTTTTGACGCAACTTCGGGATGCATATCGATTCCGAATTCCTGGTTGATGCTCTTTAACAGTTCCATGTCGGAGATGAATGAGTTAAAGATCAATGCGCTTCTGGCATCGGCGCCCAGATGATTCAGGAGTGTGCGGCAGAGTGTTGTTTTGCCGGTCCCGATCCCTCCTGTGATGACTATGAAGCCCTTCCGTTCATTTATGCCGTAAAGCAGATGTTCGATAGCCTCTTTATGATAGGCGCTCAAAAAGAGGTATCGAGGATCAGGGGTCAGATTGAACGGATTTTCAGAGAATCCGAAAAAGGAGTTGTACATATCGATCGCCGTATTAATCGGAAATATTATAATTTATGTTCATGTCCTGGCCTCTTCTCAATATCTGCAATGAGATATCCGGAGAGGATTTCAGATCATTGTACATGTTAACAAGATCCTCCGTAGTTTTGATAGCCTCATTGTTTGCGCCTTTTACAATATCACCGTTCCTGAGCCCCATTTTTCTGAAGAGGGAACCGGCCTTGATTCCTGTAACCGTTAATCCATCCTGATCGCCGTTCGTAGAATGGGGTTGAATGGATGCCTGCGATAACAGCTCATTAATATCCTTAAACGATTCATTAATCTCCGACCGTTTCATTGCAATGTTTCGATCAGAGGCAGCAGAAGCCGATGGAGCCGCTTCCGCAACAGTCTCTGTTTGAGCAATATTTGATGCTGGTCCTGTTCCGGCGGATTCGGATTCTTCCATCGTGAGCACCTCATCCCTGCCTCCTGTCTGCAATACTACCTTTTTCCTGAGTATGGATTTTATGGCTGCGTTCTGGACATTGTCTCCTATTTTGTAAAGGCCCTGTGTCTTATTTCCTGTATCTTCAATAATGGCGGCTGAGGTCTTATTATCGCCTGCAATAGTGCCTATAAGGGCCAATTTTAATGAGGTGCGTTTTAATTCATCGATATCAACGTCCCCCTTTTTTGCCGGGCCGACGCTTATCTTGCTGAATATGTTTCTGTCAATAATAGTCTGATAATCATTAAGACCGGACTTCACTGCCGGAGTTTCTTCCGGTAAGACCTTAGCCTCCGTCTTTTTCTCTTTAATATCGACCTGTGCAAACCGCACGCGGACTATCCTGTAAAATGCATCGACCCCGAGATATGCAATTATGGCTATGGCGATAAGGTTGAACAGTATATAGTAGACTTTCGTCGTGTGGCCGTTAACTATATTTAATTTATCGTGGAAAAACATATCCGGCATCCATCTAAAAGGTAAATTGTCTTTCAGGGCAGGGATGAAAACCCCACCCATGGATATTCTTTATAATAACTGGTTCAATCTGAAATCCGGTTCTTCGATAGTCCCCTTAAGAGTGAATGATACCTTTCCTTTTTTTGATGACTGTTTTAATAAAAGTACGGCATCATTCCCATTTGTTAACTTCTGAATAAAAGCGGCGGTCGGTTCGATTGTGACTTTAAGGTCCAGGCGGCTCTTATTTATGGGATTTTTCAGGTTAACAGCGCCTGAGGCCTGTCCTACAAGACCGTCTCCCTTAAAGTCGATATCTGAGATATTTAAATTTTGATCTTTAAGATCCGCTTTGATCAGGACTTCTTTAAAGTCAATGGCCTTTATGTCCATAACCGGTTTCGTAAGTTTAACCGAACCCTTGGAGAGGGTCAAAGATGCTTCGCCTGTTCCATCAGGATTGAATAGATCGCCTCCGCTATACTGGAGAGCGCCTTTCAGGACCCCTGTCACGTAATCTTTTATAAATGCCGGAAGCGGAGAACCATCTTCAATATGAATATTGTCAAATTTAAATGACGAGTTAAACATAGTCTCCCGGCTGTTTTTCCGGATATTGATAAGCCCGGCAATAGTCCCGTCATAGGCCTGACAAGTGAAGCTGAATTCGGGATTTTTACCGAAGAGCGACCATATCTTCGGCCTGACAACGGTCTCCTTTGTCTTAAAAACGGTTTCTGCGGGATCTCCCTGGATGAGGCATTCCGCCCCGGTAAATTTCAGGCTGAGAGGAAAGCCAAGAGATACCTTCTTAAAGGTGACAAGGAGGTTCGGGTTTTTGCTGTGCGCAGTCGCCTGAATATAGTCTCTGAGCGCTTCCGATGGAAATTGATAGAACATGAGCACGGGGGTCAGAAGAACGACGTACAATGCATATCCTATCCATTTCCTGGTTTTTAAAAGATATTCTTTCATGATTTATGCCGATAACCCGTGATGGCGCTTATGTTATTATTGATATGTAAAAACCTGTATGATGCAATCCAGATACCCTTCCTGCTTTTTATTATCGCTTATTGAGATCCTCTTGATAAAGATGAGATCCCCGGGCCTTTCGATATTATAAAGATACTTGACCAATTGATCCGTAGTGATTTCCTCAAATTTTACCTCTACCACTGATTCTTCATAGGGGCCGGTTCCTTTTGATGATGATGGTTTCATATACTGGCTTTTCAGATCCATCTCTCCCGCAGCCTTATCCAGATAGGACATCAATGTAAAGCCTTTGCTGCGCTTTGCGAGAATTTTTGTCATCTCATCGGAGCTTTTTTGATATCCCTGATACACGGCGCTGAGGGAGGCGATTTGTTTTAGTTCCGCTTCCTTCAGCGTAATGCCTTTTCTCAAACGATCTTTTTCCTTTAAAAAAGGGAGGATAAGAAAATTTACAATGAGAAAGAGCGAGATCAGACATGCCGCAATGATTACGACATATTTTTCCCTCTTGGCTAAGTTGAATTTTATCATCTCTGAACCATTTATTTCCTTTGAAGTTTTAACTCAAATTCCACCCTTTTTCCGGTCTTGTCAAGTTTGGCCGGCATGATTGTCACATCGGAAAAATAAGGGGAGGGCTCCAGGTCGCTTTTCAGGTTATTAACGGTGTTAAAGGAATCGGTTTCACCGGAGATGCGAATCGTTTCTGTGTCTATAACCATATTCGCTACATCAATGTCCAAGGTCTTGGGGAGGCGCTGTGAGATATCCTTTATAAGATCAAGCACTTTTTGGTCCTTATTAATATCGCCGGGCAGCGTGACGGCAGATTTCTTCAATTCGTCGATCTTTTTGTTTAATTGTTTGATCGGATCCTTGACATCTTTTGTCCCGGGAAATGACTGTCTGAAAACCTCCGCGCATTGCTGCTCGGCTGCTACATATCTTTTTTTCACAAGATAGTAATCGGCGCCAAGATCTAAAAGGAGAAAGAGGAAGATGATTATAACGGCAATGCCTGCCTTTCGCAGTTCTTTGACTGTCTTAAAAAAATTCTTTTTTACCCCGAATTCACCTTTTCGAAGGTTAAACCCGTGACCCTTTTTAATCTCCCTCACGGCAAGAGAGAGGGCGCCATCCATTAAATCCGGATCCCACAGCGCGGCTATGTTCTCATCCATATGGATCCTTTTATCCTTGCTGATGTCGATCTTTTCAACGGGAATGCCCAGCAGGTCGGCCAGGATATCGATAACTCCGGGATGTCGGGAACCAATCCCGCTTATAAATGCCTTTTCAGGCTTTATATCCCTTTTCATCTGCAGATAAAAGGAACGCAGGGTATTTTTTACGTCAAGGCGCAATGATTTTGAAATTGTATCGATCTTTTCCCCGGCAGGCGCATCAATATTTATTGAGGGAGATATGGATTCAATTTCTTCCACGAGGGAGGTGTTTCTTATCAGTGCAATCCTCCTCTCTACGAAAAGCATGACAGCAATTCTTTTCAGCCCGATATCAATGACGAGGCCGTTATCGGGAGTATCTGCCTGGGATAACAGCCAGAGGGCTATCGGAACAGGCCTGACATCAATCAGGGCAGGAGAGATGCCGAAGGGCTGTAACGTTTCAAGATATCCCGATATCAAGGCCTTTCTTGCCGACATGGCAAGTATCTCGCTCTGATCGGAGGTTTTTACAATATTGAAATCGATTACAACGTCATCGATAGGGAAGGGGATCAGCGTCTCCATTTCAAAGGGAAGGGTTTGCTTTATCTTTTTCGGATCGTTAAAGGGCATAATAAGATTCTGATAGGATATATTGCCTCCGCTGATGGATGCAATACAGGTATTGCTTTTCAGATCCATCTGTTGAGAGAGTTCAGCTAATGCATTGTCCGGATGGGTATCTTTGTTAATCATAATGCTTGAGCATGATGATATATGAAGACCTTTCAGTCCAGTGACAATCTGGACTGCGGTTATATAATCTTCATTAATATCAAGACCTAAAATTTTAACCGGCATTTATGCTCCTTTTCTGATGATAAAAACGCATATTACGAAAAAAAAACTTAGAACTCAATAAACTACAGCATTTCCCAGGAGAGTATCGTCAGTTTTTTATCATTCCTCTTAACAATCGCATTAATCTCTTTACTCAAGGAATCCTTAATCCCCCTTGACCTTATCTGAAAATAGGAACTTTTTATGGTGATTAAAGCCGGATCGATATAATTTTCATTTGTTCCTATCGCTGATTTGTACCAATCCTGTTTACTGAGACCGTTTTTTTCATCATTGCGGTAAGCCACAATCTCCTCGACCATAGTGCTGTCCAGATCATCTGAAAGGGATTCAATCACCATGGGATCGGCAGTATTTATATTGATCTTTCCATCACCCTGAACCGTCAAATAAGCGGATATCCCCGGGACTTCATCTGTCCCGTAAAAGAGCTTCGGCGTAATCCCCTTAACAAGGAGCAATTCATCAACCGACTCAAAAGGGGCATTCCTGCATGAGTAAGGCCGGTCAAGGGACTGGTAATAGGAGTCCTCTGCCCCGCCGAATCCGGTTACCTCATTATCCTTATCAACCCAGTCTTTTATCGCATCCAGAATCTCTTCGATATTGTCCGATTCCAGATTAAAGGCGGTCATGCCCAGTAACCTTTTAAGCATTTCCTTCTGTTTTAAAATATAATCTCCATTCTGGTTGAACAACCGGTTAAGCTGGATCTTTCCTGCGAGGTCCGTAACCGTTGTCTCAAACCTTCCGCCATTATCAAAGAGGTTGGCGGAATAGGAAGAATATTCGCCTAAGGAGGCCCAGTCGTCCTGCAATGAATCCCCGTTGCTGTCATCTTTATAAAGAACCGCAAGGGCACAGTTAAAACCTGATTTTGCTATAGCCTCCAGTTTAATGCCGTCAGCAAAGCCGGCCGTTTCATACAGCCCGGTTCGGATGGATTTGCCGAACTGCAGGGTCAGTATGACAATAAGCCCGATCAGGGTGATTGTGAGGATAAGCGCGATGCCCTTTTCATCCTTAGGAATTATTGCCATATTCTCTCTTTGCCAAAGGGATAACGACAGAAGTAATGAATTTTACGGGTGATTCAGGATCGTATTTATTCAGGAACTCCAGTTCAATAGATGCCATCGCGGGCAGTTTCCCCTTAAATGGTTCGGAAGAAGAGTCCCAGTAATCATATGTATCTCCGTTTTCATCCTGATAAGAAATATTCATAGAAGTGAGACCCTCGCAGAGGACCAACCCTGTCTCATCTTCAGATTTATTTCCCAGCTCAAGGTCATCTGACCTGTAGAGCGTTAATCCTTCTTCATCTCCATATTGTTTCAGATAGTATTTGATTACTCCTCTGCCTGCCGTCTTATCGCTATTGAATGAGAGGTGTTTTTCAGATACAAACTGGAGGTCATCCGCGTCCCTTCCATCTATTGTTGAGTCTTTTCCTGAAAAAACCTGGGACTGGGCAATATCAGAAGACAAGTTGTCACCGGTCTTTGGGATGCAGGCGCATTCCAGGTCTTCGGAAATCCTCTCCATGGCGATTCTCGACATCTTGTAAATTGTGCCGTACGACTCGGTAATATCCGTATTACGGAATGTGCCGATATATGCCGGATAGAGCATGGCTGTCAGTGCCGCAAAAAGCGCTATCGCGACAAGTATTTCCAGAAGCGTAAAACCTTTTTTATCGTTTATTTTTTTAAATAGCATATCTGCTTATGGAATAAATTTATATAGCCTCAGGTCGTACTGATAACGTTTCTTTTCGCCCCGGTAAACGTTCATATCAATCTGCCTTAAATATTTTGTAAAATCTTCCCCGCCTGGAATTGATACATCCTTCACAGTAATCTCCCAGAAATAAGTCGGGAAATCATCTCCAAAATCTCCGGAATCGGAAATCAGGTCATACCCTTTTTTCGATTCAATCTCGGAGATCTTTTTTTGCGCCAGCAGGGCTGCGGTTGTATTGAATTTTATCTCGTCCTGAAGGGAAACGCTGTGACTTTGAGATACCAGCAATGAAACAAGGACAATGGCAATTATTGAAAGGGCCACCATCACTTCAAGCAGGGTAAACCCGGGTTCTTTCCTTTTTGTAAAAAAGCTCATCATATAATGTTTGATTCTCTCCCCTTGGATCCCGGGCTCCTTTGCCTGCTTAAGAAGAAAGATGCCTACAATTTTACATCTCCGATCTGAATATAATTTTCCAGGATATTAACGCTTCCAAGAAACGGGCTTAAAACAAAGGTAAATTTTCGCCCGTCATCAGAGCCGAGATGAATCACTGCCGGAATAACGTATCCTTTTTTGCTGAAACGTATGCTTGCTTCGCCCGATGTCTTGTATTCACCGCCTTTAAACACTATATCAATCACCTGAACATCGGAAGGAAGGGAAAAGGATTTTTTTTTTGCAAGGGCGCGCTCTTCATCAGACAGAGAGGGTGAATCAGTCCAGAATTTTTTTGACTCAAAGTCAAATTCCAGAAAATATTCCTGATTATTTTTAACAGCCTGATATCGTGATTCTTTGATTGCGGCGGTCATTGTCCTGACTGTGTTTTTGAGGTTATCGCTGAGTGCGATATCTTGTAACCTGGGCAAAGTTATTGACAACATAAAACCGATAAGGAGGATAACCATTGTCATTTCAATAAGCGTGAATCCTCCGGGGCGCTTTATCAGCCCTTGTTTAACGTGTGTGCTATTCAAGTTCCCAGCTATTGATATCCGCATCTTTCCCATCTCCTCCCTGGGCGCCGTCATCTCCGTATGAAGATATATCGAAATCGCCATTAAGGCCGGGCGAAACGTAAATATAGGCGTTTCCCCATGGGTCCAGGGGGACCTTCCCTTTTTCAAGATATCCGCCCTCGTGCCATTTTCTTGGAAGAGTGCCGACTGTAGGCGCCTCCACAAGGGCGTTAAGACCCTGTTCGGTAGAGGGATAACTCCCATTATCCAGTTTATAAAGCGACAGTCCGGTCTCAAAACTTCCAATCTGAACCCTGGCCTCAGTGCGTCTGGCCTCTTCGGCCCGCCCTGTCAATTTCACGGCCACAAAACTGGCAAGTATGCCTATAATGATAACCACCACCATTATCTCGATCAGAGTGAAGCCTTTCTCGTTAGGCCTGTCCATCATTATCCTTATCCTCCAAATGAAAATATTTTAATGCACTATCTGACTCATCTCAAGTATGGGAAGCACAATCGAAAAGGCTATAAAGCCAACGATGACAGCCATGATCAGGATCATAACCGGTTCGAGCATGGAGGTCAACATGCTTATCTGGGACTCTACTTCCCGTTCATAGATATCGGCTATCTTGTTGAGCATCTTTTCAAGATCGCCGCTATGCTCGCCTACGCCTATCATCTGTATGACAACAGGGGGGATCCATTTACTCCGTGAAAGGGGGATCGCAAGGGACTTGCCCGCCTGGATCTCTTCCATAGCGTTATCAATGACATCGGCAAACAGGCTGTTGTCCGCAATGTTCCTTACAATCTGAAGTGATGAGATCAACGGCACCCCGCTTTGTGTAAGGCTGCCTAACGTTCTTCCGAACCTGGCCATGGCCATCTTGATATTGAGTGTCCCTATGACCGGCGCATCAAACTTGATTTTATCCCAGAGCCTGCTGCCTCTGGCGGTCCTTTTAAATTGTCTCAGGCTGTAAATAACGGCGATTATGACAAGCAGAATGGCCCACCAGAATGATTTTAACAATTTACTTGCGCCGATGACAATTAAAGTAGGAAGAGGCAGGGCATGTTCCATCTCATTGAACACATCAACAAATTTCGGAACAACAAAGGTGACAAGCAGCATAAGGGCCAGGACCCCGATTATTAACATTACAATGGGATATGTCATGGCCGCCCTGATGCGTCCCTTTAATGCCTCCTGGTTTTCGCTGAAATCTGCAAGCCTCTCAAGAACCAGGTCAAGGGATCCTGATGCCTCGCCGGCGTGGACCATGTTAATGTATATCTGAGAAAAATATTTCGGATGTTTAGACAGGGAAAAGGAAAGGCCGTTCCCCTCGTTGACGGATTCCTTGATCTCAGCAAGGACCTTTTTAAGGAGCGGGTTGATTGCCTGTGTTATTAATGCCTCCAGAGATGAGACAAGGGGTATCCCCGCGTTTAACAGGGTGGCGAGCTGCCTTGTTATGGATGAGATCTCTCCGGTTGTGATCCTGTGAAAAAAGGATGAAAAGGATATATGACCTGCCGGCAGATCCCTGGGTTGGGCGAAGGTCTCCTTCAACTCGATCGGGAAAATCTCCGAAGTCCTTAATTTTTGACGGGCGGTCGGGGGATTATCGGCGTCAATAATGCCTTTAATGTTTTTGCCGGTCCTGTCAAGCGCTGTATATTCGTAAACTGGCATAGCTGATATAATTCTGTTCTTATCGCGAACAGTTAAAGATGACCTTTCATTATTAATCCAACATCACAGAAGCAACTCATATTAGAACGCCTCCTATTACAAACGCGGATCGTTCAGATAAGTTTCAAAAGAAATTTCTTCGTAACTTCACATGCATGAAGGCCGATCGCTGACAGCTCCATCCGGAATTCGCTGATTTCCGGATATCTGCCCATTCCTCACGTATGTGTTAACCGATCCGACAGCACCATAAGCCCTTCTTCCTCTTTCATGTTATCGGTCGTGATCTCATTAAACGGTATTGCATATTCTCTCCCGGATTGTACTGCAGGCATTAATCTTGAAGTCCCGGCCTTAAGATATGATGCTACATTATAGGCCATTCTTTGTGCAAGTGAAATATCCAGGTTATTGGGGGCCGCGCCCCTGATCTCCCTTGAAAAGGGTTCACATATAACCCTCTTGTTTATCCTGATCTTTGTGGCAAGCAACTCGCTGTTAAAATATTCCGCGGCATTGCCCTTGAACCCTTTTTCATCCCTCTCTTTTTTCTTGTAACCCTCGGCCACGACGATCACGCACTCATCTCTTTTGTTAATGGCACCGGCGACTTTTCTGTGGTCAACTACGCTGTTGGGAAGCACCGCCAGATGGGCCCTGGAGCCCAGACAGGAATGAAGGGCATGGAATCCGCTGTTTGCGCCCATCATCTCTATGATATAGACCCTCTTATGGGTCCTGGCATCGGCCATATAGCGTCTGATCTTTTCGGCGCCGACCTCAACGCCTGTATGCTGTCCGATGCAATCCGTGCCGGCAACATCGCTGTCTATGGTGACCGGAATAAAGAAAATCTGGACAGAGGTTGGAAGAAATTCGCATAATTCGTAGATCCCTTTGAATGTGCCGTTGCCGCCTATGGCAATGATGGCATTTACCTTTTTTCTTTTAATGACGGCAGCGGCCTTTCTCTGGATGTCTTTTTTTACAAAGTCTTTATATCGTTCACTTCTCAACTGGGCGCCCCGCCATTCGGACAACGGCGCTGCATGAAAGACACCCGGGATATTGTCCATCTTCTGGAACAGGGAGGTGCTGTATATAAGCCGTATGAAATTATTTTTTTTACTGACAAGGGATTTAAAACCCTCAACGGTTGCGTAAACCCGTCTCCCCATATTTTCAAGATGATAAGTGATAAAGGCTGTGACGGGATTATAACCCGGGGCGCATCCGCCGTCCTGTATAAGCAGAACGTCTATCTCCCTGAACATCTTTTCCGTTTCAAGCTTTTTACTTTTTGAAAGCAAAGATATCCTCTGTCCGACCCTTACTCTTGCCAGGAGTTCATCAGGGTTGAATGGTTTACATAAAAAATCATCGGCGCCCTCATCCATGTATCCTGATTTGCATTCTTCACTGTCATCGCCGCTGATAATGATAATATATATCCCCTTGAGATCAGGGTGGCCTTTGATAAGCCGGCATAGGTCGAGCACTTCCGAGTTGTCGGAGGAGATATCAGATATAACAATATCGGGCATCGATTTTATTACCCTTGCCCTTGCCTCCCTGTTATTCCTGACACCATCGATAAGCAGATCGGGATGGCTTGAGAGGATATTTTTAAAGAATTCCCTCTCGGACGTCTTATCACTAATGATCAATACCTTGACTTTTTCTTCCATGGCAACCTCCCTTTGAAAGACTCAGAAGATCTTTTTATCGAGGACCCTGCTGCATCCATCAAGAATTTTATCGACTGCCGCGTTGTCAGGCGAATCTATCTTTTCAAGGAGTCGGGTTTTGTCAACAGCAGCTATCCGGGAGACTACTACGATGATTGATATTGTCAATAATATTATATGATTCTCTCTCACCCCAATTATTTACTCGGAACTTTTCACGGTGCCTTTTTTGTGCTGTTTGATTGCCATAAAGCAAAATATCCTGCTCCGCAGGTTTCCCGTTAATGGCTTAAGGATATAACCTGTTTCATGGCGGACAAAAATTCGGATTTTCCCACGAGAGATTCTACCCTCAGGTCCCTTTCCTCATTGCCGTCTTTGTTGAGAAAGATAATCGTAGGGACGCCTATTACCTGATATTTCTCCAGGACTTCATCTTGAAAGGGTTGTTTAGCAGTCAAATCCATACGAAGTGTAATAAACTTATCACCCAGCTCCATAATCTGTTGGTCTTTAAAAACAGCCTTATCGAGCTCCCTGCAAGGGATGCACCAGTCGGCATAGAAATCAAGGATAACAGGCCTTCCTTCCCGGGCGGCCTTTATCAAAATATTTTTATCGTAGGCGGTCCAGGCGATGCCCTCTTTGGCTGAATGAGAGGAATAAAAATAGCCTGTGCCTAACAGAATAATCAATATCCCTGAGATCCTTTTAATATAGACAAACCGGACCCGGGTCTGTCCTGCCTTTTCAAGCCACCCGAGATGAATGCCGGCTGCCAGGCTCAAAATGAGAAAAAGCACGGGTTTTGCAATTGAACCGGGTATCAGGGGGCTGATCATATAGGCCGCCATACAAAGCAATACCCATCCCATCAGCTTTCTTATCCACAGCATCCAGTCACCTGATGAGGGGAGTCTTTCTATTGCCCCTGAAAATATAGCCAGGATACAGATCGGCAGTCCCATGCCCATGCTGAGGATGAAAAAGCACAAGAAACCGAAAAATGGATCAGCCTTCTGGCCCACATAGGTGAGAAGCCCCAGGACGAATGGTCCTATGCACGGAGCGGCAATAATCCCCATGGTAAGCCCTATGAAAAAGGTCCCGAAATATCCGCCGTAATTCTTCGATGCTATTTGATTTAATGCCGAAGGGACGCGCAGTTCCCAGAGGTCAAAAAAACTTAGGCCAAGGCCGGTCATTATCAAGGCGACTATAATCAGCACGACAGGATTTTGAAGCATGGAGCCCAGCATGTTTCCCGATAAGGCGGATGTAACTCCAAGGATCGAGTTTGTGACCGAGAGCCCGAACAGATAAAGAACCCCATGAATAAAGGGGTTGCCTTTCATCTTTCCGCTCTTCCCGCCGAAATATGAAACCGTGACAGGGATAAGAGGATAAATGCAGGGGCTCAGGTTCAGGGCCAGACCTCCCAAAAAGATCAGGGCCAGTGTCAGCAAGAGGCCTTTGTCAGATCCGAACTTATCTTTCTCTTTTTTAGCGGCAGCCTTTACGCTTTTTATTGAAAGGAACAGATCATTGTTTATTTCTTTCGTAGGGCTGGCCTGAGACACTAAAGTGAAGGTCAAATCAACCGGCACATCTTCCGGCGGCATGCACGCGTTAAGAGAACATGCCTGATAGGAAAGCCTGCCCTTTATTGTCTGTGTCCCTGATGGAGAGTCATTACTGAAGGCAATTGTGGCACTGACAAGGATTTCTCCGGAAAAGATCTCTATAGGTTCATTCAGGTAATCAAATTTTTTTTTGACGGGATCAGGAAAGCGGATATCCCTCACCTTGAGGGAAGGGGTTTCATTAAAGACAAAGGATGTGGGGATAATTTCACCGTTTCCGGCCCCGACGCCATGGATATACCATCCGTCCTGGATGTTCATGCGAAAAAGGATAGGATAGGTTTGTCCGGCATGATAATTATCGGAGGAGTGAATGACCTCGATATTGACGGTTTTAGCCCATGACTGCCCTGTGGAAAATGCGAATAAATTTATGAAGAGGAACAGGAGATAAATTATTTTTTTCATATCATTATGGACACTAATTCACTTTGATCAATTGTTTTATAGTCTCTTCCATCGCCTTTTTTTCCTGTACATTAATTTTCCCGAATACAAGCGCCTTTGTCGGGCATGTCGCGACACAGGGCGGGCTTTCAGTTTGAAAATCTGTCTCATTAACGCACATATCACATTTTTGCATTTTTTCATCAACGCCAAAGGCAGGCGCGCCAAAGGGACAGGCCACAAGGCATGTCTGACATCCTATGCACTTATCCCTGTCTGCCTGTACGACCCCATCCTCAACCCTTTTGGAAATAGCGCCCTGGGGGCATACCTGGACACAAACCGGTTCAACGCAATGCATGCATGAAACTGATGCGGAAATATTTTTTACGTCCGGATAGCTGCCCTGCCATATCTTTTCAACGCGCCTCCATCTTATACCTGATTCGACGCCCCTCCAGCTTTTACAGGCAACTTCACATGCATGACACTGGATGCAGTTCTCTTTGGCATAGGAAAACCCGTATTCTTCGGACATCCTTAACTCTCCTTTCAAGCTAAACTTTTTTCACCTGCACAAGCGTCTGACTGCTCATAGCAGTAATTAACGGATCATATGCCTTCTCAGGGTCAACACTGTACATATTATTCACATTCGCCCCGCCGTCTGCAATGGGGAAATCTTCAAAGCCAAGCTCCTTGCAACCCTGCCACCAGCCATGAAGCATCATTACAGTATCCGGCCTGATTCCGGGATAGATCTCAGCTTTCACTTTCATCCAACCATGGGGTGATTCCACCCTTATCCAGTCACCGTTTTTAATGCCACGCTCGGTTGCCGTATCCGGATGGATATGAAGCGCCGGATAGGGTTGGATTTCCCTCAATAAAGGAACATTCCTCTGCCAGGAGGCTGTATAGCAATTGGATGTATGATAATCAGAAAGAATCAACGGGTACTTTTCCGTTAACTCGGGCGTGCCTGTTATACTTTCGGGAGGTTCCCTCCATTCGGGCAGCGGGTTATATCCGGCTGCCTCAAAAGATGTATTATAGATCTCCACCTTTCCGTGGGGAAGAAATGGCGCGCCTGAAAGCCTTGTGCTCTTGCCCTTAAAAAGCGATTCATAATTCTTATAAGTCCTGGGGGCAGGTGTTCCTCCCTGTCCTCCCTGTGCCTGCAATGCAATGCCCTCCGGGTGTTTCCTCAGGTCATCCACGGTTATGCCCAGGGGTTCCAGCTGATAATTCATGCAATTTACCATGCTCCCGTTCCAGAAGTCCTCGCCATAACCCATCTTTACCCCCATATCCAGGAAAAATTCAAATATGGATTTGTAGTCCCCCAGGGGCTCAATGACTTTGTTTCTAGGTACAATGTTATTCCCCCTGGTTCCAAAGGGGTGATCGATCTCGTAGGGAGTGGCAACAGGGATAACTATATCCGCGTAATTCATGTCAGCGGTGCGGGTGACATCCACCACCACATAAAAGTCCAGTTTTTTCAGGGCCTCTATAACCCTTTTTGTGCCGCGCGTGCTTACGGTGGGCTGAGTGCCCGGCGCGATGATAGTCCTTATGGGATAGGGTTTTTCCGTCAGGACACTGTCGAGAATCCTGTAATAGGCAGATGATGTGCCTTCCATGAAAGGTTGAAATTCTTTCGGGAACTCGGGGCCTACAAGTTTGTCTATCATTTCCTGTGTGTATCTGCTCGCCAGACTAATGCCCCTTTGTCTTGGCATATTGCCGCCTCCTCCGCCCATTCCGCCTAAAAGATTTCCGCCTTTCCTGTCCAGGTTTCCGGTAATAGCCATCATAATCGCCACTGCACGGATCGCATCGTTGGATGATGGCGTATGCTCAACGCCGTTTCCCAGGTCAATGGCAGCGCCGTTTGCCTTTGCATATATCCTTGAGACTTCCATGATCTGCCTGGCCGGGACCCCTGAAATCTTCTCACCCCACTCAGGTGTATATTTCTGAACATGTTCTTTAAGCTTATCAAATCCGAAACAATACTTTTCGACGAAGTCCTTATCAATAAGATCTTCATTTATAATCACATTGAGCATGGCAAG
>Ga0153915_10001592_pt1 | contig 20824 bp, 16 predicted proteins | sample Opewatmetagenome_2_FD_107003 | JGI IMG/M metagenome (GOLD analysis project Ga0153915, IMG submission 107003) | Freshwater wetland microbial communities from Ohio, USA - Open water 3 Core 3 Depth 3 metaG | ecosystem: Environmental > Aquatic > Freshwater > Wetlands | place: USA: Ohio, Lake Erie...
ACGATCGCAAACGGGCGCGTATTGCATTAATACGTACCCGTTTGCGAAGCCTTGCGGTCGTCGATTATACGGAGCTTTCACGCTACCCAAACCGTTCACTTTATTGTTTCACAGACCCTAAAAGCCGATTTTTCAGGTTCTTTGTGTACTTCATTTGTTTGATTTTTTTGTTTTGTTGGATAAACTTTTTGTTCTTCGAAAAAGTGAGATTTATGAGAAATGCGATTAAAAAAAGTTTTCTTATTTATGGTTCGGTCATTTTTCTGTGGCCGTTTAGCGGATTTACCAATCAGGTTGAGGACCAACCATATAAACCTTCGATTTTAACTGCGAATGTACTTGAAACGTATTTCAAGAATTTTGAAATTCTTGCGAAGTCTGAGCAATGGAAAGAAATCATTTCGCAGGGCGTCTCTGCTTTGGACGTCGCTAGAAAATTAAACAGAATTCATGATGAAGCAAAAATTTGCGCTCAATTGACATCTTCATTCTTTTATCAAGGCGATTACTCTGAAGCATTCAAATATGCTCGCCTTTGCCACGAATTGTCTGAGACAATTGATGATCATTCCCTGTTTCTTCGAGCTTTATATCTTGAATCAGCCATTTATCGTGCGTTAGCGGGAAAAAATCCTGAAGATGATTCACTTTTCATCCAATCAGTGAAAATCGCCGAACAAGCTGCTGAAATTTATGATAAAAATGCAATTGATGACGACTGTCTGAAAGGGAAAATCTATTTTAATTGGGGAGCTGCTTTCGCAGACCATCCCAAAGGGGATTTAGCTCAAGCGATTCGTTGCTATCTAGTCGCGCTTGACTGTTTTCAAAGAGCCAATATTGTTGATGACGTTCTTCGGACAAGAATTCGTTTGGGCAAAGCCTATTTGCTGCAAAAAAAATATGATGACGCACAAAAAATAATCGACGAAGCTCGTCCGCTGATATCCACTCAACGTATTGCTATGCAGGCTGATTATTTAGAAGCACAGCTAAAATTGGCTATCAATGATTTTGTTAATGCTAGGAAGTTTGCAGATAGTGGTTTTGAGAAAGCTGAATCTTTGGGTGCAAAAGAAGATATGCAGCGTTTTTCTTTATTATTACAAAAAATAAATATGCCCAAAGAACCTTACTAACCCGGCATTCAAATATACCACGCGCGGCCTGAAACTTGGATTTTGAGCTGCGCGAAAATTCCAAGTTTCAGGCTGCGCGTGGTATAACATATCGCTTGCAACGGCTTTGCCATATCGATCTTCGCTCGGAATCCTGCTATGCGAATTCGTCAAGCCATAAACGTTTCTCTGCTGTTTCGCCTTTCTTGCTCGCTCGACCAATAGTTTCTCGGTTTTTAACGACTCTAGGGAGCTTTCGTTCAAGCCTCAAAGCCGATTTTAAGGTTCTTTGAGTACAAATTGGCTCAGATGGTTCTTCATCTTGACGGCGCAACCTCAAACTGATATTCATTTATATGAGAATATCGCCTTGACAAGGAAATTTCGATGAATGGACGGATCTCAGTGCCAACTATGAATGACATTGGTTCATCTTCCCGTAAATCGGTTAAGCCATCGAAAACGTTTGGTGAAAATGTCTTTGGTCGATTGCAAATCGAACAGAGCCTTTCTCCGCAGATTGCTTCCAATTGGCTTGCAGCTATGGACGGCTATGAATCGATCGATCGAAATCATCTTGATGCGATTGCCGATGCATTGAAAACATGGGCCATTAACAAGGGCGCTAAACATTATTCCCATTGGTTTCAACCAATGACTGGGTGCGGCGCGGAAAAACATAATTCTTTTCTAGCTTGGAAAAATTTCTGCGGCTGTGCGATGGACCAGTTTGGTGCAGAGCAGCTCTTTCAAGGAGAAACGGATGCTTCTTCTTTGCCGAATGGCGGATTGTGTAAGACTTCAGCAGGCCGCGGCTATACGATCTGGGATCCGACGACTCCTGTATTTCTTTGGGAGGATGCTGATGGTCTGACCCTGTGCATTCCTGCGCTTTTCGTTTCTTATCGCTCTCAGGCGCTTGATTTTAAAACCCCATTACTCCGTTCCGAGCAAAAGTTGCGCGAAGCTGTGGGCAGATTATTGAAAATCAGCGGCATCAAAGCTAATCGCGCTTTTTCAACCTTAGGTCCTGAACAGGAATATTTTCTCATCGATCGATCGTTTTTCGAGTTGCGTCCCGATCTTATTCAAGCGGGGCGGACTGTAGTAGGCGCCCGGCCGGCGAAAGGGCAGCAATTGGAAGATCATTATTTTTCAGTGATCGATCGTCGGATTTTGACTTTTATGCGTGATCTTGAAGAGGCAGCGCACGCATTGGCGATCCCGATCTCGACCCATCATAATGAAGTTGCTCCCGCTCAATATGAAACTGCCCCGCTTTATGAAAAAACCGCACTGGCAGCGGATCACAATTTACTGTTGATGGAGCTGATGCGCAAAATTGCATCGCAGCACGACCTTGCCTGTTTGTTCCATGAAAAGCCGTTCCAAGGTTTCAATGGATCGGGAAAGCACTGCAATTGGTCAGTAGCAACGGATACGGGACTTAATTTGCTTGATCCCAAAAATAACAGTTTCCATTTTCTTGTTTTGCTTACGGCTATTTTACGAGGCGTTCATCAGCACGCAGCATTGCTTCGATCGAGCATTGGCTCTGCACGCAACGATTGGCGTATTGGCGGTTTTGAAGCGCCTCCATCGATTATTTCAGTCTATCTTGGCGAGGACTTGGAAAATGTCGTCAACCAAATTATCCATGATCGGAGCGAGCCGAAAAAGCTGGGCAGTATCATCGATGTCAATTTATCGAACATTTTGCCGATACATCTAAATGATTCCGATCGCAACCGCACCTCTTTTTTTGCATTCAATGTGAACCGGTTTGAGTTTCGTGCTGTCGGCGCTTCGCAAAATGTGTCATGGCCCGTGTCAGTTGTCAATGCAATCGTTACCGACAGTTTACACCTCATTTTGGATGAAATTGAAGATAGTTTGAGCCGCCGTTCAAACGAAACCCTCTTAGCCACCGCACTTCCGATTTTGCGGCGGCATTTGAAGGAATCGCAGTCAATTATCTTTGCCGGCGATAATTATACTCTTGAATGGCAGCAAGAAGCTGAAAAACGCTCTCTTCCTAACTTCCGAAAAAGCTTCCACTCATTTGCAGTTTTACGCGACCCTAAAACTGAACGAGTATTTCAAGGCATACTATCAGCCGATGAATTGAGTAGCCGGCAGGAAGTTTTTTATGAACAATATGCAAAAGAGATGGATATTGAATGCCGGCTGATGATTGAGTTATTCCGCACCCAGATATTGCCTGCAGTGACTTTCCATCAAAAAAATTGGGCTAAGTCGATTTCGCATATTGCCGATCTTAAAATTTCCGATGGCAAACAGCGGAAACATTTAGAGTTTTTCTCCAGTCAAATCGATGATGCGATTGAAGCTGTCGATGAACTGGAGCAGAATCTCAAACAGACGCAAGGGCTGGGATGGGAGGCGCTTGCTAAAGTATTTTGCGAATTGTTGTTGCCTCGGATGGAGAAAGCAAGGCTGGCTATCGATTTGCTGGAAAACCAAGCCGATGATTCGCTTTGGCCGTTGCCTAAATATCGGGAAATGTTGTTAATGCGATGAAAAAAATCGGTTTTTTCGGCGGAACGTTTGATCCAATTCATTTTGGACACATCAACTTAGCTTTGCAGCTATCGGAGAAGCATCACCTCGATGAAGTTCTTTTCTGTATTGCCGCGCGCTCGCCTTTTAAAAAAAATCGCCCGCCTGCTGCCGAGGCAAAACATCGGTTGGCCATGACTCGCCTGGCGATTCAGGATATTCCCGGATTCAAGGTCAGTGAAATTGAATTACAGCGATCAGGGATCTCATATACAATTGACAGTTTGCGTTCACTTAGAGCTGAATTCGAGCGAGGACATGAAGCGGTTCAGCTTTATATTCTGCTTTCGGATGAGTCTTTAGAGAATTTTCATCTATGGAAAAATGCAGAGGAAATCGTTCAGTTGGCAGCTCCTTTAGTTGGTTTCCGCACGATTAGCCATGAAAAGATTCCTGCTTCGCCGGTTAAGGGAGCTCTATTGAAAGGGTTGACTCTCACAAATCGTTTTGAAATATCGAGTACCCAAATCCGATCGCGGTTAAAAAAGGGATTATACTGTCGCCATCTAATGCCTTTCAAAACTCTGGACTATATCCATAAACACCGTCTATACTTGTAACCTAATCTTATTACAGATTCGTTATTGCAATAAAGCTTTTCAATAAATCTTGCGGTTTTTTAATCTGCAATTATGAAACGAAACTTGGTTAAAATGCTAAATAGAATAGCTCAAATTATTTATGACAAAAAAGGATTTAATATTCTTGCTCTAAACCTCAAGGGCCAAAGTTCGATCGCAGACTATTTGTTGATCGCTGAAGGAAATGTCGACCGGCATGTGGTTTCGATTGCACGAGCGATCATTGAGGATTTCAAGGATATTCCTGTTCGGGTTGAAGGTCTTGCGAATGGCGATTGGATCGTGCTTGATTTTACAGATATTATCGTTCACTTATTCCAGCCGGGAGTTCGAGAAAAGTATTCTCTTGAAAAACTCTGGAAGGGAAGCCACATCGTCGATTTGACCATTGACGTATCAAAGGATGCGCATGGAAAGACTCTTTCATGTGGAATGTGAGATTTGCTGGTCGTTAATCTTTATAGGCTAGTAGGTTGCGATTAAAATATTTTTTAGATCGATCGCAATCTTGCTCATAGCGGCTTATATCCAGACAATTTGAATATGTTGTTTGGGTATATTCATGCTTTCGCTATTTGTAAGCTGTTTTTTGAAATTGCCGAACCGCATCAATTTTGATATGATCTTTGGAAAAAACTGGAAAAATTTGTATGAACAATAGACGGGTAGTTGTCACGGGGATGGGAATCGCTTCCTGCTTTGGTACCGATGTCGAGCAGTTCTATCAGCAGCTGTTGGCCGGTAAGAGTGGAATCGTACCCATCGATGGTTTTCCGTGCGCAGATTATCCGACGCGTTTTGCTGGCGTAATCCGGGACTTCGACCCTGGCGAATATATTGATAAGAAACAAGCGCGGCGGGTTGATCCATTTATCCGCTATGCAATGGTCGCTGGAAAAAAAGCACTCGAATTTGGACATCTGACCGGCGATGCTTTCAGTGCCCTGAACAAAGAACGATGCGGGATTATCGTTGGCTCTGGTATGGGCGGCATGAATATTTTCCATGACGGCGTCGAAACTCTTGTTCAAAAAAGTTTTCGTCGGTTGACCCCCTTTTTCGTCCCTTTCATCATTACGAATATGGGTGGCGCGCTTCTTGGAATCGACCTCGGCTTTTCAGGACCGAACTACTCCATCTCAACGGCGTGCGCAACTTCCAATTATTGTATTCATGCAGCTGCTCAACTGATACAGACGGGACATGCGGATCTCATGCTCTGCGGCGGCGCAGAAGCTCCAATGTCGCCGATTGGCCTGGCTGGCTTCGTAGCTTGCCGTGCTCTTTCAACCCGCAATGATGAGCCGCAAAAAGCATCTCGTCCATGGGATCGCGACCGCGACGGATTTGTAATGGGCGAAGGCTCTGGCGTTTTGCTTTTGGAAAGCTTGGAACACGCACTTCAACGGGGCGCGCCAATATATGCAGAATTATTAGGCAGCAGCATCAATTGCGATGCGTATCATATGACAGATCCCCGGTCTGATGGCGCTGGAGTTGCACGATGTATGGAAGATGCTTTGAAAAATGCAAATGTTGCACCTCAACAAGTAAATTATATCAATGCTCACGCGACATCAACGATTTTGGGCGATATGTGCGAGATCAATGCGATTCGAACTGTTTTCGGTCCTCATATTCAAAACATCAAAATCAATGCGACTAAATCGATGATTGGCCATTGCTTAGGTGCGGCCGGAGGGTTGGAAGCGGTTGCGACGATTATGGCTATTCGAACGTCAAAATTACATCCAACAATCAATCACGATAATCCCGATCCCGCCCTCGGCGGCGAATTCGATGTTGTGCCAAATGCGATGAAAGAACATAAAGTCGAAATAGCGCTCTCGAACTCTTTTGGTTTCGGCGGGCATAATTCGACGCTTGTTTTTGCGCCGTATCGATCCTGATAATAATAGGCTTAGCACATGACACGGCAAGATCAATCTTTTGGAGTAGTCCCTTTGCGTCATCAGAATGGCCGTTGGGAGGTTTTTTTGATTCAGCATTGCCATGGACGTTATTGGGGTTTTCCCAAAGGGCACGCTGAACTCAATGAAACGCCTGAAGAAGCGGCCTGCCGCGAACTCAAAGAAGAAACCAATCTCGACATTGTTCGCTATTTACAGAAAGAGCCTTTGCTCGAGCAATATCAATTCATGTCGAATTCCTCGAAACACACGAACAAACTTGAAAAACAGCGAGTGTTTAAACGAGTTTTTTATTTTGTCGCAGAAGTGTCGGGTGAAGTCATTCTTCAGGAAAATGAGATTTCGAACGGACTCTGGCTTCCTATTAAGCAGGCGTTTGAGCAATTGACCCATCCGGAAGGTCGAGCTATTCTCGCCCAAGTTGAAAAAATTCTCGCGGAGATTTAATCTTCGTTAGTGTTTTTTTTACGGCGTTCACCATCTCCAGCTAGGCAGGTTTACGGGAAAATTGAAATATTTGCCCGTCATTGCATCGTTTCGAAGATCAGTCAGCATAAAAAACGGCTGTCTGGTTTTTCTCGGGAAAAGTGCTTTGCCAATCTCTTATCCACCATCGATCGCAATCAAGCCAATCTTACACTGATCCTGGATGCTTTTTATGGGAAACTCGAGGATTACTTTCTCGCAAGTTATTCCGATGAAAAGCTCATTTCGATTCAAGCTGGTACGGAAGCTCTTTCATTTCTTCTTTTGCTGGATTATATCGCATCGTTGCCGCTGCATCCCGATACCGTCATCTATATTGTCGAAGATGATTATCTGCACCGGCCGGGATGGATCGATATGATGCGAGAGGGTTTTTCGCTGCCCGATGTTGATTACTTAACTCTTTACGATCATCGCGACAAATATTTTTTACCATCGTATTCAAAGCTGACTTCGCAATTATTCGTTTCCCCGCATTCACATTGGCGGACGACTCCTTCGACAACAAACACATTTGCAACGCGATTTCGGACGCTGTTGGAAGATTTGTCTGTTCATCGCCGATTTTCTCGCAATCGGTCGATTACCGCCGACCATGCCAAGTTTTGTTGTTTGCGCCGAAAGGGGCGAGTTCTAGTCTCGCCGATCCCAGGATATTCTACACATTGCGAGATCGAGTATGCTTCGCCTTGCGTCGATTGGGAAGGGATGATTCGTTTCTGAATAGTATATAATAATATATTTAGTTCTTGTGGGTTTATTAAAACAACGTGCGGTTTTTTAAGTTGTTATATTTTATTATATAATCAATGTGTTTATATGTTATAATTTAATTGATAATATATTATTCGAGCGTGTCTTGTAATATTCCCGAAGATGTATTAGAAGCATGGGTAAAAGACGTTCTTCAACGGGATAATGGCGAGCAAACAGTTGTAAAACTTTTTTGTAGACTACGTATGCAATATCAAGGAGTCGCTTCACCTGAGTGGTGTCAATTCGCAGAATGAGTCGGTGGCGAAGCGATGTTCCAAAAGTTGTGTGGAGAGGGTCTTTGGGCCTGGATCTGTAAAGAAGAATCCGAAGAACTGTTCTTTTGAGAAAATTCCGGCATACTCCGCACCATCCGAAATTCACAATTTTGGGCGGCGCAGAGTATGTCATATCTCTATTGATATCGCAACACGTGGAGAGGAGGGGAAACAACTTCTTAAAACGAAAAGTCTTGCAAACAACGTGCTTTCAGAAAAAAATAACGATTTGAACGCATCGCTTGCCATAATCCCGTGGCCTCTGCAGAGGCGGGGCAAGGCAAGCTATTTAACAAGCGAAAGCAGCTTACAGCTGCTTCGGTTCCTTGAGCGGCGGAAGAATCTCCACCTTTCAGGGAGGAGTTCTTCAACAAGTCGTTTTTATGAAAAAGGTCTTTGTTTGGTTTTTAATATTGTTAGTCATCGCCGCCGGCTCATTTGCTCTGGGGCGTGTTTATCATCAAAAGCGCTTATCTCTGCATGAAAATCAAAGTTCGTGTATAGATAATGGATTTCTTCCTGCCAGCTTTCCAGCCAGAAATCGTCCATTTGTGGTTTTTATCTGCGGTTATAACAATGGTGCTTTTTTGGAAAAAACGATTCGCTCCGTTTTTTCTCAGGCTTACGACAACTACCGTTTAATTTATATCGATGATGCATCGAATGATCGAAGCGATGAGTTAGCTCGAGAATGCATTAGTCAGAACGAGTTTTCCAGTCGCGCTGCTTTTTTTCATAATGAGCAAAAACTGGGTTTTTTGGCGAATTTGGCTCGCGCAGTTCAAATATGCAAAGATGATGAAATTGTCGTTGTTCTCCGCGGACAGGATTGGCTGGCGCACGAATGGACGCTAAGTACATTAAATCAATATTTCGCCGATGCTGATCTCTGGCTTGCCTATGCCCAATATATTGAATTTCCATCTTATCGCATGGGAGTTTCACGAGGATATCAGCAAACAGAGTGGCAATTGCTTCGCCACGCACCATTATTGGCGAATCATTTGCCGGTATTTTATGCGGCGCTTTTCAAGCGAATTAAGGATAGCGATTTACTATTTCAAGGGGCTTATATGCTTGATGGGGGAGAGTTAGCCTTGATGCTACCCATGCTCGAGATGGCGCAAGATCATTTTCAGTTTATACCTGAAGTTCTTTCCATATCGAATCAGCGCGCTTTTGGCTTGGAAAATCGCGATACCTCGACTCAGTGCGAACAATATATTCGATCGCAGAAACCTTATTTGCCATTGGCGAATCTTCATTTCGAACAAGAAGAGAATGTAGATCCAGTCCAGGAGACGGAGACGCCATCATGATGCGAACGGTTTTATCGGTTTGTTTTTTGTTAGGAGCTGCATTTTTATGTTTTTTCTGCGGCGCTGGGTACATTAACAAGACGACTAATTATGAAAAGTCTTTCTCTCCTCTTGTTCAAGGAATTCGTCCCGATAAAGATTATCCCATCACAGATAAAAAATCTTTTACTGTTGTTTTGTATGCTCACAATTCTGCGGATTGGTGCGAGCGCGCCCTTCGATCCGTATTCGAACAGGATTATGAAAAATGCCGGGTGGTTTTTGTCGATGATGCATCAGTGGATGGCACATTGGAGAAAGCGCAGCAGTTCATTGTTAATAATAAGCAAGATTACCGAGTGATTGCGATCCGAAACGACGTGCCGCTGGGGCCTGTTGGGAGTCTTTATCGCGCTGCGGAGCATTGCCAGGATTTTGAAATTCTGATTCCCTTGGATGCGCAAAATTGGTTTGTTCATGATGGTGTTTTTTCCCGGCTCAATAAAGTCTTTCAAAATCCCGATGTTTGGATGGCATTTGGACAATCGATCGATTATCCAACCTATCGGATGATTCATCCTCCTTTTTTCGATGCGCGCACGATCAAAAAATCGGGATTTAGATCTCAGATCGGAGATATCCGTTCCTCTTGCGCCTTTTATGCATCTCTGTTCAAAGCGATCCCCTTATCTGATCTATTTGTCGATGGGCGGTTTTCTTGTTTTCCGCAAGTGTATCTTATTAAGATTCTTGAGCAATCTGGTGGCAGAATTCGTTCACTGGACGAGCCGATGGAATTCGCAAATCGTTCATGTCATTTCCGCCCATTGAAAATGATCGGAGATGAGCAGGCCTTGCTGCAGGCGCGGGCTCCTCTTAGGCCGCTAGATCACTTTCCTGTTGCTAACGCTCGAGAGAAGAGGGGAGTGGATGTCGTCATTTTTTCATTCGACCGCCCCATGCAGCTTTTTAGTGCTCTTGAATCGATCAGCCATTATCTTCGCGGTTATCAAACACTCACTGTTCTTTATCGCGCGAGCGATAGTCGGTTCGATGCTGCTTATCATGTTGTTAAAGGAGCGTTTCCTCAGGTGCGCTACATTAAGCAATCTGACAATCCTCGCAAGGACTTTAAACCATTGCTTCTGCAGGCAGTTTTTAATTCTCCGTCTGAATATATCGTTTTTGGCGTCGACGATATGATTGTAAAAGATTTTGTCGACTTGAATTTTTGCAAGCAGATGATAGAAAAAACCGGCGCTTATGGATTCTTTCTGCGTTTCGGCCGGCATATCCAACAATCATATATGTTTCAAAAACCACTAATGCTTCCTCTTAGTGTGCCGCTCAATAATGGTGTTTTTGCTTGGGATTTTTGCAAAGGCGAATTGGATTGGGGGTTCCCGAATAATCTCGATATGACTTTGTATCGTAAGTCCGACCTGAAAAAGTGGTTCACTGAACTTGATTACAAGCATCCAAATTCGCTGGAGTTCAAATGGGCGCAGCATTTGCCGGCGAATCGGATCGGTCTTTATTTTGAGCATTCCAAAATGGTCAATTTGCCGTTAAATATCGTTAATCCTTCCGATTGTCCCCATATGAATTTCATGACCGCTGAAGAACTCCTCGTGAAATTCAATCAGGGCTACAAGATTGATATCGAGCCATTGTTTCAAGTTGACAATCCATCTCCTCATTACGATTACATTCCAGAATTCGTTCCTCGCTGATTCATTTGAACCGGTTGATTTATACCACGCGCGGCTCAACATCGGTTTTTTAGTTGCATCGGCAGCCATAATTTTCGAACTCGCCTGCATCATCCAACTTATTCAAGTTGGGTTGCTTTGACGTTGGCTTCGCCTAGTTCGAATCTTGGGTGCCTTTGATCTGGAAGGGGTATATATGAAATTTCCCGCGTACTGCCTGTCAGGATGCACGAACGGTTGGGTACGGGTTTGTTTAATCGCTTCGATCCAGGTTTTGCAATCAAAACCTGGATCTTCGGCTCAGAACCCGTTATAAGGCGGCTCTTAGTGTGGCCCTATGGCTAATTTTTTAACTTTCGTTGCTGTTTGAGGGTGATGTACGTGTTTTTCTGCTGTAAAACGGCGGCCTGGCTTGTCCATATATTCGTACATTTTTTCCGCTGTCTTTGAAATGGTTTTCGGGCCAAATGAATTTGTTAAATCTCTTTGAACAAGAAGATTGCGATTAGGATCGACTTGTTGTGACTGCATTGGGGGAACGTGTCCTCCAACTTTGTTGATACCTCGAGTCATAGACGCCTCCTGTAAATTGAAAATTTAACTTATAGGATTTGAAACAATAGATGTCTAGTCGTTTCCAGGTAAACGACTGCGTTCGAAAGGGGGTTGCTCTAGAACCGTGCGCCGATACGTTTTGACGATTAGATTCGTTAATTCTGTTAGACTATTCGCCTTCCCTTCGGATTTGGGCATTGTTTCTGAAATAGGGAGATGAATTTCATTAATCATATTAACCTGGTATTTATGTATCACTTTCGTGTACTGTTATAGTCATTTTAGCATATTTTGATATAATTTTCAATAATACTGATTATTTGATTGTTATCAAGAGGGGCGTTGTTTTTTTTATTGTTGGTTGGAATTGAATCGTTTGGGTGTACATCCAAAGAATATGAAAAAACCGATTTTTCAACCGAACGTGGTATGCGTTTGATCCAGATGTTTCTGCGGATGGTTGAAAAATTGTAGCTCAAAAGGCTGCGGAAAAGTTAAAAATAAGCGTATGGCTCGATTGTTTTGGATATTTCTTTGTCATTTGATGCGGTGGGTTTTGTCCCTCCGATATAAGATCGAAGTTCGAGGGTTGGATACTTGTACTCCTCAGCGGCTGAAAGGGGATCGTGGAATTTTATTTTTGCCGAACCATCCTTCTTTGCTGGATCCATTTGTTCTGATTTTGCTGCTTTGGCCGAAGTATCGCTTGCGGCCGGTTGTTGTTGAATACATCCACCGCACCCCATGGCTGCGTTTTTGGATGAAAGTCATCAGAGCTTTGCCGATTCCTAATTTTGAGACGTCTGTTAATCAGATCAAGATTCGAAAAGCTCAGCTCGCAGTCGCTGATATAGCAGAAGGCTTGAAGCGGAAAGAAAACTTTCTCTTATATCCAGCAGGAAAAGTCAAAATATCTTCGCAGGAAATAATAGGGGGAGCTTCTGCGGCTCACGATGTGATTCAGGAATATCCAGAGGCTAATATTGTTCTCGTCAGAACAACGGGTTTTTGGGGCAGCCGTTTTTCGCGAGCGTTGACAAAGCGATCGCCCGATCTGAAAGATACGATCGCTTATTGCATCAAAAAAACTTTGCAAAGCTTGATATTTTTCTTGCCGCGTCGTCGAATTTTGGTGGAAATCGAGGCCCAGCCAGCCGATTTCCCGCGTTTGTCCGAGAGGCTTGAACTTAACCGCTACCTCGAAAGCTGGTACAATCGCTATGAAAATGACGACGGAGTGATTCAGGACAAAGAACCCCTTTCCATTGTATCTTATAGCTGCTGGAAGAAGGATTTGCCTGTAGCTTATCAACCTAAAGAAAAGCAGAATAACGGCTCGGGAATTGCTATTTCTACTAAAACCAGCACAAAGATTTATACCGAGATCTGCAAAATTATCGAAAAGCCGGGTTTTGAGATTCGTCCTGAAATGGATCTTGCGACCGATTTGGGCATGGATTCACTGCAAGTGGCCGAATTGATCAGTTTCATTGCCCAGAATTATCATGCTGAAGAATTGCATCCGGAAGATTTTACTACAGTGCAAAATGCTCTGGAGATCGCCGAGGGCGCTCGCACGAATAATAATCGCCCTTCGTTCGATTCAGCAAAACTCTCGCGCTGGCCGGATCAAGAAAACCGGCCGCTGCCATTTTCGATCGCTGGAAGAACGATTCCTGAGGCGTTTTTAAAATCGTGCGATATGCTAAGCGATTTTCCGGCCTGCGCGGATGATTTGATTGGCGTTCTTAGCTACAAAAATCTTAAATTGGCTGTATTGGTTCTGGCGGAAGAGTTCAGGCGTTACCCGTATGAATTTATCGGAGTTATGCTGCCCGCCTCGATCGCGGCTTCAATGGTTGTATTTGCCATCCAGCTCGCAGGAAAAACCCCAGTCATGCTCAATTGGACTTTGGGATCTCGCAGTCTTGACGGAATGGCTAAGCTTTCCGGTGTTGGCACTGTGATTACTTCTTGGCAGTTTTTGGAAAGAGTTTCCCATGTCGATTTCGGCACTTTGGCCGATTCTATCGAATTGCTGGAAGATATTCGCGAAAGGATTTCCTTTGTTACAAAATTACGAGGGTTTTATCGCTCAAGAATGAAAGCAAAATCCGTTTTGCGGTCATTGAAACTTAACGAACTTGATAAGAATTCCACTGCAGTTATTCTTTTTACGAGCGGTACGGAAGCAACGCCTAAAGGCGTTCCTCTGACTCACGATAATATCCTGTCGAATTTGCGTGTGGCTATGGCGTGCATAGAATTGAATAATCAAGACACGCTCTATGGCGTATTGCCGCCTTTCCACTCGTTCGGCTTTTCCGTTTGCAGCATGTTTCCTATTCTCGCCGGCATCAAAGTTGCTTATTATCCCGATCCTACTGATAGTTTTGCCTTGGCCGAAGGGATCGAACGGTGGAAAATTACCATTTTCTGCAGCGCGCCCAGTTTTTTAAAGGGAATATTCCAAGCGGCTAAAGATGAGCAGTTGAAAAGCGTCCGTTATTTTGTGACCGGCGCGGAAAAATGTCCGCCCGAGTTATACGATCGGGTAGCCAAGCTTTCCAGCGCTGCTCGAATTGTCGAAGGATATGGAATTACTGAATGCTCGCCCATTATTAGCCTCACATCTCCTAACCGTCCGCCTGTCGGGGTTGGGCAGCTTCTCTCGAACATGGAGCTTCGCATTATTCATCCGGTAACCCAAGCTGTGCTGCCTTTTTCAAGCGAGGGCGAGTTTTGTGTAAGAGGGCCAAGTGTCTTTAGCGGCTATCTTGGAAATCCTCGCAGCGCATTTATCGAGATCGATGGCCAAAAATGGTATCGCACCGGCGATATTGGCCATGTCGATTCAGATGGCAATCTGATCATCTCTGGACGTCTGAAACGGTTCGCCAAGCTCGGAGGCGAGATGATCAGCTTGGGAGCGATCGAAGATGTTATTTATGCCGAACTGATCCGCCAACAGCGCATTAGTGTCGATGTGCCGGCTTTAGCCGTTGTACCTGATGAACGCGACAGCGCCAAGCCGCAGTTGATTTTGTTCGCAACATTTCCGATTGAGCTCGATGAAGTTAATGATATTTTGCGCAATGCTGGATTCAGCCGCCTGATCAAGATCAGCGCGATCCGCTCTATTCTGCAGATCCCGTTGCTTGGCATTGGCAAAACTGATTATCGAAGTTTACAAACCTTGATTTCCTGAACTATGCAAACGATTCCTCAAAACCAACTGCATCTTTATAACACCGAAACCCGGCAGATTGAAGCCATTACTCCAATCGATCATCAAGCGATCCGGCTCTATACATGCGGGCCGACGATTTATAATTTTGCCCATATCGGCAACTTTCGAACGTATATTGTCGAGGATTTGCTCCGCCGCACATTGCGCTTTTTGGGTTATTCCGTCATGCAGACGATGAATATTACGGACGTCGATGATAAGACGATCCGGGGAGCAATTGAAAAAAAATGTTCGTTGAAAGACTTCACAGATCCCTTCCGTAAAGCGTTTTTTGAAGATCTCGAAACTTTGCACATCGAACGGGCTGAGCATTATCCAGCTGCAACGGAATTTATTCCTGAAATGATCCGCCTGATCGAAAAGCTCATGGCGAATGGCCACGCATACAAAAGCCAAAATGGCAGCATCTATTTTAAAATTAGAAGTTTTCCCACTTACGGCCGCTTATCGCATCTGCATCTCGAAGAGCTGATGGCCAACGCCTCGGGTGAGAATGATGCTGATGAATACGACAAAGAGAATCTCGCCGATTTCGTGCTTTGGAAGGCGTACGATCCGCTTCGCGATGGCTCGATTTTTTGGGATAGTCCTTTTGGTCCCGGTCGCCCGGGCTGGCATATTGAATGCTCTGCGATGGCAATGAAACTGCTCGGTCCGACGGTCGATATCCATTGCGGCGGAGTGGATAATATATTTCCGCACCATGAAAATGAAATTGCTCAGTCGGAAAGCTTTTCTGGACATCGTTTCGTGCGTCATTGGCTCCACGTCGAACATCTCGTCGTGGATCATAAAAAAATGTCGAAGAGTTTGAATAACTTTTACACTTTGCGAGATCTGTTGAACCGCGGTTACAGCGGATCCCAAGTTCGTTACCTCCTTCTTTCGACGCATTATCGCATGCAGCTCAACTTCACGATGCAAGGCTTAGAAGCGTCAAAAGCCAGTCTGCAGCGGCTGGAAGATTTGATTATTCGCCTGAAAGAGATCAATAGTGATCAAAAAGGCTGTGAAGTTGCTCAATTATTGTCCAAAGCGGATGAGCGGTTTCGCGCTGCCTTGATTGATGATTTGAATATTTCGCCTGCTTTGGCTGTATTGTTTGATTTAGTGCGCGAACTCAATACCCTTTGCGATGCAAACTGTATCGGACGAAGCGATGCCCAAGACGCATTGTCTCTTCTGAAAAAATGGGACGAAGTTCTGGGAGTGTTGCCATTGGAAGGCGATGAGCTGATTCCTCAGAAATTGCAGCTTTTACTTAAGCAAAGGGAAGAAGCCAGATTGAAAAAAAATTATTCTTTGAGCGATCAGCTGCGCAAGGAGATCTTTGAGCAAGGTTATGTGATCGAAGACACAGCATCCGGCGCTCGATTGAAGAAAAAAAAGTGAGAAGTTAATGAACCAGAAAAGTCAGACACCCGATGAACGTTTGCTGCTAAAGCTATATCAGATCGCTATGGCAAACGGCGATCCGTTTACTGAGATTGATTTACGAGGTGTAGCTCCGCAGCTCGGTCAAAAAGAAGTGGCGATTAAAAACATTGTCAAACTTCTTGCACAAGCCAATTTTATTAAAAAAGTCGATGATACAACCGTTCATTTGACAGGCCGCGGCTGCGATTTTGTCATCGATTTTTTAAGCTCCACGAATCAGAATTAAGCTATGGTTTCGCTGGACGGTCAAAAAACTCGATTTTATTGTTTGAGAGCTTATTAATCTCCTTCGGGGCGCATTAACGGGAAGAAGATCACGTCGCGGATCGAGGGTGCTGAGGTGAAGAGCATGACCAGCCGATCGATACCGATGCCAATGCCGGCGGTGGGCGGCATTCCTTGGCAAATCGCTTCAAGAAATTCTTCGTCCATTGGTTGAGTTTCGTCGTAGCCTTTTTCGCGCTTCAGGGCTTGTTCTACAAATAGTTGCCGCTGTAATTCCGGATCGTTGAGTTCGGTGTATGAATTGCAGAGTTCTTTGCCCATAACAAAACTTTCGAAACGCTCGACAAGTCCTTCTTTTCTTAGTTCTGGATCACGATGCGGCTTGCAAAAGGGAGTCGTTTCAATGGGATGGTCAATGATGTGATGCGGCTGGATCAGATGCGATTCTGCAAACTCTTCAAAAAGCATGGCTATGAGCGCTCCACGTGAAGCATCTTTCACTTCCTCGGGATCTAATTTTGTTTCATCTAATAGCTTGGATCGGATTTGAGCGTCAGAAAGCTTGTTTACATCAATATGAGCATATGTTTGGATCGCGTCTTTCATCGACATACGTTTCCAGGGGGCTTTCATGTCGATGATTTGAGTTTCCGCATCTTTATCCAGTGCACAGCGGACTTTGGTGTCGCCAAAAAGCTTGAGAGCGATTTTTTCGCACAGGTTTTCGGTAAATTCCATCATGTCATGATAATCCCATCCCATGGCGTAGGCTTCCATCATCGTGAATTCGGGATTGTGGGTTCGGTCGATTCCCTCGTTGCGGAACACTTTTCCGATTTCGAAGATTCGCGGCATGCCGCCAATGATAAGCTTTTTAAGCGAAATCTCTAAAGCAATGCGCAGGAACATTTCCTGATCTAGTGCATTGAGATGAGTTTTGAAAGGAGCCGCCTCGGCGCCTCCATAGATATTTTGTAGAACAGGAGTCTCCACTTCTTCAAAGTCCAATTCTTCCATATATTTGCGAAGAATGGATACGATTTTCGAACGCAAGCGGAAACGCTCCATCGACTCGGAATGGGTAATCAAGTCGAGCCAGCGTTTACGATAGCAAATGCCTTTATCCGCCAGTCCAGAATGTTTATCCGGCAGGGGGAGCAAAGATTTGCATAACAATGTCACCTGGGAGACGAAAATAGTCAATTCGCCTTTTTGCGTACGGAACAAATAGCCTTCGATTCCTAAAATATCTCCGAGGTCAAGTTTTTTTTCGATGAATTTCATCGCTGTCAATTCATCGGTTGGATGAAAGCCGTTGATGTGTGTGACATCGCGATTGAACATGACTTGGATGCGTCCCGTTTCATCTTGGATATGAGCGAACGCGTTTTTGCCCATCGCTCGAAACAGAACTAAACGGCCGCTGACGAATACATGCTCGGTTTTGCCGTTAGCTGCGCTCTCGAAATCGCCGATATCTTTGCCTTCCGTATCGGCATGCAGTTTTGAGGTTTTGTTGACAGAAACATATTTATGAGGATAGGGATCGACGCCCAAAGCCCGAATTTCCGCGAGCTTGCGGCTCCGGTTTTGAAATTCTTCCTGGCTGAAATATTCTGGTTCGGGAATCGTCATAACATCCTACATCTTTGCTGCTTTGTTCATAGAGTATACATTTTTGCATTAGGCCTAGTAAAGCATTCGTTTGCAACTCTATTGAAAATTTTTATCGGCCTTCATTATGGTGGGCCTTTAGGTGATAGCATGACTCAACTCATCGGTGTTGTGAAAGGGCCGACTTTGGCTGCTGCAAAGGAACAAATCGAACGCGCTTTGGCTCATGCAGATCTTGTTGAAATTCGTTTGGATCTATTCGAATCGAAGGCTTTAGCGCATTTAAACGAATTGCCTCGATCGAAACCTAAAATTTTTACCTTCCGTAAGAGATCGCAAGGCGGAGCGCGCGACATTCCGGAAGAAGAGCGCTTGCCCCTTTTTGAAAAATGTCTTTCTTGTAACCCCGAGTATTGCGATATCGAGGCGGATACCGATTTTTCATTTTTCGATCGTGTTGCCCAAAAGCATCCACAAACGAAGATTATCGCATCGTTTCACAATTTTGAAGGAATGCCGGCCAATCTGGAGGAGTGCCTTGAAAAAATGCATAGGCCTCATGTGTCGCATTACAAAATGGCTGTCATGGCAAAGACTGTCAATGATGCTTTGCATTTGATGGAATTTGCGCGAGAAAAAGAACATCTTACTTGCGTCGCCATGGGGGAATGTGGCCAGCTTTCCCGCATACTCGCTCCGATGTTCAAAAGCGAGTTTTGTTATGCTTCTATCGAAGATGAAGATTCTCCTTTGGGTCAGGTCAGCCTCGGCACTTTATGCGACATCTATCGGTTCAATGAAATTTCTCCGGATTGGAAAATCTATGCTTTGCTCGGAGATCCTGTTACAAAAAGCGCCGGCCATTTGTTTCATAATAAGAGCTTTTCGAAGGGATCGGTTTATGTCAAACTTCATATGCCGATTCCCGATATGCCCAAATTCTTTTCGGTCATGCGCAGGTTTCCTTTTGCCGGCTTCAGCGTCACAATGCCCTTGAAAGAGCAGCTTGGGCCTTATCTGACGCGGATTGATCCCGCTTCTGCGGCGATTGGATCTGTCAATACGATACTGGTTCAGGACGAGCACCTCATTGGTTATAATACCGATGGAGGGGGAGCATTGAATGCTTTGGAGCATCATCGATGCGTTAAAGGACTGCGCATTTCGATCCTTGGCGCTGGCGGGTCGGCGCGCGCGATCGCTTTCGAGGCAATCCATCGAGGTGCTAAAGTTACCGTGTTGAATCGTACTTTTGAACGCGCAAAGGCTTTGGCGAAAGATTTTGGCTGCGAGGCAGCACCACTAGAAGATTTTTCGCAGATCCGCTACGACATTCTCATCAACACAATTCCCGTGGATCTCATATATGCTTCTGAATCGCTTAATCCATCTGCAATCGTTATGGATATCGTCTATTGGGAGTCTCAAACGCCTCTATTGAAAGCTGCTAAGGAACGGGGATGCATTTGTATCAACGGCATGGACATGTTCAAGGAACAGGCACTTCTGCAGCAAAAAATCTGGTTTGGTTTTTAAAATTGAATATAATGAGCCAATTGCAAAACTGCAGCACACGTAAAAAACAATCTTTTGAGCTGTTTTTTTTCTTTCTTTTTGCCCCCTACTTGCGTTGAGTACGCGGTCGAAAAAATAGCTCAAAAGCGTCCTTTTTTTCGTGTGCTGTAGTTTTTTATTGGCTCTAATATCGGCCTTTTGTGCCAGTAACGTCGGAAATTGATGTTGAAAATTTTAACTAATTGTCTTGAAGGGGTGGAACAAGAGGCGTTTATCAAAAACGCTTTGCCGTTTCTTTCGGATCGCCTTTTTTTGGAAGCATTGAGCGCACATCGCGGACGGGGAAGAAATGATTATCCGATCGATTTATTATGGAACGGCGCTTTGGCATGTCTGGCCTGCAAGGTATCGTCGGTTGAAGAGATGCGGCGTAAAATGGAGTTATGGCCGGATATCTTTTCCAAAATCCCATCTTCATTTGCATTTTCCCGTTTTTTTACATTTTTATGCCGCTTTTCTTCTGAAATCGAATCGCTGCTGTTTCGAAAGATGGATCGCCTGCCTTCTGAGTTTGGAAAGGTTCTCGCGATTGCCAGTTTCGATCGGATTCATTTTCTTTGGGAGCCGCGATTTGGTCTTCCGTTGCTATTCCAGATACAGCAAGAAAATGATAATCCGTCTGCCATTGCCGAACGGTTGCTGGAACGGTATTGGAATTTGAATGCCCTCTTTGCTACCCGCTGTAAATACCTACTGGGGAATACTTCCTATAATGGATTAATCAAGGCAGCTTGGCGGCGTTTCAAAATCCGAGCAATTATCCCGCTCCAGGATGTGGAAAAAAAAGGGCTGCAGCCATATCGCGACGCTTTTTATGATGAGCAAGGAATGGTTTATTGCCAGACAAACGGCCGTGCAATGATCTATGCCGGGTTCGAAAAAAAACGCAATGCGCTCAAATACCGCTGTACGGCGCGTCATTACGGCATCCATTGTGAGCGGTTGTCGTCATGTCCGTTGCGTTCGGGAATCCGCATTCCCATTTCTCTAGACGAGAGAATCTTTTCCCCGCTGCCGCGCACCAGCTATCGGTGGAAGCAAATCTTTTCGCTTTATAGAACGCTTGATTCCATGACTGACACGCTTCGCTCGTATCTAATGATTGCCAATAATGATGAAAAAAAGCTTCTTTGCTGCCGGATCGTATCGTTGTTGTTATTAAGGAGCTGTCCAACAATAAATTGAACCATTTGGCTAGCGTGAAAGCTCCGTAGAATCGACGACCGCAGGCTTCGCAAGTTGTCCCGTATTAATGCAATACGAGCTAACTTGCGATCGTCGATTCTACGGGCTTTGACGCAGCGAAATAGTTCAATTTATTGTTTGACAGCTCCTTAGAGGGTGTTTAAAAATTTAAAATATTGATTCACACCGTTTTAACATCGTTTTTGTCATAGAAAGATAAATCATTACCTCACTTGTTTTAGCCAG
>Ga0153915_10001593_pt1 | contig 20820 bp, 19 predicted proteins | sample Opewatmetagenome_2_FD_107003 | JGI IMG/M metagenome (GOLD analysis project Ga0153915, IMG submission 107003) | Freshwater wetland microbial communities from Ohio, USA - Open water 3 Core 3 Depth 3 metaG | ecosystem: Environmental > Aquatic > Freshwater > Wetlands | place: USA: Ohio, Lake Erie...
AGATCCGCGCTAATGTCCAAGTCGCTGAAGATCACCTTGGCGGCGCAGGGACTGGGATCTTTGCGTAAAAAGCGCAGCACCACCGGCCGGCCCCGCGCCACCTCGATGCGGGCGGGAGAATATACGCCATCCTCTACCACCACTGTGATAGGCGCGGCATCCGCCCGCCGCGCGGCGGGACGCGACAGCCAAAACCACCAAACGATGAGGCCGATGAAAGCCAGCCCCGCAACATTGACCATAATCGTGTTCAAGGCGCATTCCCCTGCGCCTTGAACCAGCGTAAGCGATTGGCGTTGGATACCACCGTCACCGACGACATAGCCATGGCCGCACCGGCGATCATGGGATTCAACAACAATCCGAACAACGGATAGAGCGCCCCCGCCGCCACCGGAATCCCCAGAACGTTATACACAAAGGCGCCGAACAAGTTCTGCTTGATATTGCGCAGCGTCGCCCGCGAGATGGCGATGGCATCCGCTACCCCATGCAGCGAACCGCGCATCAAGGTCACATCGGCGCTCTCGATGGCCACGTCGGTACCGGTGCCGATGGCGTAGCCCACGTCGGCCCGCGCCAAGGCCGGGGCATCATTAATACCGTCACCCACCATGGCCACGATCTCGCCGCGCGCCTGCAGGGCCGCCACCTTCTCGGCCTTATCCTGCGGCAAGACCTCGGCGATCACCTCATCCACGCCCACTTGACGCGCTACGGCCTCGGCGGTAATGCGATGATCGCCGGTAATCATCACCACCTTCAATCCCAAGGCATGCAGGCGCGCGATGGCCGCCTTGGAATCCTTCTTGACGGGATCGGCCACCGCCACGAGCCCGGCGCGCTCGCCGTTCACGGCCAGATACATGGGCGTTTGCCCCTCCCGCGCCAAATTCTCCGCCTGCAACGGCAGGTCGGCAAGCGGTACGCCGTTCTCGTCCATCCAATTGCGATTGCCGAACAATATGGTCTTGCCTTCCACCAGGGCGCGCACTCCCCGGCCGGATACCGCACTGAACTCACTGCCCGCGGCAAACTCAAGCCGGCGATCGCGGGCCGCCTCCAGCACCGCCGCGGCGAGAGGATGCTCGGAGCCCGCTTCGACGCTGGCCGCGCTCCGCAACAACGAATACTCATCCCAGCCGTTCACGGGAAGCAGCCGGGTTACGGCGGGCCGCCCCTGGGTCACCGTACCGGTCTTATCCAATACCACAGTCGTCAATTTCCCCGCCTGTTGCAACGCATCGCCGTTGCGGATCAATATCCCGTACTCCGCCGCCTTGCCCACCCCCACCATGATGGAGATGGGCGTGGCCAACCCCAGGGCGCAGGGGCAGGCGATGATCAGCACGGTCATGGTGGTGACAATGGCGAAACTCACCACCGGCTCGGGACCCAAGTTGTACCAGGCAAGATAGGTAAGTACCGCCGCGATCAACACACTGGGCACGAACACCGCCGCCACCCGGTCCGCCAAACGTCCGATGGCCGGTTTGGCACCTTGTGCCTTGCGCACCATCTCGATGATCTGCGCCAGCACGGTATCCTTGCCGATGCGCTTGGCTTGATAAAGAAAGGTGCCCGCCACATTGATGGTGCCGCCCACCACCTCGTCGCCGCGTCTTTTCTCCACCGGCAGCGGTTCCCCGCTGAGCATGGACTCATCGACGTTGGAATGGCCTTCGATCACGATTCCATCCACCGGGATGCGCTCCCCCGGACGAACCCGCAGCGTCTCGTCGAGCCCCACTTCAGAGATGGGCAGGTCCAACTCTTGCCCGTAACGCACCACCCGCGCCGTCTTGGGCTGCAAACCGATCAAACGACGGATCGCCTCCGAGGTACGGCTACGGGCGCGCATTTCCAAGGCCTGCCCAAGATTGACCAGGGCGATGATCACGGCCGCCGCTTCGAAATAGGCATGTTGGGCCAAACTGGGAATTCGGTCCGGCAACAACACCACCGCCATGGAATACAACCATGCCGCGCCGGTACCCACGGCGATGAGCGTATCCATGTTGGCGTTGTGTACTTTGAGGGCCTTCCAGGCGCCAACGAAAAAATGGCCGCCGGCATACCCCATGGCGATCGCCGTCGCCAAGCCCGCCGCCAGCCAAAACCCGCGGCCACCTTGGGTCGCCAAAGAGGGCAATACCCCTATCAGATCTCCTAAAAATAGAGGGATTCCCACACTCGCTGCTACGGCGGTCTTTCGCAGCAGGCGCCGGTAATGGGCTATTTCGGCGGCATCCTTGACCGCCTCATCCTCGGCCCCTTTCAGCTCCGCCGCCTCGTAACCTGCCGCCTTGACCGCCTCCATCAGCGCCGCCGGCTCAGCGGATCCGATCACATCCGCACTGCGGTCAGCCAAATTCACGTTAGCCGCGGCCACCCCCGGTACGGCGCGCAAGGCGCCTTCCACCGCGGTCACGCACCCCGCGCAGCTCATGCCGGAGATGGAAAGCCGTGTATGCTGCTGCTCAATCACCGTTCATTCCTCGATCCGTAAACTGTGACCCAATCGCACCATCGCACACAAAACGCTTGATCGCTCCCCCTGAAAGGTCGTAGATTCAAATAACTTGGCGGGCAGGCGGGCAATCGCCGCTACACAGCCTGCCAAGCGAGTGATAAAGTCTTTGATACTGTCCAAGGGAAAGTGTCCGCCGCAGCAATAGCCGCCGCTCACAGTCATTGCAGGAAAGCTTACACCAAGCGCAAGGGGAATAGAGCATGAGTATCAGCCCACGGGAACTGGTTTCCGGCGCCATCGAGATCGCCTCGTTGCCCGAAATATTTCTAAAGGTCAATGAAATGATCGACAGTCCCCGCCACTCCGCCGCCGATATCGGCCGCATCATCAGCAACGACGTCGCCCTCAGTGCCCGCCTGTTGAAGATCGCCAACAGCGTCTTTTACGGCTTTCCATCCCAGATCGACACCATCTCCCGCGCCATCACCGTCATCGGCACCCGCGAACTGCGCGAACTCATCCTCGCCACCAGCGTGATCCGCACCTTCAAAGGATTGCCCAATGATCTCGTGACCATGGAAGACTTTTGGCGCCACAGCATTTGCTGCGGACTGGCGGCGCGTTCCCTGGCGACGCAACGCGGCGAACAATTGGTGGAGCGCTTTTTTGTCGCGGGGCTGTTGCACGACATCGGCAGTCTGCTCATCTATCGCAAATTGCCGGAATTGGCCCGGGAAGCGCTGCTCCGCTCGCAGTACAACGAGGTGCCTCTGTATCGCGCGGAACAAGATCTCATGGGTTTCGATCACGGGGCGGTGGGCGCGGAAATCCTGCGCAAATGGAAATTGCCCGAGCATTTTCAAGAAACCACCGAATTCCATCACAGCCCGCTCCGGGCGCAACGCTTCCCCAGCGACACCGCCCTCATCCACATCGCCGACGTGATAGCCCATGCCCTGCAATACGGGAATTCCGGCGATCCTCACGTGCCAGTCATGGATACCCAAGCCTGGCAATTGGCCGGCCTACCGGACAGCATCGTTTCTACGACGATCGCCGATGTGGAACAACAATTCGACAGCGTCGTCGAATTATTTCATCCCGAAACACCCATCATGGCCGCGAATCTCCACTGACACACCAATAATTCCGACCGTAAATTTACACCCCCTCTCTCTTAGGAACGGACGGCGGACAGGGAATGCCTCAACCAAGCCGCGCTGCGTAACCCCACCCGGAATGTCCTTACCGCAAATATGCTTCGGTAGCGTAGCGGCGCATCATGCGATGCGAATTGAAATACGAGGCGCTCTTGCAGATGGCGCCCTTCATCACCGCGATCCAGCCGGGTTGATTGGTGTAATAATGGGGCAACACGGTGTGTTCCAGCTTGTCATAGAGCGAACGCGCGTCGTTGCCGTTCGCCGATTCGGCGCTGTCGCCGATGGCCCAACCGGTAACACCTTCGATACACGCTTCGATCCACCATCCATCCAGCACGCTCAACTGCGGCACGCCGTTGAAGGCCGCCTTCATGCCGCTGGTGCCGCTCGCCTCCAAGGGACGCAACGGGGTATTGATCCACACATCCACGCCGGCCACCAAGGCCAGGGCCTGCTCCATATCATAGTTGGGCAGAAACACGCCGCGAATCGTACCCTCCAACTCGCGCAAATGCGCATGAAGCTGCTCGATTAAGCGTTTGCCGCCCTCGTCATGGGGATGAGCCTTGCCCGCCATCACCAGCTGAAAAGGCCATTGTTGGGCGATGGCCTTCAAGCGTTCTATATCGGAAAATAACAGGTCGGGGCGTTTGTACGCCGTCATGCGCCGCGCAAAACCGAATATCGGCGTCTTGGGATTGAGCGTAACGCCAGCGGCGGTTTTGATCTTTTCGATGAGCGCCGCCTTGCTCTGGCGGTGCGCTTCCCACACCGCGGCGTCCGGAATGCAGCAATCGGCGCGAATCAACAATTCCGGCTCGTGGCCCCAACCCGGCAAATATTGATCGTAAAGCCGGGCGAAGCTCGCGCTGGTCCAGGTGTAGGGGTGCACGCCGTTGGTGATGGCCTTGACGTGGTAACCGGGAAACATCTTGCGCGACACCTCGGCGTGGCGCTCGGCCACTCCGTTCACGTACTCGCTGAGATTGAGGGCGAGGCGGGTCATGTTGAGATCGTCGTTGCCGCCCAAGCGCTTGAGGGTGTTGAAATCGATATATTCCTCGCCGAACAATCGCCGCACCAAGTCGTAAGGAAACCGATCCTGCCCCGCCTCCACCGGCGTATGCGTGGTGAAATTGCACAGCTCGCGTACCCGCGGGATATCGTATGGCGACTCGCCCGGACGCAAATCCCTCGAAGGGAACGCATAACGGCGCAACAATTCCACCGCGAGTAACGCCGAGTGGCCTTCGTTCATGTGATATTCGCTCACCGCGAAACCCAACGCCTGCAGCAGGCGTACCCCGCCCACGCCCAGCACGATCTCCTGCTTGAGACGGTAAGTTTGATCGCCGCCGTAGAGATAATGGGTGAGCTGCCGATCTTCGGGCGTGTTCTCGTTTAGGTCCGTATCCAACAGAATCACCGGTTGGCTGCCGATCATTTCTCTCTTTACGATATGCAGCCAGGCCCCCACCCACACCCGCCGGCCTTCGATGGTCACCACCACCTTGGCATCCAGCGGCACGGCCACACCGGCGGGATCCCAAGGATCGGGCAACTCCCGTTGCCGTCCCTTAGCATCCAACTCCTGTCGGAAATAGCCCATGCGGCTCACCAAGGTCACCGCCACGATGGGCACCTCGAGGTCGACGGCGGAGCGGACCGTGTCGCCGGCCAGCACGCCCAACCCGCCCGCATAAGTCGGAATGGAATTGGCAAGCGCGATCTCCATGGAAAAATAGGCAATGCGCGAGGTATGGGTAAATTCGTCCAACATGGCGACCTCCCTCAGACAGTGAGCGAGAAAATTGAAATTGTTGCGCTCGCTGATCAGCCGAGCATTGCTTCCAGAGTCTTTCTTTACCCGCCGGCGAAGCCGGGTCGACTTGGCATTATGGCTCCGCGAACGTTTGTATTATTCATAACACTACACCAAAAAAGATTGTAAGCCATAGTTAACCTCCGTTTCAGTCTTGTTCAATGGCCTCCTGTTTAAATGTCCTCAAGCCTGGTGAACAGGATCACTTAAACAACGGAGGTTACGACCATGGGGCTTTCAAGACAATCACTTTTCCGAAATCGAAAACATGGGAAACACTGAGCGCGTTTCACGCGGCGTGGTGGGGTTTGGCATGATCGCGGCAGTATTACTGGTTCCATCACTTTCCGAAGGTATGCTGGCCGGCCTGTCCCTGCTCTGCATCTATGTCGTCTTCACGGCGATAACGAGCTGGGACCCGCTCTACGCCCTGGGACGGACGTTCCGCTCCGGAGCAACGCCAGTCCCGTCCCCGGCGACTGCTCATCCCCGCGACGATGTACGGCCCGCAACCGCTGTTTACAAAAAGGCCGCTTGATATAAAAGCTGAGCAGCAACGGGGCGTATGTGCGTTGCTATCCTGACGCGCATCCCCCGTCGTTTCTCGCGGCATCGAGAAGTTGGCTTGAGAAATCTTCCTCATGTTCGATCGGCAAGGTTTGTCGCGCCGACATGAGTATCTTATAAAAGCCTATTGTATCAGCCACGATTCAAAACCACGCGCGAATACCGGCAAGGACCGCAGAATCCTCGACGTCCTGCCCCGCGCCCCGCGCCATGCCGGCCGTTGCGCCCAGCTCACGCCTCCATGAGACGCCGACGTAAGGCGCGAACTCCCGACGGAGTTCATAACGTAGACGCAGCTCGACCTCCACGTTATTGACCCCTTGACCGATGCCGAGTTCTTCCACTTTCTGAACGGCGAGATTGGTCTCGAAGCGGGGTTGCAAGACCAGCCTTTGCGTGAGCAGTACATCATGTTCCGCCTCGAGACGCGCCGAGATATCTCCTTGCTCGCTCAGAAAAGCGGCCGCGTCCACCTCGAACCAGTACGGCGCGAGGCCCTTTAGGCCTACCACCGCATAGCTGCGCGAAGGGCGGGGCTTATCATCGTAGCGCAAGCCGACTTGCATATCCCAAAACGGCGCAATCAAGCGGCTGTAGAGAAACTGCGCTTCCGCGTCTTTTACTTTACCATCAGCGAGCTTGGCGCCGTTTGTCTTGAACCAAAACCGGTGGTAGTCACCGCCGATCCAAGCTTGGACATTCCAGTCGACGGTGTTCGCACCCTGCTGCCAGCGGTACTCGAGCCTGTCGATCATAAATAGCGAGAATAATCGCTGTTCCAACATATCATCGGCAGAGACGAGCCTCGGCGCTGCCAAGATCGAAACCAATGCGAAAGCCGTCGTCAACCATGATCTCTTCGGGAAACGCTGCATTCCGTTCGTTTTCATATATGCGGCTCCGCAGGCTGATCCGAGACCGACACCACGCGAAACATGCCCAGCACCATGTGATAGAACAAGTGGCAGTGGAAGGCCCATTTGCCCGGCGCATCCGCCGTGACCACCAGCGACAGCCGCTCGCCGGGTTTTACGTTGACGGTATGTTTGCGCGGCTGGTGCGCGCCGGCGCCGTTATCGAGCTCCATCCACATACCATGCAAATGAATGGGATGGTCCATCATGGTGTCATTCACCAAGGTGATGCGCAGGCGCTCGCCGCGCGTGAAGGGAATGGGTTCGCGGGCCTCGTCGTAGCGCTTGCCGTCGAAGGACCACATGTAGCGCTCCATATTGCCGGTAAGATGCAGTTCGATCTCGCGCCCGGGCATCCTCTTGTCATAGACCGGTTCCACGCTACGCAAGTCGGCATAGACCAGCACACGGGCGCCGTCATGCTCCAGGCCGTCACCCGGCTCGTCGAGCCGGCTTCTTGGTATCATCGCCACCATAGCGTTGCCGGGTCCGTGATGATCGAGGCCGTGTATCATCGCGGCGTCGGCCCCGCCGCCTTCGGTGCTCTGTGACATAGCGGACATGTCCATGCCCGGCATCTCGTCGGCCATGTCGCCGGCCTCGGGTGCAGCAGGCGGCATCTCGCGCATGCTGTCCATACCCATGTCGGCCATGCTGCGCAGCGGCCGGGGACGCCGATCCGGCAGCGTGCCGCTCATGCCCTCGCGCGGCGCCAGCGTACCGCGCGCGTAGCCGCTGCGATCCATCGATTCGGCGAACAGGGTATAGGCCCGGTCTTCCCGAGGCTCGACGATCACGTCGTAGGTCTCGCCGGCGGCGATGCGGAATTCGTCCACCGCAACCGGATGGACGTTCTGACCGTCCGCTTGCACCACCGTCATCTTGAGACCGGGGATACGCACGTCAAAATAGCTCATGGCCGCGCCGTTGATGAAACGCAGCCGCACGCGTTCGCCGGGAGCGAACAAGGCGGTCCAATTATCCGCCGGCGCCATTCCGTTGATGAGATAGGTATAGGTATAACCGGTGACATCGGCGATGTCGGTAGGGTCCATGCGCATCCGCCCCCAGGCCAGTCGATCGGAAACGGTCGCGGCCCATCCCTGGCGCGCCGCATCACGAAAAAGATCAGACAGGGTCCGCTTCTGAAAATTGTAATAGCCGCTGTCTTGTTTTAACTTGGCCAGGATGCGATAGGGATCCTCGAAACTCCAATCGGACAACATCACCACGTAGTCCCGATCGTAGGCGAAGGGTTCCGGCTCGGCCGGATCGATGATCAACGGTCCATAGACGCCCGACGGTTCCTGCATCCCGGAATGACTGTGATACCAGTAGGTGCCGCTTTGCCGCACCGAAAAACGATAAGTGAATGTCTCGCCCGGTTTGATCCCGCTAAAACTCACGCCGGGCACGCCGTCCATGCCGGCCGGCACCAATACCCCATGCCAATGGAGAGAAGTGTCTTCATCGAGTCGATTGGTAACCCGCAGCGTCGCCGTATCACTCTCGCGAAAACGCAACAGTGGTCCCGGCAGCGAACCGTTGATCGCCGTGACGGCGGCACCACGGCCTGCGATGGTGAACGATGCCTTGGCGATGATCAAATCTCCCGCCGCGCCCGCGGCGAGACGCGGCGCGGCCGCCGCACCGCCCGCCGCTTGCCGGGCATATGCGGGGACCAGTCCGCGCAAACCCGTCAGCAAGCCCATCGTCGCCATGGCCTGCAACAGGCGACGGCGGCTGATCCCATTAGGGAGATTGCTTCGATTGATCCGATGCATTAGCGAAAACTCCGATCTTGATAACAGGGCGCTGCGCAAGGGTTCCATGGAATCCCCATGGAAACTCCGCGCAAGCGAGGACGAGAGCACAAACCACGGTGCGTCCCGAAGCCGGGTAAACCCGGATCAAGAACGAGGGGGATCGAGAGCGGCGGCCAGATCCGGTTGTACAAACCATATCGATACCGGTTCGGGCCTCAAGGAAGGAATCGCGGCGGCAATAAACGAAGAGCAAAGGTCCACGACGACGCAGCAGGCACCGCACCAAGCATCCGCTTTACTGCAATCGGGGGCATGAGAGCTCTGCAACGCGTTGCCTTGCCGCGCCGCATGGTGCATGTGGCCACTCATCGCGGCCCCGACTTCATCACTGTCGCCGTGATGAAGCATAAGCCGGCCGGCCATTGCCGGCTGTTGCATCGCCAAGGCCATAATCAATAGTAATCCCCAGAGGCGCGGTGTCATGTTTAGCTACATCTCAGCAAGGTATTCTTCAATCAATCTGATCTGCTGGCTAGTCTCGGCTAGAGCTCAGCTCAAGGCATCCCGCACCCGATAGAGTTTGTCGCGCACTTCCATGCCCAACCGCGTGATTTCCTGGCGGTCCACTAGACCCAATACCGCCGCCGGGTCCATGAAGGATACCGTAACGGAGCCGTCTTCTTCTTGCCGCACCACCACATTGCACGGCAGCAGCAAGCCGATGTCGGGGTCGGCCTCCAAGGCCCGATGTGCCAGCGGCGGATTGCACGCGCCGAGGATACGATAAGGTCGCTCGTCGATGCCGAGCTTTTTTTTCATCGTCGCCTGCACGTCGATGTCGGTCAATACACCGAAGCCCTCCTTGGAAAGCGCCTCGGTAACCTTGGCGATCACCTCGTTGAACGATCCGGAAACTTGTGCATGAAATCCGTACATGATTGTACCTCCGTTATCTTCGCCAGCATCGCGGTCGGATTCACAAAGTCCCGACCACTATTGCTGGTCACAATAAAACCGCGCATGCGATGCAAATATTGTTAGAGACCCCATGCCTGCTGCACCATCGTTCTGCAACGGCGCCCACGAGCACGGCCACGCCGTATGGCAGCAGACTCAGCTTCATACCATCATCGGCCGTAGCGCGTGTTTACGGCTTTATGTTCGGCGGCGACCGCTTCCGCGAAACGCCGGCTTTCGCTCGCCTCTTGCAGCGCCGAATCCGCGGGCGGTATGTACGTCAGACGCGAGACGAAATTCTGCTCGATGGCGGCGAGAGGAGCGCGATCATGCTCGATCGCTTTAGCCAAGGCGACGCCGGCTGGCAATAAAGCACTCAACATGACGATGCGTAAAAATTGTTTATCCATATCAGCCCCCGCTCACTCTGAATCTGTTTTGTCGACGAGGCACGGGTCCCCCTGATTATTAATAGCGCGTCGGAGGAGTGTTTGCGAATAAAGCGAAATTATTATACTTACTCGCCGCACCGAAACCGAGCTTATTATAGCCCCAAGACCGATAGATCAAGGCGTCCGGCGTCGATAGGAGGACACCAAAAATAACCGCCGGAAATGGGATGGGTGAATCGGAATAGCGCGTCCGCAATACCGTCTTCGGCGCCCATCATCCTATTCAGCAAAACTTCAAAGGCGTCGAAGGACTTGCCGAAAGCCACGAAGACCAATCCTTCCCGGGTTTCATCCGCCCACGGCATGGACCGTCTCAGGACAAAGGCGGCCGGTTCGAAACTCTCTTGCGCCGTCCTTTTGATATGCGCCGACGGCGGGGCATCGCCGATCTCTTCATTATCGCTTTTATGCCGGCCAATGGTGAAATCCTGCTCTTCGGCCGTCATCGCCTCGAATTGATCAAGGCTGTGAACCCATTGTTGAACGGCCACGAAACTTGAACCGGCAAGCGGGCGGTTGCGGCTTTCTACGATGGCCGCGGCCACCGCATCCTCGCCCTTGGGGTTCTCCGTACCGTCCTCGTAACCGGTCAGATCCAACCCTGACCCATAGCGAAAGGCATCGATGGTCTTTTCCAGACGAAACACAGGGGAAACGATTCTTTCTATCCCCCTGGCCCGATGGATAAGCTCGCCCCGATCGGCACCGCGCAGCCAACACCACAAAGCGCCGTGGGTGGCTGGCGCCTCAAGCCCCGGACCCACATGAGGAGGGAAGGTGCGCAGCCCTGCGATGTTGCCGCCGAGCGCAAGGATCAACGACTGACCGAGCCCCACCACGATTCCATCGCCATCCACGTTCTCGGCTAACGCCGCCAAGACGCGACGCGGATCGGAAGCGGAGTTGAGCGAGAAGATCAGATACCGCGCCAGCGGCGGAATCGGCTCCATAATTCCCGGTTGGGCGCTGTGCATGGCCGCTCCTCAAAGTGTCCTGCGACCGCAACTCTAGGCCCCATCATCTAATGACGTCAACAGCCGGCGCGGGCCGCATCCGTTTTGGCCGTGCCACTCTCATCCCCGGCACCTTCAATAAATCGCGCGCCTCTTTGAGAACGAACTCTTTGAACAGTTGCGCCACCGGCGAGAGGCGTTTACCGTGGCGATGCACCACGTACCAATGGCGCAGGATGGGAAAGGACTCCACATCCAGCACCGTCAACCGCCGGGTTTCCAACTCCAATTCCAAGGTATGTATGGAGACGAGCCCCAAACCCAATCCCGCCTCCACCGCTTGCTTGATCGCCTCGTTGCTGCTCATCTCCATTCCCGTGGAGAGACGCACGCCTTTTTCGGCAAAAAACCGCTCCATGGCCGTACGCGTTCCCGATCCGTGCTCGCGCACCACGAAGGTCTCCTGCTGCAGCCACTCGATGGGAATATGCTCGGTTTGCGCCAAGGGATGGTTCGGCGCGGCAATCACCACCAGCGGGTTTTCCGTAAAGGGCTCGGCGATGAGATCCAACCCCTCCGGCGGCCGGCCCATGATTACCAAATCGATATCGTTGGCGTCGAGATGTTCCAGCAAGCCTTCGCGGTTGGTGACATCGAGACTGATAGTAGCCTGCGGATAGCGCTGACTGAAGGTCGCCAGCAAACGAGGCGCAAAATAATTGGCGGTACTGGCCACGGCGATCGCCAAACGCCCGCGTTTCACTCCCTTCATCTCCGCCATGACCCTGTCTACCTCGTCCAGCTGTTGGGCGATAGCGCGGCAATAGCGGCGCATCTCCTCGCCGGCCTGGGTGAGATGGATCTTTTTCCCTAATTGCTCGAACAATGGCAAACCCGCGCTCTCCTCCAAGTGTTTGACCTGCATGGAGACCGCCGGTTGGGTCAGATGCAGTTCCTCGGCGGCTCGGGTGTAACTGCCGTGTCGGGCTACAGCCTCAAAAACTTCTAATTGGCGCAAAGTAAGATGCATAACACTTCATACATAAGTAAAACTTTATGGATAACATTATAATTATTTAATTTACATTATGCGATAGCCTTATATACTTTCTTTAAATAATGAAATATGTCCTCCTCAATCAGGGGTGGACTATTAGGCAAAGGCAATTTAACACCGCAAGGAGACCATACGATGGCAGTCAAGACTTATAAGGCGGGCGTCAAGGAATACCGCGAAACCTACTGGATGCCGAATTATACCCCGGCAGACACCGATATCCTGGCCTGCTTCAAGATCACCCCGCAGGCGGGCGTGCCCCGCGAAGAGGCCGCCGCCGCCGTCGCCGCGGAATCTTCCACCGGCACCTGGACCACGGTATGGACCGACCTATTGACCGATCTCGACTACTACAAGGGCCGCGCCTATCGCATCGAAGACGTGCCCGGCGACGATACTTGTTTCTATGCCTTCATCGCCTACCCCATGGACTTGTTCGAAGAAGGCTCGGTCGTGAACGTATTTACTTCGCTGGTGGGCAACGTGTTCGGCTTCAAGGCCCTTCGCGCGCTGCGCCTCGAGGACGTGCGTTTCCCCATCGCCTACGTCAAGACCTGCGGCGGACCGCCCCAAGGCATCCCAGTCGAACGCGATATCATGAACAAGTACGGACGACCGCTGTTGGGTTGCACCATCAAACCCAAGTTGGGACTGTCCGCCAAGAACTATGGCCGCGCCGTTTATGAGTGTCTACGCGGCGGCCTGGACTTCACCAAGGATGACGAGAACGTCAACTCCCAGCCCTTCATGCGTTGGCGCCAGCGTTTCGATTTCGTGATGGAAGCCATCCACAAGTCCGAGCGGGAGACCGGCGAGCGCAAGGGCCATTACTTGAACGTGACGGCACCTACTCCGGAAGAGATGTACAAACGCGCCGAATACGCCAAGGAATTGGGCGCCCCTATAATCATGCACGATTACATCACCGGCGGCTTCTGCGCCAACACCGGCTTGGCCAACTGGTGCCGCGACAATGGCATGCTGTTGCATATCCACCGCGCCATGCACGCCGTGCTCGATCGCAACCCTCACCACGGTATCCACTTCCGCGTGCTGACCAAGATCCTGCGTCTGTCCGGCGGCGATCACCTCCACACCGGGACGGTGGTCGGCAAACTGGAAGGCGACCGCGCCTCCACCTTGGGCTGGATAGACATCCTGCGTGAGAAATACATCAAGGAAGACCGCAAACGCGGGATCTTCTTCGATCAAGATTGGGGCTCCATGCCCGGCGCCTTCGCCGTGGCATCCGGCGGCATCCACGTATGGCACATGCCGGCACTGGTCACCATCTTCGGCGACGACTCGGTTCTGCAATTCGGCGGCGGCACCCTGGGCCATCCTTGGGGCAACGCGGCCGGCGCCGCGGCCAACCGTGTCGCTCTGGAAGCCTGCGTCGAGGCGCGCAACCAGGGTCGCGCCCTGGAAAAGGAAGGCAAGGAGATCCTCACGGCGGCTGCGAAAAGCAGCCCCGAGTTGAAGATCGCCATGGAAACCTGGAAAGAGATCAAGTTCGAATTCGACACCGTGGACAAGTTGGATGTGGCCCACAAATAACGTCCCCGCGCCCTTTATCGCAAGGGCGCGGACCAGTTCCTCGCGCTTCGCTCTCCCCCTCTCCCTGCGGGGAGAGCGGAACGAAGGACGCGCGGCCGATGGGTGCGCTGTCGAAGACACTGACGAATTTGAACTGAACAGAAATTTTTTAGGAGAACTAAGCAATGAGCACTATGCAAGACTACCATTCCAGCCTCTCGGACCCGGGCAGCCGGAAGTTTGAAACCTTTTCTTATCTGCCGGAGATGAGCAAAGAACAGATCCGCAAACAAGTGGAATACATCGTGAACAAAGGCTGGAATCCGGCCATCGAACATACCGAACCGGAAAACGCCTTCAGCCACTACTGGTACATGTGGAAACTGCCCATGTTCGGCGAGAGCAACGTGGATAAGATCCTCGCCGAAGCCGAGGCCTGCCACAAAGCGCACCCGCACAACCACGTGCGTTTGGTGGGCTATGACAACTACGCCCAAACCAAGGGCGCCGAGATGGTAGTGATCCGCGGTAAAGCGGTCTAATCGCCGGCCCAGGCTTCGCCGGAACTTGGTAAGCCCTCGGCCAATGCGATTGGTCGGGGGCTTTTGTTATAGCCGTCAGCTATGTGCTTTCAGCTAAAGCAATAGCCAACCACATAGCTCATAGCTGAGGGCTAACAGCTGATAGCTTATGTAAGGAATAACCGTGTCCCTCAACCTTGAACAGTATCTCATCGAGACCGAGCCCTATTACCGCCCCGTCGCCGACGAGGTGGATCTTTATCTAGCCGCCTATGCCGCACGCATGCCGATGATGCTGAAAGGGCCTACCGGTTCCGGTAAATCCCGCTTCGTGGAATACATGGCCTGGAAACTGAAACGCCCGCTCATCACCGTGGCCTGCAATGAAGACATGAGCGCTTCGGATCTGGTGGGACGTTACCTGCTCGACGCCAGCGGCACCCGCTGGCAGGACGGCCCGCTCAGCATCGCCGCCCGCATCGGCGCCATCTGCTATCTCGACGAAGTGGTCGAAGCCCGCCAAGACACCACCGTGGTCATCCATCCGCTCACCGACCACCGCCGCAGCCTGCCACTGGAGAAGAAAGGCGAGTTGATTCATGCACACCCCGATTTCCAATTGGTGATCTCCTATAACCCCGGCTATCAGAATTTAATGAAGGACCTCAAGCAATCCACCAAACAGCGTTTCGCCGCGCTGGATTTCGCTTATCCGGCGGCGGAAGTGGAAACGGAGATCGTCGCCCATGAAACCGGCGTGGGCCGGGATATCGCCGCCAAGCTGGTGCAGATCGCCCATCGCGCCCGCAACCTCAAGGGCCACGGCTTGGACGAGGGAATCTCGACGCGCCTGCTGGTGTACGCCGCCAACCTCATCGCCAAAGGCATCGAACCCATAGCGGCATGCCGCATGACCTTGGTTCGGCCCATCACCGACGACCCGGACATGCGCGATACCCTGGATGCGGCGGTCGGAACTTATTTCTGAAGTGAATCAGATCAGTTCTAGGCTTGAAGCCGACCGCTGATAACTGACAGCTTACTACCATGAGCGTAAACCTAGACGATTACCGCGAATTGCTGGAAGGGATCAGCCCGGCGTCGCATGACAGCTTGGCTGCGAACTTCAGCGAGGCCACCCGGGTGATGTCTCCGACGGGGTTGCATCGTTATCTGGAAGGCGCGCGCGTCCTCTCGCAACTGGGGCGCGGCGATGATCTCATCATCTCCTATCTGGAAAGTCTGCCGGCGGTCGCCAAGGAAGCCGGCGAGGACGTCGTCACCGATTGCGTCAATGGCGCTTTGAAACTGGCCTCCCTGGTCAGCGGCGAAGTGATCAGCCTGCTGTTCACCACTCTACCGACCGCCGCCAACCGCCTCGGCGACGCGGAATTGCTGAGATCTTACCTCAATCTCATTCACCAACTCTCGGCCAAAGCGCCGCGCGGGTTGCGGCCCCTGTTGTCTCATTTGGACGAATTGTTCTCCAAATTGACCCTGGGCGGATTGCGGCGCTGGGCGCTGTGGGGCGCGCAGGCCCACGATCGCGACTTCACCGCGCAAGCGGCCTATTTCAACCTGGAGAGCGCCGACAGTCTGGCCGTTCTGCGCAAAGAACGGCGCGGCACGCTGTTCGTGGACAATCAACGCAAACTCAATTTTTATCTGCGCGCCCTGTGGGGCAGGGATTTTTTCCTGCGGCCGACATCCGGCGACTATGAAACACGCGAGGGCTACAAACCCTACATCGAACGACGCGTCATTCATCTCCCGGACGCCTTCGACGACTACGCCGGCATCGGCGGCGGCGAGCTGTACCGCGCCGCCGCCACCCACGCCGCCGCCCATCTGGTTTATACCCGGGAACCTATTTCGGCGGAAGGGCTCACACCGGCAAAAATGGCGTTCATTGCCTTGTTCGAAGATGCCCGAATCGAACACCTCGCCATTCGCGAATTCCCGGGACTTAAACAACTGTGGCGGCAATTCCACGAAAAATTGCGCGAGGTAAGTTGCGCGGTGGACCCGGTGGTGGAGCTGTTGGAACGCGCCGCCTTCGCCATGCTCGATGATGACTATGTGGACGTGGATCCGTGGGTGCGCGGTGCCGCGGCGGCCTTTCGCGAGGAATTTGCGCAGCGCCCGCTCGACAGCGGGCTGAGTTGGGATTTGGGCATCACCTTTTACAACGAAATCGGCAAACACGCCGCCATCCCCAGTCTGCGCGTGCTGGAATCCGTGGCCATCCCCTACCGCGACGACAATCGCAATGTCTGGGCCTTCGATGAGGCTGCGCATGAAGCCGAATATATCCCCGCCAACCAGCGCCAAGTGCGCAAGACGGTCAACGTCATGGAGATGGTCAACGAGGTGGACTGCGAGTTGGCCGGCGACGACGCCCAGGAGATCTGGCGTCTGGAAACGCCTTTCTATCTCGATCAGGAAGACTGCACCATTAATGAATTGCAGGGCAGCGAACCCGTCAGCCAACCGTATCACTATCCGGAATGGGATTACCAAATTCAGCTGCACCGTCCCGACTGGGTGACCGTGCTGGAAAAACGCCAACCCAAAGGCGACCCGGCATTGATAGACGGCACCCTCGTCGAGTATAGACCGATCGCCACTCGCCTGAAGCACATCATCGACGCGCTGCAACCCCGGGGATTGATCCGTCAGCGCCGCCAGGAAGACGGCGACGAAATCGACATCGATGCGGCGATACGTGCGATGACGGATCTGCGGCTCGGCCAAACGCCGGATACGCGCATCAATATCCGCCACATCCGCAAGACTCGCGATCTCGCCGTGCTGGTATTACTCGATCTTTCCGAATCCACCAACCAAACCTTGCCCGGCAGCGACCGCCCGGTACTGCGGCTGGCGCGCGAGGCGACGGCGCTGCTGGCATGGTCGCTGGACGGTCTCGGCGATCCTTTCGCCGTTCACGGCTTTTCTTCCGACGGCCGTCATGACGTGCAGTATTATCGCTTCAAGGATTTCGACCAAGAATATGATGACGCCGCGAAATCGCGGCTGGCCGGCATGCGCGGCGGGCTGTCCACCCGCATGGGCGCGGCCTTGCGCCACGCCGCCGGCTTTTTACTGCGCCGTCCCCAGCAAAAGAAACTGGTGTTGCTGGTCAGCGACGGCGAGCCGGCGGACATTGACGTCCGCGACCCTCAGCATCTGCGCCACGACACCAAGAAGGCCGTGGAAGAACTGCACAGCCGCGGCATCATCACCTATTGCCTGACCCTGGACCCCCAAGCCGACGAATATGTATCCCGCATCTTCGGCGTCAATCACTATACCGTGGTCGACCGCGTGCAACGCCTGCCGGAACGCCTGCCCGCCTTATTCATGGGGCTGACAAAATAAACTCCCCGCCGGCACAAGGCTGGACTGTGCCGCCGGACTGTTGAATAATCCGGTGGAGAAAGGCCGCGGGATCCGCGATACGCTTGCGATATACCGACGCCGCCCAGTATGTATCTATCCAGACTGAACGACATACCGAGCCTAAAATCTCTGCCCAGTACAGTGGCTGCGGAGTGTTTCAACCGCGTGCGGCTGGCCCTGGTCCGTTTGGAAAATCCGCTGCGCATCGCACTGCCCGGCCTGCGCACCTTGGATTTCATGCTGGAAGATGAAGCCTGGGCGGTCGTCGACCGCGATCTCAACGATATTCCCGTCCTGGCATGGACGGATTTCGAGCGTCGGTCGGCGCTGCATCTGCCCGTGCATTGCACGATTCGCTACTATCACGCCCATGCGGATATCATCCTGGAAAAGGCGCTGCAAAGACTCGATGAAATTCTCACCGCCCGCCTGACAAACCGCTGAGTCCGGCAACGGTTGACGGATGCGCCGAGTACGGCAACGTACCCGACGCCGTACGCCCATGCGCAATGGGCGCAAGTCAAACCAACAGCGCGATTTTGTCCAAGGCCGCTAATGCCCGCTCAATCACAGCGGAAGATCTTCGCCCGCCCCATGCGGTCGCCTCGACAACCAGCCGCGTACTGGCGCACAACCGCAACGCGCTCACCGGGATACCGTCGCGCTTACCGCAAGCCACCGGCTGCCCCAATTGACAGCGGAGCGCGGCGGCCGCGCCAGTTGAATCGGCGCGCCCAAAATCGGGATGCTCGGCGAGATCGGTTTGCAGCAATCGATAAACCCGCATGATCTGCTCGCGGCTCAAAGGCGTCCTTCCGCGGGTTTCGGCATGATAAAGCACAAAGGGAAAGATTGTTTGAATATGGTCCCAGCTCTGCGCCGCGCCCAGCGATCGACGGTCGAGTTGCGGTGTGGACAACGATTCGAAGCGCGGGTCGCTCCTCAGGCGATCCTGGATGGCCCGTGCGAAGTTTTGCAAAAAATCGGCGGCATCCTCTTCCGGCACTGCGCGAAACGCCCGCAGTTCCGCCAACGCCGCCTGCCAGCGTAACAACAAGCCGAAATTTGGCGCGTCATCGAGGGAGTCCGCCGCCGCCCAAGTTTGCGGCCAGTCCGCCCGGACCGAATAGGCGCGCAAGGCCCGTGGAAGCGCTGCGGCGCGAAAACGCCGTGCAAGCGCCAAGGGGAAAAACAGCGCCCCAGAAAAACTTGGGCCGGTCACGAATTTTGATCCGGTCACCGCCACCATGAACCCCTGCTGCAGATAGACGCGCAAGGTCGACGGCGCAATCCGGAACTGACAGGCGTCCACCAGGACGTCCACCGTATCGGGGAAGCGTTGCCGCAGTTCCAGGACGCAAGCCGGACTGGGCGCGATGAAACCGGTCTTGGAAACATCGACCAAGGTCAGCAGAACGCGTCGTCCCGCGGCGGCGGCCTTCGCCACCAGCGCCTCGACCTCAGCGTCGATGGACGCCGCCTGCCGCGGTGTGCCGTTGTCGCGGCGCATCGCGACCTTTACGACTTCGATGGCGTTCGCATCAACGATGGGCACCCCTTCGTCGACCGCATCCCCCAGGGCGGCGCGACTGCTGAAGTGCCGGCCGGCTAAGGCTGTCGGCACACAACTGCCGGTTTCTGATGCATCGATCATGACGGCGAGGCTGGGTAGGGATTGGCTACCTCCCACAAGCTGGCTGGCAAATAAATGAATGTCCGTGCCCGATGCGGCGAAGGCGACTTCGAGACCGGCAAGATCGGATACGCCGCATAACCGCAGCAACTCATCGCGCACCCGGCGCAGCTCGCGGGCGTAGGTAACGGCCTGTGGTTCTTTACCCATGGCGCGCAACAAGCGATGACGCAACTGCTCCGCGGCCACAAAGCCCGGCGCGGAAATAACCGACGCCGTCGAAGAGCCGAACGCCGCCAAGTCCGGGTCCGGATACGGCCGGCAGCCGTATTTATGCGCGCCACTCTCCGGATCGAGCGCAATGCGGGCATCGCCGCCCTCGGCCAAAAGTTGTTCAGTGGGCGGCAGATCGGGTTGCGCGCGCTGTTGCCCGCGCGCGGCTGCGCTATCGCAAAGCATTTGTCCGGCTTTAATCGCGGTCGACATAACCGTCTTCATTCCGAGATGACCCGCGCGCCGCCGCCTTGACCAACAATTCGCGGAAGGCGGCGAATATTTTGCGCATCTGAGGTTCTTTATAGGGAAACACCGCGACCGAATCCATGGCATGCACCACAGCGCCGCTGTCCAGTTCGAATAGCAGCAATTCGCCTTCGGGCGTCTCCGCGCAATCGATGACCAGGTAATCCAACCCGACGCGCTCGGCGATGATGCGGAGCGCCTCGGCGTGGCGGCGGGCGAAGCCCTCGTCGAAATCGGCCATGAAACGCGCCTCTTCGGCGCGCTTTTCGCCGCTGTCGCTCATGCCCGCGTTAAGATAATGAACCATCCAGTGCGCGGAGATCGCCATATGACAGGCGTAGGGGTAGCCGTCGAGCAAGACGATCCGATATTTGCGGAATAAGCCATCCGAGCTGCGGTAATCGATGAATCGCGTAACGTAGAATGAATCGTCGGATCGCGCTTGCAGATAATCGGCGATGGCCGAGCGATCATCGAGCTTGCCGAGCCCTCGGCCCGCATGGGAATCGGCCGGCCGGACGATGATCGGAAAATCACCGTCATCCATGATGTCCGCTATCGACAATTGTTCTTGGCCGATTTGTTCCAGCGTACGCTTGTCGATCCTCGCCGACTGCGGCATGACCATCCCCGGCGCAGACTTCAGTAACGCGTACGTACCGTCGCGAGTCAACGAGGCGATCCGGCCGGGCGCATTGAGCACCGGCCGCGGCCAGGATTTGAACAGGGATTCGACCCGCCGCAGGATCGGACGATTCGCATCGCTCTCGTTGACGGCGACGAATACTACGTCGTGCTCGGGCAGCACTGTCGGAAGCGGCAGCTCGGGAGAGAGGTACAACATATCGAGGGTGATGTCGGAACCTTCCACCAGAAATTCCAAGGGCGCATTCGCCATCAAATTGCCCGGCGCCATAAGGGCGAGCAGCCTTATTCCCGTACTGTCAGCGGCGGCCGGGAGGCGATAGAGCTGCTGGATCCGCAGGGCTTGCGCCTGCAGATCGAGAGCGACCTCGGGGGCGAAATCCAATTGCATGATCGTCGACAAATCCATCAGGGCATTGGCATCGTGCGGATCGGAC
>Ga0153915_10001594_pt1 | contig 20817 bp, 22 predicted proteins | sample Opewatmetagenome_2_FD_107003 | JGI IMG/M metagenome (GOLD analysis project Ga0153915, IMG submission 107003) | Freshwater wetland microbial communities from Ohio, USA - Open water 3 Core 3 Depth 3 metaG | ecosystem: Environmental > Aquatic > Freshwater > Wetlands | place: USA: Ohio, Lake Erie...
AAAAATCCATCCGTTTGGAAGAAGCCCAGGTGGTTGATTCTAACGGGCAAACCAACACTGTGCAGCGACCAAGTGTCTTTCGCGATCTATGCATCGGCTGCGGGATCTGCGAGCATAACTGCCCGTTGGAGGGAACTGCCGCCATCCGGGTGTATAACGCCTAGCATTGGCTTGTTAATTGCAACTCCATTACCATTAAAACAAACGAAAGTGAATGCCAAAATGATGTAGAATATCATCAAAGGGATATTCGCGTTGGGTTCTTAGGAGGCGAAAATGAATAAGAAAATCATCTTTACGTGTGTAGTGCTGGTGATGCTGGTATTGATCACCACAGCTTGTAAACTACCGGCAGCTGGCAGCCCGCCGCCCGTCACAACCCAGGTGCCAGAAGTGCCAACTGCGACCACTGGAGTGGCGGCAGAGTTAACCAATACATCCGTACCTCCCACCCCGGTGGTTGTGACGGTAACTTCGGCCCCGCCCACGCCTGTTCCCCCTACCCCTGTGCTGGCCACGCCTGTGCCACCCACTCCGACACCGCTACCACAAGCCATCCGCATCCAATTCGCGGCAGGAGGTACTTCAGCAGTGATCAATGGTGAGATGGAGGCTGAACAGACATTGTATTATGTGCTGGGAGCCAGTGCTACGCAAACCATGAGCGTAAAAGTTACGTCTCCCAATTCGGATGTTTATCTGGGAGTCTTTGGTGCCGATTCGCAGGTTTTTTTGACCAACTCAACCCAGGATACCTTATGGTCTGGCACCCTGCCCACCACCCAGGACTACTTCATTAGTCTGACCGCCTCGAATGGTAAAACCAATTATTCTCTCACGGTGGATATCCCACCGCTGCAAACTATTCCGACTCCCAACATCACTCCGGTGGCAGGCACGTTTGACCCTGTGGTGACATATGGGAACCCGACCTTCGATGACCCGATGACGGGGGGGGAATATCAACGACTGGACCAACCCGGTCTCCGGGCTGCTCCCAAATACCAACTTCATTAAGATCGTTGAAACGGGTGCCAAATTTTACGTCACCGGCAAGCTGACCGGATTCAGCACCTGGTACTTCACCTGGCACGAGCTGACCGATTTTTACCTGCAATCGACCTTTGACTCAGGCAGCTGTTCTGACAAGGATGCTTATGGATTGATCGTCCGCGGTCCGGAGCACCTGGCAGGGGTCTCCTATGGGTATGTGGTGGCATTCTCGTGCGATGGTGCAGTCTGGGTTTACCGTCTGGATGGTGCTAACCCATTTACTGCGGTTGATCTGGTGAGCTGGACGCCCAGCAACTATATCCTGACAGGAGCCAACAAGGAAAACATCATGGGGATCAGGGCAATCGGAAGCACGCTGACTGTGTATGCCAACGGGCATCAGATCGCCGAGGTGACTGACAGCAAGTTTAAATTTGGCCGGTATGGGGTCTTCGTCAGCCCGGATGTGACTGCCAATTACACTTACCAGGTAGCCCATATGACCTATTGGGATTTGACTCCGTAAGATCAATACCTCCTTGCATCGAAAATAATAGATCCTGGCTGCGGTGATCCTGCCGCAGCCAGTTTTTCTGTCTTTTTCCCTTCCTAAGAATCTTTTATACAAATTCTAAGGAAATCTACATTGTAAGATTAATCATAACCTGATACATTTGGGCAATCTTTCTCAAAGCCCATTATTTGAGGCGATTTGATGGATGATTGGCTCAGTTTAAGCGAAGCTGCAAAACAGTTAGGTGTTCATCCGAGCACCGTGCGAGCATGGGCAGATCATGGATATCTGCCTTCCCAGCGCACACAAGGCGGTCACCGGCGCTTCCGCCGATCCGATATTGAGACGCGCATGCATACCCGGTGGGAGAGCACAACACCCGAAGCGGCTTCCGTGTATGCCAATGTATTACGGAACACACGGGTACAAATTAGCGAAAGCAATCTTGAAACAGAAAAATGGTACCGCAAGATGGATAACGAAGCCCGCGAGCAGTATCGCTTAAGCGGGCGCTCGCTGGTGCAGGGGTTGATCGGTCATTTGACCACGATAGATGAGGGTCTGGAGGCAGAGGCACGTTCGCTTGGATATGAATATGCTTCGCGCGGCCAGCGGGTAGGACTTTCCAGCGTGGAGGCAGCGCATGCTTTCCAATTCTTCCGCACGGCGGTCATGGATGCCATCCTTACCGCGTATGAAAACGCGGATGTACGTTCGCCCCAAGTCTGGGCAGACTTATTCCGCAGGATAAACTCGTTTTCCGATTTGATCATCATTACATTATTGGATACCTACGAAGCCTTTCAGCATGGTACGCATTGAGTCAGCTGTAGCTGAAAACATAATCTAAATTTAGGAGTAAAAAAATGCACTACCTGCCTATTTTTTCAACCATCATCACCTTCGCCTTTGCAGTTGCAGTTTTCAGCCGCTTCCGTGTACGGCACGGGGCACACCTTTTACTATGGAGCATTGGGTTGGTTTTGTATGGGATTGGCACATTGACTGAAGTCGTCAGTCTCTTCACCTTTAACGCCATCGCGCTTAAATTATGGTATCTCAGTGGCGCGATGCTGACGGCTGCCTGGCTTGGACAAGGAACGATCAATCTGCTGGTGCGCCGCCGAGGCATTGCCCCGACCCTGAACATCATTCTCATCATCGTCAGCTTGCTGGCTGTGGTGCTGGTCCTACTGGCACCCATTACTTCAGCAGCTGCCAGCTATAACCCGGCACAGCCACTATCTGCCCAATATAAAGATATCTTCACCCGTTCGGGGATCGTGATCCTGCTAACCATCCTGCTTAACACCTATGGTACATTCACTTTGGTTGGGGGCGCCATATACTCTGCATACATTTTCTGGCGCAAGAAAGTGCTTTTCAACCGTATGGTGGGTAACATCCTGATTGCGTTGGGAGCAATCCTGCCTGCCCTGGGTGGCTCATTTATTAATATGGGCTTACCTGATTTTTTGTACCTGAGCGAATTCTTGGGCGCCATCCTGATGTATATTGGCTTCCTGCAAGCCACGGTGGCTGTGCCGGTAAAAGCCACCTCCACAGTTACTACAGCTTAGCGGCCAGTTATCTGGTTCTAAGTTAAAAAAGGGAGGTCTCATGGATAATAATAAAGTCCGCTTTACCTCAATTGATGAATACATTACATCTTTCCCGAGGAATATTCAAAAAATACTGGGGGAATTACGGGCGACCATAAAAGCGGCAGCCCCGGGGGCAGAAGAAAAAATAAGCTACCAAATGCCGACCTTCACCTTCCATGGAAATCTGGTTTATTTCGCTGCTCATAAAAATCATATTGGTTTTTATCCTGGGACATTTGTATCGGTCCTTCAAGCTTTCAATAACGAAATATCAAGTTATGTAGATGGTAAAGGTACTTTGAAATTTCCGTTAGATAAACCGCTGCCGCTGGAATTAATCAGCAAAATCGTCAAATTTCGAGTTACTGAAAACCTCAAAAAGGCTGAGATAAAGTCGGGCAAGAAAAAGAAGCCTTAGAAGATTATCTGCGTCCAAAAACGGCTCCTGTGGACTGCGGCCTTGCTGATTGGAAATCAGCACGAATTATCAGTATAAAAAAAGGAGCAAAATATGAACCAAGGTATCACAACGGTCATCTACCCTGTCAAAGATCTAGCACGAGCCAAGAAGCTATACAGCAAACTTTTAGAAGTCGAGCCTATTATGGATCAGCCATATTATGTTGGTTATAAGGTTGGGAACCAGGATATAGGGTTAGATTCGAATGGCTTCAACCAAGGAATGACAGGTGCCGTCAGCTTCTATCAGGTCAGCGACATCAAGAAAAGCCTGCAGGCTCTGATTAATGAGGGAGCACAAAAAGTGCAAGATATCAAAGACGTCGGCGGAGGTAAGCTGGTTGCAACTGCAAAAGACACCGATGGTAACATGATCGGACTCATTCAGATGCCTTAGAGATGGCCTGATTTTCTATACCTTAGTGAATTCCAGGGCGCAATCCTGGTGTATATCGGCTTTTTACAAGCCACGGTGGATGTATTGGTGAAGTCCACCTCCACAGCTTCCACCGCTTAACAATAAGTTGGGTTACCAGTTGTATCTCACCCGTCGGCGAACTCACAGGTTTCACCTCAGATACCCTGTACTTGGTGCTATGTTTCAATGGTGGAGGTCGAAGGCATGAGGTACAGAAGGAGGTGCCTATAAGTCAAAATTCTAACCATCAATTACTGATCACTATTCATCAGTGCACCTCCCACGAGGTACACGCCAAATAAATAAGGAGACCCAAATGCCAAAGTATCTCGTTCAATTTAATTATACTGGCGAAGGTAAGAAAGGGTTGCTTAAAGAGGGAGGCACTAGCCGTCGCGCCGCTACCGAGAAACTAGTCAAATCGCTCGGAGGCACCCTTGAAGTTTATTACTTTGCCTTCGGTGAATCCGATGGCTTCGTTATTGCAGATTTACCCGACAACGTCAGCATGGCATCGGTTGCCCTGACGGTCGCTGCCAGCGGATTAGTCGCAGTCAAAACGATTGTCTTGATAACCCCTGAACAGGTCGATGAGGCGGTGAAAAAGACGCCCAGTTATCGTCCCCCTGGAAAGTAAGGGGGTAATTTCCAACCACTGTAGATGAAGTTGCCGCCGACCTGAGTCATGAGGTCGGCGGCGATTCGACCGCAGACGTCGCAGAACGGTAAAAGGCGACTAAACACCAGCTGCACCTGACCGACTTCGGCGCGGGTATGCAGACACATTTGCAGAGTTTTGTGCTCCTATGAGTTTAGAATCTAGCAATCACTACGGCAGATGAGCCAAACCGTTATCGGGTGCTCCCGTAGGTGTCGTTCCAGCGTTCCTCAGTCTCTAAAATACAGAAAATGACTTCCTTAGCCTCTTCGAGATCAAGAGACTGACTTCTTCAGTCTCTACAGACCAGAGATTGAATCCTCAGTCTATTCAAAACCAAAAGACTAAGGAGTTTTTCGTTTTAAGCTATAATCGCTCCATAGAACGATTTTCCCATAACGTAAAACCGTTCATTCCATTGATTAAAATCACCCTGCCCCTCCTGGTAGTTATCTTAATCACCTGCGCCTGTGCACCTGGTGCAAGCCTGCAGGAAACTGTCACGCCCAGTGTGCCGACAGCTGCAGTACAGGGTTGGTATACGATATATTTTACTGACCCAAGCAGCCTGACGGCTTCCTCCTATCGAGGAGGACCGGATGAAACTCTGGCAGCTGCCATTGACCAGGCACGCATCAGTGTAGATGTGGCAATTTATGACCTCAACTTGTGGTCCGTGCGTGACGCATTAATCAGCGCCTACCGTCGAGGGGTTGACGTGCGCCTAGTGACGGAGAGCGACAACATGGACGAGCAGGAGGTCCAGGAGGTCAAAGAGGCTGGCGTCGAAGTGTTGGGTGACCGTCAGGAAGGCCTGATGCATGACAAGTTCGTCATCATTGATCGCTCTGAAGTATGGACTGGCTCAATGAACTTTACCACCGGTGCTGGCTATCTGGATAACAATAACCTCATTCGCCTGCAGTCATCCAAATTGGCGGAAGATTACACGCACGAATTCGAGCAAATGCTCATTGACAACAACTTTGGTGCCAACAAAACACCTGGCACACCCAACCCTACCTTGAGGGTGAATGGGAGCCTCATCGAAGTTTATTTCTCCCCTGAAGATGGCACCCTGGACCACATTCTGACGGCAATCAATGCCGCTCAGGAGAGCATTTCCTTCATGGCATATTCTTTCACCTCGGATGAGCTGGCAGAGGCTATGATCGAGCGTGCTAAATCAGGGGTCACTATGTCGGGTGTTTTTGATGAAGACCAATACCATTCCAATGCAGGCACTGAATTCGATACTCTGAAAAATGCTGGTGTTGATGTGCGTTTAGATGGCAACCCACGCCTGATGCACCATAAGGTGATTATCATTGATCATCAGGTTGTAATCACCGGCTCGTATAACTTCAGCAATAATGCTGAACAAAATAACGATGAAAATACCCTTATAATTCACAATCAGGATATTGCCACACAGTTTCTGGCAGAATTTCAGCTAATCTATAATATGGCACAAAGGTGATTGATGATGGAAACAAATACAAATAAATTTTACCTGGGACGGATATTTGACCCTCAGCAAACCAAAACCACCGACCAACCCCTGCTTTACGAACCGGCGGACCTGACCACACATGCTGTGGTAGTTGGCATGACCGGCTCAGGCAAGACCGGGCTGTGCATCGACCTGTTGGAGGAGGCCGCGCTTAACAATATCCCCGCCCTGATGATCGATCCCAAGGGAGATATCACCAACACCCTGCTACACTTCCCAAATCTGCTTCCACAGGACTTCCAACCCTGGGTGAACCCCGATCAGGCACGCCGGGCAGGCAAGACCCTGGAGCAAGCTGCAGCGGAGGCTGCCCTGCAATGGAAACAAGGACTTACAGATTGGGGTATCGATCAGGCGCGCCTGCTGACTCTCTCGAATTCAGCCCAATTTGCGGTTTTCACCCCCGGCTCGGATGCAGGCATCCCGATCAACATCCTGGCATCACTGAGGGCCCCATCGATCGCTTGGGAGAGCAACAAAGAAACCCTGCGCGAAAGGATATCCGGCACAGTGACTGCCTTGCTGGGTTTGGTGGGTATGGATAACATTGACCCGGTGCGCTCGCGCGAGCACATCCTGCTGTCCAACATTTTTGAAAATGCCTGGAGTCAGGGTAAAGACCTCGACCTGGGCGAGCTGATCTTGCAGACCCAATCTCCACCCTTCCCCAAGCTGGGCGTATTCGACGTGAACGTCTTCTTCCCAGAAAAAGATCGCTTCGAGCTGGCTATGCTGCTCAATAACATCTTGGCTGCACCAGCTTTCCAGGTATGGATCGAGGGACAACCCTTGGATATCCCCTCCCTGCTGTATACCCCAGAGGGGAAAATCCGCCATAGTGTGTTTTACATCGCCCATCTGAGCGATTCTGAGCGTATGTTCTTCATCACCCTGCTTTACTCTGCGGTGGAAACCTGGATGCGCTCACAGACCGGAACAACCAGTTTGCGTGCACTGGTCTATTTTGACGAAATCTTCGGATACCTGCCCCCGGTGGCTAACCCTCCTTCCAAACAACCGATGTTACGCATGCTAAAGCAAGCCCGCGCTTTTGGCGTCGGGCAGGTGCTGGTCACCCAGAACCCGGTAGATGTGGATTACAAAGCCCTTTCAAATGCTGGGACCTGGATGATCGGTAAGCTACAGACGGATCAGGACAAGCAGCGTTTGCTGGACGGCCTGGATAGTGCCATGTCTGGCAGTCTAGATCGAGCCGAGTATGACCGCCTCATTTCCACCCTGGGAAAACGCGTTTTCCTGCTGCATAATGTGAACGCCAAAGGACCAGCGCTATTTCAGACCCGTTGGGCGATGAACTACCTGACTGGCCCGCTGACGCGCACCCAAATCCCTGATCTGAACAAGCTAGCGGGTGCCATCCCGGCGCCTTCAACGCTGCCACCCACTGGGCTTCAACCGGCTGCTGCCAGTGTGCAGATGGCGGCACCTGGGTCTGCCCAGACATCCCCCCCACCTGTCGCAACTCCCACTGCATCTGGTATATCGGCCTCTGGCTTCTCCTCTACTCGACCCACCATCCCTGCAGGAATTGCGGAGTATTTCCTCCCCAATAACCTTACCTTCACCCAGGCATTCAAAGCCGCTGGTCGTGAATTCCCTCCCGAAGCATTCAGCCAGGGTTTGATCTATCGCCCGGTGATCCTTTCCCAAGCGAATACCCACCTATATAATTCGAAATACAAGCTCGATATCGACACATATAAGACCGCCCTGGTCGTAAACCCCGACCGGCGAGGGATCGTCCGTTGGGATAATTTCCTGACAGATCAAATCGAACCGTCGAAGCTTGACCAGGCACCAGACCCGCAAGCACGCTTTGCTCCACCAGAAACCCCCCTCAATGATGTGAAGCTGATGAGTGCATTGCAGAAGGATTTTCTCGATTGGGCTTACCGCACTACGCAGGTGACAGTGCGCGGCAATGAAACCCTCAAGCTGTACACCGGACCCGAGACATCGGAAGGTGAGTTTCGGACGCAGTGTGCCAATGCTGCACGCCAGGCATGCGAGGCTGAACTCAAGAAAACCTCCGCACCTTTTGAAACCAAGCTACGGACCCTGCAAGACAAACTGGAACGCGAGCAGCGCGAGCTCAAGCAAGACCAAGCCGAGCTTTCCAGCCGCAAGATGGAAGAGATTGGCACCGGCCTGGAAACTGTGGCAGGCTTCCTAGGGTTTGGGCGTAAACGCTCGATCACTTCTTCCATCACCAAGCGCCGCATGGCGTCCCAAGCCAAAGGTGACGTGGAAGAATCGGTGGATGCAATCAAGGATTACCAGGAACAGGTTGCAGCCCTTGAAGCAGAAAAAGAAGCTGCGTTGCAGGCAGTCAATGATAAATGGGGTGAGATTGCTAATCAGATAATTGAGATCCCCATCGCCGCTCAGAAGAAGGACATCCTGTTGGATTTCTTCGGCGTAGCATGGATGCCTAACCACCTGGTGAAGATCGGTGAGCAGCTCATAGAGCTGCCAGGGTTCTCGACCAAGTAAACTATTCATGGCTGATCAACGCTATACGATCCGAGACAGACACGATAATCTTATCCAGGTCAATCTCAGGCGCGACAAACGCCTGACGAAATCGTCCCGCTGGGAGCGCATGCCAGATGGCTCGCTACTATTACGGGTTCCGTACCGACTGCCAAAACGCAGGGTCAGCGCTTTACTTGAGCAGGTGGCCAGTCAATTGGATAAATCTAGCGCCTTGAAATCCCGTCGCAACGACGCAGACCTCCATCAACGGGCTGAACTGATCAACCAAAAACACTTTGAAGGAAAAATCCAATGGAACGCCATACGATGGGTGAATAATATGCAGGCAAGCTTGGGTAGCTGCACGCGGGGAGGCCCTACGGATGGTCAGATTCGCATCAGTAATAAAATCAAAAACTGGCCAGATTGGGTGGTCGATTATGTAATTGCTCACGAATTGATGCACCGTAAACATCCCAACCACTCAGGTGTCTTTTGGAGTGAGCTAAAAGCTGCTTACCCGCTAACTGAAAGGGCACGCGGTTTTATTCATGGGGTAGGTTTTGCTGCTGGTCAGCCGGTGGAGGATGAAGCAGAGGAGTGATGCAACCTCTTACCTTCCATCAAATAATCCTTGCAGGAGCTATGGCACATAACTTGCAACTGATTGAGCGTCATGGATCATAATCCAGCTCCTCCTGTTGATTATATGAATGCCGTGGGTTTACTCAACCGGCGTGAAATTGAGGCACTTGTTCTTGCCCCCCTGCTCAGGGCTCTTGGGGAGGAGTTCGACCATGAGCGAGTGTGGGAAATTACCCGCAATGTGATCCAGAAAATTGCCCATGAGCAAGGTGCTCAGCTTGCCAACAGTGTGGAGGCGAACGACCTGGAGCACTTCGCCGCAGCCCAGGAATCCTGGAAGAAAGATAATGCCATTCAAACAGAGGTTCTCGAACTAACCCAGAAGAAATTCTCATTCAATGTATTCCGCTGTCGTTATGCGGAGATGTACTCTCATCTTGGTGTGCCTGAGCTGGGCAAAATGCTCTCCTGTGACCGTGATTTTGCCTTCATTGAGGGATTCAACTCAAACATTCAGCTCAAGCGAACCCAAACGATAATGGAAGGGGCAGACATCTGTGACTTCTGCTTTACGATGGCAGCTTCTAATAAACCTCGCTAACGATTTGCTTGACTTCGCTTGACTCAGTATTCGGATTATGCTAGTATCATCTACAGAGTGCCTTGGTACCAAACAAGTCTACAGTCTGCCTAGCAGTCTTGCTGGCTGTATGAAGGAGACAGAAATATTATGAACCTCAAACGCTTTTTACGGACTTTGGTTATGCTCTTAGTGATTGGATCCTTGATGATGGGGCTCACTTCCTGCAAACTTCCTGCCTCCAAAGGTCCTCAGTCAGCCAACGAAACTAATGATGGGTTCCCTGTCCCGGGTGAAACATCGAGTGGGATTGACGTTTCCACCTTCGCCACACAGACAGCTCAAGCAAATCCTCCAATTGTGATAGATACTTCTGTTCCAATGGAAAATCCTCCTGCCAGCCCTTATCCTATAACGACCAGTGTGCCTGGGGCACCTGAACCCACAGCAGCCCCAATCACCTACGTCACTGCCACCCCGGGAGGTCCACCTGCATCGTACTCGCTTGAGCAGGGTGAATACCCCTTCTGTATAGCCCGTCGGTTCAACGTAAATACGGCTGAATTGCTCACACTCAATGGTCTTACTACCGATTCCTTCTTCTATGCAGGGCAGGTTTTGAAAATTCCGCAGACAGGCAACCCATTTGATGGCACCCGGTCGCTGCATGATCATCCCGCCTTTTATAAAATTCAAGCAGGTGACACGCTTAACACGATTGCCTGCTACTTTGGTGACGTCTCACCAGATATGATTGCTCTCCAAAATGGCCTGAGCAGCAATGTTTTGCCCGTCGGGGAGGTTTTGACCATACCGTAAGATAAGCCTTGATACTTACGAAGGTTTAAACGCTAAGACCTGTTTAAACCTTCGTAAATTTTAAGGAGGATTATGCCCTTCGAAACGATTGCCCGAGAAACCATCTATCGTGGTCGCGCCTTCAATGTTCATCGCGATAAAGTTAGACTTCCGGATCAACGCACCATGCACTTGGATATCATTGAGCACGTCGGTGCGGTCACCATCCTACCCATTGATGCAGATGGACGTATCCTGTTCGTTCGCCAATACCGGCACGCTGCCGGCAAAGAACTGCTCGAGCTCCCAGCTGGTACCCTGGATGAAGGTGAGCTGCCGGAAAACTGTGCCTTGCGGGAGATCAGGGAAGAGACGGGGTTCGCTGCTGGTAAGATGACTAGACTGGGCGAATTCTTCCTTGCCCCCGGTTATTCCACTGAATATATGGTCGTCTTTTTAGCAACCAATCTGCATCGCGACCCTCTACCCGGTGATCAAGATGAGTTTATCTCTCTCCAGCCCATCCCGATTGACCAAGCCTATGAATTTGCGCTAAATGGTGAATTGCAAGATGGAAAAAGCCTGGCGGCATTACTTCTTGCTCGCCCCCATATTTCTTAAAATACATCATCCAATCGAATCAGCACATGAAATAGACCTGATTTCGCATCAGTACTTTTAACTTTATTCAATCACCTGTGACTGGAATTGTGGGACCCTTCTTGGTGACGATTAATGTCTCGAGGTAACTTCGATTTAATAATATCACGGGGGATTCGATCTTTACTTCTGGATATAGGGGCGCGGTGAGGACAGCGTCATAAAGCATGAAAAAATTACTGGTGCCTTCTGTAATTAATGCCGAGAATTCGAAACGCCCAGACCATTCGAGTGTGCCGGAAAGGTCATACGTTCGGGTGGAAATTTGAACTGGATACGGAACTAGCCGCTGAAATCCACCTTTCATGACTCCTTGCATACCCATATATTCGCGTTTGCTCAAGCACACTGCAGCAATCTCAGAGCGGACCATATACAGCTGCATGGCATAATTCATCACACTGGATGGCTTATAAATTGGAGCAATACTCGCTTCATTGACCTCTAAAAACGAATTGGTAGTATCTGTTAACATCCCCACCAATCCACTTTGGATGACTTTAATTTGGCCAAATATGTAATGGCTACTGGTTAAAATCTCGGCTGGGATGAGCCGGTTGGTAATCGGCGAGACCATTACATTCCTCCTTTATCAGCGTTAACTTTGCGGTTGAGGCCGATTCAGGTTTCCAGGTAGATTCCTGCGGCGTGGCTTGGGCTTACGACCCGTAGTGGGGCTGAGCAGCATGTTTAACCAGCTTACCGCATGGGTATCATACTCGCGCTTTCCACACACATCACAGACCCATGATGGGAAATTCGGCACCGTGATCAGTTCATCATTCAACCAGGTAAAATAGGTTAGATATTCCAGGTGAAAAACCCCCGTATGACACTCAGGGCAAATGCGGTTATATTCCGTTTGCACGTCAGCCTTCGATTTCTCTTCAGGCGTTTTAGGTTCATCAGTCATTCTATACTGCCTCAGCCTCTTGGACGATCTTCACTCCGGCGCTGGCACCCAGGCGATTCGCTCCGGCTTTTATCATTGCCAGAGCATCAGCATAGCTACGGATACCACCCGCAGCCTTGACACCCATTTCAGATCCCACAACACGGCGCATCAGCTCCACATCTTCAATGGTTGCACCTCCAGTGCCAAATCCAGTGGACGTCTTGACAAAATCTGCTCCAGCGGTCTGGCTGATCAGACATGCGAGGATTTTTTCCCGACGTGTGAGAAGGACTGTCTCTAGGATGATTTTAACCAATGCACCTTGGTTATGGGCAGTTCCAGTAACTGCCTGAACCTCATTCATGATCAATCCAAATGCCTCGGATTTCAAGGCACCGATATTAATTACCATGTCAATCTCTGCCGCCCCGGCATTAATGCACGCCAGAGTCTCATAGACTTTGAACTCTGGCAGGACTGCTCCAAGAGGGAACCCCACCACAGTGCAGACGTTTTCCTTTGCGTCACGCAACATCCCACAAGCCAATGGGACAAAGACCGGATTGATACAAACTGAAGCAAAATGATATTCCATAGCTTCCTGACATAGAATTCGTACCTGGGAAGCTGTCGCTTCAGGTTTAAGCAAAGTATGGTCAATCCATCCTGCGATCTCCTTGCCTTGGGGGATTTTTAATGGGTGAGGTGCAGGGGGTAATTGATGCTCATATTCTTGTGCCAACGATACTAACTGCGATAATTCCATCACGATGGCTCCATTAATGCGCTGCATTGGCTAGTGGGACGTGGTCAACTAAGCCCCAGGAGGGGGGTGGCCAATATACCAGGATGGCCTTCCCGACCACATAATCCATGGGGACTGTCCCCCAATCGTGTGAATCAGAAGAATTATTACGATTATCTCCCAAAACAAACAACTGGTCTGCTGGAACCATCCAAGTGCCGCTATAATCCATTTTTACTCTCAGATAAGTCTCATCTAAAGCTTGTCCGTTGACATATACCACGCCATTTCTGACTTCGATCTGATCCCCAGGTAGCCCGATGACGCGCTTGATGTACTCTTCCTTGGGGTCGCGTGGGAAGTGAAAGACGATAATATCATTTCGCTGGGGGCTTCCCAGACGGTAACTTATCCGGCTTACAATCACATACTCGCCTGTAACCAAGGTTGGCTCCATGCTGGCACCATCCACCCGGATGCGGGCGGAGATCATGTTGATGCTTACAAACAGTACTACTGAAAGAACAAGCGTCTCGAGAATATCCACCAAAATACGCAGAAACCCAGACCTTTTTTCTTTCGGTTGGGATGATTCTGAATTTACTCCTGATTGAGATGTGTCCAAAATTCCTCCGTGTTCCTGGGATTATAAGACCGCTCCCCCTTCAGGGCAAGGGAGGCTGGATTAATGAATCCTGAACATATATAACGCAATTTACAGGCGCAGGCTGGCTATTTCCTCCGAGGTCGTAAAACGATCCTGATGGGAGTCCCCAAAAAAGCATGCTCCTTGCGAATGCAATTTTCTAAATATCGCAGATAAGTGAAGTGTGCCAATTTCGGGTCATTTACATGGAGCAGAAAAACCGGGGGATCATTCCTGACCTGGGTGCCATAATAAATTTTTAACCCCGTCCCTGCATGGGATGGTGCGGCATGCTGGTCTTGGGCTTGTTGCAGGATGCGGTTGATTTTTGAAGTTGGTAAGCGGGTGAGGCGTTCCTCCTGAACCCTCAATGCCAGTGGCAACACCTGATCCACACGCTGACCTGTCTTGGCTGAAATGAACAAGACCGGTACATAATCCATAAAGTTCAATTCCTGCCGAACGCTTTCGGTAAATTCAGCCATTGTGTGCGTATCTTTCTCAACCGCGTCCCACTTGTTCACCAACACCACTGCACTTTTCCAGGCATCTAAAATAAATCCGGCAATGTGAGCATCCTGAGCAGTCAATCCAGCGGTCGCATCCAATATAAGCAGGACAACATCTGACCTTTCAATGGCCTGGAGGGCGCGTAGCACGCTGTATTGTTCCACGCCCGGAGTAATATGCCCACGCCTGCGAATGCCCGCCGTATCGATCAGTACCATGGGAATATCGCCATAAGTCAGGTGGGTATCGATGGCATCCCGCGTGGTACCTGCAATTGGGCTGACGATGGCGCGTTCCTCCCCCAAGAGACGATTAAGAAGACTGGATTTTCCCACGTTGGGTTTACCGACGATTGCAATCTTGACTGAATCATCCTCAATCTCTTGACCTTCTTTTGTAAACGTGGCGACCAAAGCATCCAGCATATCTCCGGTGCCAGTTCCATGCAGAGCTGAAATCGGATATGGTTCCCCCAAGCCCAGCTCATAGAATTCCATAGCAGCCATACGGCGAGCTTCATTTTCACATTTATTTACCACCAACAGCACCGGTGGTTTAGCCTGACCATCCACATCGCGTTGATGCTTACGCAAAATCTGCGCTACTTCATAATCTGCCGGGGTCACGCCGCCCTCAGCATCCGTGATAAATAGCACCGCGTCAGAATCCTGAATAGCAATCTCAGCTTGAGCTCGAATCTGTTCGATAAAATCAGCGGAACCGATCGAGAGCGGTTTCTGATTACGACCCAGACCAGATTGGGTGGGGTCAATCCCCCCGGTATCCACAATATCAAACACACTACCTGCCCATTCTGCTTCCATCACCAGACGGTCGCGGGTCGTTCCGGGGATATCATCCACGACTGCCAGACGCTCGCCAGCCAGGCGGTTAAATAAAGTACTCTTCCCCACATTGGGACGCCCGACCAGGGCAACGACAGGTTTAGTCATGAACTATCCTTATGGACTAATCGTGGATTTTGGTGTTCGCGCTGGAGTGACGGATCCGTTCGGGGTGCCAGTTTGCACAGGTGTGGATGCAATGGTGATGGTGATCTCAATTGTAGAAGGCAGCATCGAGACCTTTTGCACCCGTTCAGGTAGGATATTTACATTCGGAATTAACTGATAAGTGCCCACATCATATCCGCTTAAGTCGATCAATGCTCTAACATCTGTTGGCCCCAATGTGTTCAGGATAGGAACGGGTCCTGAAAGAATGATATCTACGATAGCTGGGGTTGCACTCGCTGCCAGCCCGGGAGCCAGCCCTATTACCTCAACTGGCAGCGAAATTGCCAGGTTTGACTCGATCGCAGCAATGCTGACCTGAACTAAAACTTTAGGATCCCCGACGACTGAAATTCCAGCTGGGAGATTCAAATCCACCAGGGTCTCAAAATCGTCCTCTTTATCAGTTAAATCGATGGATTGGGTCTCCACATAACCAGGCAGATTATTCACCAACTGCGGATCGGAGGAAAAAACAACCACACCAACAGGTGAAACAAAAATATTGGTCAACCGGTAACCACTGGCTACTTGCCCCATCGAGATTGCCCGGACAATCACATAGCGATAACCTCCCAAAAGCGTGATCGGTTGGGTAATCGAGATCGAACCCGGCGTTACTGTCAATCCATTGATAACACGACCTTCCGCGTCGACAATAAGTGGTATTTCATCCCTGACAATAATCTGATTGGCATTGGTTATATCCATTGTCACACGCACTTCCTTGACAAGGGATACCAGGGACTCTGGTCCTGTCACCGTCACCTCCGAAGGATCCAACAGGGGAGTTTGAGCCCGATAACCAACGGGTGGGTCACCCCGGACGATCAGGTTAACTGGAAATACCTGGGTAATAATGGTATCAAGGGTGATGGAGAGAGATTCCGGGTCCTGGCTAATCAGGCGGACAAGGTGTGGGGTGATCTGTACTTGAACTGGGACGTCATGTACGCCTTGCCCAAGGTTGGATAAATCCACCCAAGCGCGCACAGATTGCGGATCATTATTTAGCTGAGTCCATACCGAAGTGGGTGCCCTAAGAACCAGAGTGATATCACGCGACACATCGCCCATGATCTGCAAGTTGGGATCTTGACCAATAATCTCAATCTGAACAGGGTGGTCCAAGATGTGCTCTTCATTAGGATCAGAGGCGATAACAGCAGATACCCAAACAATGACGGCCAGGATAAAGGCGGTCAGTAGAGTACCAAAGTTTTTCGCCAACCAACGCAAGATTTTCACTTAATGAACCTCTCCTCCGGGTTTCTTTCTATTTGGATAAATACCCTTTAATATGTCGGCTAATCCTTGACGTTGTGCATCGGGACTGAAAAAAGCCTTCAAGATATTTTCCAATCGATCAGTATCCAGGCGTCGGATCATCCGACCGTTATGCACCACCGAAATCGTCCCACTCTCTTCGGATACGACAACGACTACAGCATCACTTACTTCAGAGATCCCCAGAGCAGCCCGATGGCGCAAACCTAGTTGCCGATCAGGGGTATGTGCCAACACGCCACTGGCAGAAAGTGGCATGACGCATGCGGCAGCTACCATACGTGACCCCTCCAAGATGGCTGCACCATCATGCAGGGGTGTGTTTGGGTAGAAGACTTGCAGAATCAATTCCGGAGTCACTTGGGCATCAATCTTTACTCCGGTCTGGACATATTCCTCCAAATTATCCAGCCGCTGTAGGATGATCAACGCACCATGGCGGCGGTCAGAGAGGCGAATCGCTGCATTCACCACCGCCGAGATGGATTTTTGTGTCCCGGTAGAAGCTTTTCCGTTGCCAAATATAAAACCTGCCCTGCCCAAACGCTCCAGCCCACGGCGAATCTCAGGTGCGAATATGACCACGATTGCCAGGACAAGGGCAGGCGAAGTTATCCGCACCAACCAGGAAAACGCCGGTAGCACCGCAGTACTGTTCAATAAGCTACTCAGCACTACCAGCACGAGGATACCCCGCAGTAGCACCACGGCCTGGGTATCACGTAATAATATCAGAAGGCCAAAAAATATCAGCGTGACAATCGCCAGGTCGATGATGCTCGACCAATTGAGCCGTTCAAAAATAAAACCCAGGCTTTCAATCAGGTAACGGATTAGGTTTTCCACAGGAGCCTTGGTCCATCAGTTTCTCTGCTTGTTCTCATTCATTGAACTTACCCGGCTTGGTTTTACATCCATAATAATTCAAGCGAACTAGACTGGTCGTAACACGCGATCTTTCCGCAACTGCTTAAAGAACATGGATTCCCCTTCTCCCATGGTTTCTTGAGCAGCTTCTTGCCAGGCACGTACACCTAAGGATTCAGTGGTGCATCTTTCGTACCCAAGTGAAGACCACACATCTACCTGATTGGATAATTCAGGGGGTAAGAATAATAATGCGATTTCACATTGTAAATCGCGGGAGGTCGTTTCTATTTCATCCAGCAATGCTTGCATTGCATTGGATAGTGATTGGTCCGGCTCTATGAACACATCATCTGTGCGTTCAACCAGGTTTTCAACCTGCCAGCCAACGACTCCAACCGGTTCACCATCCAATTTGAGGAACAAAAAAGCTTTCTCACCAAAAGCTGCCATAATATCTTCGCTGCTGGGTTTTTTCTTGCCATCGCTAAGTCGGCCGATGAGGGATGCAATCTCAGCAGCTTGGCGGGGCCTTGCTTTTTCCACCAGCATAACCCCTTTGGGAGCCGTGATTGGCTTGATAACGCCTGTCTCATAGGTCGGGAAGAGCGCTTGCCAGGCTTGTGTTACCTGATTCCAGGTTTCCTCGAAAGAACCTTCATTGTGAATGACCGTATTAGCGGCTTTCACTTTCTCGGTCTGGGGTGCCTGTGAATTTACTCGCTGATGGGCCACAGCCGCGCTCATTCCCCGTTTTTGGGTCAGGCGTGAAATCTGAGCTTCCTTCTTGGCATAGGTAACCCAGATCGTATCACATGCCTGGCGCAGAGGTCCTTCCAACAGCTTGATGGCTTCAATGACGATCACTTTTTGAGAGGAACGCCTGATGAGAATATCTACAGCCTGGCGTACCAGTGGATGAACAATCGACTCAAGCTGAACAAGCGCATCGGGGTCCGAGAATACCACATGTGCCAGCTTTGCACGGTCAATTTGCCCATCCGGAGCCAGGATCCACTTCCCAAAGGTATTCACGACAGGCTGATAGCCTGGCGCGTCCTTGGTAATGGCGCGATGACCCAAGGCATCTGCATCAATGCCATAAGCACCCAGGTGTTCCAACATCTTGCGAACCACACTTTTACCGGTGGCGATATTACCCGTTAATCCAATGACAAATTTACCTGGCCAGGCACTCATCTAGACTCCTGCGACATGTTCTCATTTTAGTCGCGGTAATGCAGAATGTCAAAGGTTCTTCCAAAATTTCTTGGGAGGAGGTCTATTATGCTGAAAAGCCATGAAATGCTAACGATACCCCAACGAGTAGCGATGTTGCTATTTATAAATTTCGCGCGTCAATACACTTAAATCCAGTCTGTTTTCGGAGGCAAAGCGATGAATAAGGGAAGTGATGAAATCAGTATCGCACATCGTCCGGTGGAACTCCTACAACATTTGATCCGTTACGATACGACCAATCCACCGGGCAATGAAGCAGAATGTATCAGTTATATCAACACCATTCTGGCAAATGCAGGAATCAACACAACAATATTTGCCAAAGTTCCTGCCCGTCCAAACCTAATCGTGCGAATTCCGGGGCGGGGTGAAGCTTCACCTCTACTGGTCTATGCTCACATCGATGTGGTAACCACCGAGAATCAAATATGGAAATATCCACCGTTTGAAGCTCAAATTGTTGACGGGAACATTTGGGGGCGCGGTGCATTGGATGATAAAAATGGAGCGGCGATGTCAATTTGTGCCATACTTCGCATGAAAGAGGAGGGTTGGAATCCTCCTGGGGATATAGTCTTGGCAATCGTTTGTGATGAAGAACGAGGTGGTTCTTATGGGTCCGGATTCTTAATTGAGGATCATCCTGATCTTTTTACTGGCATCCGTTATGCCATAGGTGAGACGGGTGCTTTTACTTTTTATATTGGTAAACAAAAATTCTACCCGATCATGGTAACTGAAAAACAATATTGCAGGCTAAGTATAATCCTGCGCGGTCCCGCCTACTATGCCACCGCAGCGGTGAAGCGGGGCGGCACCGCAGCGAAAGCGGGAGCGCTGCTCACCCAGCTTGACAAAGGACGATTACCGGTCCATGTGATACCCGTCGTTCGCCAGATGATCGAGACATTTTCTGCGAATATGCCACTACCAAACAGCCTGGTGTTGCGTCAACTATTGAAGCCGGCTTTGACAGACAATGTCTTGGGCTTGATTGGATCACAGGGACGGGCAATATTCCCATTATTCCATAATACCTGTGCGGTTATAGGAATCAGCGGAGGAGAGCAGACTATAACAACACCAGCGAAGATTGTAGTCAATGTAGCTTTGGGTTTGATCCCAGGTTGTAGTCTGGGAGATGCGATCGGGGAAATCCGTGAAATGACTGGTGCTGAATTTGAATATGAAGTGCTCCATAATGTGGAACCTGGACCAGAGCAACCGGATATGGGTCTCTTTGATACTTTGTGCCAAATACTTCGCGAGGCTGATCCGCAAGGTGTGCCCATGCCTTTAATGCTCACCGCTCCGACTGACGCCAGACTTTATAACCGGCTTGGCATTCAGACCTACGGCTTCCAACCGGTTAAGCTTCCCCCCGACATTCAAATCGAACAGCTGGCTCATTCTGCAGATGAGCGTATTCCGGTTGATGCGCTGGAGTTCGGCACGAATGCTATTTATAAGCTATTGCAGAGATTTTGCTAATCGCAACAGAACTAAAAAAAATCCATAAAGCAGGGTTGCATAGAAATATTAGAAGAGTAGTGGGTTTTTTATCCCGCTGCCTTTCTAAGGCAGAAGTGGTAGATGCATACCGTCCTGCCCAGGAGTTCGCTGTGGCGCACACCACGGAAAAAGTGGCTTTGCTTTCGATCGCGACTTCACAGCCAACGCATACAACCGTAACAATCCAATAAACAACACCATTAAGCAAACAGGGATAACCTCCCCGGAAAGTTTAGGCGACCCTAAATTCCCTCATGACCTTTTGACGGTTCTACTAGACCCCTTGGCCAATTTTCCCAAACCAAAAAGAAGGGAAGGAGATTTTACTTCTTCCAAGCCGTGTTTATATCAATTTTTTGCCAATCAGAAAAAGCCGGAGCAAGATCGGTTACACGATCCCGGCGAATCATTACAAGAAAACCATTCCAATCAGTACAACTACCCAAACAGTAATCCTCGTATCTTGCCAATGCTGCCGGGTCAACCCATTTCATATGGCCCGGATAATGCCAAATCAAGATAGATGGTTGTAGAGTATCTACTAAATATCGAAAATCGGATTTTCCGTACGGGATACGTGGATCTCCATGCTTTGCAAAATAAGTATTCGTAAGCCCCAAAGGATCGATAAAGGTGTTATCAATTAACCGGTAGGAGATATAACCAATAGCCTCGGCACTGATCACATCGGTTTTGTTCAAAACGGGAGCCAACCGCCTTGAAACTTCAGCGTATGTGTTTGAATTTTCCTGATACTTTGGAAAAAACTCTGGTTGGTAATTAACAAATACGTTCGTGGTTTGTAGGAACGGCAGTGTGACA
>Ga0153915_10001595_pt1 | contig 20803 bp, 21 predicted proteins | sample Opewatmetagenome_2_FD_107003 | JGI IMG/M metagenome (GOLD analysis project Ga0153915, IMG submission 107003) | Freshwater wetland microbial communities from Ohio, USA - Open water 3 Core 3 Depth 3 metaG | ecosystem: Environmental > Aquatic > Freshwater > Wetlands | place: USA: Ohio, Lake Erie...
CTGTACCTCAACACCAGCTGCCCGGGGGTCGGAGTTGCAGGATGCAGGTGGCCGGGGGTCACTCCGATAGCCCGGGAGATGATCTCAATTCCCGTCGTAATTGCATCAAGGCCGGGCGGGCGATTTTCCATCCCTCCGGTCGATTGGAATATGGCTGCTGTGAGCATCAGGTTGCCAAGGCTGTGTCCTCCCGGCTCTATGACCGGACCCTCCCCGCCCGGGGAGACATATCTGCCAAGGGATGACAACAGACTTGCGAGAGGCCCAGGGCAGTATTTCCGCAGAGGTTGGGGCGTAACAAGGAGAGGGTTGACTATATATCGGAAATCCCGGAATCCTTTCGGAAACCGGTGATTGAAGATACAGTGAATAACACGAATGACTTGTCGGATTTGAATATCGTCAAGGTCATATGTCGTCTTAAGGTTTTCACGCAAGATCAGGGAAAGCAGAAGCTTGCGAAAGTCACCTATGCCGATCATCGGCAACTGCTGCAAGAGCAGTCCTGTTGATCCTCCATCATCCGTCGTACACACAATGACATCCATGAGAGGGAATTCCTGTTTAAGACCGACAAATGGATTATCGGGCCAATCGTCAAGCCGGGAGTTGGCGCCGAGGACTGTGGAAAGCCCAGTCCCTCCACCAAAGGTGACAACACGCGTGGCGCTGCATTCAAAGGCATAAACCTCCCGGGCCAGCCTCGATATCGAGCTTCGATGGGACCCTGTGGGGATGGTCCGGTTGATAACCGTCTCCAAGAGCCGGTCAACATATTGGCCGATCTGTGACGCCTTCATTGGGGATAGAATCCTCCTCAAAAGAGTCCTTAGGAGAATGGACTCCGGGCTTAATGATTGATCAGATGAGATGATAAAGACCTGTTTTTATATGACAGGACTATATGGAGATCAGTTTTGTGTGTCAAGGTAAAATCCTATAAGCAATATTGTGGATTAGAGTATGCCTCCTCTATTTCCTGATCACAATTTTTATATAGCTATTGACATGGATTCGCAGAAGCCATTATTTTTATGAAATTACTTATAAAATTGTCTTGAAATGTGATGAATTTTCTATATTATGGCCAATTAATGGAGGAAGGTATGGACATTCAACCGCGATGTTATGATAAGGTGATTCAGTTAATTAATAAAGGTGTTGATATCCCCAATCCCTTGACTATATATCTGGGCGACGAGGTAAAGATCGACCGGATATCCGGAAAGGGTGTCAGGTTTTATCCCGGATGCAGGATCTACGGCAAAGACACTGTCATATCAGCCGGGTCCCAGCTTGGTTATGAAGCCCCGGTCACCATAGATAATTGCCAGTTAGGACCCAAGGTTGAACTGAAGGGCGGGTATTTTAATAAATCCGTCTTTCTGGAAAAGGCCAACATGGGGTCAGGCGCGCAGGTGCGCGAGGGCTGCATCCTTGAAGAGGAGGCCAACGGCGCGCATTGTGTAGGCATAAAACAGACCATCCTTTTTCCTTTTGTGACACTCGGCAGTCTGATCAATTTCTGTGATTGCCTGATGGCCGGAGGGACAAGTCGTAAGGCCCACAGCGAGGTGGGCAGTTCTTATATCCATTTTAATTTCACGCCGGATGGGGACAAGACCACGGCATCACTGATCGGCGATGTGCCGCGGGGCGTCATGCTCAACCAGCCGGCTATTTTTCTCGGCGGCCAGGGCGGAATGGTGGGCCCTTTACGCATAGGATACGGCAATGTGGTTGCCGCCAACTCTGTGCTGAGAAATGATTTTGTTGAGGACAACAAACTGATTGTTGGGAAGACACCCCCCGGAAAGATTATTAACTACAGGCCTAAGGCCTATCCAAATATCCGCCGCATTGTGGAAAATAATATTTTATATATAGCAAATCTGATGGCCCTTGAAGATTGGTATATTCACGTTAGACATCCGTTTTTAAAATCACAAGAATTCGGTGAACTTATTTTTGAAGGATTGCTCGATAAACTGGGCCTTGCGAAAAAAGAACGGATAAAACGTTTGCAGGTATTGGCCGAAAAAACGAAAGTATCTTCTGACCATGAGGCAGAAACGGGCGGAAGAAAAGAGTTCTTTGAAAGGTTTACAGAAATAGAAATGCTTTTTGCAGCAGCCGTACGGGATAGCGCTGTTGAGAAATATCGCGATGATTTTCTCTCTGTTTCCGATAAGGCAAGAAGTGAAAGCGGGGCTAATTATATAGGCGTCATACAGGGCTTCCCGGCCGATGTTTCCGAAAAGGGCACTGTATGGCTTAAAACGGTTGTCGAGGCCTTTTGTGAAAAGACAAAAGAGATTATGCCGTCATTCCAACTATTCGGCAAATGATAATTAACATTTTTTAATAATGGAGGAATTTTTATGGGTAAACTATTCGGCACTGATGGCGTCCGAGGAGAAGCAAACCGGTATCCTATGAATGCTGAAATCGCCTTTGCCATAGGGCAGGCGGTTGTCTATATCTTAAAAAAGGAACATGCGCGTCCCAGGATTGTAATCGGGAAGGATACCCGCATTTCAGGCTATATGCTGGAGAGTTCTCTTGAGTCAGGCATAACCTCGATGGGCGGCACTCCATATCTGCTCGGCGTCTTGCCCACGCCGGGAATCGCTTTCATTGCACAGAGCATGCGCGCCGACGCAGGGATTGTAATCTCCGCTTCGCATAATCCATATCAGGACAACGGCATAAAGATTTTCTCCGGCAGTGGTTTCAAGCTCTCCGATGAGCAGGAGGAGGCCATTGAGGACCTGATGCTGAGCAATACGCTTCACGGCCTTGTGCCTCCCGTTAAGGAGATGGGCCAGGCATTCCGGCTGGAAGACGTCCATGGCCGCTACATTGTCTTTTTGAAGAATACATTTCCCAGAGATTTATCTATTGAAGGAATGAAGATTGTTCTCGATACCGCCAATGGCGCTACATATAAAGTCGCCACGGAGACCTTCTGGGAGCTGGGCGCAGATATAGAGGTTATCCACAATACCCCGAACGGCATCAACATCAATGACAAATGCGGTTCACAGCATACAGGCGATCTGAAGAAAAAGGTTGTTGAAAGCGGCGCCGCGATCGGGCTTGCCTTTGACGGCGATGGCGACCGTCTGATAGCCGTCGATGAAAAAGGGCAGGAGATAACCGGCGATCAGATACTGCTCATATGTGCGAAGATCCTTAAGGAAGAGGGTAAATTGAAGAATGACCTCCTCGTAAGTACCATAATGAGCAACCTGGGATTAAGGGTTGCCTGCAAGAAATATGGTTTCAAGCATCATGCCTCTAAAGTTGGAGATCGATATGTACTGGAGGATATGCAGCAATTGGGCGGAGTGATCGGCGGAGAAGAATCGGGCCACATGATATTTCTTGATCACCACACGACAGGAGACGGAATTCTAACTGCCTTGCAACTTCTTGCCGCCATGGTCAAGACAGGTAAACCATTGTCGGAACTGGCTAAGCTGATGGATGTTTATCCCCAGAAACTGATCAATGTGGATGTTAAGAGCAAACCTGATATCAAAACAGTGCCCAAGGTTATGGAGGTAATAGACAGGATTGAGAAGGAATTGGGCGATGAGGGCCGGGTGCTCGTCCGCTATTCCGGCACACAGAACATGTGCAGGGTCATGGTTGAAGGGCCTTCCGCGTCTGTAACGGAAAAGCACTGCAAGGAGATCGCCGATATTGTAAAGAGCGTCCTGGGCTGAGAAGGCAGAAGATCGGAGGTTTAGAAGTTTAGAGGGCTTGAAAGACGAAAGGACCGAAGGAGAGAAGGTGTGAAGATCAGAAGGTGAGTCAATCTTCCGTCAAACAATGGCGTTTGACATTATCGATAAATTATCAAAGGAGATAATAAATGTCCATCAAGGTATTCATAACAAATGACTTCGAACACATGAGCGGGGTTGCGGCAGAGATAGTAAAGAAGAAACTCATTGAGATATCAAAGGTAAAAAAGGAGACTATCCTTGGTCTTGCCACAGGAAACTCGCCGACGGGCATGTACAAACTCCTGGCGCAGGCGGCAAATGACGGCGAATTTGACAGCGGCCGCATCAGGAGTTTTAATCTTGATGAGTATGTCGGCCTGCCCGGCGAAAATGTCCAGCAGCGTGTTGTGCATCCTGAAAGCTACTGTTATTTTATGATTCAGGAATTTTTCAGCCTTCTTAAAAAGAAATTCATTGAAACAAATGTCCCCTTTGGATCGTTGATTGATCAAAAGGCATTAATAAAAGAACTGAAAGCAAATCAGAAGGATTGGGAATATAAAGGCACGGATGCCGGAAAGTCTATTGCCATTAAACAAAAGGCACTGTCGGAATATCTTGCCTGGATAAAAAAGGAGATACTTGACGGCTATACAAAGAAGATAAAAAAGGCGGGAGGCATAGACCTCCAGATAATCGGCGTCGGAGGGCGCGGGCATGTTGCCTTCCACGAATCAGGGATACCCTTCAAGGGAAGCTCGGTCATGCTTGTTAAGCTTGATGCCGATACCATCAAAAACTCCGTAATAGACGGACATTTTCCCTCGGTAAAGGACTGCCCCAATTACGCCATATCCATGGGAGCGGAGCTTGTTTATCAGGCAAGGAACGTAGTGCTCCTGGCAAACGGAGAGAGAAAGATCGAATCCGTTACTCGGTCACTTCTGGGGGAAGTGAACCCTGATGTGCCGATTTCCTATGGGCAGACATACTCCGCTAACGACGGCAATCTGATCTATGTGCTCGATAAGATAGCAGCTAGAGACCTGATTGCAAATAAGGCCGCGCTTAAGGCAAGAAAGATAGTCCTTGAAGATCGGACATAAACCTAACCCGGACAAGCCGGAACCAAATTGGCCCGTTCGGTGACCGCATCTTACAGAAGCATTGTGTTTAAAGATTTTTATAGGCGATCGCCGAGCGGACCGTAATTTTGTCATATCCATATTTTGTAGGATCTGGTCCCCGAACGGACTGAAAAAATTCTTTTTTAAACGATAGAACAGGTTGTACGGCTGCCGACTTCAGTCTCAACTTTTTTTAACTTGAATCCTTGAACCCGTTCGACCCGCTCAAGGCCCTGAGTCCCTCGACTTTGCTCTGGACCATGAGGAAGTCGAATGGCACCGTCGAAGTGCATCGATCCCTTTCTCCCGACCGGTTCTATAGCTTGATAAATAAGCATCAAACAGGCTGTAATCATCAACCTTTAACATCAAAAGGAGGCTGTTATGCATACTTTAATAACGATTGCGATTATTGCAGTGGTAGTAATTTTTTCAGCAGGTATCAGAATAGTCCGGCCCATTAATAGAGGTGTTATAGAAAGGCTCGGCAAATATAACCGTTTTCTTAAAGTCGGATTCAATTGGATTATCCCGATTATTGAAAGGGCGAGATATAGAAACATAACAGAAAGGATGACGAATATTGCATCGCAGGAGATAATCACAAAGGATAATCTTAATGCCAAGGTAGAGCTTGTTGTATATCACAAGGTAAAAATTGACGAAGAAAATGTAAAGAAGTCTTATTACGAGGTAGAAGATTACAAAACACAGATAATAATGCTCGCCCAGACTACCGCAAGAAATGTCATAGGCAATATGAAGTTTACGGAGGTTAACAGCCAGCGCGCTATGCTTAATAAACTTCTTGCTGAAACTATTGACAAGGAAATAGAAAACTGGGGATTAAAGGTGGTAAGGGTTGAATTAAAAGACATTACCCCGCCGCAGAGCGTGCAGGACACCATGAATAATATTATTCAGGCCCAGAATGCCAAAGATGCGGCCATAGATTTTGCCACAGCCGTGGAAACAAAGGCAGATGGTGCAAGGCGTGCGGCCATTAAGGAAGCAGACGGCATAAAACAGGCCAATATCTTAAAGGCCGAGGGAGAGGCGCAGGCCATACAACTGGTAAATGAAGCGGCAGAAAAGTATTTTATAGGCAACGCCCAGAAGCTCCGTCAGATAGAGATGCTGGAAAGGGCACTGAAAGATAACACCAAGGTAGTTATCACCAAAGATGGAATCAACCCCAGCATAATAATAGGCGACCTGCCGATAGAAAGTAAATATGAACAAGGTCATGGTATCATGTCCCAACCCCAGGGGAAGGGACGGGTTTAGAATAATAGAATGAAGCTCCCCGCCGCTTGCGGCGGGGAATCCCGTTTATAAAGACGTATTAATCTTTTTCGGTCTAAGATATTTATATGTCATATAATGTCATATAATTTTTTTGAGACATTTGGTAAAGTGACATTCTAAGCGAGGCATGGTATATTGGATGCAGGATATACTTCATTTCGAAGATATAGAAAAGGAGCGAAAGGTATGATTGATCAAGAGACGGTTCAACAACTTCAGCATGCCCCACTGTCTGATCGCATTCAGGCAATAGAGGTTCTTCTGAAATCCCTCAAAAATGACATTGCTCAACACGACCCCTGTAAGGCAACCCGCAAGCCGTTTGCCGTTCGCGTATTCAACCTTGGAATAGATATTCAACCAGACAGAGAAGAAATATATTCTGAAAGGGGACGGTAACAATGTATGCGCTCGACACCAATCTGCTGGTGTATGCCCATAATGCCGCTTCCCCTCTTCATGGGCGAGCTAAGGCATTTGTTGAACGGGCGATGAATAGTCGCGATACGGAAGGAGATGCATCTATTTGTCTTCCCGCACAGGTTTTAATGGAATTTCTTAATGTGATAACATGGTATCGACTCGAAGCGCCTCTGTCATTGATCGATGCCATGAACATTGCTCAGGACTATCTGGATACTGGAGTCACAATTCTCTATCAGAAATCGACACAACTTGAAACGCTCTTTGAGTTGCTCAAATCCGTTAAAACTCGAAAAAAGATTTTTGATGTTGCCCTTGCTGCAACCTTAAAAGATCATGACGTTTCCGGACTCTATACTGTGAATACTAAGGATTTTGAGGAATTCACATTCCTTGATGTTAAAAATCCGCTTTAATAGGCAACTCGGCATAGCAGGGTCTGATCGCCGAGTGGACCGACCCCTTTTTCCCAAGCAGTTCATTCTTATACCTTAGGTTTTGCTGAAGGCTGAATGCTGACAGCTGATAGCGTGGATCCGAAATTTGGTGTTTTCGGATGAAGCCCAACTAAACATCAATCTAATTTATTATTGATGACCCAATAAAAAAGGCATATATTAACGCCACACCTTAATAAATAAGCATCAAACAGGCTGTATTCACACTGAAATATTCTTATCATTCTTTCTGGTGATCATTCCAAATGAGAACATCACCAGAACCAGAGAATCACTTGTTAAGTGGCACGAGAAATTGTATGTCTATTTCATTTGAAATAATCGGCAATATTTCTGAAATCGAAACTATTGTCATAGACAAATCAATCCGAGAAATAGCTCGATTAAGAAAAAGCTATGGATCCGGTCGTTGGAGAAAAATGAAAGGAAAGGCGACAATTCGATTGCCTGATGGTATAATATGCGAAGCGGAATTACACTGGTATGAGGCACATGGTATTGGGCGAAAAGATATAAAAATCAAGAAAATTATTTGGTAAGAAAAATGGAACAAAATAAATTTAAAAGAATGTTTGTTGTCTGTGTTAAAAACGAAGGCTATGCCGTATCCCTGGAACTGAGGAAGATCTACGAAACCATAACTGATGATCGTGCGGCTGATCATCAAATGATTCGTGTGGTAGATGAATCAGGAGAGGATTATTTGTATCCCTCTGATTTTTTCATCCCGATCGATCTACCAAAGCCTATTGAACAAGCTATAGCTTTAGTTCAAGCATAGATAGTTCATTTCGTAGTGCGTTGGGACGTTTCCATTGGATTTCAGACAAGGCCACTTAACATGCGCCTGCACAAGGAACGCAAACATCGCGTCCGAACGAAAATATCGGTGTCAGAGCTACACAATTGACAGAATAATTATTTTTGTAAAAGGTGTAGCTCTGACACTGTTACCTATTAAGGAGCTTTATGATGTAAACTTGGAGCCACCGCTGGGTGCTCCACCAACATACTATGTAGCTTATTAAAAAAACACCCAACCAACGGCTGCACTGGCCTAAAAATCGCCGGTGAGCCTGGTGTTCAGCAGAAGGAGGTGCTATGATTGGCTATTGTGGACTGGACTGTGAGCAATGCGGGGCGTTCATTGCCACACTGAACAACGACGACGCACTCCGCGTCAAAGTCGCCGAAGAATGGGCAAGATTATATAATGCCCCAATCAAGCCGGAACACATCAATTGCACAGGGTGTCAATCGGCGGGCATAAAGACATACTACTGCGATCAACTGTGTGAGATCAGGAAATGTGCGGCGAAGAAATCCGTCAGCACGTGTGCGGACTGTTCTGATTATCCTTGTTCCGTACTTGATGATATTCTCCGGATGGCTCCGCAAGCAAAGACAACGCTTGATGGGCTAAGAAAGAAACAGGATGAGATCATTTGAGACGCCATTGTCGTTGCCGCCAGTCTAAGGGAAATAAATTCTTCCCTTTCTCTTCGAAGGTTGACGATGAGCTTGACGGGAATTGCCAATGGTGTATAATCGTGGTGTATGTATAGCATGAGGTATATCATGGTGCGAACGCAAATATATTTAACAGAAAATCAACGTGACGAATTGGCCGTTATCGCTAAAACCGTGGGGAAGAAACAGAGCGAACTCATTCGAGACGCCATTGATCAACTCATCGATCAATCAGGCAGCGGTCGTAGAGAATTGGTGTTGCGCGAGGCAGCCGGAATCTGGAAGGAACGCAAGGACCTTCCTGATTTCAAGACAATTCGTGCCGAGTGGGACAGGGGCTAATCATGGCAAGACCGTTCCTTGTGGATACGGATGTTCTTGTTGATTTTTTTCGAGGTTACGGGAAGGCTGTGACCTTCATTAACACATACAATACCCGCATTATTCTGTCGTCTATAGTTGTCGCGGAATTGTATGCTGGAGTGAAAGGAGCTGCGGAGCAAGCCGCTCTACAACACTTCATTTCTCTCTTCCGTGTTGTCCCTGTAAGCACCGAGATTGGGAAGGCCGGGGGGCTTTACAAGCGAGATTATGGCAAGTCTCATGGTGTAGGCCTTGCAGATGGTATCCTGGCTGCTACAGCAGAAGCCGAAAATGCAGAATTGAAAACTCTTAACGCCAAACACTACCCGATGTTGAGCGACCTCAGGCCAGCCTATTATAAATAGCGAGAAATAGGGGCTCGTTAAAATATAAATTTGATCCGTACTTTTTAAATTTTTACGGGGTGACTCTCAGGAAACAACCGTGTAGATGCAATATCCGTAACGCATTGCACGACAGACGAATATCGATAGGAAGATTGAGATGATAAAAAAGATTGTTTTGTTTACCGTTTTTATCATGATGGTTGCTTTTGCGGGAGGCGCGAAGGTGAGCCGGGCTGAAGGCTGGTATATGCGCGGCGCCGTCGGCTTCGAACGTTCCAAGGCCGCAGAGTTCTGTGACAGTGATTGTACGGCGACAGATCCCCCGGCCCTGTTCGGTTGCGGGAACGGCAGCAACGGAGAATCCCTCGGCGTATCCGGCGATTTCGGGAGTTTCCCGGTGACGGAACTCTCCTTCGGAAGGCAGCTTCTTCCCTGGCTTCGCGGTGACCTGGGCGTCCAGTACCTCTTTCACATGGACTACGAGGGGCAAGCGAATTTTCTCTCCATAGGCCGGAATCAGCCCGTTTCCGGGGAGGCCAGTTCCTTCAGCGGCATGATCAGCCTGTTCCTCGAAGGGAAAGGGTTTACAGACATCGGCATGGGTCGTTTTGAGCCGTATATCGGCTGCGGTGTCGGCCTGGCGCGCAACCGGATCAGCAAGATGACCTACCACTTTCCCGAAAATAGCGGCAGGCACAAGCTCAGCGTTACGCCGTCCGGGGAGAGGACGGATTTTGCATTTATGCTTGCCGTGGGCACGGGGATCGTTTTGTCGGACAGGATAGTCCTGGATATCGCCTACCGCTACCAGGACCTGGGTAATGTGGAAACCGATCCGGGCATCATGGTGATGGATATCCTCCCTTCCGGAATCAGGATCGACGGGACCTCCGCTCCCCTGCGCACCCACGGGGTTGTGATCGGCCTCCGTTACAGATTCCGACGCTAATTTTGAAATAGCAGGCAGCAGCCGGCGTCCCGGCATTCTATCAAGAATGAAGATCCTCAAGGGGTGGCGCAAAAACCGCGTAACCCCTCAATAGCGCGTTGGCTTCAATGGAATTTGCGAAAGAAAGATGGCAGAACAAAAACGGTTATCTCCGAAATATCAGGAATGGATTGATGCGAGAAAGAAGCAAAACCTTTCCCATTCACATTCACACCCATAACAGCCCTTTTACAAAAAATTCTCAAAAAATTCTCATTTTCTCCTTGACGCACCATGCTGATCTCCATTAGTTTCGTCTCAGAAAAGTAAGGTCTTATCAGGCATTTCCGACGGGAGTTGGTTTTATGAGGCGTTTATTGTTGGTGCGGGTTCTAGGTTTTCTGGCGGTCCCCTGCCTTTATCTGGCATTGAACTGGCTGAACTATATTCAGTCAGGAAAGTCGGCTGTGCTCGGTGTATTTGCCGTGCTGGCTGTCTCCGCCTGGACCGCCGGTGGCGGAGAACAGCGCCAGCGGAATGACTTTTTCTGGAATATCGTTGTGGTGGTCCCTTTCTTTAGCCTGCTTGCGATTCAGGCCTTTCTAAGGGATTATTTCGGCGTTGCGAGCGACGATGATATGGTGATGGAGGCGCTTTTCAACACCAACGCCAGCGAGGGCAGCGAGTTTATCCTGCAAAACGCGCCCGGCATCGGCAAGCATCTGGCAATACTGGCGGTCATACTGGTCGGTTACGCCCTGCTGTTGCGCTGGAGCCGCACTGGCGGACGCCTGATACAGAACTGCAACCGGAACTCGCACGCACGACTGGCGCTTTTTTTCGGCGGGTTGTTTATGCTGTTGCACCTGGTCCCGACGATTCGCGGAGACAATCCTCTCCTATATTTCCCCCTGCGCCATTATGTCTGGCAGCAGAATCTCCAAAAGACGCGAATCCTTCAGGCCCGGTTGTCCTCGACAGTGAATGATCCGTCCCTGAATTCCGTTCGTTATGCCGGTTCCGGACCCAGGACCGTGGTTTTTGTCCTCGGGGAGAGCACTACGCGATTGGACTGGTCCCTCTATGGCTATCCTCGCGAAACCACGCCGGAACTGGCCGCGCTCGGGGATGAACTGGTACGGTTCGATGATGTGATCACCGGCTATCCCGGGACGGTCGGGGCGCTCAGAGAGATGTTCACACCGGCCGACCTGACCCGGCCCGAGCTCTGGATGACCAAGCCGGATATCTTTGTCATGGCCAAAAAGGCCGGGTACAAGGTCTTCTGGATTTCCAACCACGGCACCGACCGTTCCGGCCTGGCTTCCATCTTCGCTTCGCATGCCGATGTGGTCGAATTTACCAACAAGGGCGGGTCGCGCAGCGAAGGGTCGTTCGACGATGTGTTGATGCCGCCGTTTAAAAAGGCGCTTGATGATCCGGCCCCGCTCAAGTTGATCCTGGTCCACATGCTCGGCGGTCATCCGGCCTATAATTTCCGCTATCCAAAGGCCTATGCCCGTTTCAATGATGCCGACGATCAGGTCTCACGCGAACTCAAGGCGCAGGGGCGTTCATTCTGGGCAGTAATGCAGCGCAATTACTATGACAACGCCATGCTCTATACCGATCACCTCTTGAGGGAGACTATCGAACGCTGTCGTGAGCGTATGGGTCAGCCGATTGCCTGGATCTTTGCTCCCGATCATGGCGAAGACGTGGCGCACTACACCAACTTTGTCGGGCATAACCAGAAGGCGCGTTCGATGTTTGAGGTGCCGGTCATCTTCTGGCGTTCGAAGAATTTCACCATGCCCGTATTCGACAGCGAAATTGTGCGCCGTCGTCCTTACCAGCTCGATACCCTCGACGATACCCTGCTCGGTTTGATGGACATCGCGGGTGGCTACTACGAGCCCAGCCACGATCTCCTCTCCGCCGGATTCAAGCCGGCAGCGCGTTCGATGTCGGGTGTTCCCTATCCCTGATGTGAAGGACTTGAGTTTTAGATAAGTAATGCCTAGGCATAGCGGTTTCCCTGCTGCAATTTATAAGTCTCCTTGCTTATAGATTTTTTTTCTTATATACTCCCCCTCGATTGATCTTTGAAATGCAATGGCGTCTGCCATGAAACGGATCAATATGAATGACTTGCTGAGGAGAATGATTTGTTTATAACCTTTGAGGGAATAGAGGGGTGCGGCAAGACAACCCAGATAAAACGCCTTGCAAAAAGACTGCACGACCGTGGAGTTAATTTCGTTTCCACACTGGAGCCGGGAGGTACGAGGATAGGTCAGGATATCAGGAGGGTTCTCCTTGATTCAAACAACAGGCGCCTTGCACCGCTGGCGGAACTCATATTGTATGCAGCCGACAGGGCCCAACATATTGAGGAGATAATCAGGCCCGCCCTTGATCAGGGGAAATGGGTCCTGTGCGACAGGTTTTTCGATGCCACTGTGGCATACCAGGGCGCAGGGCGAGGTCTTGATATGGACCTGATCATGACCTTGAATGAAAAGGTTACAAAAGGGATCAGGCCTGATATAACCCTGCTTCTCGACTGTCCTCCGGAGATGGGCATTGAAAGGGCCCTTAAACGAAATAACCTCTCCCGGGACGGACAGGACAGGTTTGAGAGGGAGGTTATGGAATTCCATAAAAGGGTCAGGGCAGGTTACCTGGATCTATCGAGGAATGACAGGCGCTTTTCAATCATTGACGCGACGCTGTCTGAAGATGGCATTGAAGAGGAGATATTTAAGGTTATATCTCCGTATCTAATCCTCCCCTCTTAGGGAAGGACTGAGGTGGGGTCTCTTCAGGCTTAACGCTTTTTCATAGATGTTTTAAGACCCCCTCCTGACCTCCCCCTAAGAGGGGGAGGAATTACAAGAACCTTTTCATCCACGGGCTTATTCCTATGGTCCTCAGCGATCATATTGACAGGAATTAAGGGATATTGATTAATGGAACTGGGGAAAAAGATAAAATCCTTCTCCCGTATAATCGGCCAGGAAACAGCGATAACCTTTCTTAAACGGGTGATGTCAAGGGGAAATATCCCCCATGCCTTTCTTTTTACAGGGATTTCGGGCGTGGGGAAGACAACAACCGCCCTGGCATTTTGTCAGGCAATAAATTGCCTGGAACCTGTAAACGGCGAGGGTTGCGGAAGGTGCCGTGTGTGCCGCCAGATGACAGGCGGGAATTTTCCTGATCTTGCATTTCTTGAACCTGACGGCCAGAATATCAAGATCGAGCAGATAAGGGAACTGAATCGAAGCATAGGTTTCAAGCCTGTCGCAGGCAATTACAGGGTGGCTATCATCAATCGGGCTGAGCTTATGACCCTGGAGGCCGCCAACTCTTTTTTAAAGACCCTGGAGGAGCCGCCCCCCGGAAATATCATAATCCTGAAGGTGAAAGAACCCCTAGATCTCCTGCCCACTATAGTATCCAGGTGCCAGAAGATCCCATTCCGGCCCTTGCCCTATGCCGTTATTAAGGAGTATCTCATAAATGAGATGGGGATGGAGGAGGAGAATGCGTCATTAATCGCCGGGATCTCAGGCGGGAGCCTGGGAATGGCGGTGCAGGCATCCGACAGCGATTATCTCGATGAAAGGCAGAAATCCATCCTGAATATTATTAAGTTGCCGGAACTGCAGAAAACGCAGGTAATCGAGATGGCCATGGAATACAGCCAGAATGAAAAAAAGAGGGACCATGACGCCTCCGGGGCTATTGGTTTATTTGAATTGATAGGGATATGGAAAACCTGGTATAGAGATTTAATCATTATAAAGGTCAACGGACCCGTGAACCTGCTTATCAATGCCGATTTTTCCCGCAAATTGAGGACTCTTTCCAGAAATGCCGGCATAGATAACCTGCTACAAGGGTTTTTTCTTCTGGACAAGGCCCAGATGGAGTTGATGAGAAATCCGAATACAGGGTTGATGCTTGAAACCCTCCTCCTGGGCCTTAACAGGCTTGCATATTCACATGATGGACTTTTAAAGAAGGCTTAAGACAGCAAATGAACAAGATTGTTTGCGTAAAATTAGGAAGAAGCGGAAAGATCTATGATTTTGACTCAGGGCACTTTGTCATCAAACCGGGAGACAAGGTCATAGTCATTACAGAGCAGGGCAAGGCCCTGGGGGTTGTATGTGATAAACCCAAAGTCAAGGAAGAGGGGGAGACGCCGAAGCGCGCATTAAAGGAGATCTACAGCATCGCGAATAAGAAGGACATTGAAAAATATGAGAAAAATTGTCAGATGGAAAACGAGATCTATTCCTGCTGCTATGATGTTGCAAAAAGGCTGTCTATGGAAATGTCCCTTGTTGCAGTGGAGCGTCTGTTTGACGGCAGCAAGGTGATTATCTATTTCTCGTCCGAGGGAAGGGTGGATTTTCGTGATCTTATCAAGGAACTGGTTCAGAAATTTCATACCAAGATAGAGATGAAACAGATCGGGGTTCGTCATCAGGCCAAGATGGTCGGGGGGATCGGGACCTGCGGGAGGCAGCTATGTTGCTCTTCTTTCCTCAATAACTTTGAACCGGTCTCAATCAAGATGGCGAAAAAACAGAACCTCTCCCTGAATCCTGCCAAGATATCCGGCATGTGCGGGAGGCTGATGTGTTGCCTTGCCTATGAGTATAACTACTATAATGAGGCTCAGAGAAATATCCCGAAGACAGGGAAGATGGTTGATACAAAAAAAGGCAGGGGCAAGATCGTGCGTCATAATCTGTTGAAGAAGACGTTTATAATCTCTCTTGAATCAAGTGAAGAGGAGATAGAGGTCTCATACGGGGATTTAATAGAAGCTAATCCCCCAAAAGAAAATAACAAAGAAGGGAGTAATCAATAATACAATTGGCCGGGACATTCTATGTTACTACACCTATCTATTATGTGAATGCGGAACCTCACATCGGCCACGCCTATACGACAATCGTGGCGGATGTAATAAACAGGTTCCACATTCTGGCAGGCAAGGAGACATTCTTCCTTACCGGCACGGACGAACATGGCGACAAGATAGTAAAGGCCGCTGAAAAGGCCGGCGTGTCGCCAAAGGAATACAGCGACAGGATAAGCGGACTTTTCAAATCCCTGTGGCCTAGATTAAATATCGGCAACAATTATTTTATCCGGACAACAGACCCCTCCCACATGGAGACAGTGCAGTTTATCCTTAACAAGGTAAACGATAAGGGGGATATATACTACAGCGATTATGAGGGGTTATATTGCTCAGGCTGCGAACGTTTTTACACGGAAAGGGAACTGGTTGATGGAAAATGTCCTGATCATCAGGAAAGGCCTGTTGTCATAAAGGAGAGCAATTATTTCTTCAGGATGAGCAATTATCAGGAATGGCTTATAGATTACATAAGGCAGAACCCTGATTTCATAAGGCCGGAGCGATATAAAAATGAGGTGCTTTCCTTTTTAAAGGAGCCCCTCGAAGACCTGTGCATCTCCAGACCCAAATCAAGACTGACCTGGGGGATCACGCTCCCCTTTGATGAAAACTACGTCACCTATGTCTGGTTTGACGCCCTTATTAACTATGTCTCAGCGCTTGGTTATCCTGATGGAGAACTTTTCAAAAAGTTCTGGCCCCATGCCCAGCATATAACAGCCAAAGACATCCTCAAGCCCCACGGGATATACTGGCCATGCATGCTCAAATCGGCGGGGATCGAACCCTACAGGCGCCTGAATGTCCATGGATACTGGAATATCAATGAAGGAAAGATGTCCAAGAGCCTGGGAAATGTCGTTAAACCCTTAAGCCTCGTGGATGTGTACGGCCTTGACGCCTTCAGGTATTTCCTCCTGCGCGAGATGGTCTTCGGCCTGGATTCGGAGTTCAACGAGGAGGCCCTTGTCTCAAGGATCAACGCCGACCTGGCCAATGACCTGGGAAATCTGGTGAGCAGAAGCCTGACAATGGTAAATAAATATTTCAATGGAGACGCGCCGCAACAGGGCATTAATGAGGACGCGGATAAGATCCTTATAAATGACATCAACGCCTTGATAGCCGTATATCCCAATCTCATGTCCGAGATGAGTTTTCATAAGGCATTGATGGCAGTCTGGGAGATAATAGGAAAGCTCAACAAGTATATCGACTCCATGGCCCCGTGGGTGCTGGCCAGGACAGATCCCGGACGTCTTTCCACGGTGATATTCAATATACTTGAATCAATAAAGGGCGTATCGGTAATGCTGTGGCCTTTTATGCCTGAGACCGCCGAAAAGATGCAGGGTTTCCTGGGGCTTGTCAGGACCGGGAAAGACCTGACCCTGGAAGATATCAGGGAATGGGGAACGGGTCTAACCGTAAAACCGGTTTCAAAGGCAACTCAATTATTTCCGAGAATAGAGAAAAAAATGGAGACAAAGACTGAAGAAAAAAAGCAGGAAAAGGATGAAGAGGGCGTCCTGTTCTCTGATTTCCAGAAACTTGACCTGAGGGTCGGGACCATCAAGGCCGCGGAACAGATCCCCGGCTCCAAAAAATTGATCAAGCTCCTTGTGGATATCGGGGAAGAAAGGACGATAGTAGCCGGCATCTCCGGCCATTACAGCGACAAAGACCTCATCAATAAGCAGGTGGTTGTTGTGGCCAATCTTGCGCCGGCCAAATTAATGGGCGTGGAATCAAGGGGGATGGTCCTGGCGGCTACTGACGCCTCCGGCGTCCACCTGGTTGCCCCTGATATGAACACCCTGCCGGGAAGCAAGGTGAAATAGCTATAAGCCATAACAAACATTATGCTATGTTTATAGTCTTTTTATATATTATCTTCTTTTTTCTTGACATTTGGCAGTAATATATCCTATTGTCCCCGACTGTTGATGACTTGGCTCTTTTGCAGGACCGGTTGCCTTATTGGGGTATATGCAATATCGGTGAAACGGCATGGCGGGAGCATAACGAAAACCATTTAATGGAGGAGAGTGCCTTGGCTAAGGGGACAGTAAAGTGGTTCAGCAACAAAAAGGGGTATGGCTTCATCGCGCATGAAGAAGGGAAGGACATATTTGTCCATTATTCATCCATAAACTCAGATGGTTTTAAGACGCTCTCTGAAGGGGAGAATGTGAGTTTCGAAGTGGAAGATGGTCAAAGAGGGCCGGTCGCTAAAAACGTACAAAAGGTCTGATCAAGTCTGGGGGGTAAGCTTGTAAGGCATCTCGAATATATAACGGGATGCCTTTTTTATTATATATGAAAATAGCAACTTTTAATGCCAATTCCATAAGGGCTAGGATGGAGATCCTCATCAATTGGATCAAAGGGGAGAACCCTGATATCCTTTGTCTTCAGGAGACCAAGGTTCAGGATAAGGAATTTCCTGCCGATGGATTCAGGGATATCGGCTATCAGGTGATCTTCAAGGGGCAGAAGACCTATAATGGCGTTGCGATTCTCTCAAAAAGGCCGTTTAATGATGTGCTGCTTGATCTTCCGGGAAGGGAAGATCAAGAGGCGCGTTTTATAAGTGCTTCTGTCGGGGCAGTGCATGTGATAAATGTCTATGCGCCCCAGGGTGTTGCCCCAGGGACAGATAAGTTTTTGTATAAACTTGGGTGGTTGCAGGACCTTCTCATGCATATAAAAAAGGATTACGCCCCTGATGCGTCTATAATATTGACGGGTGACTTTAATGTAGCCATGGAATCTATTGATGTTCATGATCCGGAAGGGCTGAAGGGGCAGGCAGGCTTCCATCCTGAAGAACAGGCTATGATAAGCAGGTTTATGGAATGGGGATTCAGGGATATATTCAGAGAACATCATAAGGAAGGGGGAGAGTATACCTTCTGGGATTACAGAATCCCTAACGGTTTCAAGAGGAATATGGGGTGGAGAATAGACTATGTCTTCGCTACAAGACCCCTTGCGGAAAAATCAACTACAGCATGGATAGACATGGAGCCCCGTAAGCGTGAGAAACCTTCTGACCACACATTTCTTGTGGCGGAGTTTGATGTTTAGGCTCTGTAGTTTTATCAGCATTGCCCGGATAATCAGTCAATCAGTTCACGAAAGACCCTGACCGGACAATGCTGTTCGGGCATATGTTTCAGATGATAATATTATCCCACTGCCTTTATTACAGGTTTAATTACAACAGTAACTCTACGGTTCATGGCGTCCTCGGAATAAATAGGCTGTGTCTCTCCAAAACCTTCGGCTTCTATCCTGGCAGCATCAACTCCCTGTTGAACAAGGGCGGCCTTGACGGCCTCGGCCCGCTTTTTGGACAGGTCCATGTTATACTGCTCGGCGCCTTTAGAATCGGTGTGGCCTTCCACGCTTATTAATGTCTGAGGGTAATTCTTTAATACGGTTGCGACCCTGTTTATTTCACTATAAGCTCCCGGTTTAAGGGTAAAAGAGTTTGTATCAAAAAGGAACTCTGATTTAAAGGTCGCGGTAAGGACATCCTGTGCCGTCTGGACATCTCCTTCTTTCGCCTCAGCCCGCGCTGACTGCACTTCAGACTGCACGGCCTTTACCCTCTGAACGCTAGCGGCCTCAGATGAGGCCAGCGCCTCACGCAGTTCCTTCTCCTGGTTGTCCATATAGAGACCTACCTGATTCCCGGCAATTCCTCCAAGGACGGCGCCTATCCCGGCACCAAGCAGTGTTGATTTCGTATCTCTGCCAATAACCTGCCCTAATATGGCCCCGACCCCGGCGCCTACAGCCATCCCGATGTTAGAGCCTTTTTGCTGTTGTTCGCCTCCTGTCGTGCAAGACATAAAAGAGGCAGTAAAACTTAACACACATAATATGATTAATAGTTTTTTCATTTAAATATCCTCCGAAAAAAATTTATTTATATTAAATACTGTTCATGTCATATCAGCTCGTTGCAGGATAATACTATTATACATGACAGCCTATTTATAACATACTTCCGTCAGAATTGATCACTTTTTCCAAATGGACCGGATGATTATTGATCAGCGGTTATATGTTAAAACGGATGCAGATAAAAAAAGGTTACAAAAAAATTTAATCCCTGTAAAACATACCTTTATTCTCCCGGAACTATTTATCAGGAAATTTGTCTAAACTTACAAGTTATTTATAAAATGATGTTCAGCCTCAGGTTCCGTCTAAATGATAAAAGATATAATGATCTGTTTTTTCTGGGATTTTTCATATGATTTATTCCATGCAGGGTGTAATCCATGATTGAATTATTCAAATTAAAGGTAAGTCTTCAAGCCAGGTTTTTACTGAATCATCAATAAATAAATATATTTTCCCGCCTTTAAAGGCTTTCTTAAGTTGGGCTTAGATTATGTAAATTTTATGGAGATGGTTAATCTTATTGGCATTTTAAAAATAAGATGTAACTTTTTCAAAAATATGCCGACAATAAAAATAAAAATGAATCCTGTGCTGAAAGATGGGAAATGCTAAACCATTTAAATTATAAATATTTTTAATATAAATAAGTCAAATAGCAATATTTTAATTAATTTATATCAAACCAATTATTATTTTAGTGATAGTTAGGAGGCAATGAATGAAGGAAACCCATAAAATGGCGATTAAAGGGGCATCGCGCCTGAGTTCGGATAGAGTCGATAAATGGACAATGACATATAAGCTGTTCATTATCCTGCTATTGTCGACCCTTTTAATCGGCACAGGCTGTACCGCTTCACAATATCGTAAAGATGCGGATAAGGTAGCCGACAAAATCATTAAGGAAAAGCAGAAACAACTTTTCGGAAAGGCTAACGGCATAAACATAGATCAACCGAGTGAGACACTGAGACGTCGTCTTATAACTGAACAGAACTTGCCCTATTCCGGCAACGCCTCTCTAGGGACAGACAAACTTGACAATATTGCCCACTGGCCCGAAAAGGATTCTTCCGATAAAAGCACAACATCTACTGGTGATGATGTAACCCTGGAAACAGGGAAGGCCCTCAGCCTTACTCTTGTGCAGGCCCTTCAGATTGCTGCAGGGAACAGTTCCGAATATCAGACCCAGAAAGAAAGTGTTTTTCAGAAGGCGCTTGATCTTAATCTCCAGAGGCATCAATACGGATTTACCCTTGGCGGATCGGCAACATACAATATTACTGAACAAAAAAGCAATGGCGTAACAAGTAAATCCGATTCGGCCAGCGGTACGGCATCTTTAAGCAAGTCTCTTCAAAACGGGACCAAGCTTGTCACATCGATCGGCGTTGACATAGTCAACCTTCTTACCGCAGGCCTTTCATCAAAGACATTACAATATGATGGATCCATCTCAATCCCATTATTGCGGGGTGCGGGGGCATATGTTGCGTCAGAGAACCTGACCCAGGCCGAGCGTGATCTGATTTACAGCCTGCAATCTTTTGAAAGGTATAAAAATACATTTGCCGTCCAGATAGTACAAAACTATATGAATGTGCTTTCACAGGTGGATCAGGTTAAAAATGCGGAAGAGAACTATAAAAATCTCATAACATCCTACAATAGAACCAGTAAGCTGGCAGAGGCCGGTCGCTCAACTGTTGTAGAGTCAAACCAGACCCTTCAGCAAATGTTGTCCGCTCGCGACAGGTGGATCAGCGCAAAGGCAACCTA
>Ga0153915_10001596_pt1 | contig 20799 bp, 15 predicted proteins | sample Opewatmetagenome_2_FD_107003 | JGI IMG/M metagenome (GOLD analysis project Ga0153915, IMG submission 107003) | Freshwater wetland microbial communities from Ohio, USA - Open water 3 Core 3 Depth 3 metaG | ecosystem: Environmental > Aquatic > Freshwater > Wetlands | place: USA: Ohio, Lake Erie...
AATTTTGTCTTTAGCTTAAGATTTTAAAAGAATAGGGAGTGTAAAGTTTTGAGGAAGTTGTGTAAAATTGTAGAGCGACCTGTCCCGCTCTTGCTGGGAACGATGTTTTTACTCACTCTGCCTTGCATACCGGAGCATCAGGAGATGGGCTTTAAGAATTTTTCATTGTGCATCTCTTCAGTAAGCAGTGAGGATACAACAACTTAGTAAATCAGCAATTAGAAAATCAAATATAGTTGAAGCTAAGGGTGCAGCATAGAATGATATTTATTGAAAGAGCCGGCGGTGGGTATGATTATGTGAATATATGATTTTAGGATAAAGAACTGTCCTGTTTTCTACCTTGTACATCAATGTCGAAGCTATTGGGATTTAATAGTTACCCATGGTTATCAGTGCATAGCCGTATTTACCCCTGAGTCTGTCTATTGCCCTGAATAATTTCTTACGCTTTATATCCTCATCCTCAAACAGAACTTCCTGTTCACAGAATATTGAAAACTTGCTCAAGCCGACACCTATCAACCTTACCCCAACCCTCCGGGTATGAGCTTTCATCAATAGATCCTTTGCATTTTCGAATACGGTTCTGTCATCATCTGTGGGTTTAATTGTTCGTGACCGGGTAAGAGTCTGGAAATCCGAATAACGCAGTTTTATACTTATTGTAGATGCAATGAAATTTTCATCTCTCAGGTTCTGGCAGACTTTACCTGTCAGCTCAAAAAGTATTTCATATATTTTTTCATTACTTGTTATATCACTTCCAAATGTCGTTTCCTTCGAAATGCTTTTCTGTTCCCTCTCAACTGTAAGATACTCCGTCCCTTCTCCATTAGCTTTATGCCACAGTTCAATACCATACTTCCCGTAAGCGGAACCCCAATAATCGGAAGATAGTCTTGTTATATCTCCGATAACATAAATGCCTTTTTGATTCAGATCTTTCAACATTACTTTCCCGACTCCCGGAATCGTTTCGACGGGCATATGTGAGAGGAATTGTTTCTCCATACCCGGAATGATAAATGTTATTCCCATAGGCTTCATACAATCAGAGCCGATCTTTGCAACAGTTTTATTGCTGCCGATCCCGATGGAACAGGGAAGGGAAAGTTTCCGGCGTATCTCAAGCTGAAGGCGTGAGGCAAAGGCAAACATTGAACCATATATCTTACTGCAGCCGGTAAAATCCATATAATATTCATCGATTGATGCTTGTTCAATTACAGGAGCATAAAGAGCCAGAATATTTTTTACGGCCTGAGAAAAACGGACATATTCATCATAATGTCCATGAATATAAATCCCGTTAGGGCAAAGCTTAAAAGCCTGTCGTATCGGCATAGCTGAGCGTAATCCGTATGCTCTTGCTTCATAAGAACATGCAGCTACCACTCCCCTGCCGTGAGGGTCACCTCCTACAATTACCGGTTTTCCAATTAATGCAGGGTCGAGTATTCTTTCTACAGATACAAAAAACGCATCAAGATCCAGGTGAAATATTGTACGCATAAAAGATTTAAAAGATAAAAATCAGGTTAATATTTTGATTTCTTTCATAAATATACTAAGTTAACACTATTGTTAATTATATATATTTTATGAAATTCCGTGAATTAAATAAAACGGATAAATTATTTCTTACTACAGATGACATTGCAAATATTCTTTCAATTGATAAGGACTCAGCTAAAGTAACCGCAGCAAGATATTTCCAAAAAGAATATCTGATACGGATCAAAAGGAATCTTTATATCACCGAAAACAAATTTGAAAATTTATCCGGAGACGAAGTATTCAGGATCGCAAATATTATTCAGGTCCCTTCTTATATATCACTAACCACAGCACTCGGATATTACAACATTACATCCCAGAAGCAAAGAGATTTTATCGAATCAATTGCCGTCAAAAGGACTAAAAACATCGGTATCAGACATTTTCAATTTGTCTTTACGAAAGTTAAGAAAGATTTCTATACCGGCTTTCAATTTAAAGATAATTACTTTATAGCTTTTCCGGAAAAAGCAATTGCCGATGCTGTATATCTCTCTTCTGTACAAAAATATAATTGTGATTTCCCATCAGTCGATTTTAAGAAATTAAACAGGCAAAAAATTGAAAAGTATCTAAGGCTTACCAATAAAAAGACTTTAATATTCTGGGAAAATTTATGCAAGACTTACAAGATTTAGAAATTTTAGAAATCGAAGTTCTCGAATTATTAAACAGCATAAAGGCACTGGATTCTTTATTCTTCGGCGGCGGTACAATGTTAAGATTATGCCATAATTTAAATAGATATTCAACTGATCTTGATTTCTGGCTGTCTCCGTCATCCGATGTAAAAAATATTAATTCAAAGATAAAACAGGTCCTTCAGAATAATTACCGGTTATCCGATTCGGAAAATAAAAAATATACTCTATTATATGAATTCAGATCCGGTAAAGTTTCACGAAATCTTAAAATTGAAATCCGGAAAGAACAAACAAATTTTGACTGGGAAAGTAAAATTGCTTTTTCCCGTTATACTGATAAACAGGTACTTATTAAAGGCCTGACTCTTCCTCAGATGATGAAGAATAAAATCAGTGCTTTATTATCACGAAAACTGATCCGTGATTGTTTTGATATAGAATTTCTTCTAATGCGTGGTGTCGAGCTCCCCAACGATAAAAACAAGTTACTGGAAATATCTAAAATCATAAACAGCTACAAAACCAGGGATTATAAAGTAATTTTAGGTTCTATCTTAGAAGAAAAAGACAGAAAATTTTATTATGAAAACAAATTCAATTTTCTGAGGGAAGAATTAACTAAAAGAACAAATTCATTATAAAAATTTAATTTCTAATTCAGATCAGAATAAGCAGGGGTAATTTCCTTTAGCCTTGAAAATGCTTTTACAATAGTTGAAGGCATTTCAACTTTATCTTTCTCTTCAAGAAGATGAATTAACTCAAAAGCATTTGCAACTCCTTCCCCCTTCGGGTGATTATTCAGAATCACATAAATTTCTTTAACCTTCTCCTGTATTAATTTTATCTGCTGTTCAATTTCCACCAGTTCACCGGGCGAATACAGATACTGGTATCTGGAGCTTTGTTCTTCATATGTCTGTTCTTTGCCGAAATTTTTTATCGATCTCATCCATGCTTCCGTATTCCTGCCATGAAGACGAATATATGCAATACCATTTGTAATAACAGGTTCGAATTTAATCGCCCTCCCTATCTGCGGCTGGTCAATTGTACACAGTGAAATATTCAGCTGTTTAAAAAGTTCATATACGCTTTTATTATTCCAGGACGAATGGCGCACTTCAATAAAACAATTATAGCTTTCGAATATCCCTCTCAGTCTGCGGACATAGTCGGCGGTGGTTTCATCAAATGAGAAGGAATATGGAAATTGTATTAACAGACCTCCAAGTCTTCCGGCTCCGGATAGCATTTCAAGATTATCGTTTACAGCTTTTATTTTTTGTCCATCAAAATCCCTTTTATGCGTAAAATCCTGATGAAGTTTTATCGTGAAGAGAAAATTATCTGAATCAGATACTTTTTGTATCCAGCCTTTTACGGTTTTCGGACTTATATATGTATAATATGATGCATTAACCTCTACACAATTAAAGTATTGCGCATAAAACCTCAGCCAGTCAAAATAAACCGATTGTGGTTTCGGATAAAATACGGGCACCCAATCTTTATAAGACCACCCTGCCGTTCCTATATGATAATCAGGCATAGATATAATATAATTTTAACCTGCTTTCTTTTCCATACTCCGGTATATTCCTATAACGATACCGACTAATTTGAAGTTCTGATATTTCTTATCAATTACAATCGGTTTAAACTCCGGATTTTCCGAAATTAATTCAATTTCATTTCGTTTTTTATAAAATTTCTTTACCACCGCAGCATCATCAAGAATGGCAACTACTATCTGTCCATTCCGGGGCTGCATATTGGGATTTACAATTACAATATCCCCGCTGAAAATATAAGCATCCTTAAGGCTGTTCCCTTTAACGCGGAGAAGGAATGAATCCTTCGGCATTCTTGCTATAGTCGGGAGTTCAATTGAATCAATTGCATCGGGGTATATTGTTAAAGGATTACCTGCAGCAACTTCTCCAACAACAGGACGGGGAATAAAAAATTTGTCTTCCAGTGTTAATTCAATTCCGCGTGAAAGCTTTGGATTACGTTTAATGTATCCCTTCCTTTCAATAGCCTGGAGATGCTGCTGAACTGTAGCCCTGTTTTTGTATCCAAAAAACTTCGCTGTTTCCGCCAATGTAGGCGGAATTCCGCTTTTAACCTTCCGGTCAATCAGAAATTCGAGGATCTTTTTCTGAATTTCCGTTAAATCGACGGACATAATACACCTCCGGTTAGTGAGTTACAGAATACCATACATCCGTATGGTAATTTATAAAAGGTATTTTAATTTGTCAAGAGATAAGTATAGTATTCTCAATAATATTTTTGTTCTGCTAAAAGCGGAATCTCCACTCTATTCCGGTTTTGGGTCAGGATTTTTATTTGAAAATATGAATTTGACGTATTCAAATTGATGTTTGGAATAATGGAATTTTGGACTAATGGAATAGTCCGATTTCAGTACGTTTCGTTGGATAACCGAAATGAGATAATGTTTAAATAAAAGGGCTCTAACCTTTACGCGGTGCATTTTTGTACGAAATTTTGGTTGACGGCTAGCCGTGCTATGAAAGGAATAAAAAGATTTTATGCTTTTTAGGATCGAATTGAATAGAATATTTTCTCAAGAGAAGCCATCATCTTGTCCCGGAAGATAGGCTTGGAGATAAAATCATCAAATCCTGCAGCAATAAATTTTTCTCTGTCCCCCGGCAGTACATATGCGGTCACGGCAATTATCGGAATGGTTTCATAACCCGGCATTCGATGGATGATCCTTAAAGCATCCAGCCCATTATACTCACCCTGCAGGTTAATATCAAGCACAATAAAATCAAAATGGTGGGTATCGAGAAGCGGCAGCGCCTCTTCAAGACTCACAGTGAATTTTATCTCATTAAGCTCTTTGAGCTGTACTTTGAAGAGAATCTGCGAATCCACCTGGTCCTCAATATAGAGACAATTAAGCTGAGATAGATCAATTTTACTTTTAGCAGCCGGTTTCTCACGTTGTAAAATATCCTTTGTTTTCTTCTTACTGATAGCTGGTGGTATATACTCTGGTTCCAGTTCTTCCTCTTCTTCGAATCCGAAATCCCTGACTTCGGGTTCACTAATTTCTTCCTGCTTTACACCGGTTTTTTCCTCTTCGACAGATTGACGCTCCTCTTTAAGGACAGATTTTATTTCTGTTGTACCCGGTGTGGTTTTAACTTTTTCCTTTTCAGCTTCAGTCTCAAACCGTTCGGTTGATTCTTTTTTACCCTCCTCAGGTTTTAACTCGACAGGGAAAATAAAGCCGGATATTTTTTGTGATTTCTCTACAAATTTCCCCTGCAGCAGGTCAATAAGATCCCTGGCTAATTTGATAGATAACTTAGAGATGCCGTATTCTTTTTGAATATTTCGTTTATTAAAAATTGTGTTAAAATTATCAGAAAAAGAGGGGGACATGGATGAGTAATTATCCTGAATAGATATCAGAAAATTCTTATCATTAAACTGGTAAGCAGAAAAGTATATTTTATTAGTTCCTGCAAATTGTGATGCAATTTTAAATAGCAAGGTAATTAAAGAAGTAAATTTCTGTGAATCGGTACTAAAACTCAGTGAAGAAGAGATTCTTCCGTAAGCAAAATCGATCCCTTTATTTTTCAGAATATCACTTATCTCCTGTTGTGTTTCATCGACGATATCGGTTATTGAAACATTTTTTATTTCCAGTTTCGATTCTTCCTGCTGCATTCTTGAATATTCGATAACAGAATTCATCGTACTTAATAAACGTCTTCTGTTCTGGTCAATAATATCCTTTGCTTCCAGTTGTTCGGGAGTAACTTTTTCTATACTCTCGGTTAATTCCTGAACAAATCCGAGCATTGCATTTATCGGGGTTAATATTTCATGAAAAATACCCGAAAGAAATGAAGGATCAATTTTCTCTGAAGGTTCTGCCTGCTTTTCTACTATTTTCTCAACTATAATTTCCTTTACCCGAGGTTCTTTCGGTACGGTTTCTTTTATCAGCGGCTTCAATACAAGTACAAATAATTCAGTTTCGTTCTTATAATTAAGTACAGGACTTGCCTTAACTTCTACATCAAACAATTCACCATCAGCTTTTTTTAATGAAGTACTTAGTGAAATCGTTTCCTGTTTCCCCGAATTAAAGATTTTTGTGTTAACCAGTGCCCTGTCATCATCCTTCACGAGGGACGCGAATGAAGCATTAATTAATTCGGTATTTCGGATGCCAAGCTGATTTACTGTTACAATATTTACTGATTTAATAAATCCTGAAGAATCCGTAATAAGGAGTAAGTTTGATGCATTATCAAAAGCGGCTTTGTATAACTGTTTCTCCCTCTCTGCCCCAAGATATTTTGTAACATCTCTAATAACATTAAAATGTGCATCTTTATTATTAAACTTGAAACTTGATTTGCAGATTTCAACAAATACTGATTCCCCGTTTTTCTTTTTATGACGAAATGGACCGGAAAAAACGCCTTCCTTTGTTTCACTGGAGGAAGTATCAAGCAGTGTTTGAATATCCTCCGGTGCATAAAGATCGGTTAGATCCATTTGCAGAAATTCATCTCTTCTGTAACCGTAAAGATTGAGCGCTGCCTGGTTCACCTCAAGAAAGTGCAGATTCTCCTTCTCGTAAATGATTATAGGTTCCGGGTTATTTTGAATCAGGACTTCGTACATTTTCCCTCTTGAATTAATAATTCTTTCGAGATCAACAAACGCCGAAACATCTTCAAGCAATATTGAAATACCTTCCGGTTCGTTATTCTCCCCTTTATTTTGTTTAATGGTAACATTGAATTCCTTGTCTTTCCTCTCACCTCTGCCGGAGATCTTTACCTGAAATTCCTCAATTTCGTAATTCAAATCAAAAAACTTTTTAATTTTGTCAGAAATCTCCAGCGGAAATACTTTCGTGTAGGATAAATTCCTCAGATCGGAGAATTCTTCCGAGAATAATTTACAAAAATCTTTGCTCGAATGCTTAATTAGTCCCGAATTATCAAGCATAGCAAGAGCTGCAGGAATATTTTCCAGCAGATTTCTTTCTTCAACTTTACTGATAATTTCACGCTTTTCAGTTTTCCTGCTTATTCCGATAATAGCTGCCGGATTACCATCGCTGTCGGTTAACGGTATCTCGATGGTCTGATAATCACTTAATGCAGATAATCCCTGGATCGGAATTCCTTCAAGTACGATAATATTGAGTGAATCCCTGACATATTTTTCTATCGATAAATAGATTTCGTGCAGATATGCAGGCAATAATTCGGTTTCGGATCTTCCTTCCAGTTGAGTGCTGCTTAAACCGAGATTCGAAGCGAGGTTTTTATTTACGAGAATATAGCTTCCATCATTATTTATTATCCAGAAAAATTCTTCCAGACTATCGATTTCTTTCCTTATTTTTTCTTTACCGATTACAGTAAAAGGAAATAATTCCTTAATTGAATTTATGATCCTTTCAATATCATGATTATTGATAAGATTGAATAATTCTTCCTGTTTAATCTTCAATTTTGTGATTTCATTTATTCTTAGCCGGTGCTCTTCCGGTTTAAACGTTAGTAATATCAGAGACTGATTAAATTGATTTACAGTTACCTGAAATTTCAGATCTGCTCCGCTTACCGGTGTGAGTATAATATTTTTTGTAAGTACTCTTTTGGTTGTCAGCACTTCTTCAATCAATCTGCTGAGTTCAACCGCAGAACTTTCAGTAAGAAAATCAAAAATATTTGACCGGGGCTCTTTAATTGCAAAATAGGTTAAAGCCTGCTTATTGGATGAAATTATATTTCCTTCCGGAGAGACTGCTATAAAAGGATTCTTAATATTTTCATTAAGAGCCTTCAACAGCTCAATATTTATATTTTCTTCAGGCATTTTTCCTGTCAATTCATAAAATGCTTAGTTTTTGATTTCAGCTGGTATAAAATAAATTTCTGAGTATACCGATAGATTCTGATTCTGAAATATTCCCGCAAATTCGAGTGTAAAAAAATATAAGGACTATCTGGTTATTCCCGCAATTGTGAATGATACGTTTCCTTTACCAGGAATTAAATTAATTTTTAAATTATACATTTTTTTGTCAGGTACAAAAGTCATTTTACCATCACTATATGTATTTTTAATATAAAGGCTGCTTGTTATATCGGGAGCTGAAATCCACACACCGAGATTATGTATATCATCAGAAGCGTTATTCCATATACTTATTTTATATTCATTATCAACAAAATAACATGATATTTTCAGCTGTCCCATTTTTGTTATCCATTTGAGCAGATCAGAAAAAGTTGTGATCCACAAATGTTCACCAACTAAATCTTTAAAATAATTCTCATTTGTTTTCAGGCTATCGGCATTTATATAAAGGATACCATCGTTATTCAATATAAAATTCAAACCGGAGTGGTAATCCTTTCCCGGAATCGATTGGTTTATAAAAGAATAAATGTTCCTTACACTATCATTATCAATAAAAAAAGAATTACTATAACCTGAATAAAAAGTAAATGAATAGCCTGCATCTTTTAAGTATCTATAATCCGATGAATCATATAATTCACCATATGAGGCAATCCCGATATAATCCTGTCCAGTAATCTCTTTAATTAAATATTTTGTTTGGATCAGCCATCTCTCCTCCTTTTCAGGACTCAGTTTAGAAAAAAAGAAGTTATCCCATAGGATATTAAGCGTACCGACATCATTTAAATCCTTTATTTTACTCCCGGAGTTTTCAAAGACGGGAGGCGAAACGAAATAGCTTATTTTATTTGAATCAGCCAAGGTTTTACCGGAATTTATATCATTCTGTTTTTCTATCTGCCTGTAAATAATGGCTGCCGATAAATAGTCTCCCGGCAGATCATTAATGAAAGCGACAGGTTTGGGAGAAAGCCAGTTAAATGAGTTCATAAGAAACTTGTCTCTGTTCTCTCCGATTAATTGATCAAAATTACAACCAAGCCATAAGAGCCTGCCGGAAAATTTATTCTCAGATATAATACCGGAAATAGTATCGGCGAAATTTTTATTAATGGGAAAATAGTATCCTTCATTACTACAAATATCTGACGAGCCGGAAGCAAAATATAAACCGGGTTTTTGTTTTAACAGGATTTTTGTGCCAGGCATTAAATCAATTGAAAACGGCGTATTACCGATCAGTGTATGATTAATTGAAATTTCATTTATATCAGGCAGAAGGGTTATTTTAAAATCCAGTATTCTATATTGCAAATCTGTATTTATCCTGTTCCCATCTTCATCAAAGACTGCAAAATTTCCGGTAATCAAAATTCCTTTCCCTCTGTTAAGCAGATCTTCTATTCCCTCGATCAAATCTTCGGTTACAGCTTCAGTGGAGGGGAAAATTACAACATCGATATCATCTTTTATTTCGTCAATAGAATTATCATTCAACATCTCATATTTAAGATGTTTGCTCATAAAAAATATTTCCCAATCATCAGTGGGCTTAAAACTTCTATCGTTTTTATAAAGTACTTCTTTGGTCAATTCAGGATATACCAGGGCAAACTTTAACGTGTTTATATTTTCTGAGTAAAATTCAGGTGATAAAAAAAACGTGAGTACAATAAACAATATGAAGTTTCTGTGTTTCATTATTTATTATCCGGATTCACACATTCACCCTGTCATAGTCGATATAATAAATTCTGGACTCTTTCCCTTTCAGCTGTTTGAGAAACAATTGAAGTTTCTTACTCATTTTTTCGTGTTTTATAACCGGGATTTTGGTCCCGATTATCTCAGTACTAATTGAAATATTTTCAGCAGGATTATTTAATTCGACATCAATTGCCAAATCATTTATTTCCTCTTCTCCCGGATTAGAAATATTCAGGACTACACGGGTCTCTCCTCTCTTTTCGACTCTTAATTCTATGTAATCTTTTTTTGAATACCATTTCTGAATCTCAGATGCAGTAGTTATCCAGAAATTTTTTCCCTTTAAATCTCTGATTACATCTCCGACTACCGATACATTTTCCGTCTTGCACTGGTAATCTGTATGCAGTTTAAAAATATATAATCCGCCCTCAAAAAGAATTCTATCGACATCTTCCTGATATGTGAAGTACTGAAATTCGGGATCTGATAAACCATAATCTCTTATAACCTGATAGTCATCCCGGGCGGTTTTTGTCATGATTACAATTCGTTTATTGCCCCTGATTATAGTTTTGGGCACTGAACTATTTGCCAGGGAATCTGTTAATAAATATGTATATCCGGCATCCAGTGCAGCACTTATAGTATTCTGATCATACAATCCAAAGAAAGACATGAAGCCGTTAACTTCTTTACCAGTGAGCGATTCAATTTCATCCCTGATAGAGGTCAGAATTTTAAATTGGTTCGGATAATTATAGAGAAAGTTGTTAGTATCAGAAACCGAAGAAAGATAACCCACATTAGCAATGGCTGAGATTTCGCCGTATCCTTTTAATTCATTGAGAGATTGCTGATAGTATTCTCCTCTGTCTTTATCAACGAAAAATGTAGCTTTGACATCCTCATTTTTCAAATAAGGAAAAATGTTCCTTACATTCCCGATTTCATTTATTAAAGTCGGGGCAATTATCGCTGCAGCATTATAACCTGTAGGCCAATCCTCCATGTATGCTATCGGGACATAAGTCAACCAATTACAGCAATTTCTGAACAACCTATCGAAAAGAACATAATCTTCTTTGACACCAATAACAGAATTTATTTCAAAACCCATCCAGATGAATCGCCCACTTCCATAATTACCATAAACAATTCCTGCCGTATTTTTAATCTGTTGTCTGACCAACCCATTTTGAGTCCGGTAATCATACCAAAAGCTGACCTGAGTTGTACGTGGATCAAGAACTTCAACTGCCATTGGCCGATCCCATGTAGCTACCTGCATCGGAAACCCTGCAGGAATATTTGCAGTTATAGGCAAACCTCCCCGGAGCGTATGGGTACTTGTTTTATTGGAATCACCCAATTCGCCGGTAAAGTCAATTCCAAAGACATCATTAAGAAAACTCCATCCCCTCCATTTGCCATTATCCGAATAAGAAGCGATGCCACTGGTTGCAAAAATACTTCCGCCATCCTGCAGGAATTTTTTTATCTCAATTATTTCTTTGTCACTAAGTGACTTGGAACCCGGCAGAACCAGCATTTGATAACCGGTCAGTTTGCCGGTTTCTATTGACGCATCGGATATTATATCATATTTGATCTTATTATTTCCGAGAAATTTTTTCCAGGTATAAATATTATCATCCAACCAGGTGCTTCCAGGAGGAAGAATATTTTTAGTATACTCTGAATAAAGAATTGCGGCCGCGGGTTTATGGGATCGAAAGATATCTGCAACTGCCTTTGTATCCGGAATCAATTTCCCTGCATCGAATCTCCCAAAGACTCCTTTGAGTACAAAGAGATAAGTTACAATCGCCCCGAGCAGAATTATAAAACCACTTATCAAAATAATAAATTGATTTACACTGCCCTTTTTTTCATATTTTAACGCCACCTTAATACACCGGTGTTTTTATCTTCTTCAGTGGGTATATAACCTTCACTCGTATATTTCAGGAATTTTTTCCTGCCCGTTGAACGAGTATTTCGATAATGTTCCTCTCCAACCGGAGTAAATCTGGAAATGGGACTTCTGTATCCCTCCCCGGTTCCGTGAAAGGTTTTGGGAGCCTGCATTTCTACCTGTCTTATTTGCTCTTCGGTTTTATATTCAGTTTCTCCGGGAGTTACAAGTTCTGCTCGTACCGTCGAGGGCTTAGGATATGAGACCTGCTGGCCTTTCCTTTCCCTGATTTTATAGAGGATATATGCTCCAATTGCAAGTATAAACGTACAAATTGTAGCTACCAGAATTATTGTTGATAGTATCGGAATTAATTCCATTTGTTTTTTTCCTCAAAAAAACTTATTAATTATGCTTTAACAGTACCTACTCTCTCCAGTTTTCCCCAGGTCATTCTAATACCCAGGAATTCTTCGATAGTAGACATCACTTTACAAATATCTACTACCAGAATGAAAAACATCCGGTATATGATTGCATAAACAACCAACCGAAATTCTTCCTTCTCTACAGAAATACAATAAATGGCAGTAATCAGATCGAGCAATGCTAACCCGGCCCACCAGAAAAATATAAGGTAAGAAAAACCAAAGGCTACAGCCGCAACTATAAAAAACACATTAGCAGCAATATTCATGGCGGGCCATACCAGAGCTTCGTAGAACATTGTCCAGAGGATAAATGTGTCTCCAAGATTGATAGTAGGATTTATCATCAGGCGTTTATGTTTCCTAATAGACTGAATGATTCCTCTTGTCCATCTGTATCTTTGTTTAAGAAGCTGCTGGAGGGTTGCAGGAGCCTCAGTATAAGAAATGGAAGCGGGTTCGTAATATATTTTCCAGCCGTTCGCAAGAATCTTTAATGTGAGATCTGCATCTTCAGCGAAAGTATCATTCGAATAATATCCGGCATCAACGATTGCCTTTCTTCTGAACAAACCGATAGGTCCGGGGATAATATTCACAAGCCGGATATAACTCTGTGCACTTCTTGCCATATTCAATCCTTCAATATATTCCAGAGCCTGAAGGTCGGTGATAAATTTATTCCTGTTAAGGACCTTAACATTACCGGCAACAGCTCCTATTGCAGGATTTTCGAAATGACGAACTGCAAATTTAACAGATTCCGGAGAAAGCTGAGAATCCCCATCCATACACAGAATAATTTCCGCCTGTGAATGTTTTATTCCTGAATTCAGTGCACGGGATTTCCCGCCATTCGGCTGGTTAATCAGGGAAATCTTGATATCAGCCAATTTACCTTTCCGATATCCCACTAAACTTTCAGCTACTTCCTTCGTTTCATCTGTTGAGCCATCGTTGACAATTATTATTTCATAATTCGAATAATCCAGTTCCAATAAAGATTTTATAGAGTCCCTGATTACGCGTGATTCATTATAAACCGGGACTATGATCGAAACAAAAGGATAATATTTTTTCGAAGTCCTGAACGTATATTCGTTGAGGTATAAGTAGGCAAGACTAAGGATTCCAAAATATCTTAACAGCAGAATGAATAAAAAGATAACCATAGCAACAATCGTAGCATATTCAATTAAGGAACTGATCGAAAGGATTGTTCTGGGCAGGGTATACACAATTATGAGAACAAGAATAATAGTAGCGAAACCACTTATTAAAATCCTGTGAAAATACTTTGTTTTAACATCTTCCGGAGAATCGGAATTTCCGTTATTTTCCACAATTATTGGTGTTCTATTTAGATCCTGGTTTTGCATACGTAAAATGTTCCAGCCCTCAATTTCAGTAAAAAATCAACTTTAATGCCACTAAATAATATAAATTTATTGGAAAATCCGCATAATTAGAAGGATTTAAGTGCATAAAACACACATCCTGATTATCAAATCTGAACAAGAGTAACGAAAACAGTACATAATAAAAATTTATCGAACCGGGTTATTATTATCCGTTATCAGAATGTCCAGTACGCCGATGCGAAAAATGAAGTTGAACTGTAGCCCAGATTCTCTCTTACCGTACTCCCCGTACTAATCTTTCCCAACAAAGCAAAATGGCGTGTCAGTAATAATTTAGCAGATGCAAATACTTCCCTTAATATAAAATTATCATCCGGTATAATCCCAACTTTGCCGCCGATCTTTAATTCATCCTCCCCATTTTCGATAATTGACCACTCTCCCCATAGACTATGCGATTCAAAATTCCCGGGGGAATAATACAGACGTGAATAGTTTTTATATCCAAGAAAATAGAATTCATAACCTGCAGTAAGTTCATCAAACTTTTTACCGAGTCTGAATAACAGATTACTTCCGCTGTTCTTATCAGATACAAAATAATAGTTGAAAATTCCGGAAGCCAGCAGCCCTGATTCGCTTCGATAATCTCCGCTAAACCTTAGCAAATCCACTTTCAATCTCTTTGATACGAGGAAAGGAGAATAAAATATTTGAGCTGCATCCTGCGATACATACTCAAGTCCAAAATTATAATTTTTTGTAACAGCTTTTAAATAAGCCGAACCGATAAGAATATTCTCTTCATTATCAAAATATGTTTTGCCGATTGATAAACCTGAACTGAATATTTTATTAAATCTTAAAGAAAGCAACACTTTTGCAGAGTAGAAGGTCAGACCTGTACCGGAGGAATCGATTTCTCCCCTGCTGCCTGATAATCCAATTGAAATATAGCTATTCAAACCTGCCTCAACAGATAATCCCTGGAGCGAATATTGAAAATCAAAATTATCAAAATAGTAGCTCCCCTCGGGATTTATCATAAAGTATGACGGCAGACGAAATGTAAGGAAATTCTCTCCCTCTCCCCCAAACCATCCCAAACGTGTTTGAATAAGTTTCGATCCCGGATATTCTTCATACAATTCGTTATATATTTTTTTAGAATCCGTATACTGTTTCAGCTGAAAATATGCGTCCCCTAAATACATTTTTATTTCCGAATCATCCGGATGGGAAGCATAAAGCCTTTGAAATTCTTTTAAAGCTTCTAAAGAGTTTCCGCTCCACAATATGACTTTTGCTCTTTGCCTATCAATTTCATAATCATAGCTCCGGCGGAGCAGTTTATCATAAATTTTTATTGCAGCGTCATAATCTTTACTGCAAACGTATGAATCTGCCTCTTCCATCAGAATATTTTTATCCGGGGAGGTCAAATCATTATATTTTTCAAAGAGACGGACTGCACCATAGCAATCTTTTGCGTTTGCTTTTCTTCTAGCCTGATCCAGGATTAAGTAAAGCTCATTTTGTTTATTTAATCCCTGCTGACTATTAATTTCATATTTTAATCTTGCAATTTCAGAGCTGACCGGGTTTACATTACCGGCAAGGGATGCGTAGTAGTCTGCATTTTTTAGATCATTCTGCTGGAATTTCAGCATTGCCATCGTTAGCAAAGCATCAAAATTACCGGGCTCTTTTTTCAGAACATCGTTCAGAAGTTTTTCCGCCACATTCAAATCCTGGTTCTGCCATACATAGATTTGAGCTCTTAACAATTTATATTTCGTGCTGTCCGGATACTGAAGAATCAGGACATCGAGTTCATTACCGGCCAGCTTATATTGACCGTTCCATGATGCATTCTGTATATACAAAAATCTTACTTCTGCATCATCAGGATTATACGCAAGGTAATCAGCATATAATTTTATAGCTTTATCATAGTTACCCAGAGTAGAATAATATCCTGCCAGCTTAAGCAGAATATCTTTTCTGCCGGGATTCTGCTTTAATTGATTTTCATAATCAGCAATCTGCGCTTTATAATATTTATCCCGGGCAGTAATAACTTCATCCTTAATTTTTTTTACTTCGTCCGTATCTCCCTTTTTTTCTTTCAATATTAAAAGCTGCTGATAAGCCTCCTCATATCTTTTTACTTTCAAAAGTTCAGTAATCAGTTTAATTCTTGTATCATTATCATCAGGATTCCGTTTAAGCCGTTTAAAATAAATATCGATGATATAACCGGGGGACTTTGGGATACCATATGTATAATACCTGTAAGTTGCTGTATCATTGAATGTATATATATTTCCTTCACCCTTTGCCCTTGCCAATCCATCCAGTGCTTCTTTAAAGTAAGGCTTTAAATCAAGGGCGTGTTGAAAAGCAACAATTGCCGGTTTCGTTTTCCCGAGCCATAATAAAAAGTATCCGTACCGGGACCATAATCTCTGGTCATCCGGAAATTCATTCGTGTAACTTCGCAGTATCTTCTCACCTTTAGCAATATGATTAGTCTTTGCAAGAATTTCAGTATAGCGGATGATTTCATCGGGAGAAGCTTTTTCCATACCCAGATATTTGTCGTACCATATCTCAGCTTCATCCCATTTGCCTAAATCCTTATAGGATATCCCAATCTGTAAATAATTAACAGGCTTTGATGGATTTATTGCAATTTCTCTTTTATAACCCTCGATATCGTTATAAATTAATTTATACCATTCGCTTGTTACGCGATCAAGGTTTTTATTGATTGTTGGATTTCCGGGATCAAGTTTTCGGGCTGATCTAAGATCATAAACTGCTTCTTCAAACTGCCCCCTGTATTCATATGCTAAACCGCGTAAAGTATATCCTTCAGCCAGTTGAGGGCGGGCAGAAATATAATTATTGAGTAATTGAATCGCTTCACCATATCTGCCCTTCTTCATATGTTCCACGGCTTCTTTTTTTAGATCCTCTGTATGGGGCTGCGGCTGGGCAATAAGATGGGGGAAGTAAATTATTAAATTAAATAAAATGATCAGGATGATGTTTGCATAGTTCATTTCATTTATTTGAAAGATGGATGATTCTGGATCTCATGGGAATTGACTAGAAGTTTTTGCAACATATCTTCAGCATTTTTCATCGTTTCATCAACTTTCATGGCAAAAATTGAAATGTACATCATAACACTTTCAATATATTCAGGCTCTTTGGAAGGGAGATTCCCTTTTAATCTGCTAAGCAATTTATTAACTGTTCCGATATCCTCCCGTGTAATCATAACCACTATATTATTTGAGATAAGACATATCTTATCTTTCTTATCCGTTGATAGCCTGATTATATTCATTAATTGATTTACGGTCAACAAAGATTCTGCTTCTGCTCTTTTATCTAATCTGAATGAAATTAATGTAAAGACCTGTCCCGTACTCCGGAAAAGAGCTATCTGGTTATCGAGGATGAGTTGAAAGTCATTAAGATCATAAAAGTTCGTAAAAGTATAATTCTCTGCAGGAATATCGAGTTCTGCAAGAGATTTATATTTTAAACCTATTTCTGATACTTCACCGGATCTTTTCTTTCTAGTGATAAAATCATCAGTAATTCCTTTTTCAGGTTCCAGGGTATAATTTGCACTAAACTTTCCCTGGGTATGACCGATATTAGGTGTTATAGTAATTTTACCTCCCTGTATCGCGTCATTTCTCTCCTCTTTATTTAAATAAATAATACCGGTTGAATTTATCGCCAGAGTATCAACTATTGCATTGGCTGCCTGTGTAGCAGGTTCTCCTAAAACGAACACACTTGTTACCCCCTCAGTCTCAATTGCTTCCGTAGTTTCGATAAAAGCGTCCTGCAATAAAGTATGATTTGAAAAACCAATGAAATGAGTTAGTTCATCAAAAACCATTTTATTAGGTTTATACTGTTCAACAACAGTTACAATATCTCTCAAATATTCTAACAGGAATTCATCCGGATTAGTTTTTTCGTTTATATCTGCAGGAGGAGTAACGCGTACAATAATAACCTTATTCTGGTTCATATAATATTGAAGATCAAAATCTATTGAAGCTGCCTGAATCATCAAATCTTTCGGGCGTACGCTCGTAAAATATAAACAGATTTCCTTTTGTCTTATACATTCTTTCGCGAACTGAAGTCCTAATATGGTTCTCCCTGATTTCCGGGGACCGATCAATAAATAAGTACCTCCGCGATACATTCCCCCCCAGGCATTATCGACAATTGAGATTCCTGAAGAAACCAGTTGTATTTTTTTCTTCATCTTTCTTTAAGTACCAGATTAATAATTTCCGTAAATAATACTGCAAACGAACGCATCCGATTTATTACATCTCACAAATTTACCCTACTATTTTAGTATCGGATCTTTTTAGCACGGATAGGTCAATCTGCAGCCCTCGTTGTCTATCGAAAACATAATTTGATTTGATTTCTCCTGATTTATGTTCAAAATAAGGAAGCAAAGAAATTGTCCCGTATAAATCATTTATTTCTTTATCAAGGTAAATCAAACCATTGCAGAGATCAGCAAGATTCTGCAACTGGGCTGACATAATTTCTGTAACCGGTTCAGATGATACTATAATACCGGTTATTTCCTGTTCCTCGAGCTTATTATGAAATTTTTCCAGGATCAATTGCAAAAGTGTTCCATCCTTAAAACGGATAAATCGGGTAATCTCATCAAACACAATTCTTGAAGGAAAATACTTTTCAATGATCATAATTACATCATCAAAATATTCCGAGATCGCCAGATCTGTATTTACTGAATAAAAACCTTTTTCCGGAGGAATCACATTAACAATTGTGATAAAACCGTTCTTCACATATTTATTAAGTTCGAGGTTCATCCATTCAGCCAGTTTAAACAACTCTGTGTCAGGTTTACTCGTGAAAAACAGACATTTTTCTTTTTGAGCAGCACCCTGGAGCAAGAAATTTAATCCAAAATGCGTTTTCCCGGATTTATGGGTCCCGATTAAAAGATAGTTGGAACTTTTGTAGAGTCCTCCCCATCCCTCATCGATCAAACTAATACCCGAAGGTATTAACTGTAAGTTTTTTTGCATGTACCACAGAATTTTTATAAAATTCGCCAAATATTATGCCGCCGATTAAAGTGCCTAAATAATTTAGAATAAATCGGTTACAAATAATAGTTGAACTAAACAGAGACAAAAGATTTTTGTGTGTATTATATTGCAACAATCACAAATTACTTAGAATTGTTAACAATTACTGGTTCAAAATCTTCAGGAGAACCGGCATAAGTTTGGAAGATTCGAATGATTTACTTTATAACTTATCAATTGAATCCGAATCCTGGGACTAAATATCTATGTTATTTGGAATGGCGACCTTAAACAATAGCCAAGATCAAAGCTGATACCAGAGTTTTTGCCAGATTAATATTGCTAATTTAAGTAAAGATTATCTGACAAGTTCTCCGGTTAATCTTAAAACATCTTTTTTCCCTACCGGTTTGGAAAGATAACCGTTTGCACCCATTGAGAGATATTTTTCTTTATCGCCTTTCAAAGCGTATGCTGTAATTACAAGAATAGGAATGGATTTATATTCAGGATTTTTTTTTAGTTTCCTGATAACATCATTACCATCGAGTTCTCCCGGAAGATTTATATCGAGAACGATAAGATTATAGTTATTCTGTTCGATTTTTTTCAATCCTTCAACTGCAGTCTGAACAATATCAATATCATAGTAATTACGGAGATAAATCTTCAGAATCAACTGCGTCTCAGCATTATCCTCAATGATAAGAATCTTTTTACGTGCCTGATTTTGTGCAGCAGCGGCGGGGAGTGAATCAAACATTTTTATAAGACCGTAATAGTTAAGAATTTTCTTTTTCAGGAAAATTTGTTCTGAACACATCATCCCAGACAGGAGAGCTTACGCCAAATCCCTTTTTTGAATTCATATAATGATGTTTCATGTGATGGTTTTTAATTGCAAGCCAGAAACGATTGTGCATGTTATAATGATGAATTGTATAATGTGTCATATCATAGCAAAGGTAACCCAAAATAAATCCTACGAAGAAAGGAGCAACATTCACTGAACCAAGCAGTGCATCAAACAGAAAATAAAATAATACTGCAAGCGGAAGACTTACCGAGGGGGGCATAACCAGTCTTCTGGAATCATTGGGATAATCGTGATGCACCCCATGGAAAACAAAATGAATTCTTGCACCGAATTCCGATTTGGGTTCAAAATGAAATACAAATCTATGAAGAGTATATTCTGTGAAAGACCAGACAATAATGCCAAATACAATCAAAGAAAATATGGTTAACGCTGCTAATTCATATTTGAATATAACTCTGTACAAAAAATAGAACGTAACGGGCAAATATATAAAGAGAGGTACTGTAAAATGAACTCTCGAAAATACTTCAAGAAAATCGCTTTTAAACATCCTGACGGTTTCATCTTTATTGGAGACAAAATTTTTGGACATTTTTATATTCCTCAGTTATTATACTCTTAATTTAATAAATATAATATTTATTCCTAAACGGTTAAATGTTGCGTAAATATACAAATAGGGTGAAATCACAAATGAAAAATATGTACTTGTAGACTTCTTATTTTTACTCAAAATTTGGCTAAAATATATTGAATTTATTACTACTGTATTGGTAAAGCTGGTTGAGGCAGACTTAATAAGTATTGAGTTTGTACTTGCGGGAGGCCCTTTTGAGGCCGAATACAGGCCGAATAGTGGCACTTTACAGGCACTTTAAATTAGTAAAATTTCTTGCGGGCTGGAACAGAATTAAGATTTGCAAACTTTGCAGAATTTCTTTCATTAATGATAACAGTACATTCTAAAAGAATGGGAAACAAATTTTCAACTTTTATATAAATAGCAATTTTTATTATAAATAACAAGAGAAGCAAGCGGGTACTGAAATCGGAGAAGGAGAAATAGACAACTCCGATTTAATACCATCAGGGAAAATCACAAGGTTAAAATTGTGGAAACAAATTTTCGATTCTCTGTTTAATGCGGAATAATCCCATTTAAATCTTCCTGGTCACCATTTTCCTTTTTACGGGGAGCATAGGCTTTATTAGTCTCGGTAGAAACAAGCGCGAATTTACCGTTTTCTATATTTTTATAAAGCCTGTCATTTTCAATTAAATAATAAAATTGATTTCTA
>Ga0153915_10001597_pt1 | contig 20786 bp, 16 predicted proteins | sample Opewatmetagenome_2_FD_107003 | JGI IMG/M metagenome (GOLD analysis project Ga0153915, IMG submission 107003) | Freshwater wetland microbial communities from Ohio, USA - Open water 3 Core 3 Depth 3 metaG | ecosystem: Environmental > Aquatic > Freshwater > Wetlands | place: USA: Ohio, Lake Erie...
CGGGCTTAGTTCATCTAACTACACCATTACCTATGTCAACGGCAAACTAGGTGTAACTCCTGCCCCTCTGGGCATTGCGGCGAACAGCTCGACTCGTCTTTACGGCGATGCGAACCCGGCATTCAGCGCCACCTATACCGGTTTCAAGAACGGAGAGACTATTGCGGCGCTTACCGGTACGCTGGCGATCACTGCTAACGCCAATCTGACCTCCAACGTAGGCAACTATGTTATTACCCCGAGCGGGCTTAGTTCATCTAACTACACTATTGCCTATGTCAACGGCAATCTAGGTGTAACTCCTGCTCCGCTGGGCATTGCGGCTAACAGCGCCAGCAAGACCTACGGCACAACGCTGAGCTTCACCGGGACCGAGTTCACCAGCATCGGGCTGAAAAACGGAGAGACGATCGGAAGTGTGAGCCTGACAAGTGCGGGCGCGGCGTCGACGGCCGGCGTATCAGGCAACCCGTACGATATAACGGCAAGCGCAGCCGGCGGCGGCTCCTTCAACGCCGGCAACTACACCATCAGCTATGTCAACGGGTCTTTGGGCGTAATCCCTGCGCCGCTGGGCATCGCGGCAAACAGCGCGACCCGTCTGTACGGCGATGCGAACCCAGCATTCAGCGTCACATACACCGGCTTCCAGAATGGGGAGACTACTGCGGCGCTGACTGGCGCCTTGACGTTGGCCACTTCTGCCAATCTAACCTCCAACGTGGGCAACTACGCTATTACCCCGATCGGCCTGAATTCTACGAACTACACCATCAGCTATGTCAACGGCAAACTAAGCGTGACCCCGGCGCCCCTGTTAATTACCGCTGACGCTCAGAGCAAGCTCTACGGCGCGACTGATCCGGCTCTGACATATATTGCAAGCGGCTTGCTGTTCAGTGATACATTAACCGGGGGATTAAGTCGTTCGGTCGGTGAGAATGTCGGCAGTTACGCCATCAATCAGGGCACACTGGCCAACAGCAATTACACAATCAGCTATACCGGCAGCAATCTGGGTATCACCCCGGCCATATTGACGGTGCTGGCTAATGCGCAGACCAAGGTCTACGGCGCGACTGATCCGGCCTTGACCTTTAGCGTTACCGGGCTGGTAAACAACCCGGCACTCGGCATCGCCGATACGGCAGATTCCGTGTTTTCCGGCGCGCTCACGCGCGTCCCAGGCGAGACCGTTCTGGGCGGGCCGTACGCCATCACTCAAGGCACTTTGACTACCAATAGCAATTACTTCCTGGGCCTCTTTACCGGCAACATTTTCACCATCACGTCGCTGGGTATAACGCTGGGGGTAACGGGCAGCATCACGGCAATCCGCGGGCCGATTGACGCGGTTACCGGTGACACGGTGATCTACACCGGCAGCACGGCGTTCTTTAGCGACAAGAACCCGGCTAACGCTGAGACGGTGACCCTTGCCGGCCTGAGCTTGTCCGATATGGACGCGGACAACTATACGGTCAACAATACGGCCGCGAACCAGGCGAACATTAATCCCGCATTGCCGGGCATTGCGGAGAACAGCGCCGGCACAATACCCGTTGTAGCGCCGGATGAGACGCCGCCGGTTGAGCCGGCGCCGGTTGCAGCGGCGACCCAGACGCCTCCGGACGAACCGGCAGCGGTTGTAGTTCCGACCGAGACGCCGCCGAAGAGCTACGCGCCGCCCCAGCGTCCGCGCAAACCAGACCGCAATTAGAATTGCCGGCCCTGACCCGGTGTTTGATAATAAAGTTGCATGCCGTCAAGCAGGCATTTTTTATATACAAGATCCTAACCGGACATTGCTGACTGCGGCATGGAGAATTATATGACAACAAATAGAAAAAGGATCGGACCGCGCCTTTTGGCGGCATTTAGGCACAAGCGATCAGGGAGCGTGCGCTCTATCGCTGCGGCCATAACCAAAATAATTATCCTTGGCCTTCTGGCAGCCGGAATTAGCTCGCATCAAGCATTAGCGGCGAATGACGCTGCGCAATTGTCAAACCCGAACCGGTCATTGTCTGCGCATCAAGGCGCAGGAGCCCCATCCGCTATCGTGACGCATCCCGTGGCGGCGCATCGTCCCAAACGGGCGAACTTCGAACGGGAACGCGCGTCGCGCGAGGCTCAGGACGTGGCAGACTGGGTCGTAGATTCGGGCGACAATCACAGCATACCGTTCGTGATTGTCGACAAGACGGACGCCAAAGTCTTTGTATTCGATTCGAATGGGCGGCTCAGCGGAGCTGCCCCTGCCTTGCTCGGCCTGGCACGGGGTGATGACGCCGTACCCGGCATCGGCGACCGGGAGTTGTCGAGCATTCGGCCGGATGAGCGCGGGACGCCGGCGGGCCGCTTCACGGCAGCACTAGGCTGCAATTCGCGCGGGGAGGAAGTTCTCTGGGTGGATTACGACGCTGCCATCTCCATGCATCGGGTGATTACGACCAAACCCAAGGAGCGCCGTCTGCAGCGTTTGGCCACTTCGACGCCGCTCGACAACCGTATATCCTATGGCTGCATCAATGTTCCGGCGAAGTTCTACGAGAACGTAGTGCGCCCGGCTTTTACCGGAACGAACGGCATCGTTTATGTGCTGCCGGAAACCAGATCGGCCCGTGAAGTATTCGGGTCGTATGACGTCGAGGAGCACGCGCGATTGCTGACAGCGAGCCAACCGGCGGCCACACAGGGCGCATCCGGAACTGTTCGGAATTGAGTGTGACGACCGGGATGAAAATTAAATACTCATACAGGATTTATCGGGTGTTGGGAGAGGGGGCTACATGCTGTCAATGATTCGCTTTATAGGGTTTGCGGCAGCGCTGCTGCTGATATCGTCTCTTTCCTTTGCACAGACGCAGACCGAGCGTTTCGATATTGATCGTTTTAATATAGAGGGCAATACGCTGCTCAAGCCCGATGAGATCGAAGCGGCGCTCAAACCCTTCACCGGCAAACAACGTGAGTATGGCGACGTGCAGCGCGCGATCGAAGCCCTCAGGCAGCGCTATCGCACAAGAGGTTTCAGCGTGGTGTGGGTGGTCGCACCCGAGCAGGACCTCGACCGGGGTGTAGTCACACTGAGGGTTATCGAGGCCCGGATCGGCGCGGTTACCATCGAAGGCAACCGTTTTTTTGATGATTCGAACATCCGCTCAAGCCTTCCGGCGCTCAGGGAAAATGTTTCGCCCAGGGCAGGGGATATTTCGGCTAACGCGCAGCTTGCAAATGAGAATCCGGCCAAGCAGGTGGACGTCGTGTTGCGCCCCGGCGAGCAACAAGGCGAGGTGAACGCCGTCGTCGCTGTCAACGACGTACGTCCGCTCAAGGCATTCATGACCCTTGACAATACCGGCAACAAGGAGACGGGCAACTTTCGGCTTGGCGTAGGCGTTCAGCATGCCAACCTGTTCAACGGAGACAACGTCGCCACGTTCAATTACATTACCTCGCCGGGGAAGTGGAACCAGGTCAGCCTATACAGCGGGAGCTATCGCATGCCGCTGTATTCGTGGGGCGATTCCATAGATTTTATCATAGCCTACTCGGATGTCAGCGCCGGCGCCGCGCAGACCGTAGCGGGGCCGCTCACTTTCTCCGGCAAGGGCGCTGTTTACGGCATGCGCTATAACCAGTTGCTGGAGCGGCGAGGCGAGTATTCGCACCGGATCGTTTACGGTCTCGATTATCGCGCCTATGAGAACGAATGCGCGCTCGGCGATTTCGGCTCGGCCGGCTGCGGCCCGGCAGCGGCGGATGTCACAGTGAGGCCCATCAGCTTGGCATACAGCGGCAATTGGGCAAAGCCCGGTCGGAGCTCCGACTTTTATGTTGCTTTATCGCACAATGTTCCCGGGGCTCCTAATGGGCGGGAGATTGATTTCAATGCGGCGCGTCCGGGTCCGAATGGCGGCGATGGGGCGTCTTCGCATTACACGATCCTTCGCTTTGGCGCCGGCATGGTGAACGCCTTTGAGAGCAACTGGCAAGTCCGCGCCGCTTTCAACGCGCAGTACACCTCGGACGCCCTTGTATCCGGCGAACAATTCGGCATTGCCGGCGCGACCGCTGTCCGCGGCTTCCTTGAGCGCGAAATTGTCCGCGATACCGGCTGTTTCGCCAACCTCGAACTCTATACGCCCAACCTGGCTGGCAAACTGGTCCCCGGCGATGGGAACCTGCGCTTCTTGCTGTTCTATGACATTGCCGGGGCTGCCAACAATCCGTTGGCCGGGGAAACCCGGCAACGGGTCTCAATCGCCGGCGCCGGCGCCGGTTTTCGCTGGAATATCCGGAGGAACTTCAGCATGCGCTTCGACTTGGCGCGGGTAATGGACGAAGGCGGGAGCAGGAAAGCCGGCGACGTCCGCGGGCATATCTCGGTCTATCTCGGCTTTTAGTTTCAGATTCCGTTGGTTGGGACCGTGTCAGGGTCTTGGTTAAACGCAGCCCTCAACATATTGAGGTTCCACCAAATATGGAGGCCAAACGAAACATTTCATACTTTTTTTCTGTCCTCTCCTTTTAAACTAACCCCATGATATTAAAGGATGAATATAAGTTAATGATTCTCTTTCGGCTATTGGCAGATTATTTGCTATTACATTTCCATGATCCTTATAATTTTACAAATGAAGGTGCTTGCTGAGAAACGCATGGAGTTGTCACAGACGATTGCTTCACTGTCCAGGTTCATAAGGATGGAGAAGGGATGTCGGCGCTGCGACTTCTGCGGAAGTATCGATGATGAAAATAGACTCTTTCTTCTTGAAGAATGGGACACACAGGAGAACCTTATGACCCATCTGAAATCGGAGCATTTCAGGGTGCTCCGTGGGGGGGCGATGAACCTTCTCCAAGAGCCTTATACAAGGCTGTTCTACACTGAATTGAATCTGGCCGCCAAACTAGACAATGACATAAATGGTGTGAATAATCTTAAGAACCGGATGATCATCGAGTAGTCCGTGTCTGAGACTAAAGAGACTATATGATCGCTGCCGGCTGGCATGATGATGCAATAGCCGGCATAGGAAATTAACAATTAAAAGGAAAAGGAGGATCACATGTTGTGGACGATTGCTTTAATACTCATAATCCTATGGCTGCTGGGGCTGGTGAGCGGCTATACGATAGGCAATTTTATTCATATCCTGCTGGTCATTGCCATTATCGTAGTCGTGGTCCGACTTATTCAGGGACGAAGAATATTGTAGCGATTAAAATCCATCCGGAAATCGGCTATTTCTGGATGGAGCTTTCAGCTCTCAGATAATTCTTTGTTTTAATACTACTCCGACACATTGTCATTCTGAGGAGCGTAGCGACGAAGAATCTTCTGTTTTAACAATGGGAATCAAGATTCTTCACTCCCTACGGTCGTTCAGAATGACAGAGAACCAAAAATGTCGGAGTAGTATTAATTGGTTTTGCTGAATGCTGATGGCTGATAGCGTGAATCGAAGAATTAGTATTTTCGGATGAACACTAAATAGGCAAAGGAGGAATGCCATGAAAACAATATATTCTATATCTCTAGTAACGGCGATGGTCGCTCTGTTGACGAGTATGCCTGTGCGAGCGTCCGAGATGGATGACCGCATCGAATCATCCGCAAGGAACTCGTATGTGTTCAAGACCTACCTTCGGGGCGATGATATCAAAATCCAGTCCAAGGATGGCGTCGTTACCTTGACAGGGGTCGTCTCCGAAGAATCCCGCAAAGGATTGGCCAAAGAGACGCTGGCGGCGCTGCCCGATGTCAAAAGCGTGGACAACCGGCTGGAGGTCAAAGACGCGCCACCCACAGCAAACTCGGATGCGTGGGTCGGTGAGAAAGTGAAAGCCACCCTTTTGTTCCATCGAAACGTGAGCGGCCTCAACACAAAGGTTCAGGTCAGCGATGGAATCGTCACCTTGCGCGGGGAAGCATCCAGTCTGGCGCAAAAGGAACTGACGACCGAATACGCCAAGGATGTCGATGGCGTCAAAGACGTAAAAAATGAATTGACCGTGCCGGAGGCATCCAATAATCCGGACCAAAAAACGATGGGTGAAAAGATGGATAACGTTGGCGAAGCGATTGATGACGCATCCATCACCGGCCAAGTCAAGATGTCGCTGCTGTTCCATCGCTCGACCAGCGCCCGCAATACCAAAGTCGAGACGAGCGCAGGCGTGGTCACGTTATATGGCAAGGCCGAAAACGCTGCCGAAAAGGATCTGGTCAACAAGCTGGTCAACGACATAAACGGTGTGAGAAGCGTAAATAACCGGATGACCATCGAATAGTAAGAGTGTACTTGAATCCTTGAACCCTTGAACCCTTTCTCCCAACTTATCGGGAGAAGAACTGAAGATATAAAAATGCAAATTTATAGATACAAAATTAATTCTTATAATTGAAACGAAAAAGGAGGAGCAATTATGAAAAGATTTAAAACTCAACAAACTTATCTTTTGTATATATTAATCATGAGTGTTTTATTAATTGCAGGATGCGGAGGAGGAGGAGACGGAAAAGCAACCGGACATTGGTTATCACAAGACACCACAGCGCCCACGGTGACTCTCACAGCCCCTGCTAATGCTGACGTAGATGTGGCGATCAACACGAAAATCACCGCCACCTTCGACGAGGAGATGGACAGCTCAACGATCACCAGGACAACATTTACCTTAGTGCATGGGGCAACGGCTGTTTCAGGCATTGTTTCCTACTCCGGCGTAACTGCGGTCTTTGAACCGGCAATCAACCTTGCGTACAACACTACCTATACAGCCACGATAACAACCGGGGCTACGGACGAGGCCGGCAATGCGCTGGAAACGGACTATGTATGGAGTTTTACTACAGGTGAGGCGCCGGACACCACAGCGCCGACGGTGACTCTCACAGCCCCTGCTAATGCCGCCGTAGGTGTAGCGAGCAACACAAAAATCACCGCCACCTTCAACGAGACGATGGACTCGTCAACGATTACCACGACGACATTTACATTGGAAGGCGTTTCAGGCGCTGTCACCTACTCCGGCGTAACTGCGGTATTTACTCCTGCAAGCAATCTTGCGTACAATACCACTTATATCGCCACGATTACAACCGGGGCCAGGGATCTGGCCAGCAATGCACTGGCAAACGACTATGTATGGAGTTTTACTACAGGCGCTGCGCCGGATGAAACTGCACCGACTGTGACTCTCACGGTCCCTGCTAATGCTGCCACAGGCGTCTTAACCAACACGAAAACAGCCGCTGTCTTCAGTGAGGCGATGGACCCGTTAACGACCACCACAACAACCTTTACCTTAAAGCAAGGGACAACGGCTGTTTCAGGCACAGTGATATACTCCGGCGTAACTGCGGTCTTTACACCCACAGCCGATCTTGCATACAACACCATCTATACAGCCACGATTACGACCGGGGCAAAGGATCTGGCAGGCAATGCACTGGCAGCCGACTATGTATGGAGTTTTACCACAGGCGCGGCGCCGGATACTACAGCGCCCACGGTGACTCTCACAACCCCGGCTAATGCTGCCATAGGCGTTTTAACCAACACGAAAATGGCCGCAGCCTTCAGTGAGCCGATGGACCCCTTAACGATTACCACTACAACATTTACCCTAAAGCATGGGACAACGGCTGTTGAAGGCACTGTGGCCTACTCCGGCGTAACAGCGGTCTTTACTCCTACAAGCAATCTTGACAGCAGCACTGTCTATACCGCCACGATTACAACCGGTGCCAAAGACCTGGCAGGCAATGCACTGGCAGCCGATTATGTATGGAGCTTTACTACAGGCGCGGCGCCGGACACCATAGCGCCGACAGTGACTTTCACGTCCCCCGCTGATGGTTCCACCGCAATAGCTCTCAACAGGAAAGCCAATGCAGCCTTCAGTGAGGCAATGGACCCGTTAACCATGACCACGGCAACCTTTAAATTGACAGGGCCTGGCGTGACTTCCGTGACAGGGACAGTCTCCTACATAGGTACAACGGCGACATTTACACCCACAAGCAATCTTACAGCCAATACCACCTATACAGCCACGATAACAACCGGTGCCAAGGATCTGGCAGGCAATGCACTGGCAACCGATTATGTATGGAGCTTTACTACAGTTGCAGACCCGATTATAGACACCACGGCGCCCACCGTGACTCTCACGGACCCTGCTGACGGCGACACGGGTGTGGCTCGCAACAGGAAAGCCAATGCAGCCTTCAGTGAGGCGATGGATCCGTTAACCATGACCACGGCAACCTTTAAATTGACAGGGCCTGGCGTGACTCCCGTAACAGGGACAGTCTCCTACATAGCTACAACGGCTACTTTTGCACCCACAAGCAATCTTGCTGCCAACACCACCTATACGGCAACGATAACAACCGGGGCCAAGGACCTGGCAGGCAATGCACTGGCAACCGACTATGTATGGAGCTTTACCACAGGTGCGGCCGCAGACAACATAGCGCCGACAGTGAGTTTCACATCTCCTACCAACGGCGCCATCGCTGTGCCCCTGGACCGGAAAGTAAATGTAGCCTTCAGCGAGGCGATGGATCCTTTAACGGTCACCACGGCAACCATTATGATAAAAGGCCCTGGCGTAACTCCCGTAACAGGAACAGTAACCTACGTTGGAACAACGGCGACCTTTACGCCGGCAAGCAATCTCGCAATCAATACACTCTATACGGGGACGGTGACAACCGGGACCAAGGACCTGGCCGGCAATGCACTGGCAACCGACTATGTATGGAGCTTTACGACAGGTACGGTCGCAGACAGCATCGCACCTACAGTGACGTCCACAGACCCGGTTAATGCCGCCACAGGTGTGGCTATTAACAAAAATATCGCCGCTACCTTCAGCGAGTCGATGGACCCCTTAACGATCACCACTACTACATTTACCTTGGAAGGGGCAACCGCTGTTTCAGGCACTGTCACCTACTCCGGCGTAATTGCGGTCTTTAATCCGGCTAGCGATCTTGCATACAATACTACCTATACAGCCACGATTACAACCGGGGCTGCGGACCTGGCCGGCAATGCACTGGCAACCGACTATGTATGGAGTTTTACCACAGGTACTGCGCCGGACACCACAGCGCCCACGGTGACTCTCACTGACCCTGCTGACGGCGACACAGATGTGGCTATCAACAAGAAAATCGCCGCTACATTCAGCGAGGGGATGGATCCTTTAACGGTCACCACAGCAAGCTTTACGGTGACAGATCCGGACGGAGCTTCTGTAACCGGAACGGTCATCCTTGGGACAACAACCCATATTGCAACCTTCTCGCCGGCAAGCGATCTTGGCTATAATAAGACCTATACAGCCACGATAACAACCGGGGCAAAGGACCTGGCAGGCAATGCACTTGCAAGCAACTATGTATGGAGTTTTACCACAGGTCTGGCGCCGGACACTACCCCGCCCACGGTGACTCTCACGGATCCGCTTAACGGCGCTATCGATGTGGCGCTCAGTAAGCATGTCTCAGCGACCTTCAGTGAGTCGATGGACCCATTAACTATCACCACTACAACATTTACCTTAATGCAAGGGACAACGGCTGTTGACGGCACAGTGAACTATGTCGGCCTGGTTGCGACCTTTACGCCGACAAGCAATCTCACCTCCAGCACAACCTATACAGCCACGATAACAACCGGGGCAAAGGACCTGGCAGGCAATGCACTTGCAGCAGACTATGTATGGAGCTTTACCACAATTGCAACGGTGCCGCTGGGGCCTGCGCCGGTAGACCTTGGAACGGCCGGAGATTTTGTGCTTCTGTCAAAATCAGGAATCTCAACCACTGGAGTCACTTCAATTGGTGGAGATATCGGCGTGAGTCCAATCGATTCGACTGCCATAACGGGATTTGCACTGATCGCGGATTCCACGAATACATTTTCGACATCGATTTATGTGACCGGAAGGGTATACGCAGCCAACTATGCGACTCCTACTCCGGCTAAGATGACCACGGCTGTCAGCGACATGGAAACTGCGTTCACCGACGCCGCAGGAAGAACAACTCCTGATTATACTGAACTGTACTCCGGAGATATTACCGGGAAGACACTCGTTCCCGGCCTTTATAAATGGGGTACCGGGGTTCTCATAAGCGCCGGCGGCGTCACTCTCTCGGGTGGCCCAAATGACGTCTGGATCTTCCAGATAGCACAAGACCTCACGGTGAGTAACAGCGCCATTGTTCACCTGAGCGGCGGCGCCCAGGCCAAGAACATCTTCTGGCAGGTTTCCGGCGAAGCGACCCTTGGAACATATGCCCAGTTCCAGGGAAATATATTGAGTCAAACCCTGGTTTCATTTAATACCGGGGCAACGATGACCGGCAGGGCCTTGGCACAGACCGCGGTTACTTTAGACGCCACTACCATTACTGCCCCATAAGGCATGAGGTAGGCGTGAAAGCAGGCAAAAAGGGAAGACAGGCTATTTTCCATAATTCAGCCTGTCTCCTTTTTGCCTCTCTACAACGCCTCTTTTTATTGGCGCAGAGTATCCTGCAAGACTTTTTTCAAAGAGCTGGAAACGCAACAACAAAACGTAAAAATATAAAGGAGGACATACACCATGAATACACAACAATATAAAGGAGAATCTACAATGAAAGCAATGTATCGTGCGGCGCTGATAGTAGTTGCCTTTGTTTTTCTTTTTCCCTTGTCTGCTCGTTCCGAGATAAAGGAAGGATCCTTTGAAGTGGGTCCGTTCGTAGGGTATAATTATTTCGAAGACAATCAGAATCTGAAAGACCGGCCTGTATTCGGCGAACGGTTTGGCTACAATTTCACGACGCATCTCGGCATTGAAGCGGCCGTGGAATTTATACATACTCGTGTTTATGACAAGACACAAACGGAGGCCAGTGAAGGACAGTTCATAAGTCCCATACATAGAGTGTTCCCTACTTTTTATCATATCGATGCCGTCTATCACTTTATACCTGAAGGCAAATTCAATCCCTTTTTCGTTGTAGGTTTCGGAGGCGCCAGCTATAGACCAGAGATATCGACTAAGGACATGGGTGCTTTTAATGTCGGCGTGGGAGCGAAATACTGGGTGACGGACAATATCGCATTAAGATTCGATCTCAGAGATTATTTTGTCACCGAGATTATGCAAGAGACCTACCATAATTATGGAGCTACCGTTGGAATAACTTTTGCGTTCGGCGGCAAGGCAAAGCCCGTACCGGCCCAGGCCAGGAAGTTTGAGGCAAAACCTACGCCTATGCCTATAGCTAAAGAGAAGGTTGCGGATACGGTCGTTATCCTTGTGTCTGAACCAAAGGTCGAGGAGAAGATTATGGTCGCAGTAGTTGAGCCTAAGATCATTGTCCTTGCTTTTGAGGACATACATTTTGATTTTGATAAGTCGACACTTAAGCCGGAAGCGCAAGCAATCCTGAAAAGGAATATCCAGCTTCTGAAAGATAACCCTAAAGCTCAAATCCGTATTGCAGGGTATACCTCTGCTTCCGGCACCGAAGAATACAATCAGAAGTTGAGTGAAAGAAGGGCGAATGCCGTTCAGGAATACCTCATTAACGAAGGCATCATTTCACAGGACAGGCTTTCCACAATCGGCTATGGCAAGGCAAACCCTGCAGCCTATGAAGCAGTGCCTAAAGAGATTTACTCAAACGCTGCAAAGGCAAACATGAGAGTTCTCTTTGAAATCATCGTGAAATAGGAGCATCGGGGTCCGGAAAGGTGTGTTACATTGATCCGGACCCTTGCGATAGCATCTGATTTCAGTGTTCGAGAGAAAGGAGTATGTGATGCGAAATTATTTTGTAGGGGTGTTCCTGGCAGCGCTTTTTCCTTTTATCGTAGGATTTAGCGACGCGTTGCCGGATAAGAATAGCGGGCAGGTCGCCGTCAATGAAACCGTTCTCTTTCCTCAGAGCCAGTTGTTTTACCCCCCGATGGCGAACCCCAAGGAGCCCCGCACCCATATCACCTATCTCCGCCTCAACCTTCCCAGTGACAGCATCAACATCGGATCGGTAGGGTTCGGCGATAGTTTCGGCCTGGTGCGCTGGCCAGGATGGGGCGAGGAGGATGCCTGGCAGGTCAGTATCAGCGGGGGTGTCCTCGCTCAGTTCAATATGGACGCCAGTTCCATGGACCTGGTCAACGCCGACTATATCATAGGCATTCCGATAAGCTACAGGAACGGTCCCTGGTCAGCGCGGGTGCGTATCTTCCATCAGTCCTCCCACCTGGGGGATGAGTTCCTCCTCCAGCCACAGAATCCGGAGCTGAAGGTGACACGCCTGAACTTAAGCTTCGAGACCATTGAAATGCTCGGCGCCTGGGAATGGGAGGGACTTCAGTTCACCGCCGGTCCCTCATACATCCTCCATACCTACTCCGACCTCAAACGTCACAGTGTCCAGGCAGGCATTGATTACCAAAGCAGGAGGCCGTTCTTAACCCCGACGATACGCCTGTTTACCAGCGTCCTGTATCATGCCTGGGAGGAAACCGACTGGAACCGCGACGTTAATGTCAAAGCCGGCGTCAACATTCGCTCCGCTGAAAAACGGGCTGTTCAGATTTTCGGCGAATATTACCACGGCAATCTCCCCTTTGGTCAGTTCTACAAATTGCGGGGAAGGTACTACGGCGCAGGAGTTAACGTATCATTTTGAGTGCATACAATAGAAAGGTCCTTCCATGCCGTCAGGCAGGCGTTTTTTATATGCAAGATCCTAACCGGACATTGCTGATTCATATTGCCAAATTGGTACGTTCAACAAAATATCCATAGGCTCGTTTCACAGACCACAATGTGAGCCACCATTGAAAAGCAAGAATAAAGACGCCACCGCCCAGGATAATCGCGATGATCATTGCGTGTGTAACAGGAAAGGGGAGCCCCAGCGTTCCTCGAAGGTCGGAGGCAGTGGATGGACTGGCCAGGGCAAATAAGGCAGACGCGACGCAGATAAGAGCCAGGACAGCAGTAGTGAATAGAGCGCAATAGCGCGCTGCCTTTTTCATGCGAATAGAATCCGCACCAATCTGAACGAGCCGGCCCCCGAAGAAAAAACCGGCAGGCAGGGCAAGCAATACATTAAAGACCGGAACCCCCATGAAAAACCCGAACATGCCAATGGAATAGAAAAGATAGACAACCATCCAATTCAAGGGGTTCATTGAATAAGCACGCCTGACCGAGCCTTTTAAAAAGATCAAATCGACAATCAGGCCGACAACAATGCCTGCCAGGGCCCATTGGAAGATCTGCGATTCAGGAACGAGCGGTATACTGATCCACCACCCGGCCAGAAAACATGCGATGACAGGAACCGCGCCAAATAAAATGCCTATTACTGCAATTTCAATTTTTCTCATAGTCTTTCCTCAAACAGGCGCTCAAACTGCGAGGGCTTAACACATTCCCGTGACTTTCCGGAGGTTAAATTATACGTGATCAGTTCAACGATATAAAAATAATTTAAAATTCTAAGTGCTTCGATTCACAATTACTATAACGTATTCTAATGTCTATAATCTTTGTTTTGTTCACTCAGCACTTAGTCCCGAGTAAATAAATCCGTTATCGTATTTATGAATCGAGGGACTAAGGAGCATTCAGGGGATTGGTTATGATTTCATATTTCCATACTTATAGAGATACCAACAAGCTACACTACGAAATGGTCTCCAGCATTCTGCAAGCTGCTCCATTCTTTCTTTGTCATCCTTCTGAATTCCATAGGTTTCCGAAATGATTTTTCTAAGAGCTAGATCATGAATAGGGAAGACATCAAGTCTAACCAACCCAAATAGCAGGAACATGTCGACAGTCCAATCCCCAATGCCTCTGATTTTTTTCAGTGTTACTCTAATAATCTCGTCATTTTCCCTGCTGAGGTCCGATAGTCGCAACTGGTTCGTTTCTATTGTATTTGCCAAATCAACAAGATATTCATGTTTCCGTTTGGAAAGGCCGGCCTTCAGGACATCACTTGGTGACAATGAAAGAAATGATTTTGTAGTTATCCGGCCTGAAGAAAAAAGTTTTCGGAAACGCTTGGTAATAGTATCTGCAGCATTTTTAGACAATTGCTGGCTGATAATTGCATCTACCAAAAACTCAAAATTGGATTGTCTTGGGGTAAGTGTACATGGACCTATGGAATCAATGATCTTAGCCAATGCCTTGTCTCGTGTGTGTAATTGATAGCTTATATCAGCGAAATTCAATGGCTCTGAAATCATGCTTCGGTGATGCTCCTGTTTGAGCAGATATTCTGAATTTCTCTGCTGCCATGATAGAATGGCTGATTGAGCTGAGTTATCACTCTGAGTTGCAACAAATATATTGAAATCCTTTATTGGCTGATAATCAATATTCGTTGAACGGATTGCCTTCGTATCTTCAATCTCCAGACTTTGGAAAAGCGACTGTTGCGGTTTGATTTTTTTTGAAGGTTCGCTATTTTTTTTAACATAGTCGCCCATCGGCAAAAGACCATTTTCAAACCTGGCCAAGATGGTCTTTAATGCCTCAGGGCTGCTATCTATACCTAGCCAGTTGCGCTGCATCTCATTGGCAACAGCTAACGTTGTTCCGGATCCGGCAAAACAGTCTAGGACGAGGTCGCCGGGATTTGATGACGCCCCTATTATACGGCGAAGAAGATCGGGGTTTTTTTCTGTCGGGTATCCGGTTATTCTTATATTTTGATTATGGGCGTCCTTGAACTCCAACCAGATATCTTGCACACCGACCCCGGAGTGCATATCTAGATAAATTTTTCTTCTTGGATTTTCATTCTTGGACCAGAATATTTCTCCACGAGCATCCATTTCGTCAAGTGTCTTTGGTGTATATTGCCAGTGTTTGCCTGGAGGTGGTGACATTCCGCGCCAGGAGCCGCCCGTTGCTCCATTTCTGATACCAGGCGCATGAATAGGGACCTTCATGTATTTGCGCCCGGTTTCAGGTTCAGTGTAATGATATTCTTTAGCACTTTCGTCAGAAAGCAGTTCAACGGGCCGATTCCATACATAATTGTTTGTCTTGGTATAGAAAAGAATAAAATCTGCAATATTGCCGAAGGCTTTGCGAGTATAATTTTTTGGATTGCATTTTTTCCTGACAATCAAATTACGGTAATTAGCAGGGCCAAATATCTCGTCCATAATCAACTTCATTTCAAAAACCATCTTTTCATCCAGATGCAGATAGATCGATCCGCAGTCTGCCAAAAGTTTATGAAGCAGTATTAGACGCTCTCTAAGAAATTCTATATACTGTCCTCCAACCATGGTGTCTTCGTAGGCTTTATGTTGGCTTCGTGATAGAAATGCACCTTTGGTGGAGAAGGGGGGATCGATATATATAAGCGTGACATTGCCGCATACAGTGGAGTCAGTGATCAGCGAAAGAAGAACATCGAAGTTATCTCCAAAATACAGCCTGTCTCGTGATGTGTGATGGTGGATTTTTTGAAAGTTTTTTGCAGGTGTATTCAAGATTTCGGCAATAGATCGTTTACCTTCATATTCCAGTCGAACAGGACGGTATTGATTGTTTGGACTCTTGCCTGGTATCCCCGTTGCCATCAGTCGATCCCCTTCGATAGGAGCCATGCAATGGATATTCGCTCAGGGAACATCCTGAGAGTAACGACTTTTACAAGACCTGGCCATGAATTCTCAATATAAGCATAGTCTCGCCACATTGAACCAAGCAATAAGCCGGGTCCATCATTCAGGAAGATCACCTTAAAATTCTTACCTGTTTTCTTTGAATATTGTAGAACTTCGTTAGCGCAATCACGATATTGGCCGGTACGGTCGTCTTCTTGGGAGCCTCCTCTGTCAGAATCATATCTCGCAAGGCCTATTGCAATGGGTGTATCCTTGTAGATGAGCACGAAATCTACAGGCCTATCAGGTTTCGGATAGTCCTCAAACAGTTCTCCCATTATGATATCTTTACCCGCACGTTCAGGGCCTATGATCTTCAAATCAGAGAATTGTTCTCTTATGATTGTAAATAATCGCTCAGTGAGGTCATAACCTTTCTGGCCTCTATCTTTATATTCCCATAGCACGGCACATAGCGCTTCATCAGGCATCGGTCTTGAATTGAAATGTGATTGCACTTCGGTCACCGCGCGAAACCCTTTCCCGAATCGGTCACATATTTCCTTGGCTGCAGATTTCTTCTTTAACATTTCAACAGGCGTTTCAGGGCTGACATATTTTCGAAATACTCTGCATAGCTGGATTCTCATCCACTGAGGATTAGTGGCTGCAATGGTTAAGAAAAGGTCAGTTGAGGAATGGGCGCTCTTAAGAAATTGTCCAAATGTTATTAGAACCGGCTTATATAGTTCACAAGCAAGGGGCAGTACATCAGGATAGTATTCACCTGTAGAAAGAGTTATCCATAAGTGGCCCTCATCGCGATAATCGTTAAATGACTTTTCTCTCGATTTTTTCATCAGATCCCTCTTTTTCTATTTTAACAAAAAATGCCGGATATGGGTGGATTTTTCAAAATTGAAATCAGGCCAAGATGCTTATAGTGCGTGGCTCAGATAAGCTCATCAGAAGCCAAGTCTTCTGTATGTGAATCCGGTCCGCTCTGGATAGCATAAGGCGAAATTTATAATCTTATGTACGTTCCCGATCACTTTTTCCCCAATCAAATCATCGCAGGCGATCAAAGAAAGACCACACGTCATCGTGTATCTCATCGGCGGTCATGTTTCCTGCTATGACCTCTCTTATAATTTCCACAGACAACTTTCCGCTGCGAAGCTTCTTGAAAAGAGAAGAGTCATCCTCAAAGAGTAGTCGCTTTCCGTCAACGACCTCAAAGATATTTGCTGATACCTTGCGCCATGTCTGCCCTGGTGGCAATGTAAGATTCTGACTCGCAAAGAAATCATTCACAGCTTTGCGAATGGGTTCCATAAAAAGTAAGTCTTCAGCCATGCGTAATTGATTCGCCGCAGCCCGTATCCATGCTGAAGGGACTAACAGGTAGTTCTCGATATTCTGGCGTTTCCATTCATAGAGTACCTTATTATCAGCTTCCGGGTGATAGGAATCGCGAGTGTCATAATCCAAAAGGATTAATCGTTTTGCCGCAGGCACTATCTGTCTTATGCCTTCGAAGTGTCGGTCTGCTCCTTTCCTCATCTCTTCCTTGCTGCCGCCGCCCATGTGATGGAAACAGTACTTGCCGATTGTGTCTTCTGCCTGACAAGTTCGCGCCCACGCGCGCAGTATTCGTTCATCACTTTCACCTTCAACATAAAGGATGAACGGAGACGCTGAAAGTTGAGCAAGCTCGGGGTTTGATACATCAGCCATTGCCGTAAGAACTCCTGAAAGGGAAGTTAATCGTGTGGGATTCTGGTTTAGAATCGATATTACACGACTTGGGTCCACACCTTTTATAAGTTCTTCGGCGTGAGTAGCAACAAGAAATTGAATGCCTGACTGCTCCTGAGACTTAACCTTGAAATAGTCAAGGACATTACGCTGCAGATTTACGTGCATGTGAGCGTCAGGTTCATCCAAAAGAATAGTAGTGGGCTTATATCCATACAGAAAAGCCAATAGTGTCAATGCTTGATGGAATCCACTCCCGCCGGCGATGATGTCATACGTCTTATCACCATGTTTGTATTCACAAATAATCTGCGTGTCCACACCTTTCTCATATTTCGGTTCCAGAAGCTCTATGGAGAACCAGCGATGGATCGTATTTTTTATTTCAGTCCAGTCAGGGGATTCTTGATACTCTTTTGGGATGCGCCCCTTCTCGTCCCGAACCGGAGGGGGGCACACTCTGTAAAGCAGGTTTCGGAGGATGCTTCCGGGTTGAGCTTTACCTACCTGTCTGCGGATAGGAGCTTCATCCCTCCATTCCTCAGTTGTCTCAAGACCTGAGAAAGGCGGCACATAGGCAATTTTAGGGAAATCTGTTTCCTGCTCCATTTTTTTAAAGACGTCCCAGCCCTGCATCGGTATTGCATAGACTGCCTGAGGTGTATTGTAACGCAGTTGAATCCCAAAAGTCCGGGATTCCCGATTAGCTGATAGCCATGAAAGTTCAATTCCAATCAGGATATATTCGGGGGCAGTTGACCTCTTTCCATCAATGAGGGGGTATTTTCGGTCAACCTTTTCATGCCAGAGTAAGTTGAATTCAGGCACAGGCAGGGCTGTAAAATTGGGTAGAACCACTTGCTTACCAGTCTTGCCGCTACGCTTGGCATGGCGAAATTCTTCCACACAGAACTGCCAAATGGCCATTGCCTGAAGGATCGTGCTTTTGCCGGAGTTGTTTCGACCAACGAGCAGATCGAAATTTTTAAATTCGTAAGTTTGATCGGCAATACTTTTAAAGTTTCGCAAAACAAGTTTTGTGATCATCCGATACCTCGACTTGTAAAATGGGATGTTGGTTCTAAAAAATAAAGGTCTTTCTTCATATCCGGTAACTCATCATAAAAGGCAAAATGATTAATCGCCTGAGTGGCGATCCGAAAAAAACATACGACATCTGCTTTGCTGTTACTCGATTGACCCACATATAGGGGAATGCGCTCTTTAAAAAGAAATGTTTTAGAGATTTTGTCTGGATGGAATTCAACTATCCTATTGCCCATTGCATCCCTTTATCAGCCTCATTTTCACATCTTCCCAAGGGATAGCAGCAACTTTTCCCGAATTTAATTCTGAAACCCTTCGAGCCACCTCAAGCCGCCATATAGATTCCAGATCGTAATCAGGCTCCTCTTCAAGGCTTGCGATTAACAACCCAGCCAAAGCAGCCCGCTCCTTCTCGCTTAGATCAAGAACACGTTTAAATAAATCAACGGTTGAAGTATTCATTCTCAATATCCTCCTAACACCTTTAATAGAATTATTGGGATAAGAGCGCAATATTAACAGGATTAATATCTTTATGGAGATAACAGTTCTGTCGTTAATGTATTTCTGCACCCAATATTCATATTATATTTCATTCAACTAAAAAAATTAAGCACCAAAATGCTACTTTGATTTTTTAAGAGATGTCAACAGGATTTACGATAAATTGCTAATTTCCAGTCTAAGAAAGATAAGTATAACCTTTTCTGTTAAGGAAAGATTAATTGGCGTCCATTCGGAAATATGCTTTTCCGAATGGGATAGGGGACTTCATTTTATAAGATTCTTTTCCCCTAAGAGGCATGATTAACCGAAAAACTTATCTCCTTGCGCCCAGTTCTTTCCTTCGACCTCATCGATGACGATATAGGTGCTCTCCTTGGGTTTTCCTGCCACCTTTTGAAGTGTTTCTGAAAATTCCTTTGCGATAGTCTGCTTCTGTTTTTTTGTAAGCTTCCCTACTAATTTCAAATTAATAAACGGCATTTTGATTTCCTTTCTATAATTGTAAATGTCTCACCAGATCAACCACCCTGTTGGCATAACCCCATTCATTATCATGCCATGAGACAATCCTGAAGAGGCGTTTTTCATCCCTGATGTTGCTCCTGATCGTTGCCGCTGAATCATATATAGATGAACGGGTGTCATTGGTAAAATCGCTCGATACCAGTTCCTCATCTGTGTATCCAAGGTATCCCTTTAGATAGGTCTCCGATGCCTTCTTCATAAGGCTATCGATCTCGTCTATGGAGGCGTCCCTTTCAGCTCGGAAGGTAAGGTCAACCACTGAGACATCCGCTGTAGGCACGCGATAGGATATTCCCGCTAATTTTCCCTTTAGCCCGGGCAGCACCTCCGATGCTGTCTTTGACGCGCTGGTGGTCGTAGGGATTATATTCACAGCCGCTGCGCGCCCGCTGCGACGGTCCTTTTTTGATATGCCGTCAACAAGCCTCTGGGATGAGGTGTAGCTGTTGATCGCAGTCATCAGACTCGTTTCAATGCCTATGCCCTCCTTTATCAGGACATGGACGAGCATCCCCAGGCAGTTCATGGTACAACTGGCAGCGGAAATTACGTGGTGTTTGGTTGCATTATATTCATGTTCATTGACGCCCATGACAATAGTCTTTACATCGCCCTGGCCAGGTGCGGTGATTATGACCTTTTTTGCGCCTGCGTGCAGATGTCCTGCGGCCTGTCCGTTGTCGGTGAACGCCCCTGATGATTCTATAACCACATCAACCCCCAATTCCTTCCAGGGCAATTGAGCAGGGTCGCCTGACGCTGACAGGCATTTGATCTTGTGACCGTTAACAATGAGGATGTCGGCCTCTTTCTTTGAAGGAGCGCTTTTATCTGCCGACACCTGATGTCCGGATCTCCCGTGAATGGAATCATATTTAATAAGATAGGCCAGATAATCGGCATCTGATGAAACATCCACAACAGCAACTACATCAATTCCCTTGCCCAAAAGTCCGGCCTCGCAAATCGCCTGAAAGACTGTGCGCCCGATCCGTCCGAATCCGTTAATAGCAACTTTAACCGACATTGATACTTTCCTCTGTTCTATTTTTTTTAAGTTCATTTATTAAATCCGAAGCATAATAGTCTATTTCTTTTAGTATTTTCAAGCAGCAATGTCCGGTTAGGATCTTGCATATAAAAAAGCCTGCTTGAGGGCATGGGAGGTCCTTTTTTTAAGAGTGAAATGGGCGGCCTGCTGAGGGCCTGACATTTAAAATGTAACCGCGGGCGGCGGAGCGTCTCAGTCGCCTGTCAGGGCTTAAGGATAAGCGA
>Ga0153915_10001598_pt1 | contig 20781 bp, 16 predicted proteins | sample Opewatmetagenome_2_FD_107003 | JGI IMG/M metagenome (GOLD analysis project Ga0153915, IMG submission 107003) | Freshwater wetland microbial communities from Ohio, USA - Open water 3 Core 3 Depth 3 metaG | ecosystem: Environmental > Aquatic > Freshwater > Wetlands | place: USA: Ohio, Lake Erie...
CCGATTCCCGAAGGCACCATCATCAAGGTCACGAGAATCAGCGAGACCGCCGGTGTGTCGGAGGCGTATAGGCTCGTCGTGGGGAGGTGAGTCATGAGAGAACTTATCGAGGCGTTTTTCAGAGAGAGAAGTATCGTCAACCACCATATAGCGAGCTTCAACGATTTCCTGCCGACACTCGACAATCCCAACAGCAGGATGCAGCGCATCGTCGACAACATGAGATCTTCCCCAGAGGACGACAGGCGCGGCGTTTTCAAGCTGGACGAGGACCGCACCGAGGGAGATACTATTGAGATCAGGATAGGGCGGAAGAGGGACGACAAGGGCAGGATAGACATGGAGGCGAAGCCTACGATATCGGTTTCGCTGCCCATAGTCAAGGAGGCCAACGGGGCAACGCATCCGCTCACCCCAATGGAGGCCCGCCTGAGGAACCTCAACTACCAGGCACCCGTTTATCTCGACTTCACGATCATCGAGAATGGAATCGAGAGGGAGCCGGAAAGGGTGCACATAGGCAACCTGCCGATCATGACCAAGAGCAAGAAATGCTCACTCTACAGGGAGAACCTGGAGGTGGACGGCGAGATTTCCGACCAGGAGTTCCGCAACAAACTCGTGAAGATGGGCGAGGATCATGCGGATCCTGGCGGATATTTCATCATTGGCGGTACAGAGAGGGTTCTGATTTCATTGGAGGATCTCGCGCCGAACAGGGTGCTCGTGGAGTATAACGAGAGGTACGGTCGCAGGATACCGGTGGCCAAGGTGTTCTCTCAACGCGAGGGGTACCGCGCGCTCACCCTCGTCGAGATGAAAAAGGACGGGATGCTCATAGTGACTGTCCCGACCGCGTCAGGCCAGATTCCGCTGATCATCCTGATGAAAGCCCTTGGAATGGAAAAGGACGAGGACATCTATAACGCCATCGTCTCGGTCCCCGAGATGGCCAGCGTCCTCTACGCGAACATAGAGGAGTGCCAGAGCAAGAAGCAGTACCCGCCCAACGGCATCTTCAGCAGAGAGGATGCCCTAGGATTCCTCGAGAAGAAGTTTGCTACCGGTCAGGCGAAGGAGTACCGGATCAAGAAGGTCGAATCGATCCTCGACAGGAGCCTTCTGCCTCACCTAGGCGATACGAGGGACGACAGGATCAAGAAGGCGATATTCCTGGGCAGGACTGCCAGGTCCGTCCTGGAATTCTACCTGGGAAAGCGGCGCGAGGACGACAAGGACCACTACGCCAATAAGAGGCTCAAACTGGCCGGGGACTTGATGGAGGACCTGTTCAGGGTGGCGTTTGCCAACCTGGTGAAGGACCTCAAGTACCAGTTGGAGAGGAGCTACGCGCGCCGCAAGGACATCAAGATAGCGTCGGCGATCAGACCGGACCTTCTGAGCCAGAGACTGCTGCACGCTCTGGCCACGGGCAACTGGGTTGGCGGGAGGGCGGGCGTCTCGCAGCTCCTGGACAGGACAAACAACATCAGCGCGCTGAGCCACCTGAGGAGAGTCACTTCCCCTCTCACAAGGAGCCAGCCTCACTTCGAGGCAAGAGACCTTCATCCCACGCAGTGGGGCCGGTTGTGCCCCAACGAGACCCCTGAGGGACAGAACTGCGGACTGGTGAAGAATTGCGCTCTCGTGATTGACGTTTCGGAGGGATTCTCCGAAGACGAAGTCAAACTGCTGTTGGCGGACATGGGGACGAAGCAGGTGAAGAGCCAACAGACGAACCTGACCAGGGTCTACGTCAATGGAGACCTGGTAGGGCTACATGACGACCCGGTGACTCTGGTATCCGAGATTAGGGAAAGGAGGCGCAGCGGACTGCTGAGCCATGAAGTGAACATCCACTACGATGAAGTGATGAACGACGTCACGATCAACTGTGATGAAGGGAGGATCAGGCGTCCGCTGATAGTCGTCAGGGATGGCAAGCCGCTGATAACGGCGAAGCAGCTGTCGGACCTGGGGTCCGGACGATTGAAATGGAGCGACCTGGTCAGAAACGGCCTGGTGGAATGGATAGATGCCGAAGAGGAAGAGGACGCGTTCGTCTCGATATATCCCTACGAGGTTCCGCAGAAGTGCAAGGAGTGCCGTCGCCCGATTTCTCGGAATGACGTGAGGTGGGCGAACATGGGCGAGGACGGGGACGTGGAGCTGGAGTGTCTCCTTTGCGGGAAGTCGTTCCACGTGAAGCCATCCCTGACGCCGGACAACACGCACGCCGAGATCGATCCGCTGGTAATCCTAGGTGTCGCCTCCGGCCTCGTTCCGTACCCGGAGCACAACTCGTCACCCAGGGTCACCATGGGCGCAGGCATGGCGAAGCAGTCGCTCGGGCTCGGCTCCAGCAACTACAGGATAAGGCCGGACACGAGGGGGCATCTGCTGCACAACCCACAGGTTCCCATGGTCCAGACCGAGGAGATGAAGTTCGTCAGTTTCAACGAGAGACCGGCGGGCGAGAACTTCGTCGTTGCGGTCATGTCGTACCACGGGTACAATATGGAGGATGCGGTGGTCATGAACAAGGCTTCAATCGACAGAGGCCTCGGCCGCTCGTCATTCATGAGGACATACAGGTCTGAGGAACGCAGGTACCCTGGCGGGCAGGAGGATCATTTCGAGATACCGTCCCCCGATGTGCGCGGAGCGCGCGCGGATCTCAGCTACGCGAGTCTCACACCCGATGACGGGCTCATTTCGCCTGAGGTTCTGGTCAATGGCGGCGAGGTTCTCATCGGGAAGACATCGCCTCCGCGTTTCCTCGAGGAGGAAACGGATTTCCTCACGCCCCAAAAGAGGCGCGAGACCTCAATAACGGTTAGACACGGAGAGAGTGGGTGGGTCGACAGCGTCATGCTCACCGAGTCTGAAAACGGCAGCAAGCTCGCCAAGGTCAAAGTCAGGGATCTGAGAGTACCGGAGCTCGGCGACAAGTTCGCCTCCCGCCACGGTCAGAAGGGCGTGATCGGGCTGATAGCTCCCCAGGAGGACATGCCGTTCACGGAACATGGCATAATCCCGGACCTCATCATCAACCCGCACGCCATCCCGTCGAGGATGACGATCGCGCATGTCCTGGAGACCATCGGAGGGAAGGTCGGAGCCATGGAGGGGCGGTTCGTCGATGGCACCCCGTTCAGCGGCGAGAGGGAAGAGGCGCTGCGCAAGGAACTCGAGGACTACGGGTTCAAGAGCAACGGCAAGGAGGTCATGTACGACGGCATGACCGGCAGGATCATTCCCGCCGAGATATTCATCGGAGTCATCTACTACCAGAAGCTCCACCACATGGTCAGCGGCAAGCTGCATGTGAGGTCGCGCGGGCCGGTGCAGATACTCACCCGCCAGCCGACGGAAGGTCGCTCCCGCCAGGGCGGCTTGAGGTTCGGCGAGATGGAGCGAGACTGCCTGATAGGCCACGGCGTCGCGATGGTCATCAAGGATCGCCTGCTTGATGAGTCGGATGGCACCATTCAGTATGTCTGCGGCGACCCCGAGTGCGGTCACTTTGCGATCAAGGACCGGAAGGGAAACCTCAGATGCCCAGTCTGCGATAACAACTCCCGCATCTACCCCATTCAAACGAGTTACGCGTTCAAGCTGCTGCTCGACGAGCTGCTATCGCTCGGGATTGCGATGCGCCTACAATTGGAGGACTTGAAATGATGTCAATGCGGGGCGTGACGAAGAGGATCAGGGCGATCAAATTCGCGCTACTCTCTCCCGACGAGATTAGAAAGATGAGCCAGACCAAGGTCATCACCGCCGACACCTACGATGAGGACGGATTCCCCTACGACCTCGGCCTCATGGATTCTCACCTGGGCGTCATTGAACCCGGTTTGAGGTGCAAGACCTGTGGCGGGAAGGTGGACGAATGCCCGGGGCACTTCGGTCATATAGACCTGGCCATGCCGGTCATCCACGTTGGCTATGTGAAGGAGATCAAGAAGCTCCTCCAGGCCACGTGCAGGAAATGCGGGCGCCTCCTCCTGACCAGGGAGCAGGCCGCGGATTACATGAAGGAGATGGAGAATGTCGAGGAGTTGGGCGGGGACGCCACCGAGGTTCAATTCGTCACGAAGGAGAGCGCGAAGGAGGCGACCAAGCGCCAGCGCTGTCCGTGGTGCGGCGAGGAGCAGAAGAAGATAACGTTGGATAAGCCGACGACTTTCCGCGAGGACGGTCACAAACTCACGCCCAAGGAAGTCAGGGAGAGGCTCGAGAAGGTCCCGAACGACGACCTCAGGGTGCTGGGCATCGAGCCGGACGTGGCGAGGCCGGAGTGGATGGTCCTCACCGCGCTGCTTGTCCCGCCGGTCACGGTCCGACCTTCAATCACGCTCGAGAGTGGCGACAGATCGGAAGACGACCTCACGCACAAGCTCGTCGACGTCCTCAGGATCAACCAGAGGCTCAGAGAGAACAGAGACGCGGGCGCGCCGCAGCTGATAGTCGAGGATCTCTGGGAGCTGCTGCAGTACCACGTCACGACGTATTTCGACAATCAGACATCGGGGATTCCTCCAGCCAGACACAGGTCCGGAAGGCCTCTCAAGACATTGGTGCAGAGGCTGAAAGGCAAGGAAGGCAGGTTCCGATCCAACCTGAGCGGGAAAAGGGTCAACTTCTCCGCTCGAACAGTGATTTCGCCGGACCCGCTGTTGTCGATCAACGACGTCGGAGTCCCGGTCGAGGCGGCCAGGGAATTGACGGTGCCCATACATGTCCAGAACTATAACATAGACATGGTGAAGGAGTGGATAAAGCGCGGTCCGGTCGCAGCCACGAAGACCGGCGAGTACATCCCCGGCGTCAACTACGTCATCCGGGCAGACGGCCGAAGGATACGCGTCACTGACAAGAACGCGGATGCCGTCGCCGAGACTGTCGAGATCGGCTTCATCGTGGAGAGACAGCTGGTCGACGGCGACGTCGTGCTGTTCAACAGGCAGCCATCTCTGCACAGGATGTCGATGATGGCGCACGAGGTCCGCGTGATGCCGAACAAGACTTTCAGGTTCAACCTCGCTGTCTGCCCACCCTATAACGCGGACTTCGACGGGGACGAGATGAACCTGCACGTGCTTCAGAGCGAGGAGGCCAGAGCCGAAGCGAAGATACTGATGAGGGTGCAGGAGCACATACTCTCGCCGAGGTTCGGAGGCCCCGTGATAGGGGGCATACATGACCACATAACGGCGGCATTCCTCCTGACCCACAAGGACACCAAGTTCAACAAGGTCGAGACCACCTTCATACTGAGCCGCTTGGGCATGTCCGAGCTGCCGAAGCCCAAGGTCAAGCAAGGGAATGAGGAGTTCTGGACCGGCAAGCAGATATTCAGCCTGATTCTGCCAAAAGACCTCAATCTTTCCTTCAGATCCTCGATTGCGAGCAAGGGAGTCACCAATCCGAAGGAACTGAGGGAAGAGGATTCGCTCGTCATCATACGCAATGGGCAACTCATAGCGGGCACGATTGACGAAAACGCCGTCGGCGCGTTCAAGGGCAAGATCGTGGACAAGCTCGCGAGAGACTATGGCCCGGAGATGGCGAAGAAGTTCATCGATAAGGTCACGAGGTTGCTGATAGGCGCGATCATGGTCAAGGGGTTCACGACAGGCATCGACGACGAGGATATCCCGGAAGAGGCAAAGAAGCAGATCGCGGACCAGCTGAAGGTCGCGGCCGACAAGGTCAAGCAGCTTGTCGAAGCGTACAAGGCGGGCGAACTCGAACAGATGCCAGGGAGGTCCCTGGAGGAGACTCTTGAGGTCGAGGCGATGAAGGTGCTGAGCCGTGCCAGGGAGCAGTCGGGTGAGATTGCAGGCAAGCACCTCGGGATGAGCAACAGCGCGGTCATCATGGCGCGCAGCGGTGCGAGAGGCTCCATGCTCAACCTGTCGCAGATGGCTGGCTGCATTGGTCAGCAGGCGGTCAGAGGCGAGCGGCTTTCCAGGGGGTACTGGAACAGGACGCTGCCGCACTTCCGGAAGGGAGACCTGGGGGCGGAGGCGAAGGGTTTCGTGAAGTCATCTTACAAGTCCGGTCTGCACCCGACGGAGTATTTCTTCCACTCGATGGGAGGCAGGGAAGGCTTGGTCGACACAGCTGTCAGGACAAGTAGGTCAGGCTACATGCAGCGGCGGCTGATCAACGCCCTCGAGGACCTCAAGGTCAAGGAGGATCACACGGTCAGGAATACCGCCGACACGGTCATCCAATTCAAGTTCGGGGAGGACGGTGTGGATCCCTCGAGGAGCGTCCAGGGAGACGCGGTGGACATCGATGACATACTCCAGGACGTGCTCGGGGAGGAGCCGTCATGGAAGGAGAGGATGACCTTCAAGGACATGACTTCCTATGGCCTCACTGAGAAGGACATGTTCGTCGAGTTGGAAGAGGAAGAGGCCGAAGAGGAAGAGGAACCGGCGGGGGAGGAGTGAGCATGGCACGGCAGGCAACGATAGACGCGCTCAGGAAGAGGGGAATCACGAAGAAGAGCGCAGAGGCACTCGCCGACGCGGGCTTCACCCTTGAGACCCTGGAGAAGGCCAAAGTTGACAGGCTGAAGAAGTTCGTCTCCGCAAAGGAGGCGGACAGGATAGTGAAGAGGCTCAACCCGACGAAGGTTGAGCCGGTGAAGAAACCTTCCAAAGCGGCGAGGAAGCCGAAAGCTGCCGTTCACGAGGCCGCCGGCGCGGAAGAAGCGGAGGAGGAGATCCCGGTCATACCGGAGAAGATAGCCAAACCTACCGCCCTGGAACAGGAGATAACGGAAGCAATGCACGAGGTCGGCAGGATAATCCCCACGAAGGTGGTCAGAGAACTCGCCAAGAAACTGGGCGACCTCAAGATCTCGAAGAAGAACCTCAAGGAAATCATCGCCAGGACTGCGGACCGCTACGAGACGCACATGGTTGACCCGAATGAATCCGCGGGCATACTCTCGGCGCAGTCGATAGGCGAGCCGGGCACTCAGATGACCATGAGGACTTTCCACTACGCTGGCGTGGCCGAGATGAACGTCACCCTCGGGCTGCCGCGGCTCATCGAGATAGTAGATGCGAGGAGGGTGCCGAGCACGCCGATAATGGAGCTGCATCTCGCACGTGCGAAGGGAGAGAAGGAATCGGCGCACGCTCAGGAGAAGGCGAGGGCCATCACGATTGCCCGGGAGATAGAGACGACGCTACTCGAGGATGTGGCGGACATCGAGGTCGACATGGTGAATATGCAGGTCGTCGTCAAGCCCGACGATCACAGGATGAAGGTCAGGGGCGTGGTGCAGAAGGACGTGGAGGAGAAGCTGAAGAAGGTCAAGCAGATGGCAGCCCCCAAGAAGGCGGAGGGCGGTCCCGAGAAGGAGACCTCGCCCCTGGTCATCGAGACGGGGGAGCCCTCTTTCAAGAAGCTCCACAAGCTCGTCGAGCAGGTCAGGCAGCTCAAGATCAAGGGCATCGACGGCATAAGCCGCGCCGTCGTACAGGAGAGGGGCGACCAGTGGATCATCTTCACCGAGGGCAGCAACCTCGCGGGGATACTCGAGCACCCGGACATCGATCCGTCCCAGACGATGACGAACAGCATCCAGGAGATCTACGAGGTGCTCGGCGTCGAGGCCGCGAGGAACTCGATAATCAAGGAGGCTTCGGAGACGCTGCGCGAGCAGGGCCTGACGGTGGATATCCGCCACATCATGCTCGTCGCGGACATGATGACGAACGACGGCGACGTGAAGGCGATCGGACGGCACGGCATATCCGGCAGGAAGAGCAGCGTCCTCGCTCGCGCTGCGTTCGAGATCACGGCGCACCACCTGCTCATGGCGGCCATAACTGGCGAGGTGGACGCGCTGGACGGGGTCGCCGAGAATGTGATCGTGGGTCAGCCGGTGACGCTGGGGACCGGCGCTGTCAACCTGGTCTACAAACCTCCGGGGGAGAAGGGGAGCTGAGCATGGACGAGAGCATGGTCATCAAGCAGGCGGTGGATACGGGCGATGTCGTCATAGGAGCGAGGAGGACGGAGAAGGCCGTCAAGAAGAAGACGGCGAAGCTGTTGGTCATTGCATCCAACTGCCCCGAGTTCGCATGGCTCAAGGACACGAACATCAAGATTCACAGGTACGGGGGCACCAGCCTCGACCTTGGGGCCGCGTGCGGCAAGCCGTATTCAGTCGCGATGCTCGCCGTGCTGAGCCCGGGCGAGTCGACGATACTTTCCTTGTAGGTGTCCGCATGGGCCAGGTGACGTTCAACGAGGACACGCTAGGGTACGTCACGATTTTCCAGAATGTCACGATGTGCACGGTGATGGACTGCGTCGACACCGGGGACAAGATCATCTTCGTCGTCGGCAAGGGCGAGGCGAGCAGGGCGATAGGCAGGAAGGGGGAGACAGTCGCGCGCGTGAGGCTGCTCTTGAAAAGGGATATCCAAATCATCGAATTCTCGGAGAAACCGGAGGAGTTCGTGGCGAACGTCTTCCACGCGTACGACGTCAAGAAGGTGGAGATCGAGGACAGGGACGGGGTCACGCACGCGACCGTGACGGTCGAGTCGACCAAGAAGGGCCGCGCGATAGGGAAGGAGGGGAAGAACCTCCGGATGGCGAGGGACCTGATCGCGAGGCATCATGCGATCGAGAGCGTGAGCGTGGCGTGAGGCTGGCGGCATCGCGATTCCGTGGCGGTTCTCATGGCGGCTGAATCCCGCCCGAAGCGTTCACGTTCCTTATCCTTCTGGCCGGGGCGGTGTCGATGTGGCGGCTTCATGTCGCTTGCAAGGCGCGGTCGCGACAGGCTTGATTCCCAGTAATGTGCTATCGAGGGAAACTGGTGTCCCGGTCATCGGCACATCCTCCATCGTCAGGACGACATCCTCCACCGGCCCCTTCTGGAGGACGAACTGGTATGGAGCGTCCGATGGAGTCAACGCGATCTCGCCCCTGCAATCGCTCAGCCCGTCGACGAAAATCTGCTTGCTGCGCTGCCTGACGATTAGCCATCCGTCGATGACAGGGTTTCCGTCCGCGGTGGTCCAAGCCATGGGGAGGGAACCGCCGGAGGAGCGCTGACACTTGGCTCTCCTCTGCAATTCTTCCGTCCGCACGAGATCTTGTCGCTTCCTTCGCCTTCGCACCGAGGATGATCGTTGCATCCCCGTCCAAGGATGGCGGCAACAGCACCCCTTCGACACTTGGCAGACCGCCATGTTCCACAAGAGAAACGATCGAGGGTGATCGTGACGAACGCGACATTCTTAGGCAATGAACGTCTTGCCGACGCGAATGGCGGCACCATCCCTGCTTCTTGATTTTGCGGTCGTCCTCATTGCCGCCGAAATCGGCGGGGTGCTGTTCGGATACCTCAAGCTGCCGCGCGTTGTAGGGATGCTCGTCGCGGGCATCATACTCGGCCCCTTCACCCCCGGCTACATAGTGGATCTGGCGGGAATCGAAGACCTGGCTCTCCTCGGGGCTGTCTTCCTGATGTTCTCAGTCGGACTCTCTTTCGACATCCGAACGTTCAGAAGGCTCGGGGCTGCGCCATTCATTCTGGCGGGGATGGGAGTCGGCATCTCTCTCGTCTTCGGCATCGCCCTCGGGATTGCGGTTGGCTGGGCTCTTCTTCCATCCCTTTTCCTCGGCCTGATACTCACATCGACGAGCACGACAATAGGCCTCAAGCTGCTGCAAGACTTCGGGCTCACGAACAGTCCTGGAGCCGATCTCGTGACGGCTGCAATTCTCGTCGATGATATAATTTCGCTTTCTCTGATGACCGTGGCGGTAGGCCTCGCATCTCCCACGCCTGTGCCATCCTCGACCATAATTGCTGGATTGGCTGCGATAATTGCCCTCGTCGCCCTGCTTGTGTTCGTAGGTCAGCGGGCGCTCCCGTCCATCCTCAAGGTGACGGATGAGCTGTCGCCGGGCAGCACGGTCACCGTCGCGGTGTCTTTTGCACTGCTGCTCAGCTTCGCCTTCGCGGTCTTCGGGCTGCCCCCGCTCGTGGGCGCGTTTTTCGCGGGAAGCATTGTCGCAAGCACGGAGTACGGATCACGGGTCATCAAGCACATCAGACCGGTCTCGGCGATATTCATGGGGGTCTTCTTCACCAGCATCGGCTTTCTGATCAACCCTGGAATGTTGCCTGCGATCGCACTCATGGCGGTCGCCGTTGTCCCGATTGCGATTGCCGCGAAGATTCTGCCGGGTTTCATGATGTTGCGTCGAGTCAAAAGCCTCCCGAGAAAGGACGTGTGGTGGCTCGCAGCCGTTCTGATTCCTCGCGCTGAAGTCTCCCTCATCATCGCACAGTATGGGGTGAGCATAGGAATAGGGGCGGAATTGCTGGCGCTGACGATGGCAGTTGTGATCGCCACCGCAATTCTTCCAGCACCGATAGCCCGGGTGGCAAAGAGACTGGGGAAGCAATCGCGGGTCCCCGAGGCAGCTTGAGCCTTCGAAACCTGGGAGATTTCCACGGCATCCACGCATCCCGCCAAAACAATTATCTCGTTAGCTGGCCTAAAGCCGTCCGCATCGAGGGGAGTGCAGAATCTGAGACGTGGCGCGCTGGATGGGGCAAGCCCACTTCAGGGAAACACGGATTCTCGCAGTCGGGTTTCCGAGGAATCAGTCCGGCAAACAGTGATGGAGGCTTACAAGCCCAAGCACGTGCCTGAGCTCCGCTTCTCGACGGACGACCTCGCAATCCTCAATGAGGTGCAGGACGGTGTCATCGAGGACTCGAAATCCTGGCTGCTTAATTTGGACGCGCAGGCGCTCAGCCTAAAATCCGGATTCGAGGAACTCCTCTGTCTGCCTTTGGTCAGGGGCCTGCGGAAATATGATTTCCAGATCAAGACGGCTCTGAAGGTCTTGAGGGAATTGAGGGGCAGGGCCATACTCGCGGACGAGGTCGGCCTGGGAAAGACAATCGAGGCTGGGCTGATTGCGAAGGAGCTGATGGTCAGGGGTCTTGTGAGGAAGGTCCTCATCCTCGTACCGGCGTCCCTGACCGAGCAATGGCGGGACGAGATGCAGGAGAAGTTCGGAGTCACCTTCGAGGTGACCGATGAGGTGGAGGACTGGGCCAGGCACGAACGTCTCATCTGCTCGCTCGATACCGCCAAGAGGCCCCGCCACTCCGTCAACGTCGAGGGCATGACGTTCGACCTCGTCATCGTCGACGAGGCCCACAAGCTGAAGAACCGCCTCACGCTCAATTGGAAGTTCGTCAACTCCATCCGCAAGAAGTACATCCTCCTCCTCACCGCCACGCCTGTGCAGAACGACCTGGAGGAGCTTTTCAACCTCGTAACGCTTCTCAAGCCGGGCCAGCTGGGGACGTGGGGTCAGTTCAAGAAAAGATTCTTGGCGGCAGGCGACAAGCGCATGCCGAAAGAAGTGGGGGACCTGAGGAACCTCCTGTTCGAGGTCATGATCAGAAACAGGCGGGGGAACGTCCTGACGCTCCCGCCAAGGAGGGCACACCTTGCCCGCATCACCTTCTCCCCTGGCGAGCGGCGGCTGTATGATGAAGTGACCGCTTTCATCCGTTCGAGATACCCTCGCTTGGACAGGAAGGAGGCATCGGTCAACCGCCTCGCGCTGATGATACTCCAGAAGGAGGTGGGCAGCAGCAGCTTCGCCGCGGCGGCGACGCTGGGGAGGCTGAGCGAGAGCGAGCAGTTCACATTCGAGGAGAGAGAGCAGCTTGCGAAGCTCCGCGAGATGGCGGTGGGGGTCGACCGCCACGAGAAGGGCGGGAAGCTACTCGAGTTCCTCGGCAAGTTCGATGACAAGGTGCTGGTGTTCACGCAGTACCTGCCGACGCTGAGCTACCTCGACGACCTCCTGAGTCGGAAAGGGTTCTCGCATTCAATCTTCCATGGCGGCATGGACGCGTGGACGAAGGAGGAGAGCGTCAGGAAGTTCAAAGGGGCGGCGAGGGTCTTCCTCAGCACGGAGGCGGGCGGTGAGGGGCGCAACCTGCAGTTCGCGAATAAACTGGTCAACTACGACCTGCCGTGGAACCCGCTCAGGCTCGAGCAGAGGATCGGCAGGATACACCGCGTCGGTCAGGAGAGGGAGTGTCAGATCGTCAGCTTCTGGACGGACAGGACGATCGACGAGTACATCTTGGAGCTTCTTGACAAGAAGATCGACATGTTCCAGCTGGTCGTCGGCGAACTTGATCTCATCTTGGGGAGCGTCGAGGATAGACGGAGTTTCGAAGAGGTCCTCATGGACATCTGGTCCATGGAGAATGAGGCTGAAATGAGGAGGGAATTGGAGAGATTTGGCGGCGAGCTTCTCGAAGCGAAGAGGCGGTATGCAGGGATCAAATCGTATCAGGAAGGTCTCCTCGGCTCGTCCTTGGCGGTGGAGGGATCTGCCTGAGGCAACCAGAGCTGAAATCCTTCATCGGAGCGTACTTTGAGAAGCTCGGGGCGGGCAAGTTCGAGGATGTGCCTGGCGTCACGAGATATGAGGTGCCGCCAGAGCGGCGCGGCGCATTGAATTCCGCGGTACTCCGCGTCACTTTCGATCCCGCGCTGGCGGAAAGGTACGAGGGAGTCGAGTTGCTCACCCCGGGGAGTCTCCTGCTCGATAAGATAATCGAAGATGCCGGTGGCAGGGGACATCACTGTGTCGCCAGAGTCGAGGCGGGAGATGAGTCATCGGCGATGGACGTCCTCACCGCCAATCTGTCTTTCAGGAACGCGGCTCCCGAAGTGCTCTCGAGCACGAGGGGTCTCGTCCCTTACATGCTCTTCACGTTCAGGGCCACTCTAGTCACGGACGAGAAGACCGAACTGCTGGAGAATGTGCTCCTGAACTGCGAAAGCTTGCGCGAGCATCGCGGCAGCGGTCTTTTCTTCGAGGAGGCATTGGCACTCCCTGAAGAGCCTTTGACGGGCTGGCGGGACCTCCGCCCCCTATACTATGCGGCGTGCGAGGGGTTCGAGAATAGGATAGCCTTGGCTGTGGCAGAATGTCGGACGAGCGCAATGGGCAGGTTGGCCGAGGAGGAGCAGAGGATCAAGGAATACTTCAGCGGCCTCACACGGGAGGCGCAGGAGTCGAAGTACCCCGACCAAGCCAAGGCGATGATCGAGGCATATGCTGCGGAGGAAGGGAAGAGGCTGGAAGAGGCGCGGCTGAAGTACAGTCTTGACGCCAAGGTGAGACTGGTCGGAGTGAGGACGATTCTCGTGCCGACCGTGAAGATGGCGGTGCGCCTCGCCGGACGCATGAAGAGCAGGGAGATTGAACTGCAATACGACGAAGTCAGCCTGGAGATACCGTCGCCGAGGTGCGACGCCTGTGGGGCGGAGTTGAGAGAACTCGCGTTGTGCGACGAGGGGCACATCGTATGCGGGATGTGCGAGCTGAAGTGTGCGGTTTGCGACCGGCTGTCCTGCAAAGCTTGTGCCGAGGATTCCCGCGTGTCCGAGAAGTGTTCTCAATGCGGCAGGCTGCTCTGCGAGCTTCACGCAGCAAGAGACGACTTTGGCCTTGGCATCTATTGCCCGGACCACATGACCGAGTGCCCGTCTTGCGGGAAGAAGGCCAGCGGCTCGTTCGTTGCGCGATGCGAGAGGTGCAACCAGAGGTATTGTTTCCTGTGCGTGGCGGCAAAGGGAAAATCATGCAGCACGTGCAGGTCGCTGAAACCCGTGGCGGGGGATGACCCGGACGTGGCTCGAGTGAAATCGCAGAGTGCATTCTCCGGCAGATTCGGCAAATGGAGGGCTGCGAAGAACAGGAGTTACACGATCGTCGAAGGGAAGTCGATGCTCGCGAAGAGGACGTTCGTCCTCGACAAAGGCGGCAAGCTGGTCTGGGAGGGTTAGGGCAGCCTCCGCCGCTCCACCTCGAGATGGTCGGCGGTCGGATACTCTTCAACAATGTAGGCTTCCACGTCAAGGCTGCTCGCGAGCTCTTCTAGAATCCAGGGAGCGATCTCGAGGCGGTGTCTTTCGAAGTTGAGCCATACCAATCTGCGAGGGACTTCGTGGGTCCGCAGCAGATCGCGCATGACCATCTTCAGATCGCCTTTCTCAATGACGCCCTTGACCAGTGTCCCATCTTTCGTCACCACGTCCCACGGCTGACTGACGTTCCTCGCTCTCCTCTTTATGCGTTCTCTGAGCTGCCAGCCGTCCTTGTAGGCCGAGGTGCAATAATGGACCGTGATGCCCCAATCACGATCGAGGAGATTCTTGGCGACGCGGTCGCTGCCCGCGACTCCGTACGATTTTCCCCGCCCAACCCTGTATCCCTTCGCTCTGAGCTGTGAGTCATTGGCGTCGGAGAATTCCATCTCGTTGAGGTTGACGAAGTCCAGACCGCTTGCCGCCGCCCATCCAATCAAGGAGACCAATTCGCGCCGCATGTCCGGGACGAGCGGCACCTCCAAACCTACATCCATGCCATGGTCGCGGCTGGTGGCGATGGTGGCAGGAAATGCGCTTCTTTCCATGCGGTTCCAGAGCCTCGATGGCGGGTGATACCTTATCTCGTCCAGGCCGGCCCTGCCGAGTTTGGCTATCTTCCTCAGATCCGTCCCCATGGTGTAGAGATGTATGTGGAACCTACTCCCGAATTCCCTCTTTAGCATGCGGACATAGCGTGTCGTTCGTTCGATGGACGCGAGCGGATCACCGCCAGTGATTCCCGCCCCGGTCGCACTGATAGCCTCGGCCTCTTCAAGTACATCGGCGTCTCTCCGGACTCGCATCTCGTCCGCGAAGACCACGTCCTTGCCCTTCTTCTCCGGAGAAATCGGGCAATAGTAGCAGCTGAAAGGACATAGTCCGGTGGTGAAAAGGACCATCTTGCCGCCTTTCTCGCAGTGTGCACAGCCCTTCGGCAAAGTCCCGACGTAGAACGAGCCGTACGGTCTGACATGCACAGTCATCGGACCAAAACGATTCACACGGGCGTATTTGAGGCTGTCTTTGGAGGTCTGAAAGGCCTTAGACCGGCCGCTTGCACCTAGCGCAGACCAGACGGCACTCCTTCTTGCATTCCTGACATATTCCGTGGAGGAACTTCTCCTTGACCGGGGCGTGATGGCAGTCGGAGACTACATTGACCATGTGCCCGCAATAGTCACAAAGGTGCTGGATTGGTCTCTTGCTGGCGATATATTTCTGGTATGCGTACATCGCCAGGAGAATCAGTAGGATTAGCCCCACCACGGAGAGGATGACAACACAAGTGAACGGGCCAGCGTCGCTCGTCTGGAGGGCAAGGTTCAACAAGCTGAAAGGCACGCCTCTTGATTCGTTGGTGCATATAAAAGCTTGGCGAGAAGTGTTAAACCGCCCAGGAGATTGTGCGTCGATGAACACATCGAAAGTGCGGGACATCCTTCGTTCGCTCGGCGTGAGGGCCGACAGGAGGTTTGGACAGCACTTCCTGGTTGACGAGAGGGTCGCACACAGGCAGGTTGAGTTTGCGGCGATTCAGCAGGACGAAAGGGTGCTGGAGATAGGACCCGGATTGGGGGTCTTGACGCGCATCCTCTCCGAGAAGTCGCGAGACGTGACCGCCATAGAGAAAGACAGGCGATTCTGTCGATTCCTGGAGAAGGAGATCCCTGGCGTCAATATCGTCGAGGGAGACGCCTTGAGGGTCGCCCTGCCACCGTTCGATGTCGTCGTCTCGAACCTCCCTTTTGAAATTTCCTCGCCGATTACGTTCCGGCTGCTGGAGAAAAGCTTCGACAGGGCAGTGCTCATGTTTCAGAAGGAGTTCGCCGACCGGATGGTCGCGAAGAAGGGAGGGGGGGATTACTCCCGATTGTCGATTCATGTGTACTACAAAGCCCTCGCCAAGGTGATCGAAACGGTGCCCCGTTCCGCCTTCTATCCCCCGCCGAAGGTCGACTCGTGCGTGGTGTCGCTGAAACCGAGGAAACCTCCATTCGAGGTAAAGGACGAGCAGCTATTCACGAACATGGTGGATCGCCTGTTCCAGCACCGCCGGAAAACCATCGAAAACAGCCTTTCGTTGACTTGGCTGGAGTTCGCATCAAGCAGGGAGGTCGTCAGGAAGGCGGTGGAGTCCTCAGGATTCGGAGGAATGAGGCCAGAGGAGCTGGAGCCGGAGGAACTGGGCATCTTGGCGGACGAGCTGTGGAAAGCCGCGCACTCATAGCGTTTTCAGGGGTCTGTTGGCGGCGTGTGGTGCAGTTTTGAGGCGTTTCTCGTAGCGAAAGCTTAATTCCCCACCACTTCATCAGAACCTCACCGACCCGAGGGCACTCTGGATGCCTAGAAAGAGGACACCAACGGAGCTGGAGAAGGCGGAGGTCAAGCTCAGCTCGCTGCTCGACAAGAGAGACCAGCTCAACGAGGAGGCAAACGCGATACGCCAGGAGAGGGACCTCCTGCATGCCCAGAGGCGGGAAACTGCCGACAAGATGAGGGATCTGAAGGGGAAGAGAGACTCGTTCGTCAAGGAGATGCGGGCTCACAAGCAGAAGAGGAACTCGCTGCACAACCAGGCGAGCGACCTCATCGAACTCAAGAGGAAGATGAGGGGCAGGTATGACGGCAGGATTGTTGATGACCTGAGGCAGCTGCGCAAGAACTTCGATGACATGGAGATGAAGCAGCAGACATCGTCATTGACCATTGCGGAGGAGAACGACCTCATCGACGACATCCGCAAGACGTTCCACGAGCTCAAGGACCTTGAGAAGATAGAGGACGAGAACGTCAAGACCTCCAGGAACGTCGGTGAGATCAACCAGCAGATAGACGACCTTTTCAAAGAGGCTGACGAGGAGCACAAGCTGGTGGTGGAGCTCTCCAACAAGGCGCAGGAGATGCACGAGAAGGTCGTTGAGGCGTTCGGAGCGATCGCCACACTCACCGCCGAGGCAAACAAGAAGCACAAGGAGTTCCTGGAGCTCAGGGAGAAGGCAAACGCCTACCACGAGCGGGCGCAGGAGATGCGCAGGACAGTCCTCAAGACGAAGGAGGACGAGAGGCGCGAGAGGCGGGAGGCGAAGGACATCATCCGCCAGCAGAACCTCTCGGTCAGGAAGGCTCTCACCGACAAGAAGAAGCTCGACGAGGTCGCCGACGAGCAGTTGCAGCGGCTGCTCAAGCAGGGGAAGGTGGAGCTGAAGGGATGAAGGCCATCGTCCTGGCCGGGGGCGAGGGTACGCGCCTCAGGCCCCTGACCAGCACTAGGCCAAAGCCCCTGATGCCTGTCGCGGACAGGCCATGCATCGACTACATCCTGAGGTCGCTCATAGAGGCGGGCGTCAGGAAGATCATCATCGCGACTCACCACCTCTCCGACAAGCTGATCAAGTCGATAGGTGACGGGTTGGACTACGACGCATCGATCGTCTACTCATTCGAGGAGACGCCGGCAGGGACGGCTGGGGCGGTGAAAAGGGTCGAGGACTTCATTGATAGAACGTTCATCGTCGCCATGGGCGACATCGTGGCCGATGTGGACATAGAGGCGCTGTTGGACTTCCACAAGGAGAGGAAGGCCGTGGCGACGATAGCGCTGACCGAGGTGGAGGACCCCTCGCAGTATGGCGTCGCTGCAATCAACGAGAAAGGGAGGATTCAGAGATTCCAGGAGAAGCCGAGGAGGGAGGAGGCGTTCTCGAACCTGGTCAACGCGGGCATCTACGTCCTCGAGAGAAGCGTCGTCGAGTTCATCCCGGAGGGCAAGATGTTCGATTTCTCCAAGGATCTCTTCCCGCTGATGCTGGCCAAGAGGCTGCCCATCTACGGGAAAGTGCTGGAGGGAACGTGGATGGACATAGGACGCCCTGGTGACCTGCTGAGGGCGAGTCTGGAGATTGTGAAACGCAGGGGCGCGGAGCACCCGATGGCGGGAGTCGAAGTCTCCGGACCCATCATGGTCAGAGGCGGGGTGTCGATCGAGGCAGGGGCCACGATCGAGGGGCCATGCTATCTTGGCGAAAGTGTGCGCGTCGAGGCCGGGGCGGTGGTGAGGAAATCTTGCCTGCAGGATCGGGTCACCATCCGTAATGGTTCGAAGATATTCGACACGTTGATCCTCGAAGGAACCAAGGTCGGGAGGAGATGCGATATTTCGGGGAGCGTCATCGCGAGCGATTGCGACATCGGCGACGAGGCACGGATCGTATCGAGCGTTGTCGGCGACGGCGCGAAAGTGAAACCGCAAACCTCTCTCGAGAATGCGACATTGCCCTGAAATTCATCAGACGCGCCAGGTCAGCGTGCGCGCCTGTTGACCACGACATCGCCCTGCTTCACGACGACCTTGACGAGGTTGCTACCGAATCGGTAGCCGAGCTGCCTGTGGCTCTTGATGTCGAGAATCAGGAAATCCGCGCTCTTCCCAGATTCGATGCTGCCGACCTCCCTCGCGGCATTGATCGCATGTGCAGCGTTGATAGTCGCGGCGGTGATCGCTTCGGCGGGCTGCATCCTGAGCTTGTGCACCGCCAACGAGATCACGAACTGCATGCTCTCCACCCAGCAACCTGGATTAAGGTCGGTGCCAAGCGCCACCGGGACTCCCGCATTAATCATCCTCCTTGCATCAGCGTAGGGGAGCCTTGACGACATCGATGCGGCTGGAAGGAGCACGGCGACGGTACCCGAATTCTTCATCGCCTCCAGTCCGCCATCCGACGCGTGGATGAGATGATCCGCCGAAGCGGCCTCCATCTCTCCCGCCAGCTCGGCTCCGCCGCAGGCAGTGAGCTCATCCGCATGGACCTTGGGAGTGAGACCCAGCAGCTTCGCCTGAATCAACAACCGTCTCGCTTGCTCCACGTTGAAGTACCCCTGTTCAACCCATACATCGCAGAACCTCGCAGCGGTCCTGCGAGCGACCAGCTGCAGCAGCTCATTCACCAACATGTCGATGTAGGCGTCCGTCTTCCCCTCGAATTCTGGTGGGACCGCATGCGCGCCCAGGAATGTCGGGATCAGATGTATCGGTTGCCGTTCATTCAGAGCCTCGATCGCGGCCAGAATCTTGAGTTCCCCATTGGAATCGAGAGCATACCCGCTCTTGGCCTCGGCAGTCGTAGTGCCCTCCTCCAGCATCCCCCTTAGCCTCAGCGAAGCCTCGCCGATTAGATCCTCCGTCGTAGCGACTCTGGTCTTGGCTACCGTGCTCAGCAGCCCTCCACCTGATGCTGCGATTTCCTGATAGGTTGCGCCCTTGAGTTTCATCTCCAGCTCATTCTCGCGGGACCCTGCGAAGACGACGTGCGTGTGAGGGTCCACGAAGCCTGGAACCACCACGTTCCTCTCGGCGTCTAAGATGGTCGAAGAGCCGGAGTACTTCCTTTCGAGGGTCCTTGAATCGCCGACTTCGACTATCTTCCCATTCATCGCGAATATCGCTCCCTCGGTGACCAGGCCGAGTTCCTTCATTTGGTCGCCGCGGCGCGCCCTGTCTTGTCCCGCCATCGTGGCAATCTCTCCCGCATTGATGATCAGGAGCCCCTCTTTCTTGACGGCAGGACGCTGCGGTGCTTTGACCTCATCTCTCGGATGGAGTATCTTGTGTGCGCCCTTCATCGGATCATGACCTCCATCCCTCGCTGCCCTGTCAACACCTTGAAAGCCCTCCCCCCGGCAGACTCGATGGCCTCTGCCGTCTCATCTGGCTTGTCGGTGAGGGCGATCATGCTCCCACCGCCACCCGCGCCAGTCAGCTTGGCGCCATAGGAGAACGGCATGGCCGCATCCACGAGCCGATCGAGCATCTCATGGCCCACTCCGAGCGCATTGAGAAGCTTGTGATTCCTATTCATCAGCTCTCCGACTGCAACCCAGTCTTTCTCTTTTATCGCCTCTGCGCCACTGAGTGTAATCTCACCGATTTCCGAAATCATCTTGCGAGCCTCTGCGCTCCTTTCGCAGAATTCCCTCACATTATCGACGAGCGGTCCCGTGGCAGCCTCTATTCCCGTATGGCCGACGACGAAGGTCATCGGAGGGACGTCGCGGTGATGAAGGAACCACTTGCGTTCTCCCTTCTGGAGCCGCCAGAGGAAGTCAGGGCCTTTCTTCTTGAGGACAAGCACCGCATGGCCGTGCGTGCTCGTGCTCGTGTCTATGGGGCTAGCCCTGCCTTGGACAACATGTTCTACGTCGAATGCCTCAGAGGCTATCAGCTCCGGTTCCGCAGCATGGCTTGAGGTGTGCAGGACGCCCAGAGATGCAACGGTCACGGCAGCAGAAGAGCCCATGCCTGAACCCTCAGGAATCGTGGATTCGACTATGAGTTTCAGTGGGCCGATGGTCCCAGATCTCTCGATGGCGCTCTTGACGTACTTGAAATGGGAATCGTCGAGAAAGCGGCCATTCACAGACCACCGCTCCGCAGGAGATGCTCGCGCTGTCGTCCTCAGGCTAATCGCAACCGCCAGCGCTGGCTCTCCGAAGACGACAGCATGCTCTCCGAAAAGGATGATCTTCCCAGGTGCGGAGCAGGCCACCATCAGCTTACCATCCGTGGCGGTCATTTAACCGTTGCGTCAGTGGCGGCCCTCGAGTTGGGCGGCTTTCATCTCGAGGCGACCAGCCTTCTCCTCCACCTTTCTCAGATCCTCTCGTATCTTCGACGCCCTTGTCCTCAGCTTCGCGGCTCTCGACTTTAACTTCGATGCCTTCTGGAGAGCAGCCGCTTTCTTCTTCATCATCTTGGCGGACTTGGCTTGCTGCTTCGCGAAGGCTTTCGTGGAGTATTTCGTCTTGGCCA
>Ga0153915_10001599_pt1 | contig 20769 bp, 20 predicted proteins | sample Opewatmetagenome_2_FD_107003 | JGI IMG/M metagenome (GOLD analysis project Ga0153915, IMG submission 107003) | Freshwater wetland microbial communities from Ohio, USA - Open water 3 Core 3 Depth 3 metaG | ecosystem: Environmental > Aquatic > Freshwater > Wetlands | place: USA: Ohio, Lake Erie...
CTGGCTGGATTCTTCTCTTCATAAGAAAAATATTCTAAACGGCTATTTTACAGATATAGGAGTAGGCATAGCTAAAGGAGAAATACAAGGAAGAAATACTACAGTAGTGGTAATGTTTTTAGGAAGAGAGATCCCCGAAGATATCTTAATATCCGCAGCCACACTAGATGATTTAGATGATAATATTAAAAAGCCGGAAACTTTAGTCAGCACGGCATCTTTAGAGCAAACTCCTCCTCAAGAGCCTGCATTGGTGCAGACAATAGAAGAAGATGTATTGTATAAAGAAAATGTAATTAAAACAGCGAATATTAACCAAGAACAGGTTTTTCCTAATGGGACAAACGCTAAAATATTTTTACTTTCTGAATTTCCTTTAGAGGCCCGTTTCGCTTTAACTTTATTCTTCAATATAGTAGTTCTTTGGGTTTTAGGAACTTTCCTAATAACCAAAGAAAAATTTCTAATCAGAGCACTTAACTCCTTAATAGTAGTGGCTTTGCTATTCTTTATCTGGCTCCCCGAAATCGTGTAATAAGTAAACCCGGTTTAAGTAAACCCGGTTTACTTTAAGGGGTTGATTTTTGTTTTGAATGGTGATATAGTGTATGATATGATAAAAGATATGACAGAAGATATTATGTTAAATCCGCCAACTGACAAAGAGGGAATAAGGAGTTCAGACGAGATGACTGAAGCTGGTCTTCATTTTGGTCATAGAACATCAAAGGTTCATCCAAAAATGAAGCAGTATATTTTTACTGTTAAAAACGGAGTTCATATTATTGACCTTGAGAAAACAAAAGAAAAGCTTGCAGAAGTTTTAGATTTTATAAAAAAGGTTGTTTCAGAAGAAAAGACAATTCTTTTAGTTGGAACAAAAATCCAGTTTAAGGATTTGGTTAAAGAAATAGCCCAGGCAGCAAAAATTCCATATATTACCAAAAGATGGCTTGGAGGAACCTTTACTAATTTCAAAACAATCAGAAAGAGAATTGATTACTTCAAAGAATTGGAGGAGAGAAAGAAAAAAGGAGAACTGGAAAAGTATACCAAAAAAGAAAGACTTAATATAGACAGAGAATTGGGCAATCTTGAAGATAAATTCGGCGGAATAAAAAATATGGAAAAACTTCCAGACATCATTTTTGTCTTAGATATGAAGAAAGATGGTTTAGCTATTAAAGAAGCTAAAGAGAAAGGGGTTAAAGTTGTTGCAATAGCAGATACCAATATGGATCCTTCTTTGGCAGATTATGTTATTCCCGCGAACGATGATGCCATAAGTTCTGTCAGATATATTTTAGAAAAAGTAAAAGATGTTATAATAAAAAACAGAAAGTAATATGCCCAGTATTGAGGAAATAAAACAATTGAGAGAAGAAACAGGAGTTTCGGTTTCAGAATGCAAAAAAGCCTTGGAAAAATCTGAGGGCGATTTTGAAAAAGCAAAAGAGATTTTAAGAAAAAAAGGGATGGAGTTAGCCAGCAAAAAATCAGCGAGATCGGCTGGTTCTGGCGTAATAGACAGTTACGTTCATCCAGACAGTAGAGTAGGGGTTTTGCTTGAGATTAGGTGCGAAACAGACTTTGTTGCTAAGTCAGATGATTTTAAGAATCTAGCCCATGAAATATGTTTGCAGATTGCGGCAATGTATCCTGAAGATCAAGAATCCCTGCTTTCTCAGAATTGGATTAAAGACGATTCTAAAACAATAAAAGATCTAGTATCAGAATACGTTGCTAAACTCGGGGAAAATATAGTTATTAAGAATTTTAAAAGATTTGAAATATAACGATGTTAGAAATAATATTTTTAGCCGTACTCATAATCAGTTTAACAGGAATGGTTCTTATTATCAGACGCAAGATTCCTGTTTTGTTAGAGCTTAGTCCTCAAGAGGCTAGGCCCGGATTTTTCAGCAGATTTAGGAAAAAGACTCCTGGTTCAAAAGAATTATTTTTACATAAAATTCTTTCAAAAGTAAGAATATTAGTGCTTAAGACAGACAATAAAACAACGGAGTGGATGAAGAGATTAAGGGAAAAATCACGAGAAAACAATGAAAAATTCTCAGATAGTTATTGGGACAAGTTGAGAAAATAACTATGCCAGCGTAGCTTCCCGTAAAATCCCGCTCAAGCGGGATTAACGGGACAGGCAGTGGCAGGTTAGAGGATAGTTTTGCTTGCCCCGTTGAATTTGCCGGCATAGCTCAGCGGTAGAGCAACTGTTTTGTAAACAGTAGGTCACGGGTTCGAATCCTGTTGCCGGCTCAAGATAAGGCAAATTCTTTTCGGGGTAAACCGTAGGTCGTGGGTTCAAATCCCTCCGCTGGCTCTTTCACTTGACAAAAATATCTGAATGAGTAGAATGAAATTACAATGTTCTTTGAAAATTTAAATAATTAAGTAATTTTGAGTCAATTTTTTAAAGTTGTTCTGACTATTTTTTTTGAGAATTAAATTCTCATTTATTTTGAGAGTTTGATCCTGGCTCAGGATGAACGCTAGCGGCGTGGATAAGGCATGCAAGTCAAGGGGCTCCGATGCAAATCGGAGAACCGGCGAACGGGTTAGTAACACGTAGATACATACCATCAAAATGGGAATAACTTTGCGAAAGCAAAGCTAATACCCAATGGTCCCGCAAGGGTAAAGGTTAGGAGCAATCCTTTCCGTTTGATGATTGGTCTGCGGCTTATCAGCTAGTTGGTGAGGTAACGGCCCACCAAGGCTATGACGGGTAGGGGATATGAGAGTGTGTTCCCCAACAAGGGCACTGCGACACGGGCCCTACTCCTACGGGAGGCAGCAGTCGAGAATCTTCCACAATGGGCGAAAGCCTGATGGAGCGACGCCGCGTGCTTGAAGAAGCCCTTCGGGGTGTAAAAAGCTTTTTCAGAGGAATAATCCCGCTTCGGCGGGATGAATGTACTCTGAGAATAAGGGGAGGCTAATCACGTGCCAGCAGCTGCGGTAATACGTGATCCTCAAGCGTTATCCGGATTTATTGGGCGTAAAGAGTTCGTAGGCGGTCCGAAAAGTTTTTTGTTAAATGCTGAGGCTCAACCTCAGAGGTGCAAAAAAAACTGGCGGACTGGAGGGCGTTAGAGGCTGATAGAACGGTCGGTGTAGGGGTGAAATCCGTTGATATCGACCGGAATACCAAAAGCGAAGGCATTCAGCTGGGACGACCCTGACGCTGAGGAACGAAAGCGTGGGTAGCGAACGAGATTAGATACCTCGGTAGTCCACGCCGTAAACAATGAACACTGGCTATTTGAAGTGTCGACCCTTCAAGTGGCGAAGCTAACGCGTTAAGTGTTCCGCCTGGGAAGTACGGCCGCAAGGCTAAAACTCAAAGGAATAGACGGGGCTTTACACAAGCGGTGGACCATGTGGCTCAATTCGACGACAAGCGAAGAACCTTACCAGGGCTTGACATCTAGACGAAACCCCGCAGAAATGCGGGGCCTCCACAAGACGGCTAGGCAGGTGCTGCATGGTTGTCGTCAGCTCGTACTATGAAGCGTACGCTTAAGTGCGGTAACGAGCGCAACCCTCGCCCTATGTTTTATATGTCATAGGGAACTGCCCGGGATAACTGGGAGGAAGGTGAGGATGACGCCAAATCAGCATGGCCCTTTGATGCCCTGGGCTGCACACGTGGTACAATGGGACTGACAATGGGCGAAGTCGCAAGACGAAGATAATCCCATCAAACGGTCTCTCAGTTCGGATTGAGGTCTGAAACCCGACCTCATGAAGCCGGAATCGCTAGTAATCGCCGATCAGCCACGCGGCGATGAATATGTTCCTAAAGCTTGTACTCACCGCCTGTCACACCAAGAGAGCTGGCAATACCCGAAATCCCCGCATTAGCAGGGCTTAAGGTAAGGTCAGTGATAAGGGTGAAGTCATAACAAGGCATGGGTAGCGGAAGCTGTCCATGGATCATCTCCTTTAAAAACAATTTTTATTGTTTTTAAATGGCGACTAATGTTGAAGGTTGAGAATTCTATCTTTAACATTAAAGGTGTTAATCGATAACCTTAAATGTCGATTATTTTCAGTCAGAACAACTTTAAGAGATTGACTTACGCAAAATAAACAGCCTTTACAGGCTTTTTATTTTTTGTTAAAATATTTGATGTAAGGGCACGTAGTTCAGCGGTAGAACGCTTCACTGATAATGAAGAAGTGGAAGGTTCGACTCCTTCCGTGCCCACTATGTCAAAAGAGCAATATATAACACCGGAAGGTCTGGAAGAATTAAAAAAAGAACTTAATTATTTAAAAACTGAGAAAACAAAAGAAATAGCAGGACTTATAAAACACGCTGCTTCTTTCGGCGACCTAAAAGAAAACTTTGCTTATCACGACGCGAAAGATAAACAAGCCTTTTTACAAGGCAGAATAAAAGAGTTAGAGTATAAAATAAAGAACGCCAAACTGGTTGAAAAAAAACAGTCAGACAAGATCCAGGTTGGATCTAATGTTACGGTTTTATTAGACGGAGAAGAGCAAAAATTTTCAATTGTCGCCTCAGACAAAGTAGACCCTTTGAAAGGAAAAATATCCTACGAGTCGCCAATCGGTAAGGCGCTTTTAAATAAATCAGCAGGCCAAGAGTCGGAAATGGAAATAGCCGGTAATAAAATAAAATACAAAATATTAAAAATTGACTGAAAACCCTTGACAAATTTTCTGGTTTTGCTATAATGTAATATAAGTTCTTTTGAGACAATAGCGTTTCGTCGGTTGTGCCATGCGGGCGTCAGATAATTTCAAAGACCATGTTTCAAAAAACCGCCTCGGCCGGGGTAGACGAGAAGAAGAACGCGGCGCGACTTGCGCCGAATTGTTGACTGCCGCTCGGGCCGTCCGAAAACGCTATTGCTTTTTTTGGGGCCGCAAGAAATTTTTGCGGCCCATTTTATTAGGGCCCTTAGTTTAGTGGTAGAACGCCTCATTTGCAATGAGGAGATCACCGGTTCGACTCCGGTAGGGTCCACAAAAAAAACCGCTTTGTTAGGAAGCGGTTTTTAAATTGGCTTTTTTCTTTCTTGGGAATAAGAAGTTACAGGGTCTTATTTCACCACTACCTTCCTGGCTGTAGATGTTAAGGTTTAAGCCAAGTCTTACTTTACTTCTCCAGAAAAAGCTGGCTTGCAAAAAAGAACATTTCCAAAGGTTGTGGTGTTGATTGTCTGTTGTACAGACATACTGGCCGGAGTTTTCTTCTGGCAGTTGCATTGAAACGGCTAAATTCGTATCACTGTCTAGAGGCTCCACATACCAATTGTAATCTCTCTTTCTCATTTTTCATCCTTTCATTATTGAGCCAATAAAATGTTCTAATGCTATAATAACAATTTTTTATCTTTTGTCAATAAAATGATTGAAAAATATTTTAAAAAGAGTTAAAGTAATATAGTATATCGTAGCAACTTAACAATTGAATATTCTTGCTTGATTAAGGGGATAGATAATGAAAGTATTGATGCCGAGATATAAAAATTTGATTGATTTTTTTGATGGATGTTTGATAAAAAGAAATCTTTTGAACCGAAATTGTTTGGAAGTTTTAAGAAAAGGAAGGAAAGAAGCTTTAACTTTTGGGCAGTTAGAAAAAGAAGCAAAGGATTTTGCCAACTATCTTATTGAGGAAAAAAATATTCAAATCGGAGATAAAATTGCCATACTAGGCAAGAATCGGAAAGATTGGGATATTGCTTTTTGGGGCGTTGTTTTGGCAGGAGCTATCCCGGTTTTAATTGACCCGGAAAGAAGAATTGAGGGCGTAAAAAAACACTTACTCCACACAGACAGCAAAATACTTATTGCAGCTGATGATTACCAAGACGAAATTCCTTTTATCCAAGGCCTGGATTTGATTAAAATGACTGTTTATGCCAAAACAGGATCAAAAAAAAGTTTAGAAGCCATAAGTTGCAATATAAAATCTGATGACACAGCAGTTATTCTTTGCACATCAGGCACCACTGGCGACCCCAGAGAAGTTGAATTGACCCACGCTAACCTTATTAGCAACATTCTAGGTAGTTTAACGATAGTCAAAATAGGGCCCAAAGACAAGCTTGGCCATATTTTGCCTCCTCATCATTCTTTCGGTCTGACTGTTGGCAAACTCCTGCCTTTTTCCGCAGGAGCTGTTAATATTTATTCTGATAAGTACGGCCAGATTGGCGATTTAATCAGAGACAAAAAAATAACTATATTCGTAGCAGTGCCGATTCTTTTTAAAGCATTGACCAAAAGACTGAAAAAGCTAAGCTATGTTCAGAAAATATATCTTAGAAAGATAGCCTGGAGAAAACTTAGATTCTGTATTTCAGGGTCGGCTGCTCTTTCTAAAGAAGTTCTGAATATATTCTGGCAAACAGGAATTGAACTGCGCGAAGGATACGGCACAACAGAAAACTCCCCGGTTTACGGATTTAATACTAATCCAGACAAACTTGGTTCTGTTGGAGAACCGATTCCGAATCTTTTTGTGAAAATCGTTGATAAAGAAATTCTGCTTGGTGGCCCCTGTATTATGAAAGGGTATTATAAAAACCCAGAGGCTACTGCTAGAACTGTTGAAACAGACGAAAAGGGCATTCGCTGGCTCCACACTGGAGACCTTGGGTATCTTGACCAAGACAACGACCTTTATATCACAGGCCGAAAAAAATACACTATAGTTTTGCCCAATGGAAAAAATGTGGCGCCAGAGCTGGTTGAATCAATAATTTCCGGAGCAAATTATATTAAGGAAATATTGATAGTTCCTTTTCGCGACGGCCTTGGAGCGTTTGTGGCGCCCGATTGGGATGAAATACCTGATAAAGACCGCTCTACTGCCAAAAATCTTGTTTGGGAAAGCATTAATGAGTATCAGCATCAGAACAAAGAACTTTCTTCTTTTGAGAGAATACCCTCAAAATCCTGCATTGCGATTGTTGATGACTTTGAAAGAACTGTAAACGGCAAAATCAAAAGAGAGCTTTATTTGAATAAAGCCCTAGAATAAATTGGAGAGATAATCAAATGAAAACAGTCAGAATTATTATCCCCGCTTTTCCGGAAATAAACATTTTCACCAGGCAGGCGAAAAGAACCACTGCTCTAGGTCCGGTTACGTTAGCTACCGTGATAAACAAGCTTTCTGGATTTAGGGTAGAAGTAATTGATGAGAATAACTATTATGGTCCCAAAGACAACAGCAAGCTGCCGGACCACGCGGCTTTGCAAAAAGATAGCCCTGCTGCAATCGTTGGATTTTATTGCGGCTTAACCAGTACAATGGAACGGGTTTGGCAGTTGGCCGAGTTTTACAAAAAACAAGGAATTTTTACTCTTGCCGGCGGCTGGCACGCTCATTACTGTCCAGAAGAAACATTAAACCATAATATTGATGTCGTGTTTCACGGAGACGCTGAACTGGTCGTTGATAAAATAATCAATGCCCTAGCGAGCGGGGGTTCTTTTGGAGAAATTCCCGGCATTTCTTTCAAGACAAATGAAGGGATTCAGACAAACGAGCCCTATATGCTTGAGAACAAAAATATGGACAGTTTTCCTTATCCTGATTTTGGCCTTTTGAGGTTTGCTAGAATCAAGACCTATCCAATAGGCCGGATCAGGGGCTGTGGTATGAACTGCGAGTTCTGCAGCGTCAAAGGAAAGCCAAGATATGCTTCTGCTCAATATCTGTTTAGTGTAGTTAAATGGCTCGTAGAAACAAGAAAGGCCAAGCGTTTCTTTATTGTGGACGATAGGTTAGAACAAGATCCCGAAGGAACTTTTGATTTTTTCCAGATGGTATGCAAGAAATACGGAAACAGGCTTTGTTTTACGGTTCAAATAAGGCTGGAAACCGCGAAGAACGTTCCTCTTTTGAAGATTATGAAAAAAGCAGGTGTAAGATATGTCTGCGTCGGGTATGAATCTCCGATTGACGAAGATCTTAAAATAATGCGCAAGGGCTATTTGTCTTCAAATATGATTGAGTGGACCAAGGTTCTGCGCCGTTATTTCTTGGTTCACGCAATGTTCATTGTGGGATATCCTCCTAAAGAAGGGCAAAGTTCAATCAGCCCTAGAGAAATAGTTAAGAGATACAGAAAGTTTATCAGAAAGGCCTGCATCCACACCATTCAAGCCTTGCTCCCAGTTCCCTTAGTTGGAACTGACTTGAGAGAAAGAATCAAAGACAGGATTTTTCCTCTAGAGCTTGTTCCTTGGACAATGTATGACGGAAACCATCCTTGCTTTAAGCCAAATAATATGAGTCCGAGAGAACTCCAGTGGATTGGCATAAAGCTGATGAAAGGTTTTTACCAAAAACTGAGCTTGATAAAAGTCGGCGTCAGAACCATTATTTTCCCTGTAGACTTTTTTATCAGGGGATGGGGGAAATGGCATCAGGGTTGGCAAAGGGATATGATTAATTATTCCGGCCATCTCCTTGTAAAGTCGTGGCTCAAAAGACAAAGAGACAAAAAGCTTATTGAAAAACTTAAGCAATAGCCCTTGATAGCCATCAGGGGCTTTTTTATTTGTAATTTTGCACAAACATTGGTATTATAAAAATAGATATGTTTACTAAATTCAAAAGAAACCTTGATATTAAAAAACAAAACGTTTCTCCGCTAAGAAAACCGCCGCGCTTAGGATCTAAAAAGATGAAAACTTCAGCTAGATTGAGTTGTAAAAAACCTAAATGAATAAAAAACTGGGAAGGGAATTTTATATTAGGCCGACTTTAACAGTATCAAAAGATCTTTTAGGCAAATATATTGTCAGAAAAATCGGGAAAAAAGAACTAGCTGGAAAGATAATGGAGACAGAAGCTTATATCGGCCCCCAAGACAAAGCCTCTCATGCTTATAAAGGAAAAATCACTAATAGAAATAAAGTAGAATATTTTAGCGGAGGATATGTGTATATTTACTTGGTTTACGGAATGTATTGGCAGTTAAACATTGTTACCAGTAAAAAGAACAAGCCAGAATGCGTTCTTATTAGGGCTCTGGATCTGGGGAAGTCAGCTGATGGGCCGGGCAAGCTATGCAATTACTTAAAACTGGACAAATCTTTTTACGGCGAAGATTTAACCAAAAGCAATAGAATCTGGCTGGAAGATAGGGGAGAGAAAGTATTTTCAAACAGAATTTCAGCAATGCCAAGAGTAGGAATAGATTACGCAGGTCCTTATTGGAGTAAAAGAAAATGGCGTTTCGTTATTAAATAATTAATAAAATATTATGAAGCAAGCAATTAGAGATTTTCCAAAACAGCTAAAGTTTTCCCCAAAAGTTGAAAACAAACTGCCTGCAGCCAAAAAATTTATCGTATCTGGCATGGGCGGCTCTCACCTGGCAGCTGACCTTATCAAGGCCTGGAATCCAAGCTTTGATATAATTGTGCATCATGACTATGGTTTACCTGCAGTTTCAGACAGCTTGAAAAACTATTTAACAATTATCAGCTCTTATTCTGGCAACACGGAAGAAGCTTTGGACGGATTTTTGCAGGCGATATCCAAAAAATTGCCAGTAGCTTGCATATCTATTGGAGGTGAACTTTTGAAATTGGCCCAAAAACACCAAAAGCCGTATATTCAAATGCCAGATACAGGCATTGAGCCCAGATCTGCTTTGGGATTTAGCACGGTGTCTCTGCTCAAAATGATGGGCCAGGAAAAGGCTCTTTTACAAATAAAAAATATATCATTTAACATGCAAGAACTTGAAGAAAAAGGCAATGCTTTAGCCCACAGAATAAAAGAGCACATCCCTGTTATATACACTTCTACAATCAACGGGCCTATCGGCTACAACTGGAAGATAAGATTTAACGAAACAGGGAAAATTCCTTGCTTTTATAATACTGTTCCAGAGCTTAACCATAACGAAATGGTTGGTTTTGACAGAGAAGGAGAAAGCAGAAAACTTTCCGACAGCTTTTATTTTATTTTTATTAAAGACGGAAAAGACCATAAACGCAATTTGCTGAGAATGGATATATTAAAAGATATTTATGAAGAAAAAGGATTAAAGGTTGAGGTTTTTGAATTAACGGGAAAAAATATCTGGGAGAAAATATTTGCTTCTTTGACTTTGGCTGACTGGGCAGCTTATTATACAGCAGAGATTTATAAGCTCCAAGCTCAGGAAACCGCAATCATAACCAGATTTAAGGGGATAATTAAAGAAAAAGGCGGAGCATTATGAAAACAGGGCTGATAGTTGTTGCTCATCCAGATGATGAAACAATTTGGATGGGAGGAACTATCTTATCGCAAAAAGAAGTTAAATGGACCATATTTTCTTTATGCAGAAAGCATGACAAAGACAGAGCGCCTAAATTCAAAAAAGTTTGCGATTATTATAAAACCAAGGCCATAATTTCCGACCTGGAAGACGAGGGCATAATGAATATAAAAGAAAGTTTGCCCGAGATAGAAAAAAGGATTATTAAAGAATTAAAGAAAAAAAACTTTACATATATATTCACCCATGGTTATAATGGAGAATACGGGCACGATAGACATATAGGGGTTCACTTAATAGTTAAAAAACTGGTTAAAAAAAAGATATTAAATTGCGATAAATTATTTTTTTTCGCTTACAAATCCAAGAAAGCGGATTTAGTTTTTAATTTAAATAAAAAAATATTTAAAAATAAAAAAGATATTATTAAAAATCTTTATGGATTTAGCGAAAAATCTTTTGAATATAAAAGTTGTTTAGCAAAAGAAACATTTTATGAAAGTCCTGATACTTTACGAACATCCTGCTAATTGCGGCAGTATGTCTATACAAGGCAATTTGCTTTATAAGGGTCTTGTTGAAAATGGTATTGATTGTAGGGGATGTCACTACAAACAAAGAAAAAAAGAAAAAGAATGGCATTTCAATGTTTTTAAGCCAGATGCTGTTATTGGGATTGGGTGGTGGGTTGATACTCCAACCATTATTGAAGGACCTATTAAATTTGGACTTCAGCCAGTGCCTTGGCTTTTGGCTGATGGCTGGGTTGCCAATTATCACCAAACATTAAGCAATTTGCCCTTAGTTTTAACAACCTCTCAATGGGTGAAAGACGTTTATTTGCGTGATGGCGTTGATACGAAAAACTTTGAAGTTTTACATGTTGGATATGATGCTAAAAAATTCAAGCCAATACCAAAAGATCATCCAGGCATAAAAGAAATAAGACGTATGTATGGAGTAAAGGATAACGAAAAAATGATTTTAACTGCCGGCGGGGGAGATGTTACTTCAAAAGGAGCCCAGGAAATGATTAAGGCATTAGCAAAAATTGACAAGCAATTTCCTAACTGGAAATACGTTTGCAAGGCAAGCGGTAGTAAATGCGCCAGAGACCATCATAAAGAAGAGCTTGCTTTGATAAATGAATTAGGATTAGATCCAAATAAGATTGTTTATACTGAAGATGATTTTCACCATGATTTTATGTCTTATCTTCTTAACGCCTGTGATATTTATGCAGCTCCAAGCCGTTTAGAGGGTTTTGGCATGATTCAAGTAGAAGCAATGGCTTGCGGAAAGCCAGTTATATCTATAGATACAATGGGACCTAAAGATACTGTTGTGCACAATAAAACCGGATTTTTAGCCAAAGTTGGCTCAACGGTTGATTTAACAGAAGAGTGGGTTAGTAAAGAAATGGGATTTAAAGAAGTTTTTAGAATGAAGTTTGACAAGCCCAAAACGCTTGCTTACAGGGCCGATGTAGATGATTTGGCTAAATATACTATGCAGTTATTGTCTGATGATAAATTAAGGGGAAAGATGGGTCAGCAAGCAGCTCAGCACGCTTTGGATAATTTCCAATATCAAAACTTAGCAAAGAGATGCGTTGAATTGTTAAAAACGAAATTAAATATTTCTTAAAAAAAGGGGACTTTTTTTCTTTTGATAGATTCTAAGGCAAATAAATAAGTTCCGGCAGACCAGCCCTGATAAGGGTTTCCTTTCGACTTGCCTGTTTTACCGTCTAGCCATTCGTTAAAATCTGTTTTTGATAAAAGCTCAAATTCTTTTTTGGCTTTAGCGTATTGTTTTGTTTTAATTAAAGCAGCAATATAAAAACCGCCGATAAAAGGCCAGATGCCGGCGTTTAAGTACTGATAAGGATCTTTGGCAGAACATTTAGAAAAATACGAATGCCATTCTTTATCACCTTTTTTAATTGGAGGATATATAGCTTTGCAAGGATAAGGCCTGTTTATTTTTTCTTTTTCTATATAATTTAGTATGCTTTTAGCGATTTCAGGCTTAGCTAAACCAAAAACAATAGTTAAAAGATTTCCTAAGGTATCAAACCATTCTTCCTGTTCTCTGTCTTCGTCATGGTTTTTCCATATCCAGGGGAGATAATATCCAAGTTTTTTATCGTATAAAGAAAGGTACTGTTCAATTTCTCCGTTAACCACTTTTTTAATTCTGTTTGCTAGCTTGTTTTTTTTATACATTTTAAGAACTGCATAATAAAGAGCCTGGGTGTTTATCGTTCTGCCATATTTATGAGGAAAAGCATCCTGCCAGTCCATTGTTGGCAACTGGACCAAAAGCTTGTCTTCGTTTGGATCTTGATAAAAAAGCCATAAAAACGCCTTTTCTACATTGCTTTTGTATCTCTTTAACAAAGAATTGTCTTTGTAAGCTTTGCTGTATGCATAATGGCCGATTAAATACCACAGAGTAGAATCAATCGTATTAAAAGTAACTCTTGATTTTCTATCAAGATTATAATCACCGATTGCATTTGGTATTTGGCCAAGAGAGGATTGGTGTTTACTCAAAAGCTCTAAGCTTTTTTTGAAAGTATTTTTAAATTTTGTTCCTACCAAACAGGCGCCCAAACAAGTTATCATGCTGTCTCTTGCCCAAAGACCTTCATAGCCTCCCGGCAGCCCCGAAGCATAGAAACCAGAGGGCCTGGCGCACTTTTCTAAAACCCCTATAGCTTGACTGCATTCTTTCATATTTATTTTATTAGGTTCTTTATTTCTTCGTCTTCAAAAGAAAGGCGGGCCATTAAATAACAAATACTGGATTCTGCTCCTTGGTTTAAGTTTAATTCGTGTTCACCCAAGCCGTCGTGGCATCCGCCGGTTACTTCATCGTAAACCATAAGGCCTAAATGATTTTTTCCTAAAAACCATTGAAAAGCCTTTAGGGCATCTTCAAGATGCTTTTTTTCTTTTGTGATTTTGAAAGCCACTATTTTTGTCTGCACGATGGTGGCTGTGTCTTCCGGCTGCTGATCAAAATATGACCTTTCTTTGTGCCTGAAATACCAGCCTTTTTGGCCTATTGGAGAATAATAATCTGAACCAAATGTTATAGAATCTAAAAATTCAAGCGATGACTGGGCGATGTTAAGATATTTTTTATTTTTGAAAAGATCAAAAGCTAAAAATAAAGCTTCCGGCAGTTTGCTGTTGGAATAAGTAAGACAATTTTCAAACCAGTACCAGTTGTAAGATGCATTGTTTTCGTAAAGTTCAACCAGACGGTCGGCTAAACATTTCATTTTTTGTTTAAGTTTGTCACTGGAATACGATTTTAAGTAAAAATACAAGCCGTTTATCGCAAAAGCTATTGAACGCGGGGCTTTTATGTTTTCTATCGAAGGCAAAGCTTTTTTAAAACATTCTAAAGATTGTTTTTTTATTTTTTGGGGCAGATAATTTTGGGCTGTTATATATCCCAAAGACCATAGAGTTCGACCCTGCGCATCTTGTTCTGTTGTTTTATCTTTTTCTTTTTTATAAGAAACGATATTGGCAAAAGTTCCGTTTTTCCTTTGGCAAAAAATTATAAAATCAAGGTAGGTTTGCATTAATTTTTCCAGTTGAGCCGATGGATTATTTTTATATTGCATGGAACAGGCGATTAAGGCTCTGGCAATATCGTCTAAACTGTAGCCGAAACGCTTTTCTGGCCTACTGTAACGAGCATGTTGGATTATCCCAAAATTATCTGTCATTCTTATAATATGGTCAAATTTAATTTCGGGCAACTTATTTTTTTCTTCCTCTATTTTTATAAGTTTTTGGTATAGCTTAAAATATGAATCCGCCACGTTGGGCCAAATCATTTTTCTGGTTTCTTTATAAGCTGAGGTTGCCATTGATTTTAAGGCTTTTTCGTTTGATAAGACTTTTATAATCGCTTTTGATATTTGGCTTGGGTTGCGAAAATCAACAATGATTCCGCTGTTTTTAGTTATAACGTGCTTTGCATACTGAGTTGGCGTGCTGATGACGGGTCTGCCGCAGCCTAAGGCGTAAGAAAGCGTTCCGCTTACCGACTGATTGCGGTCAACAGGAGTTGATATGTAGAGATCCGTGGCTTTTAAAAATCTGATGATTTCTTCCAAGCTTATGTATTTATTGTAAAACTTTACATTATCTTTTAATCCCAGTTTTTTTACTTTTTTTTGGAGAAAATTCCTGTATCTTTCACCTTCTTGTTTTCTGACATTGGGGTGAGTTTCGCCGATTATTAAATACACGACGTTGGGAAACCTTTTAATTACTTTTGGCAGAGCCCTAATCGCATATTCAATCCCTTTATTTTTATTTATTAATCCGAAAGTGGAAATAACAATTTTGTTTTCTAGGCCCAGCTGTTGCTTATATAATTTGCTTTTTTCGTAAGTTACTTGAGGTATTCCATGGGGAATATAGAATATTTTGTATTGAGGCACATCATAATATTCTGCTAATATTTTTTGAGAAATTTTATTCATTACTACAACCGCCTTACACTCCGTTGTTATTTTTTTAACAACCTTTTTCATACTCTCCTCTGCTCTGGGAATGACGGAATGTAAAGTGATAACGGCCGGTTTTTCCAATGCTTGCAAGAAAGGTATTAAGTAGTCGCCCCATTTGCCTCCAAAAATGCCGAATTCGTGCTGAATGTTAACAAGTTTTATATTTTTGGAATCGTTTATCTTTTTAGCAAGAGAAACATAATTCTCCAGCTCGGTGGCAGCTATTTGATTTACGACGTTACAGTTATAATTATATATGCTGGTAGGCAGTTCATTCAAAGCGCAAACCTGAGCCTTAACAAGAGGGTTAAACTTTTTGTTGAAAGCAGTTGTAAGATCTTGGGTGAAAGTGGCTATTCCGCATTCTCTTGGCGGAAAGGTAGATATATACAAGATATTATTAAACTTCATATATTCAGATATTCAGATACTTTCTTTAAGTTTTTTTAACAAAGTATCTATTTTAATTTTAGCTACAGCTATCTTTTCGTCTGCAGCGCCGTAATAAATATATAAATTATCATTAAATACAGCTGTACCAGTAGGGAAGACAACGTTTGAGACAAAACCTTGCTTTTCCCATTCTTTGGTGGGTGAAAATAAAGGATATTTTAACCTGCCGATAATTTTTAAAGGGTTATCTCTGTCCAAAAGAGCTGCTGCCGCATGATATATTTTCTTGTTATTTTTCTTTCTTTCTGTTGCATGGTAAATCATTATCCAGCCCTGGTCGGTTTCAATAGGCGGGCAGCCGCCTCCTAGGTGGCTTGTTTCAAACCAATATTCTTTTTCTAATATCGTGTGTTTTTTAAGATTTTTAAAATGTTCTTTCCAAAAATCTGTAGTCAGATCCTTAAAATCATTGAAGAAAACCAGCTGGATCCCAGGCAAAATCCTGTGCAGCATCGCAAATTTGCCATTTATCTTTCTGGGAAAAAGGATAACGTCTTTGCCCCAAAGCAGAACATCTTCTCCGTTTTCTTTCCGGTAGAATTCCGCAAAGCAAAAATAATCTTTTTTCAGCCCGGCTTTTTTAAATATATCTTCAGCTTCTTTATAGGTTATTTGGGCTGTTATAATGCCTTTTTTTTCAAAGGTTTTTAAGTCATTACTTACAGCCAAAGCAGTGACAGCGTTTTTTCCGTCGTGGGCCACATAAGTCAGGTAAAAAGTATTGTCAATTTTAACAATCCTGGGGTCTTCAACTCCCTTGCTTTCATATTTATAATCTCTTGTAATGATCGGTTTATTTAATCTTTTTACAAGCTGTTTTGGCCCTTTGAATTTTGCAAAACCAATAGTTGATTGGTTCTCTTGATTCAAACTTCTATAAAATAAATAGACAAATTCTCCTTCTTGCCAACATCCCGGATTAAAAACGCTTTTTTCTTCAAATTTTTTACTGGTTGGTTGGAGTATAACGCCAAGTTTCTCTACTTTGATTTTCATTTATTTATAATAGCCGAAAATTGAATAATAGTCAAAGCTTTTTTTTATCCACAGAAAGAGTATAATAATATAAAGTGGTCGTCTATATAGAAATAGCAATTTATTCTTTAAAAACATGAGTTTAATTATTTGGATAGTTTTAATCATAATGGTTGTTGCGGTTGCGATTTTTTTCTTAAAAAAGAGCAAAGGATCTGAAAATAAAAAAGCAATGCCACCTATGGCTTCTCCAACGCCGCCTTCATCCAGCCCCACTACGCCGTCAGATTCAGATATAGATTCATTGGTCTAAAAAAAGAGCGCAGTAAAGCAATATCTCACTGCGCTTTTGTCTTGATTAACTTTCTGGCGGCTGCTCTGATTGTGGTTTCGGTTTTTGTTTTTGTTCTGCCTTCTCTCTTTGGATAGCATCATATATTTCTCGGCGGTGAACCGGAATATTTTTTGGCGCTGTAATGCCCAAACGAACTTTGTCGCCCCGGACATCAACAATAATAACCTCTACGTCGTCGCCAATCATAATGCTTTCATCCCTTTCTCTGCTGAGTACCAACATTTTGACTCCTTTCAATCAATATAATAGTTTTAATGGTTTATGAAATAACTAATGTAATTATAGTAAATTAGTACAGAATTGTCAACTCTTTGATTTATTTTTTAAAATATATATAATAGAAATAATATGAATAAAAGAATTTGGATAAAAGAAACTGTTAATAATATAACAAAAAAGGTTATGGTTGCCGGCTGGGTTCATTCTATAAGAGCTCACGGTAAAATAATATTTATTGACCTGCGCGACACTACAGGTTTTTTGCAATTGGTTTTAGATGAAAAAATCGCCAAAAACATAAGGCCCGAATGGGTGATAGAAGTGCAGGGCAAAATTCAAAAAAGACCTTCTAAAATGGCTAATCCCAGGCTTCAAACAGGAAGCATAGAAATGCCAGTCGAGGATTTGAAAGTTTTAAACAAAGCCCAAACCATTCCTTTTTCTATTGACGGAGACGGCTATGATATTTCAGAAGAAAAAAGAATGAAATACAGATATATTGACTTAAGAAGACAGAGGATGAAAAAGAATATGCTAGAGAGACAAAGAATCATCAAGTTTATAAGAGATTTTTTGCAAAGCCGGGATTTTATTGAAATAGAAACTCCTATATTGACCAAATCAACTCCAGAGGGCGCTCGCGACTATGTCGTACCTTCTCGTTTGCAAAAAGGAAAGTTTTACGCCTTGCCCCAGTCTCCCCAGCAGTACAAACAGCTTTTGCAGATAGCCGGCGTTGAAAGGTATTTTCAAATAGCCAGGTGCTTTAGAGATGAAGACCCTAGAGGAGACAGACAGCCTGAATTTACTCAATTGGATTTGGAAATGTCTTTTGTAGAACAAAATGAGGTGATAGAACTCACGGAAAAACTATTTATTGATTTGGTTAAAACCCTTTATCCTGAAAAAAAGATTCAGCAGATTCCTTTCCCAAGGTTATCTTATGAAAAAGCAATGAAAGAATACAAAACAGACAGGCCAGATTTAAGGAAAGACAAAAATAACAAGGACTTGTTGGCTTTTTGCTGGGTTTTAGACTTTCCCTTTTTTGAAAAAGACGAAAATAATCAATGGACATTTACTCACAATCCCTTTTCTGCTCCAAGGCCGGAATTTATGCAAGATTTATTGGATAAAAAGAACATTAAAAACATCTTAACAACTCAATATGATATTGTTTTAAACGGTTCAGAAATAGGCGGGGGAAGTATCAGAAACCACCAGTCAGAAGCCTTAGAGTCAGTTTTTGAAATAATTGGTTATAAAAAAACGGAAATAAAAAGAAATTTTGGCCATATGCTGGAGGCTTTTGAATACGGGGCTCCGCCTCATGGAGGTATCGCCCCTGGGTTAGACAGATTTATTTCAATTATTCAAAAAGAAGACAATATTAGAGAAGTTATTGCTTTTCCCAAAACAGGAGACTGCCGTGATTTAATGATGGATTCGCCGTCAGATCTTTCAGAAAAACAGCTAAAAGAATTAGGCATCAAATTAAATAAATGAAATATAAAGTTTTAATAATTTCATTCTTGGCGTTTTTGCCTTTTTGGTTGGGAGTTAATGTTTTATCTGCAAATTTAGAGGATTTTTGGTTCATTAAAGAAATCACCCAGAATCCCGTTATTCTAAATGCCAGGATAGATTACAGCATAAGCCAGTTAGAGCTGGGTAAGCTTTTAGCAGAGAAAAATCTCAGACAGGAGTTAGAAAGCTTGAATATTGATGCTGGTTCTATTATTGTTGTTGATTTTAATGGGAGCCCTAAAATCGTTTTTGAAAAAGATTCTGGCCAAACAAGGCCGATAGCTTCTTTAACGAAATTAATGACTGCTTTGGTGGTTTTTGATTTAGATGAAACCTATAATCTTTCTCAGATAATACAAGTATCCAAACAATCTGTTGACCAAGACGGCGATTCCAGCTTAAAAGCAGGTGATAAAGTTTCAGTAGAAAACCTTTTGCGTATGATGCTGATTGAATCAAGCAATGACGCTGCCTACGCAATAACTCAGCCGATAGGCCAAGAAGCTTTTGTTTATTTAATGAACGCCAAAGCTAAAGAAATCGGTTTAAATAATACTTATTTTATCAACTCAACAGGTCTTGACCCAGATGACCCTTTAAAAGCAAGAAACATATCTACTGCTTATGATTTGTTTAAGTTAACAGAATATATTTTGCAGAAATATCCACAAATATTTGAAATAACAACTAATATTTCTCAAAACACCAATGAATTATTAGAAGAATATCCTGAAATAATGGGCGGCAAAACCGGCTGGACTCCTTTGGCAGGCGGTTGTTTAATTGTAGTAACTCAAAAACCCCAAGGAGACCGTTATATCAGTATTGTTTTGGGAGCCAAAGACCGTTTTGCCGAAATGCGCAAAATCTTAGATGTTCTTTAAAAAAATTAAAAAGAAAGGACGTGTAACATGAATGAGAAACTGCATGATATCTTGACTGGCCGATTTTACGGCCCCGTAGAAAAAATAGAGGCTATTCAAAACGCCACAAAAGCCCTGAAGGACAAGAAAGAATCTTCTGATTGGTCTGAACTTATTAATTTGGTTTGCAATGCAATGTCAGAGTATTATCCTCATATCGACCGCAACTGGTTGATATCGCTTTGCGCGTCAAGCGCCGCAACTTAATTAGCGGCGCTTTTTTATTTTATAAAAAAAGTCCCAACCAAGATGGCCAGGACATTTTACAAAAGACAGGCCTATAGCCGCGTCCCTCTATTCGACAAAACGTCGTGTTAGGAGAAGCTCTGCTTCTTTTATCTAACAAAAAGGATGGTGGGCTATAGAAACTACCTCTGCTCTTATCGCCATAAGAGAGAGAGGCATTACTCCGAACCTGTCTTTTGTTGATACTGAAGAACTGATTGCATTATATCATGCCCACATAATTCGTCAATAGTTGCGGGGGGTTTTGGTAAATGATATAATAATTTTAATGGATTTGACTATAAATGTAATTAAGATATTTAATTTGGGGGCGATGAGTTTCGTGACGGCTTTTTTGCTGACTCCGGCTTTGACGCATTTTTTGTTCAAGTATAAGTTGTGGCGCAAAGAAGTCAGAACAAAATCAATAGATGGAAAAGAGTTAATTTATTTTAAAAAATTCCACTCAGAACAAGAAGTTAGAGTCCCTCGATTCGGAGGGCTCTTAATATGGGTAAGTATTCTGATTTTGGCTGTTGTATTTTTTGCCCTTTCTTTTACCGATATCTGGTGGCTAAAAAAGCTTAACTTCTTGAGTAGGTCTCAGACCTGGCTTCCATTATTTGCTTTAATTTCAGCTTCTTTAGTAGGACTTTCAGATGATATTTTACAAGTATTCGGCAAAGGCAAATACATTGCTGGAGGATTAAAACTAAGATACAGGTTAGGACTGGTTGCTCTAATAGGATTAATCGGCGGCTGGTGGTTTTATTATAAACTGGGCATAGATACGATTCATATTCCAGGCAACGGAGATGTATTTTTTGGAGCTTTATATCTTCCTTTTTTCATTTTAGTAATGCTGGCTGTTTACTCAGGAGGTGTAATAGATGGTTTAGACGGATTGGGAGGAGGAACTTTTGGAATAATGTTTGCCGCTTTTGGGGGAATTGCCTTATTCCAAAATCAGATTGATTTGGCCGCTTTCTGTATAGCCATTACCGGAGCCATTCTAGCTTTTTTATGGTTTAACATACCTCCTGCACGTTTTTACATGGGAGAAACGGGTATGTTGGGCCTTTGCTGCGCTTTAACCGTTGTGGCATTCTTAACTGATTCTGTCCTGGTTTTGCCTGTTATTGGATTTTTATTGGTTATTGAATCTGGCTCTGTTATAATTCAGCTTATTTCAAAAAAGTTTTTCAAGAAAAAAGTATTTTTAGCCTCTCCAATTCATCATCATTTTGAAGCTTTAGGCTGGCCCCA